>Ga0209164_1000257_pt1 | contig 158072 bp, 129 predicted proteins | sample MTBNYHSulfiMetaG_FD_187458 | JGI IMG/M metagenome (GOLD analysis project Ga0209164, IMG submission 187458) | Enrichment culture microbial communities from rom New York Harbor, USA that are MTBE-degrading - MTBE-NYH (New York Harbor Sulfidogenic)... | ecosystem: Environmental > Aquatic > Marine... | reverse complement strand
GGACAGGTTGTTGGCAATGGACCAGTCCAGGACCGCGCAGACTATCCCAGCGGCGTAGCGCACCCCGTCCTTGCCGGCCTTGATCCCGTTCTCCAGGAGACTCTCGGACAGCGGGGCGATGACGTCGGCCGGGGCCAAGCCGCCCTCGGACCAGCCGCTCAAGGCTTGACTGACGATCTGGTCCACGGGCATGCCGTCGGTCAGGTTCTTCTTGGCGAGAGTCAAGGTCTGGCCCTGGGTGATCGCCTGGCTCGACAACGGCATGAGGCCGATTGCCAAAGCCATTACCAGACAAACAAGCCATCCCTTTCGAATAATACCGTTCATCTTTTTGCCCTCCCGATTTGAGTTCCTAGCCTTTTGCATCCTTATCATAGAGCAAGGACCTTGCCAGGTGCCGCACTCACTACAACATATGATAATTAAGTTAATTATGTTGAGTTGAACCCTGAAGTCGGGACGTAAAATGAGGCGATGGTTACGCTGGCGTTCTTTCCAGCGGAGCCTTGGTTACAATTGTGGTCGCCTCGCTCCCGGCTTGAGCGGCGCTGGAGACTTCCGCCCAGCCGTCTCAGGGCAAGCGGCTTGAGGGATCGCGACCCGGAAACCGGGCCGGCCTGGCGGCGGCTCGATCAGGGCACAGGAAAGGCCAGGCCGCCCCCGCCGGGGCGGCCTGGATCCCGGAGAATTCGCGGCGTTTGGGTCCGGGACTTTTTACGGATCCGGCGTCAGGTCCTTAGCCGCTCAGGGCACGATCAACTTCCAGTCATGACATTGGGCGCAGAAGTTCTCGGAGCGTGCGTGCTGGTGGTGGCAGAGCTCGCAATCCAGGTCAGGGCCGTAATGGGGTGAGTCATGGGGATTGGGGTCCAGCTTGGCCGTGGCCTTGGCCATCTGGGCGGCGCTGCCGTGGCAGGAGAGGCATTTTTCGGTTCCCACCGGCTTGGCCGCGGTCGGATCGGCGTGGCAGTCGGCGCAGCCGACCCCGTTCAGCTGATGGCCGTGGCTGAGAGGCATTTTAGCCCTGAGGCTCGTCTCTCCCGGCTTGTGGCACTCAAGGCACTTGTCTCCGGCCATGTCCCTGGTCTGAACGTGCTCGGCCGGGAGGACCTTCTGGTCGGCGTGGCAGGCGGCGCAGTCGCCGGGCGCGGCCGTCTCCAGCCGCTTGGCTTGGGACGAGGTCTGGTCGGCGGCCAGCGGCGCCCCGGCCAAAAGTCCGAACAGGGCCAGGCCGATCAGGCCTCCGCCCAGGATTATGGAGCTTCTCAACCAATAACGTCTGCCCGACATGGCCAGACTCCCTGTCTGATCACCCGCCGCTCTCGCTTGCGGCCGGCGGTGGACTCAAAGGCCGCCCTGGGGGCGGGAAGGGGCCTCCAGTTCCTCTTCCCACCCCAGGGAGGGCGGCCGGTCATTTTTCGGTCAGGCCCACGGCTGCTCGGCCGCGGCGCTCTGGCCAGCAATGCGGCCGAAGACCAGGCAGTCCACTATGGCGCAGCTTCCCAGACGCACCGCTCCGTGGACCCCGCCCGAGACCTCGCCGGCGGCGTAGAGCCCGGCAATCGACTTGTGTTCCAGGTTGACAACCTGGGCCTTGGTGTTGATCTGGACCCCGCCCATGGTGTGGTGGACCTTGGGCCAGGCCCGGCAGGCGTAGAAGGGTGGATGGATCAAGGGCTTGGCGTCCTTGGCCATGTACCTGCCCAACTCCTCGTCCTTGCCCTTGGCCACGTAGGAGTTGTAGTTGTCGATGGTCTCCTTGAAGGGTTTGAACGGAATGTTGTAAGCCGCAGCCAGCTCCTCGAGGCTGGCGAACTTTTTGATCACCCCCTTGGCCATCATCTTCTCGATGAAGTCTTCCCGGCCCGAGATCTTGGCCCCCTCGGCGTCGCCGATGGTGATACAGGGGTGGCCAGTCTTGAGGATGGCGTCGGCCCGGATTTTGCGGTCGGCCAGCTCGTTGACGAAGCGCTTGCCCGTGGCCGGGTCGACCCAGACGCCATAGGCGGAGGCCACGCCCTGGACGAAGCGGGGCGCGGCGCCGAAGCCCTTCTCATCCGGAGAGGTCCAGGGGCCCAACTGGATCCAGGAGATCTGGACCGGGGTGGCTCCGATTCTCAGGGCCTCGAGCAGAGCCTCGGCCGTGGCTCCGGGGTGATTGGTGGAGTCCACATCCTTGGTCAGCATCGGGTTCTGGATGGTCCTGAAGATTATGTCGTTGCTGAAGCCTCCCGTGGCCAAGACCACCGCCTTCTTGGCCTTGATGGCCTTGAGGGCGCCGCTGTTGGCGTCCGGGAATTTGTAGCCCTCGCGGATCTCAACCCCCTTGACCCGGCCGTCCTTGTCCTTGAAAAGCCTGGTCAGCATCTGCTTGGTCTTGACCTCGACACCCATCTCCTTGAGCTTGGCCAGCTCCGCCCTGACGATGTCCCCGCCGCTCCTGTGTTCGGTGGAGTAGGCCCGGGGCACGGCGTGACCGCCCATGTGGACCAGCTTCTCGTGGTACTTGACTCCCAGTTCGTTGATGGTCCACTGGACCACCTCATTGGACTTCTCGGCCGCTATCCGGGCCAGTTCAGGATGATTGAGATTCAGACCGGCCTTGAGCATGTCCTTGTAGAGCAGCTCGGGCGAGTCCTTGATCCCCGCCTTTTCCTGGAGGGGTGAGCCAGCCGCGGAGATCACGCCGCCGTTGATGATCGAGTTTCCGCCGGGAGTGGGCATCTTTTCCAAGACGACCACCGAGGAGCCCGCCCTTTTGGCCTCAATGGCCGCGGCCAATCCGGCGAAACCGCTGCCGATGACGACAACGTCATACTCCTGGTCCCATTTCTGAGGTATCTTGGCCGCCTCAGCCTGTTTAGGGCTCAACACCAGTCCGCCGGCCACAAGGCCAACTCCGGCGGTGGCCCCGCCAGTGGTTCTCAAGAAATCACGCCTGGTCAAGGGCTTGTCATTTGGATGCTTCTTCTGGCTCATTCCAGCCTCCTAGAATCCACTATCCTGTTTTTCCATGCCGCCGCGCCGGGGGGATCAATGAAGTGACGCCGCCGCGGGGGCCCTGACTTGGTCAGGCGCAAGGGATGTGCCAGGCTCTCCTTCAGGGACTGGGGATGGTAAGTTGGCAAGTTTTGTGAAAATAATCTCATAGGGCCGCTCCAGAGGAAAAAGGCTTGATGTCGGATTTTTTGACAAGGTGTAAAGCTGGCCAGCCGGAGAGGATCGCGGGGGCTAAGACCGCCGTGGTCGGCAAGGCAATAGAAGCTGGTCCGGGCATCCGGCCCGTGATTTATATATTTCCTGGTTATCGGAGAGGAATGAGCACCGTCGGAGGCGGCCGGTCTGTCATGAAGTGAATTGGCCGGCTCAATTTTAGAGAAAATTGGTAGTTGTGACCGGCCGGTTCTAACTCTATCTTGGCCTCCAGAGAAGATCACTCCCCAGGGAATCAGCGGTCCAAGGCCAGCCTGGATGGAGCTGATCCCGGGGATGAAACCAGGCCGCCGGACAGGGGCCGCGAAGAGCCGTCAGGCCAGGGGGAGAGAATGACCATACCGCTGCAGAAGGACATCATCTACGGGCCGGTCAAGTCCAGAAGGCTGGGTTTTTCCCTGGGATTGAACCTGCTGGGCCCGGAAGCGAAGCAGTGCACCTTCAACTGCGTCTACTGCCAGTACGGCTGGACCCCAAAGGCGCCCGGCCCGGGTTCGCCCCCCGGAATCCCCTCCTCGGAGGAGGTCTTGAAGGCCCTGGAGGAGGCCCTGACCCGGCTGACCTCAATGCCCCAGTACATCACCTTTTCAGGCAACGGCGAGCCGACCCTGCACCCCGACTTTCCCGGCTTGGTGGACGGGGTCATCCGCCTTCGGGATCGCTTGGCCCCCCAATCAAGGGTGGCCGTGCTTTCAAACTCCTCGACGATCAGCCGGGACGAGATTTACCGGGCCCTGGCCAGGCTGGACGTTCGCATCATGAAGCTGGACGCCGGCACCGAGGGGACTTACCGGCGGTTCAACCGGGTGATGACCGATCTGGACCTGGAGGCCATCGTCCGGGGCCTGGCTTCATTGGGCCAGGTCACGATCCAGACTCTGTTCGCCGAGGGTCCCTCGGGCAACTGGTCCCCGGCCGAGATAGAGAGCTGGATCGACCGCCTGAAGGCCGTCGGGCCAGAGTCCGTGCAGATCTACACCCTGGCTCGCTCCTATCCTTCCCCGGACATCGGAGCCGTCGGCCGGGAGGACCTGGAGCGCCTGGGCCAAAGACTCAGAGAGGCGGGCCTGGACGCGGCGGTCTATTGAGCCGCGGCCCGGCCGAGGAGCGCCGACTTCGGCCCTCAGCCCAGAGCCAGGGCGATGACCCCGGCCACCATGGCCCCGGCCGCGGCCAGACGGCGTCTGGTCTGGGCCTCGGCCAGCAGCCGGGCGCCCATGATGGTGCCGATGAGGATGCTGATCTCCCTGGCCGGGGCGACGTAGCTGACCGGCGAGATGGTCAGGGCGATCAGGACCAGGATGTAAGCCAGGGGCATCAGCAGGCCCACGCCCAGGGCTTCGAGGCGGTGAGAGCGCCACTCCAGGCTGATCAGATCCCAATGGCGCCGGGTAAAGGGAGCCAGCAGGATCAGCCGGCCCAGGTTCTGGAAATAGTTCAACAGTATCGGCGAGATGGCCAGACTGGCCACGGCCTGCTTGTCCCAGATGGTGTAGGTGGCGATGATGACGCCGGTGAGCAGGGCAAAGGCCACGGCCCGGCTGGCCCCGGATTGAACCAGCTTCCTGGGGCTGCCGGCGATGAGGAAAGCGCCGATCAGGATTGAGCCCGCCCCGGCCAGGGCCAGGCCGCTCGGCCGCTCGCCGAAGAAGGCGATGGCCACCCCGGCGGCCAGGAGGGGTCCGGTGCTCCGGGCCAGGGGGTAGACCAGGGACAGGTCGCCGCTCTGGTAGCCCCTGAAGAGGAGGAAGAAGTAAACCGTCTGCAGCCCGGTGCTGACGGCGATGAAACCCCACTGAGCCAGGCCCAGCTGGGGCCGCTGGATGATCACCTGGCCCAGGGTCAGGGGCAGGTAGATGAGAACGTTGAGCAGGGTGAAGAGGCAGTTGAAGGCCGTCGAACCTCCGGCCCGCTTGGCCAGGAGATTCCAGGTGGCGTGGCCGAAGGCGGCCGCTAAAACCAGAGCCAGGGCCAGGCCGCTCAAGACAGATCCCCCTGGCAGAGCCCGTTCCGCAGGATGAAGACAAGCCTCTCATACGGCCAGGGCCTAGCCCCTGTCAAGGGCCGGGCTCTGGCCGGCGGGGAAAACCCGGTCTTACCTCAGGCTGCGCAGGCGGACCTCTATCTCCGGGGCGTCCTTGAGCATCTCCACCAGCTTGCTCGTGTCAGTCTCCCCGAAGTGATAGGGGTAGAGGATCTTGGGCTTGAAGGCCCTGGCCGCGTCGGCGACCATCTCCGGGGTCATGGTGTAGGGCAGGTTCATGGGCAGGAAGGCCACGTCAATTCCCTGGAGGCCTTTCATCTCCGGCGTGTTTTCCGTGTCCCCGGCGATGTAGACCCGCTTGTCGCCGAAGGTGACGACGTAGCCGTTGCCCTCGCCCTGGGGGTGATAGGGCTGGCCCGGGCCGCGCAGGTGGACCAGGTTGTAGGCCGGCAGGGCCTCGATCTTGAGACCGGCCAAGGTCCTGACCTGGCCGTTGGCCATGACCAGGCCGCCCTGGACCTGGGCGGCGCACTTCTGGGTCAGGACGATGAGGGTCTTGTCGGTCCGGACGGCCTTGATGGCCTCCAGGTCCAGATGGTCGCGGTGGTCGTGGGTCAGCAGGATGAGGTCGGCCTTGGGCAGCCCGGCGTAGTCGGCCAGCTTGGTCCAGGGATCGACGTGGATGATCTGGCCGTTGTAATCGAAGAGGAGCGTGCCGTGGCCGATGAAGGTCATTTTCAGGTCGCCGCCCGAGGTCTTGAGCACGTCGGTCTGGAACTTGCCCTGGGCCAAGGCTCCCGAGGCCGCGAACACGGCCAGCAGGCCGACGATTAAAGCCAGTCTGATCACGCCGCACCTCCTTGAAAGGGCCGAGTTAGCCTTTCCTCGGCTTTGGTCGCTGGAAAGGGGCCTGAGCAGGGACTCGTCAGGCTGAAACCAAGTATATCCGGGCCCAGGGAGGACGGCAATCAGCGGCCGGGCCGCCGGGGGCTTCCTCTGGCCGGCCCGGCCGTGTTACTCTGCCGATCAGGCATCCCCCCAAAGACCAATCCAAACCGCGACGAGGTCCGAGCATGACCGACTTGAGAGCGCTGATCCAGGATCACGGGGAGCGGATTATCCAGGCCCGCCGGGACCTGCACCGCATCCCCGAGCCGGCCTACACCGAGGAGAAGACCTCGGCCTACGTGGCCGATTACCTGACCAGGGAGGGGCTCCAGGTCCGGACCGGTCTGGCCCGCTTCGGGGTGGTCGGTCTCCTGGCCACGGGCCGGCCCGGGCCGACCCTGATGCTCAGGGCCGACATGGACGCCCTGCCCGTGACCGAAGAGACCGGGCTGCCCTTTGCCTCCATCCACCCCGGGGCCATGCACGCCTGCGGCCACGACGGCCACATGGCTATGGTCCTGGGCGCGGCCTCGGCCCTCAACCGGATCAAGGACGAGCTCAAGGGCAACATAAAGTTCGTCTTCCAGCCGGCCGAGGAGGGGCCGGGCGGGGCCAAGCCGATGATCGAGGCCGGGGTCATGGAAGAGCCCAAGGTGGACTACGCCCTGGGCTGCCACGTCTGGCCCGACGTGCCCCAGGGCTCAGTCGGGGTCAAGGCCGGGCCGCTGATGGCCGCCCAGGACCGCTTCGACCTGAAGATCATCGGCCGGCAGGGCCACGGGGCCATGCCCCACCTCTGCGTCGACGCCCTGGAGGTGGGCTGCCAGGTGGTCAACGCCCTGCAGCGGGTGGTCAGCCGCCAGATGAAGCCCTTGAGCCCGGCCGTGGTCACCGTGGGCAGCTTCCACTCGGGCCGGGCCTTCAACATCATCCCCGGCGAGGCCGACATGTTCGGCACGACCAGGACCTTTGACCGCCAGGTCTGGGCCTCCTGGTCCGAGAGAATGGAGAGGATCATCCGGGGCGTCTGCCAGTCCATGGGCGCCGAGTACGAGTTCAAGTATACCCAGGGCTACCCGCCCTTGATCAACGACGCCGTCATGGCCGAACTGGTCCGGCGCTGCGCCGTGGAGACGGTCGGCCCGGAGAGGGTCATCGAGCCCGAGCCGACCATGGGCGGCGAGGACATGGCCTTTTTCCTGGAGCGGGCCAAGGGCTGCTTCTTCTTCCTGGGCGTCGGCCGTGAAGGCGGGGCCCCCATTCACAACTCCAGGTTCGACCAGGACGAGGACAACCTGCTCATCGGCGTGGAGGTCTACTGCCGGGCCGCCCGGGAGCTGCTGGGGCGGGGCTAGACGGGGAGGTCGCCAACCCAGTCAGGAGAGGACCCCGGGCGGAGCCAGAGCCCGTCTAGACGTCTTTTCTAGTACCCGACCAGGTTTCGTAGCTCGGCTGCCCGGCCAGGGGCCAGCCTAAGGTTTCTGTCTCCTTCCCGTTGTAGAAAATGAGGTAGGTCAGCTCCTTCCAGGTGATGAAACCTCTTTCCAGGGCCTCGTGGTGCCTGGAGCGGAAGGTGCCTGTGTTCAGGTAGACGCGTTCCTGCTTTGGCTTCTGTTCACCGCCCTTGACGCTCACGGCGATTTGAACCGGGGTGTGGGTGTGGCCGTGGACGACAAAACCGATGTCCTCATGGCCTGATCCTGGCTGGAGTAGGCGAGCAAAATCCGCTCTCGCGCCCCTGGCCGGCTCTTGATCCGGTATGAATTTGTCGTACAGCTCGTAGAGCTTCATGGCGGCGTCGGCACGGGTTACCTTGAACTTCTCAGCCCATAAAAGGATCCCTTGCAGGAGGTCAGCCGCATCGGGCCAGAGAGGTCGATCGTGCTTCTTATTCCACTCCCGGACGTAGTCCAGCCGGTTGAAGTCACCAATGGCATCGTCCACTGCCTCTTCGACAACATCCCGAACCTTCTCTGGCCAAGCACGAAATTCCTCAAACAGCCATTTGAAAACTGCCGTCAGAGGTCGAACGTTGTCCACTTCCTGTAACTTCTCCTTGAGATCGGGGAATTGTCCGCCGGCGATTTCAGCGGCCCGATAGGGCAGCCTGGTAACCAGATCGGTCGTTATCGGATCGCCGATCGGCACCTTAATGTAGTCATCCAGTGAGTAGTCCAGGCCACCTTCGTAGTTCCAGACATCGTACTCGTGGCCGTGGCGGGCGAAAACGGAATAATCCTGGCTGAGATAGGTATGGGGCTCGGTTTTAAATGTCACTCCCATCCAATCGACTAGTAGATTCATAAGTGATGGAAACTCCAGCAGGAGCCGGTCGTGGTTGCCCGGGACATAGATAGCCTCGAATTGGCGTCCATTGAACTTGTTCGGGCCAGCGTTCTTGAACAGGTCAAAAGTGTCCTTGTTCTCGTTTCGGATGCTCTCCAGGATTTTCTTGGAGATTTCCTCACGCCTGTTTAAATTCGGGGATTTGATCGCCCAAGGCTTGTCCTCCGGTTTGACATCCGGTTCAAGCCAGCGCTCAGTCCGAAGAAAGTCCACTATATCTCCCAGCAAGAGGATCTTGACCTCTTCGGCCTTGGCCTTTTTTGCCCTTTCAACTAAATGGTCGAAAACCATCTCGAAGGCTTTTTGAGGAACGTTGTGCTTGCCCGCTGTGCCGTCGACGAAATGCAAGTCGCTCATTATCGCCAGCACGGTCTTCTCCTTTCTTAATTAGATTTGAATTAAGTGTTGAGTGCCACAAATGTGCTTGTGCGCGCGTCTTGTGGCCAAAACTGGCAATGATTCGCCCACTTATGACCGATCATCATTATCCGACCACCGTCCTAATCGGAGGTGAATAAGACACCGAATGACCCGCGGATAATAAAGTATATCAATAGCCATAAATCGCGTCAAGTCTTCTTGATAATAATCACTATCTTGTATGAAACAGAGTAGTTTTAGATAGGGAAGAGTGTGGTAAGTACTGTTTTTTATGAAATTGAGATGGGCTGACTCTTGGGATGGTTGGCTGATTATATTTTAATTCAAGACTATATATATCGCGCTGTCTGATTTGTCTCAAGAGGAAAACAGGAGTGGGCTTAGAATAAAATGACAGACTATCCTTGGCCTTCCGCGGCGGCTAAAGGCCAACAGAAGAGAGGGTTAAGCGATTTCAACCGTTAGGCTCGGCTATCGTTACGCCGAGCACTTACCTGGTGGTCCCTGCGACAGGCGGTTGCGGCCGGTCAGACCGCCCGCCTCACCCCTGCCGGCCCTCCTCGGCCAAATCCCAGAACAGCCCGGTCATCAGGCGCAGTCCCTCCCGGGCCAGGGGAGCCAGAAGGTGCTCGTCCGGGGCGTGCTGGGAGCAGCCGCCGTAGGAGTGGGGCACCCAGATGGTGGGCAGGCCCAGGATGTCGCTGAAGGCGTCGTTGGGCAGGCCGCCGCCGGTGTTGGGCTGGAAGGCCGGTTTCCGGCCGCAGGTGCGCTCGAGGGAGGCCACGGCCCACCTGGCCCAGGGATTGTCCGGGTCCAGCCGGGTGGCCCGGGACACGCTGTCCCGGACCGGAATTATCTCTATCTGGCCGAAGCCCTTCTCGTCGAGGTGCTTCCTGACCGCCTCCAGGAAGCCCTCCGGCCGGGAGCCGACCACGTAGCGGATGTGGCAGCGGGCCCAGGCCGTGGGCGGGATGGCGTGGATCGGATTGGCTGGGTCGCCGCACTCGAAGGCCAGGATCTCGAAGGTGTTCCAGCCGTAGACCTTCTCGGCCAGGCTCAGCCCCGGCTCGCCCCAGTCCGGGTCGATGGCCGGCCCGCCCCGGCCGCTGACCTCCAGCTCGGCCAGGGCCCGCCGGACCGAGTCGGGGATGCCCTCCGGCTTGAGGGCCTCGAGCAGGACACGGCCCCGGGCGTCGACCAGGGAGGCGATGGCGTTGGCCAGGATGACCCCGGGATTGGCCAGCAGGCCGCCCCAGTTGCCCGAGTGGTGGCCACCCTGGCGCAGGTTCAGGCGCAGGTCGAAATTGACCAGGCCCCGGCTGCCGCCGTAGATGGTCGGCTGGCCCGGATCGATCCTGGGGCCGTCGGAGGCGATGAGCAGATCGGCCCTGAGGGCCTCCCGCTCCTGGGCGCAGACCTGGTGCAGGCCGGGCGAGCCCATCTCCTCGCCGGTCTCGATGAGGACGATGACGTTGAAGCCCAGCCGGCCCCGGTCCTGGAGCAGGCACTCCAGGGCGGCCAGGTTGATGGTGTGCTGGCCCTTGTTGTCGGCCGCTCCCCGGCCGTACCACCTCTCCCCCTCCTGGATCAGCTTCCAGGGCTCAAGGCCCTCCCGCCAGCGCTCGGCCATGCCCAGGACCGTGTCGCCGTGGCCGTAGGTCAGGAGCGTGGGCAGGGACTCGTCCTCGAAGCGGCGGCCGATCAGAAAGGGCATCCTGGGGTTTATGGGGTTGTCCACGATCCGGCAGGCAAAGCCCAAGGGTTCCAGGTAGGGCGTCATCTCCTCGGTCAGATAGGCCCGCATCTCCTTGTCCCGGGCCGGGTTCTGGCTCTCGGTCGGGTAGGCCACCCGGCGGGCCAGGAGTTCGAAGAGGCGGCCCTGGTCGAAGCAGGTCTCGGCCAGGGTTAGGGCGGACTGGCGGCTCATGGATTTCTCCTTGTTTCGTCTCAGAGGGGCTCGGGATGGTGGCACTCGACCAGCCGGCCGCCCTCCAGGGTCGGCGGCGGGGGCACGGTCGAGCACGTCCTGTCCGCCTTGGGGCAGCGGGGGTGAAAGGTGCAGCCCGGCGGCGGGTCGATGGGATTGGGATAGGCCACGCCCAGATGGGTCTCGGGCAGGCCCAGGCCCGGCTCCGGGGTCAGGGCCGAGGCCAGGAGGGCCTGGGTGTAGGGGTGGCGGGGCCGGCGGTACAGCTCGACCGCGCCGGCCTCCTCGACGATCCGGCCCAGGTACATGACCGCCACCCGGGTGGCCATGTGCTCGACCACGGAGAGGTTGTGGCTGATGAGGATGTAGGTCAGGCCCAGCTCGGCCCGGAGCTTCATCAGGAGGTTGAGGATCTGGGCCTGGACCGAGACGTCCAGGGCCGAGGTCGGCTCGTCGCAGATGACCAGCTCGGGCCGCATGATCAGGGCCCGGGCGATGGCCACCCGCTGGCGCTGGCCGCCGGATAATTGGTTGGGGTAGTTGTGCTTGAGCCGGGGCGCCAGGCCGACCACGGCCATGATCTCGTCGATCTGGTCCGGCCAGTCGGCCGGCCGGCCGATCTTCAGGGCTCTCAGGGGCAGGGAGATGATCGAGCCGATGCTCTTCCTGGGATTGAGGGAGGAGTAGGGGTCCTGGAAGACCGGTTGGACCCGGCGCGAGATGGCCTGGCGGCCGAGCCGGGCCAGGGGCTGGCCGTCCAGGACGATCTGGCCGCCGCTCAGGTCCTCCAGGCCCAGGATGAGCCGGGCCAGGGTGCTCTTGCCGCAGCCCGACTCGCCCACCAGACCCAGGACCGAGCCCTTGGCCACGTCCAGGGAGACGCCGTTGACCGCCTGGAGGGGCAGCTGGCCCTTGAACAGGCCGGCGCTGACCTGGTAGGTCTTGGTCGCGTCCTGGACCTCTATGACCGGCCGGTTCATCGGCCCTCCGCCCTGGCCGGCCCGAGGCAGGCCTCGGGGCTGAGCAGGCAGCGGTAAGCCCGGCCAGGTCCCAGCTCGACCAGGTCCGGGTCGCTGGCGGCGCAGGCCCGGCTGGCCCTGGGGCAGCGGTTGCGGAAGGAGCAGCCGAAGAGCTGGCCGATGGGCGTGGGCACCAGGCCGGGGATGGACCCCAGAGGCTGGCCCGGCGGCGTCTTGCCCGGGACCGGGATGCAGTCCATCAGCCCCTGGGTGTAGGGGTGGATCGGCTTTTCGAAGACCTCCCGGACCGTGCCCGTCTCGACCACCTGGCCACAGTACATCACCGCCACCCGATTGGCCACCCGGGCGACCACGCCCAGGTCGTGGGTGATCAGGATGAGGGCCATCTCGAACTCCCGCTGGAGCGAGGCCAAGAGACTCAGAATCTGGGCCTGGATGGTCACGTCCAGGGCGGTGGTCGGCTCGTCGGCGATGATCAGGCTCGGCCCGCACATCAGGCCCATGGCGATCATGGCCCGCTGGCGCAGGCCCCCGGAGAGCTGGTGGGGGTACTGCCTCAGGCGGCTCCCGGCCGCGGTGATGCCGACCTTCTCTAGTAAATAAATGGCCCGCTCCCGGGCCTGTTGGCGGCTGACCGGCCGGTGCTCGCGGAGGGCCTCTTCGAGCTGGTCGCCAATGGTGTAGCAGGGGTTGAGCGAGGTCATGGGCTCCTGAAAGATCATGGCCATCTGGTTGCCCCTGATCCGGGACATCTCGGCCTCGCTGGCCCGGGTCAGGTCCAGGCCGCTGAAGCGGAGCGTCGCCGCGGTCCGGCGGGCCCCCTGGGGCAGGAGGTTCATCACCGCCAGGGCGGTCAGGGACTTGCCGCAGCCCGACTCGCCGACCAGGCTCAGGGTCTCGCCCTGGCCGACCTGGAAGCTGATGTCTCTTACGGCGTGGAGCATCCCGGCCGGCAGGGGTAGGTCGACGCAGAGGCGGCTGACCTCCAGAACCGGGGTCACGACCGGGCCTCGGGGGCGGTGACGTCGCGGATGCCGTCGCCCAGGAGATTGATGGCCAGGACCATCAGGAACAGGGCCGCGCCGGGCAGGGTTATCAGGTAGGGCTCGAAGAGCATGAACTCCTTGCCCTCGGAGATCATCAGGCCCCAACTGGGCGTGGGCGGCTGGACGCCCATGCCCAGGAAGGAGAGGGCCGCCTCCAGGAGGATGGCCCGGGCCACCTCCAGGGTGGCCACGACGATGAGGTTGTTGAGCAGGTTGGGCATGATCTCGGCGATGAGGATCCGCCTAGTGGAGCATCCGGCCGACTTGGCCGCGTTGACATAATCCATGGACCTGATCTGCTGGGCCGAGGCCCTCAGGACCACGGCGAAGCGGTCCCAGATGAGGCAGCCCAGGACGACGATGACCACGGTCATGGACCCGCCGATGAGGGTGACCACGGCCAGGGCGACCAGGACCGCCGGCAGGGCCAGCCTGACCGTGATCAGGAAACTGACGGCCATGTCCACCTTGCCGCCGAAGTAGCCGGCCAGGAGACCCAGGCAGGTGCCGATCAGCCCGGCGATGAGCATGACCGAGACGCCGATGAGGAGGGAGACTCGGCTGCCGTAGATGAGGCGGCTCAGGTAGTCCCGGCCCAGGTTGTCGGTGCCCAGGGGGTGTTCCCAGGTCCCCTTGTCCTGCCAGACGGGCGGAATGAGGCGCCGGGTGAGGTCCTGTTCGTAAGGGTCTCCGGGGGCCAGGGCCGGGGCCAGGAGAGCCATGATCAAGATCAGGATCAGGACCGCGGCTCCGAAGATGAAGCCGACGTGCCTGGCCATGCGCCGGCGCATGATCTGCCCCGGGCTGGGGAAGACGACGTCCTCGCCCAGACCGGAGCCGGCGGTGAGGCTCAAGGTCCTGTCCTCGGTCATCTCACTTCACCCTGAGGCGGGGGTCGAGTATGGCGTTGAGCAGGTCAGAGACCAGGGTCAGGACCACGTAGATCAGGGAGAGCATGAGCACGATGGCCTGGACCACGGGCAAATCGTTGCGGGCGATGGACTCCCAGGCCAGGAAGCCGATGCCGTGCAGGGCGAAGACGCTCTCGATAATCACCGAGCCGCCGAGCATGAACCCGAACTGGACCGCGGCCAGAGAGACCACCGGGATGACGGCGTTGCGCAGGGCGTGCTTGAAGAGGACCTTGCCCCACCTGAGTCCCTTGGCCCGGGCGGTGCGGATGTAGTCCGAGGCCAGGACCTCGAGCATGCCGGCCCGGGTCAAGCGCATGAAGGCCGGGGTGGCGTAGTAGCCCAGGGCGATGGTCGGCATGACGAAATGGCGCCAGGAGTCGGATCCGGAGATGGGCAGCCAGCGCAGCCAGACGCCCAGGGCGATGATCATGATCAGGCCGAACCAGAAGGAAGGCATGGCCTGGCCCATGACCGAGACGGTCAGGGCCAGGCGGTCCAACCAGGTGTTGGGCCGGATGGCCGCCAGAATGCCCATCGGGATCGACAGGATCACGGCGAAGCCCAGGGCGCAGATGCCCAGGGTCATGGTCACCCCGATGCGGTGGCCGATAATGGCCCGGACCGGCTGCTTGAAGTAGCTGGACTCACCGAAGTCGCCCTTGATGGCCCGGCCGGCCCAGTCCAGATACTGGACGGCCAGGGGCCGATCCAGGCCGTAGTGTCGGCGGACGAACTCGATCTCCTGGGCGCTGGCGTTCTCGCCGGCCAGGGCGATGGCCGGGTCGCCGGACATCCGGATAAGCATGAAGCTGACCACGGACACGGTCAGGGCGACCAGCAGGGCCAGGCCCAGTCTTTTGAGCGTGTAGGCTAGCATCTCTGAAAAGCTCTGTTCTTTCGGGCGTCAGGGGCGCGGCCCGGCCAGGGCCGCGCCCCAGTGGAGGCTACTTCCACTTGGCCATGAAGAACCGGGGCACCGCGTCCGGATAGGGGGTGAAGTCCAGGTCCTTGCTGAAGCAGTTGTTGGAGACATAGGTGAACAGGGGCGCCCAGTAGGCCTGCTCGGCGATGCGCTTGAGGGCCTTGCCGTAGACATCCTTGCGCAAGGCCGGATCGATGGAGGTGTCGCCCTTGCGCAGCCACTCGATGACCTGGGGGTCTCGGGCCATGTCCTCGGACTCGCCCTCGAAGAAGTAACCGGCCGAGGCCGAGACGTCGTTGATTGAGTAAGAGCCCCAGGTGTAGAAGACCAGCTGGACTTTGCCGGCCCGGATTCGCTCGCGCAGGGCCGAGTACTGCATTATGTTCAGCTTGGCCCTGATCCCGACGGCCTGAAGGTCGCCGACCATGGCCTCGGCGTAAGGCCGGTCGCGGTAGCCGTAGAAATCGAACTCAAAGCCGTCGGGGTAGCCGGCCTCGGCCAGGAGCTTCTTGGCCTTCTCCGGGTTGTAATCGTACTTGACCACGTCCTGGGTGCAGCCGAACTGGGTCGGGAAGCAGGTCGAGCAGATCACCCGGGACTGGCCGCCCACCAGGTTGCGGCTGATGGCCGCCCGGTTGATGGCGTGGTTTATGGCCTGGCGGACGCGAATGTCCTTGAAGGGGTTCTTCATGCCCTGCTCTTTGCCGGTCCTGTCGGCCGCGTCCATCATCAGGAAGCCGATGCGCATGGTCTCAGCGGCGATCACGCTGATGTTGGGCATCTTGGCCAGCTTCTCGGCCTGGTCAGGCGGCACCAGCCAGATCCAGTCCAGGCTGCCGGTCATCAGCTCGGCCAGTTTGGTGTTCATCTCCGGCATGGTCCGCCAGACGATCTTGCCGATGGACGGCTTGCCCTTGGGGCTGCCGGCGAAGTAGTCCTCGTTCTTGACCAGGACGTACTTCTTGCCCGCCTCCAGCTCGACGCACTTGTAGGGCCCGGTGCCGATGGGCTTCATGCCGAATCCCTTGGGCCCGACCTTGGCGTAGTAGTCCTTGGGATAGATGGGGTTGGCCCCGGAGAGGAACTCCAGGGCGGCCGGGAAGGGCTCCTTGAGGAGGATGCGGACCTTGTAGTCGTCCAGCTTGACGCACTCCTTGATCCAGTTGACGTAGCGCTGCTGGAGGACCTTGTTGTCCGGGTTGCTGACCCAGTTGAGCATGTAGACCACGTCGTCGGCACTGAATGAGGCGCCGTTGTGGAACTTGACGCCTTTCCTTAAGACCAGCTCCATGGTCGTGTCGTCGACCCACTTGTACGACTCGGCCAGGAGGCCCTTGTACTCGTAGGTGACCGGGTCCCGGTAGAGCAGGTTGTCGTAGACGTGGCGGGCAAAGACGATGCCTTCCCGGGCGGTGTTGAAGTAGCGGTCGACGTTCTCCAGCTCTTTTTCCAGGGCGATGTTCAGAGTGTCGTCCTTCTTGCCGGCCCAGGCCGGCCCGGCGATGAGGGTTGCGGCCAGCATTACCGCCAGGCCGGCCAGCGCGAGCCGGCTCCAACGCGTCCGCATGAGTCACCTCCTGCCTTGGGGTTGTAAATTCAGCCTCGCGGCCCGGCCGGCCGCAGTGGGTGCGTATCGTCCGGGGTCAGGCAGTCCGAGCTGGCGCCTCCGGATCAGTCCTTCTCGGAATTATTGTTTTGGAGCGAAGATCCGGCGCAACCCTTCGGCGCGGCCTTGAGGGCCCGCGCCAGCGCGGCTCTTCGGTCCGGGATAGACAGACGAACCGAAATTAAATAACCACACTTGGCCGGGCAGGTCAATCAGCATTTCGGGCCGGACGGCAGGGAGATGTTCGAACCTGGTCCACGGCCGGCCTTCTCCGGTCCCGAAACAGTCAGCCCTCCGGCCCCAGGGCCGGAGGGCTGATCAACCCGGTCGCCTGGGATCAGGACGATCAGGGGGAGTTACTTCTTGTGGAAGAAGTAATCCACGTTCTCCTTGGTCACCACGGTCACGCCCGTGTCCGTGGTCCAGGGGCACTGCGGCGCGCCGGCCTTCATCCAGTCAGGGAAGGCAGGAATGGAGTTGTGCTTGAGCCAGTAGAGGTAGTGGAGGGCGACCCACTCCTCCATGACGCTGTTCTGGGCCAGGGTGTACTCGATTGTGCCGTCCTTGATGTAGGGCAGCATGTCGTCGTCGCGGTCCATGGCCCCGACCCTGATCTTGCCGGCCTTGCCGGTTTCCTTGAGGGCCCTGGCCGTGGCCGCGCCGGCGGTTGCGTCGATGCCGATGATCATGTCCAGATCCGGATGGGCCTGGATCAACTGGGTGCCGACGGTCAGGCCGTAGGCCGGATCGGACTTCTCGTCGATCTCGGCCACGATCTTGATGTCCGGATGCTTCTCGAAGATGTCCTTGTAGCCGGCCACCCGGATGCCGTGGGCCGGGCTGGTGGTGGTCATGAAGGCCACCTTACCCTTGCCGTTGAGCATCTTGACGGCCATCTTGCCGCCCGTCCGGCCCACCCCGCGGTTGTCCGGGCCGATGAAGCCGTAGCGGGCGGTGGGATCGTTGACGTCGTGGTTGACGATGACCACCGGGATGCCGGCCTTCATCGCCCGCTTCATGGGCTCGTTGAGGGACTGGTCGTCGGCCGGGAAGATCATGATGCCGGCCGGTTTCCGAGCGATGAGCTCCTCCAGGACCTTCAGCTGGGCCACGGCGTCGTATTCCACCGGCCCCAGGTATTCGGTTTTCACCCCCAGGGCCTTGCCCGCGGCCTCGAAACCCTGCTTGCCGTCGATCCAGAAGGCGATGGCCGTGACCGCGCCCAGCCAGACGTAGGTCTCGTCGCTCTGAGCCGCCCGGGCGCTCCGGGTGAGGCCCGGCGAGGCCATGGTCAGCCCCGCCGCGGCCACCGCGGAGCCGGCCAGGAAATGACGTCTGGAAACGCCCGTTTGTGGTTTTTTCACTTCATCGGACATAATCGACCTCCTCCCTCAGTTGGTTAACGGACGGTTAATCAGACCAGAAATAGGGTTCTCTTGTCTCCAGTCCGGCCGCGCCCCGGGCGGGCTCGGTCGGGTAACCAACCTTATCGCGCTCAAGCCGTCCTCAGCCGCCGCCGGGAGATCATGTCCAGGCTGACGGCCAGGGTGAGAATCGTGCCCGTGACCACGCCCTCCCAGTAGATGGACACCCCGAAGAGGGTCAGGGCGTTGGTGACCAGGGCCATGAAGATCAGCCCCAGAAGGGCTCCGGCCACCGTGCCCTCGCCGCCGTTGAGGCTGGCTCCGCCGATGACGCAGGCGGCGATTATCCTCAGCTCCACCGAGACGAAAGCCGTGGGCACCCCGCTGGTCAGCCGGGCCGTGGAGATGATCCCGGCCAGGGCGGCGAAGAAGCCCGAGGCCACGAAGGCCAGGAAGACCACCCGGTCAACGTTGATCCCGGAGAGCTTGGCCGCTTTCTCGCTGCCGCCCACGTAATAGAGCTGCCGCAGGGCTCTGCTCCGGCGCATGAGGATGTCCGAAATCAGGACGATGAAGATCATGATCAAGATCGGAAGCGGCACCCCGGCCAGGCTGCCCTGGCCCAGCCAGGCGAAGCTCATGGGCACGCCGATGACCGGATGGCCCGAGGTGAAGCCCAGGGCGCAGCCCCGAGCGATGGACATCATGCCCAGGGTGGCGATGAGGGGGTTGACCTTGATCCGGGTGACCACCAGCCCGTTGATGGCCCCTGCGGCCGAGCCCAGGGCCAAGCCGCCCAGGATCCCCAGAGCCGGTGGGAGGCCCACCTTGACCATGAGCCAGGCCGAGATGATCCCGGACAGGGCCATGACCGAGCCGACCGACAGATCGAAATTGCCGGAGATGAGCAGCAGGGCCATGCCCACCACCACCAGCCCCTCCATGGAGAAGCCCCGGGCGATGGCGATGAAGTTGGACAGGCTCAGGAAATAGGGCGAGAAGATGGACATGATGGCGCAGGTCAGCAGGATCAGGAGAATCATGGCCATCTCCCTGATCCGCAGGACGCTGCGGGTTGTTTCCTTGAACCGGCCGGCCGGGATTTCCTGGCCAGGCACGGTCGGGTTCGAACCGCTCTGGGCCGGGTTGTCTTGACCTTCTCCCGAGGCGCCCTTAACCATTGTTGATTTCTCCCGCAGAAGCAGCTTCGGCGCTGATCGCCCCCAGGGCGCAGGTGGCCACGTTCTCCTCGGTGGCCGCCTCGCAATCGAAGGTCGCCACCAGCCGCCCTTCCCGCATGACCGCGACCCGATCGCTCATGCCCAGCACCTCTGGCAGCTCCGAGCTGATCATCACCACGGCCGCTCCTTGATTGGCCAGCTCTCTTAAAAGAGAGTGAATTTCCGCCTTGGCCCCTACATCGACCCCCCTCGTCGGCTCGTCGGCGATCAGGATCTTGGGGTTGCGGGCCAGCCACTTGGCGAAAAGAACCTTTTGCTGATTGCCGCCGCTGAGTCCGGAGACGTTCTGTCCCGTCCCCTTGGACTTGATCCTCAGCTTGCGGATGGCCTCCCGGGCCAGGTTGTCCAACCTGGACGGGATGAGGAAGATCAGACCGCTCAGGGCCTTGAGACAGGCCGCGGCCACGTTATCCTGGAGGGACATCTCCAGGAAGAGGCCGTCCTCCTTGCGATCCTCGGGGATGTAGGCCAGCCCCTCCTTCATGGCCTGACGAGGGGCGGTTATCCGGACCGGACGGCCGCGGATGATGATCTCCCCGGAGGTGCAGGGCTCGATCCCGAAGACGCCCCGGGCCAGCTCGGTCCGGCCCGCTCCGGTGAGGCCGAAGAGGCCAAGCACCTTGCCCGAGGTCACATTCAGGCTGACGTTGGAGTACCCGGGTCCGGAGAGGTTCCGGATCTCCAGGACCGTTTCCTCCCGCCCCCCGTCCCGGGGGGGAAACATCTGGTCCAGCTCCCGGCCGACCATCATCCTGACCACCGCCTCCTGGTTGGTCTCGGCGGTGGGGACGGTCCCCACCCGCTGGCCGTCCTTGAGGACGGTGATCCGGTCGGCCAGGGCGAACACCTCGTCCAGTTTGTGGCTGACGTAGATGATGCCGACGCCCTGGTCGCGCAGCATCCTCAGGGCCTTCATCAGCTGCTCGGTCTCCCGCTCGCCGATGGCCGAGGTGGGCTCGTCCAGGATGAGAACCTTGGCCCGGCGCTGGATCGCCCGGGCGATCTCGACGATCTGCTGGACGGCCACGCTGTAGCGCCTCAAGGGGGCCCGGGGATTTATCTCCAGCCCGAAGATCTTGAGGGCCTCCTCGGTGGCCCGATACATCTCCTCGAAGCGGATCATCCCCCGGCCGTTGACCGGCTGGGAGTTGGTGAAGACGTTCTCGGCCACGTTCATGTTGGTGGACAGGGCCAGCTCCTGGAAGACGGTGCTGATCCCGAGCTGCTGGGCGTGGTTGGGGTCCCTGAGGGTGACCGGCCGGCCCTCCACGATTAGCTCCCCCCGGTCGGCCTGGTAGACTCCGGCCAGGATGTGCATCAGGGTCGATTTGCCGGCGCCGTTTTCGCCCACCAGGGCGTGGATCTCCCCGGGCAGAAGCTCGAAATCGACTTCGCTGAGGGCCAGGGTGCCCGGGAAAGCCTTGGTTATCTTTTTGGCCCAGACCAGAGGTTCCATTGCCTGCCCCGTCCGGCCCAGCGGCCTCACAACAGAGGAGGTTTGCCGGGGAGCAGGGTGGGAGCCCCGCTCCCCCGGCCGTTCATAGGTCGGCCAGATCCTTGTTGCAGTTGACGATCACCTTGATGTTGCCGCGCTTATTGACGATGCACTCCTCAAAGCCCTTCTGGACCACGTCCTCCAGGGCGATGCGGTTGCTGATCATCGGGGTGGGGTCCACCCGGCCGTCGGCCAGGAGCTGGATCGCCTGGGGGAACTCGCCGCCGTTGTTGAATATCCCGATCAGCTCCCGCTCGCAGAAGACCAGGTCGTTGAGGTCGAAGGTGACCGGATGCTCGAAGATGCCCACCTCCACCACCCGGCCCAGTTTCCGGGTGGCCTGGAGGGCCATGGACACGGTCTCGGGCACGCCGGCGGTCTCGATGGTCAGGTCAACGCCCAGCCCGCCGGTCCGCTTCTTGATCTCGGCGACCACGTCCATCTCGGTGGGGTCCAGGACGTCGGCCCCCAGCTGGCGGGCCAGGTCGGAGCGCATGCCCTTCCGGGCGACCATGAAGACCTGGTGGGCCGCGCCGTGATTGAGTATCTGCCAGGTCAGGAGGCCCTGGTTGCCCGGCCCGATGACCAGGACGGTCTCGCCGGGGATCATCCGCCCCCGCCGGAGGGCGTGAACGGCCACCGCGGTGGGCTCGCAAAAGGAGCCCTTCTGGAGGGACAGCTCGGTCGGAAGGTGGAAGACGCCGCCCACCGGCATGGTCACGTATTCGGCGAAGACGCCGTCCCGGCCCAGGCCCAGGAAGGCGGCCTTGTCGCAGAGGCTGTACTCGTGGCGCTGGCAGGGCCAGCACTCGCCGCACCAGGTGGCCGAGTCGGCCGTGACCCGGTCGCCGGGCTTGAAGTTATCCACCCCCGGCCCCACCTCGCTGATGAGGCCGCTGAACTCGTGCCCGGTGACGAGGGGCGCGGACTTGCCGGTCAGGGGATGGGGCTCCAGGGGCATGAAGATTGGCCCGGCGGCGTACTCGTGCAGGTCCGTGCCACAGACCCCGACCCAGGCGACCTTGATCTTGACCTCTCCCGGTCCGGGGCTGGGCGGCTCGGGTACATCCTCCACTCTGATATCTCTTCTTCCATACCAGACGGCGGCGCGCATCGGGTGTCACTCCTTATTCTGCGGGCGACGGGAACGGGCCGTCTCGACGCCCTTTTATTATAGATGGCCGGAGATTGAAGGCCGTTCTCCCTTCTCAGGCAATGGCGATGGGATGGATGTGCGAGCCGGTCGCCCCTTTGAGCCGGAGGGGCAGGGCGATGAACAGAAACTCGCGGACCTTGTCGGCCGCCAGACGCTCCAGGTAGAGGGCCTCGACGTGGGTTATGCCGTTTTCCACGATCAGGAAGGTGTGCACCGGCAAGGGCGGGCCGCCCTCCTCGAAGGGCCATTGCTCGACCGCCTCGGTGTCGGAGCCGACCAGGGCGATCTTTTTCCGGGCGAGATACCGGGCGCCGTCGATGTTGGGTCCGGCGCCGTGGTTGGAAAACCTGGGGTTGTCCGTCTTCCAGTACCGGGAAAAGCCGGTCCGGATGATCACCGCCGTGCCCTCGCTGATCTCCACCTCCTGGGCCTTGGCGCAACCGGCCAGATCGTCGCCGGTGATCCCGTAGCTGTCCGGCAGGACGTCCAGGCCCTTGTAGGCGGCCATGTCCAGCAGCACCCCGCGCAGGATGATGGGCGGGAAGTTCTCGGCGCCGTGAACCGAGTAGCCCTGGTTGTTCATCACCTCCCTGACCTTGACTCCGCCGTGGAGCAGGATCTCGCCCTCCTTCCACTTGCCGATGTGGGACAGGGCGTCGATGTGCGTGCCGCCGTGCACGGGGATGGTGGTGATTTCATTGCCCACCGAGGCGGGGCTGAGCTCCGGCATGTCACCGTGGCGGACGTAGGGCGAGATGACCAGGGGCGGGTGGCCGTTCCAGAAGGGTATGCCCGGCTCCACGATCTGTTCCAGGCTGTAGACCTCCCCCGTCTTGACCAGTTTGAGGAGATCGGGAGTCAGCTTGGGGTAGGGGAGTCTCCCAAAGGGCTTTATTTCTCCGGCTTTGATGGGGTTGGCGGCGGACTTTTCTTTCTCAGGCATGGGGAGCATCCCTTTCCCGCCAATTCAGGGCGATCCGTTCAGCCATCATGTTCGACCTATCGGACAAAGACCGGTATTGCAGATTCAGCCTATCAGAGTTTCTGGCAGGGGTAAAGATTTTTTCAGCCCCCCGGAAAAGGCCCGATCAGGTCGTGGATATGGATTCAGGTGGTGCCCAAAAAGTTTGTCAGATCAACGGTCCCGCAGCCGGGCCGGCCTTTCGGTCGAGCCCTGGAGGGATCAGTTTGACCGCCGGGAGTTTCTTGAGATTCCCGGCGGCGCCGGCTAGTCAACTCCAGGCCGCCCCGGGCCCGGGACCCCTGCCCGGAGCCCGCTGGCCCGGTTACCTGGCCAAAGCAAAGATACGGTTCTATGAGACGACTTCCCGCCTCGGGGGCCTGGCCGCGTCCATGTTTGCCCGGTGGATACCTTCAGTCCCGGCGCTCATTAAAGCCCTGGCCGGAACCGCCTCATGGGACGGCCGGCCCGGCCAATTTGTGCGAGATATAGGTCAATGTCTGTAATACCGTACAAATTGCTTTACATAAAAAATCCGGGCTGGTATAGTGGCTTTGGCATAGCGTCAGTGAACAGGTCAACTTATTGATAATTGGGGATAAGGGTGCCCAGGGTCATTCCATCAATAAAGCGCGCTTTTGACGTTCTGGAGCTCTTCCTGAAAGAGCCGCGGCCGCTGACCGTTCCGGAGATCGTGGCCCGCTTGAATCTCCCCAGGACAACGGCGCATGAAATAGTCAACACCCTGCTGAAGAGCGGCTACCTTCGACGCGACGAGGCTCGCTCGAACAAGGTCTTTCTGGGGCACAGGCTTTTCGAGCTGGGCAGCGTCTACGCAGCCAACTTCGACCTGATTTCGGAAGGCCGGCAGGTGGCCGAGAGCCTGGTGGACATCTGCGACGAGACCGTCCAGATGGCCGTTCTCGACGGAACGGAAGCCATCTTCGTGGCCAAGGTGGACTGCTCAAAGATGGTCCGGCTCGTCTCGACCGTGGGGTCGAGGCTGCCCGCGCACTGCACCGCGGTGGGGAAGATGCTCCTCTCCAGCCTTGTCGAGGCGGAGATAATCGAGCTGTATAAAGACCAGGATCAGCTGCCCAAGATGACCGCCAACAGCATCAGCTCCGTCTCCAGGCTGCTCCGGGAGCTGGAGACCGTGCGCCAGCGGGGCCTGTCCTACGACGACTGCGAGTCCAACATCGACGTCCGCTGCGTGGCCGCCCCGGTCTACAACCACAACGGCGAGATGGTCGCGGCCATGAGCATCTCGGTGCCGGTCACCCGGATGAGCCTGAGCAAGCAGGACGAGCTGGCCAGCGTGGTCCGCAAAGGAACCGAGGAGCTTTCCCGGCGCCTCGGCTACCGGCTGAATCCCCAACACTTGAACTTGTGACCTGAGTCATTCCCGCCCGCCGGCCTATTCTCTGAAACGCCTCCCCGGCGGCCGAGCTTCCTCTCTTTTCCCCAACCCTCAGGCGGCCAGCAGGTCCAGGGCGGTCAGGGCGTAGATGGCCGCGCAGTCCTGGATCTCCCGGACGGCCACGAACTCCTCCGGGCCGTGGGCCGACTCCAGGAGGCCGGGCCCGTAGGCCAGGGCCGGCACGCCCCGGTCCAGGTAGAAGCGGATCTCCAGCAGGCCGGGGCACATCTCAAAGGCGGGCCGCCGGCCGGTCACGGCCTCGACGTTGCGGGCCAGGGCCCGGGCCAGGGGATTGTCCTCGGAGACGCCCGAGGAGGAGCCCTCCTGGAGGGTCTCGATCTCCAGGTCCAGGCCCTTTCTTCTCAACGACTCCAGGAGATCGAAGAGCCTGGCCTTTTCCTCGGCCAGGTCCTCCTCCGGGTTGATCCGGCGGTCCAGGGTGAAGGAGAACTCCTCGGGCACCAGGTTGAAGCCGCTGCCGCCCCGGCAGAGCCCGCCCAGCATCAGGATCGAGGCCTTGGCCTCGTCGGGCTTGAGGTTGAAGCCGGTCCGCCGCGCCTCCACCTCTTCCTTGAGAACCAGGAGGGCCTGGGCCGCCTCGATCCCCCTCTCAAAGGCGTTGACGCCCTGGTGCTGCAGGCCCACGTGGGCCGGCTTGCCCTTGACCCTGACGTTCAAGGAGACGGCCCCCCGGTTGGCGTTCCAGACCGCGCCCGAGGTCGGCTCGGGCATGAGCATACCGATGCCGTCCCGGCCCAGCAGGCCGGCCCGGGCCAGGTACTGCGAGCCCAGGCGGCCGCCGGTCTCCTCGTCGGGCACGATGGACAGGGCCACCCGGCCGTCGAGCTTTATACCGCTTTCCTGGATGGCCCTGGCCGCGTAGATCATGGCCGCCAGGCCGCTCTTCATGTCCGCCGAGCCCCGGCCGATGAGCCGGCCGGACTCGATCCGGGGCTTAAACTGGTCCGGCGAGCAGGCCGGGACCACGTCGTAGTGGCCGTGGAAGTAAAGGGTCCTCTGGCCCTGGCCGGGCGGGCTGAGGAGGCAGAAGCGGGGGTAATCCCGGGCCCGGTCGTCGCCGGCCGGGGTTGGGACCTCGATGACCTCATGGGCCAGGCCCAACCGGTCGAGCTGGTTGGAGATGAACTCGGCGCAGGATTTGTAGTTGCGGCCCGGGGGGTTCTCGGTGTCCAGGGCGATGAGCTCCCGACTGAAGGCCAGGATCTCGTCCCGATCCCGGTCCAGGGCTTTGATGACAAGCTGGGCCTGATTCTGGTTCAAGGTAGCCTCCAACTATCTAGATGATTAAAGATGCTGGAGACGATACCTTTCGGCCAGGGCGAAATCAACCCTGACCCAACCCCGGCCTCAAAGACCTGTCGGTTGACTTAAAGGTCCGGCCGAGCGTAATATTGTCCCGCCCTTAGCCGGGCGCATTCGGGTCGTCCTCAATTCGTGCCTTGACCAAGCCTGGGGGTGCCTGCCGGCATGAGAGCCGCCAAAAGGATCACGGCCGCGTTCTGCCTGGCCGGCCTGGCCGCTCTCCTCATCTGGCCGGCCTGGGCCGCCCAGACCCGGGCCCTCCGCTCCCAGGCCCAGCCCGCCCCTCCGGAAATAAAGCTGGGCAGCCGCGACATCCCCTCCCGGATGCCCAGCCACATCCACGTCCGCATGAAGTCGCCCCTGGGCGTCCTGGTGGCCGGGGAGAGGGGCAGCTTCCAGCTCGAGGCCATCTTCAAGGATCCCCAGGGCGCCCCCCTGACCTGGGACCGCAACGCGGCAGAGGCCGTGATCCTGTGGATCTCCAGCTCCGACGACAGCGGCATCGCCTTCATCGACCGGGCCCACCCGGACCGGCCCCACCACCACCTCCTGGTCAGGATCCCCGTGCCCGAGGGAGAGACCTCCCGGCCCCTGACCACCCGGGTGGAGTACACCGTGGCGCCCAGGACCAAGGCCGGCAAGCACATCTTCTGGCTGGACATCTTCGCCCGCCTGGCCGGCCCGGACGGGGCCAAGGTCCGCGACACGGGCATCATGACCATCCCCTTCGAGGTGGACACCCATCTCCGGACCAAGATCCTCATGCTCCTGGTCGTGGGCGCGGCCGTCTTTCTGTTCATCGTGGAGTGGGTCCGCGTCGACGTGGTGGCCATTGTGATGATGGTCCTCCTGCCCGAGCTGGACCTGCTCAAGGCCCAGGACACCTTCCGGGGCCTCAGCAGCAACGCGGTCGTGGCCATCATCGGGGTCATGATCATCAGCTACGGCCTCAACAGGGCCGGCCTGGTCCACCGGATCATCCAGCCCATCCTGGGCTTTGTCAGCCGGAGCCCCTCCCGGCTGGTGGTGACCTTCTCCTCCCTGATCGCGGCCATATCCAGCGTCATGCAGAACACCGGCGCGGCCGTGCTCTTCCTGCCGGCCATCCGCTCGGTCACCTCCTACCGGCTCAGGATCCCCATCTCCCGGGTGCTCATGCCCATCGGCATGGCCGCCATCCTGGGCGGCACCCTGACCATGATCGGCACCAGCCCCCTGATCCTGCTCAACGACATCCTGCCGCCGGGCATGCCCAAGTTCGCCTTCCTGGAGCTGACGCCCATCAGCCTGGGCATCGTCGTCGGCGGGATCCTCTACCTCTCCACGGCCGGCCTGGGCATGCTGGCCAAGATCTCGGCCAGCCGGCCCGCCTCGGGAAGCGGCCAGGCCGACCCGGCCCAGGGCGGCATCCTCGACGCCTACCCGTCCATCAACGGCCCCTACGAGATCCTGGTGCCCGAGGACTACCGGCCGGGCGAGGGGCCCCAGGAGGTGGTCCAGATCCGGCGGCGCTACCTGGTCAACATCGTCGCCCTGGCCCGGGCCGACGGAAACTGCGACATCGCCCCGGCCCCCAACACCAGTATCCGGGCCGGCCTGGCCTTGTGCGCCTACGGCCCGGACAAGGCCGTCCAAGACTTTGTCCGGGAGTACGGCCTGGTTCTCAGGGACCGGCCCCAGGTCTTCAAGGACACCATGTTCAACCCCTCACTGGCCGGCATCGTCGAGGGCGTGGTCTCGCCCCGGTCCAGCCTGATCGGCCAGACCATCAAGGAGATCCGCTTCCGCGAGACCTTCGGGGTGGCCCCCCTGGCCATCCACCAGGCCGGCCTGACCTATTACCAGGAGCTGGCCGACAGGCCCCTCCAGTCGGGCGACACCGTGCTGGTCCACGGCACCTGGGAGCAGTTCCAGGCCCTCCAGGAGCACCACCACAACTTCATCATCATCACCCCCTTTGAGAAGGAGTTCCACAAGCCGGAAAAGGCCAGGTGGGCCCTGGCCTGCTTCCTGGTCGCCCTGGGCCTGATGATCGTCTCGAGCTTCTACTTCCAGAAGCGGCCCTACAACCCCATCCCCCTGTCGGTCTGCCTCATGGTCGGGGCCGTGGGCATGATCCTGTTCAAGGTCCTGACCATCAGCGAGGCCTACCGGGCCGTGGACTGGCGGACCGTGTTCCTGCTGGGCGGGCTGATTCCCCTGGGCATGGCCGTGGACCAGACCGGCACGGCCCAGTGGATCGCCCGGGGGATCGTCGAGGGCCTGGGCAGCCTCATGTCGCCGCTGCTCCTGCTGACCGTCCTGGCCTGCCTGAGCTGCGCCTTCACCCTGGTCATCTCCAACGTGGGGGCCTGCACCCTGCTGGTGCCCTTAGGCATCTCCATCGCCAACCAGATAGGGATGGACCCCCGCGTGGCGGCCATCGTCGTCGGCCTGGGGGTGTCCAACTCCTTCATCCTGCCGACCCACCAGGTCAACGCCCTCTACATGGGGCCGGGGGAGTACAGGAGCAAGGACTACGTCAGGATTGGGGGAGGGTTGAGCGTTATCTATATAGCTGTGCTGGTGCTGATGACCTACCTGTTTTATGTTTGAAGATGCTCAAAGCGAAGGGGCCCTGCCGAAGCAGGATGAGTTTTCATTAACAACGGTTCCCCCCAAATCCAGCCCTTCGACTCTGTTAACTCGCCGTATTCGCAGGAAGATTTGTGAAATCATATCTTTTGATTGACAGAAATAAAAATCCTATAATAAAATACTTTTGGGTCAATTTACGGAAGAGTCTTATGTGAACAGAAACAAACAATCCCTCATTTTATGTGGATGTACGTAATTATTGTTAGCTATCAGGGGAATTCATAAGGAGCAAATATGGCGGGAAAGTTTCTTGGAGTTGATGGCAGGTATCACCCGATAGGATCATTCCTTGGCACGGATGGGAAATATCATCCAAAAGGCTATTTTTTAGGCCATGATGGGAAATATCACCCACCCGGTTCCTTTCTTGGGGCAGATGGCAAGTACCACCGCAAAGGTGAATTCGTCGGCGTAGATGGCAAGTACCATCCCAAGGGACAATTTGTCGGCCTGGATGGAACATATCATTCTTCGGGTTCATTTCTCGGCCAAGATGGTCGTTATCATGAGCAAGGCGCTTTTTTAGGCCAAGACGGGAAACACCATCCACAAGGCTGCTTTCTTGGACAGGACGGAAGATATCACTATGCCGGTTCGTTTCTTGGTTCTGATGGTAAATATCATCTGCCTGGTTCGTTCCTTGGTAGCGACGGAAGATATCACCCTAAAGGCTCCTTCCTCGGAGCGCATGGGTGGTACGAGGAACCTGAAAGTCTTGCAGAGAAAGAGCGCCGTAACCAAAACGGAGTTGATTGTTAGCTTACTATCTGCTGGTAGGTACGCGCAAACTGCCGCGCGCCCCACAGCAGCACGTTGGGCAGTGATAATCAGAAGTTTTTAAAAAAACTGCTCAATATATGGAGCCCGAAGCATGAAATCGAATCCATCTCCAAATATACCTCAAAGCGATCGAGCGATGTCTGTGCTTATCGCAATTCTATCAGGTGGTTGTCTATCTATACCTTTATATGCCGCTCAGACATCCACTCTGGGTCAATTTGCATCCGTAGTGGGGGTATCTACGGTGGTAGCTGGTTCTGCGCTCCTATCTGGAGGCCTCTTAGGCTTCTTGTTTGGTATTCCCCGAACGCTTCAACAAGAGGTAAATCCAACTGCTCAACAAACAGGCAATGCTGAAAAAATTTCCAAGGGTAAGACACATGAAATCACATACGCGGTTAACACCAACTTGGAGCAGATTTCTGATTGGCTTACCAAAATACTGGTTGGAGTTGGCCTGACCCAACTTTCGGCCTTCCCTGTAGCCTTGCGTAAGTATGCTAACTATATTGGCCCAGAATTAGGTAACTTTACAAATAGCAAAGTCTTCTCCATATCACTGCTGATATTCTTTCTGATTACTGGGTTTTTGATCAGCTATCTTTGGACAAGATTACACCTCACTGTAGCCCTTAGGCGGGCTGATGCTTCGAGCAGACTTGCGGCAGTTGAAAAAAAACTGGACTCCATCGATATCGACGCACGAGCATGGAGCTTCGTTCAAAGGTTACTTAATCCTGAACCAGATATCAGTCCACCAATACAGGAAGAGATTAACGCCACAATTGCGGCGGCGACAAGTAATATGAAAGCTCAAATTTTCTGGACGACGCATCAGGTAAGAAGAGATAATTGGCGCAATCTAGTAGACAAACCCAAAATGGAGCGAACGATACCAATTTTCAAGGCGTTGATTGCCAGTGATACGGAGAACGTCTACCATAGGAATCACGGCCAACTTGGCTATGCTCTGAAAGATAGAAGAAATCCCAACTGGGCAGAAGCACAGGCTGAACTTACGGAAGCCATTAGACTCAGGGGCAATTGGCAGACAAGCGGCTATTTGCCATACTACGAGTTTGCGAGAGCTATCTGTCGAATCAATATGGACGAAGCATTCAAAAGCGATAAACAATCAGGTGAGGAGAAGAAACAGCTTATTTTTTCTGATTTAGATATCGCATCTAGTCATCCAAAAATAAAAGACTTGGTGCAAAATGATCTGGATATCAAGAAATGGATGGATCTTAATGGTGTGCCCTCACCTGAACCTGAGACACGTAATGGTTGACTCCACATGAACGTCGCCAAACACTTCGCTGCATCTGGCCGGGCGGGAGTGGAGATTTTTCGAAACTGATTTGTTTCATATAAAATATTATCTTTTACGAACTGCTTGACGGCCCCCCCCTCTCAGCAGCTAAACTCAGGCGCTCCAGAATAATGATCCTGTCCTTGAAAATCGGTCGACCCGTAACACTTTAAAATACCTGAGCAATATAAAACGGTAAGTATATGACAGCCTATAAAATCACCTCCCCTCCCTATCCAAACTCCTATACTGTATCGCCTCGGCCAGGTGGCTAACTTTTATCTCTTCCTCCCCGGCCAGGTCGGCAATGGTCCGGGACAGTTTCAGTATCCTGGTGTAGGCCCTGGCCGATAACGACAGCCTGGCCGTGGCCGCGGCCAGCATCTTCCTGCCCGGCTCGTCCAGGCGGCAGAAAGCCTCGATCTGGGGCGGGCTCATGTGGGCGTTGACGAATGCGGCCGAGCCCCTGAACCTCTCGGCCTGCCTGGCCCTGGCCAAACTTACCTGGCCCCTCAGCTAGCTCGATATCGTCCCCTTAGGCGGCTCCTCCAGGCGCCTGATCTCCACCGGCCCGACCAAGATCTGCAGAAGGAACCTATCCTCTTATAACGGCTCATCATGTGGGAATAGCAGACCCGGATCCGGCATACTCGGGACGATAATCCCTCCAGGCGGGCACCGGGCAACCGAGACCCGTTCCAGTTCATGGGCCTCCTGGAGTTGCCTGTCCGTCAATTTGCGCGGGAAAAACGCTTTTGACCATTCGTCGTCGGACAGCTCCCTGGGGAAAAAGGCGGCCGCTATTGATCGGCCACGAATTCCCCGTTGAACATAAAGGGGACGCTGGCCGAGGTCGGGGTCAAGGTTCGAATCTTCGATTTCTTCTATCGAGCGGGTAGCTGGAGCAAGGCTCGCCGGTTAGTGTGCAAGATCGAGTGGCATCTAGGTGAGCTTCTCCCGAGAGTGGGCCTCATCGTGACCAACTCAAGGTTGCGGCCCAAGGAGGTCGTCAAAACCTACCACGGCAGGGCGAACGTGGAGAACCGGATCAAGGAAGGCAAGATTACACTGCGCTGGGACAAGACCAGTTGCCACAAATTCGATGCGAACCAATCTCGGCTTAACATGGGGCTATTGGCCAACAATCTCCTCCATCTGCTGCGTGAATTCTACATAGAAGGAGAAGAGGTCAAGCGGTCGGTGGAGTGTCTGATTCGCAGAATTGTCAAGGTTGCCTCCCGCGTCTCTTACCACAGTCGGTACTGGTGGGTGCACGTGGCCTCTGCTTTTCCGCTCCGTCACCATTACCAGGCTGTGTTTGGTCATGGCTGACGGGTTGGGTTTGGGTTGACCGAGTGAATGTCGATGGATTACTATGTCCGAAAATCGAGAAAACTTAGGATCTTCGGAGTAACCGGTGAGAAATTGCCTTTTAGGGGACGGGCACAAGCCCTTCGGCCCGGATTAAACCTGTTTAACAGGCTAAAAGTGAGGCCGGAAGGCTTGAAACATAGAAATCTCGGCTCTTGCCGCATAATTCCTGACTATATAGACATTGTTGGGCGCTCAATAAAAGTCGCGTGATTTTGGGGGAGGGGATGTCATCAATGACGGTTAGTCAAAAGGCCGTTCAAACAGTGTCCCCTCGCCATTGGATCGGTGTAGTTGTGGCGTATCTCTCCATACCACTAGTTCTATTGGTATGCGGAGGGGATTTCGGTTGGTGGCAGGCGTGGGTCTATTCCCTGCTGATCGTTGCCGCCGGCATAGGGGGGCGCATTTGGGCGGAACATCGGCATCCGGGGTTGATAGCCGAACGACAAAATATCAAGAAGATCCAAGGCGCGAAAGCTTGGGACAAAGTGCTTGCTCCGCTGATGGCGCTGAGTGTGGTATTCCCAATGGTCATTGTGGCAGGGCTCGATCATCGCTGTGGCTGGTCCCCCGTATTTCCGCTATGGCTCATCGTGATTGGCTTCATCTTGATCTCGCCCGGATACGCTTTCGCTACGTGGGCATTGGCAGAGAACCGCTTTTTCTCCGGCGTGGTGCGTATTCAGACGGATCGAGGGCACGTGGTGTGTGACAGTGGCCCATACCGGATTGTGCGGCATCCGGGCTATGCCGGAAATATTCCGCCACTGCTGGGTATTGTGCTAGCCTTAGGCTCGGTGTGGACACTTATTCCGGCGGCGGTGGCGTTGATCATAACGGTGATCAGAACCGCACTGGAAGACCAGACTCTACAGGAAGAGTTGCCGGGCTATAGAGACTATGCGCGGCGCGTGCGCTATCGGTTGATTCCGGGGATATACTGAGGGGCCTCGCCCCTGCAGTTTGATTTGGTGTATGGGAATGGTTTGTTTTAAAAATGTGCAAGAGCGTCCAACATCTGCTAAGAAGAAGTGGTGGGTTATTTAGAGTAATTCTTGCTGCATCCTTTATGATGGCGAAGTCAACAATAATTATCCTATCCTTGAACCTCAATAGCCTCGCAAAAATTAACAATCTCTGAGCAATTCGTAATTTGCTCTTATTTCGACTGAAATTCGGGACAAAACAGCAACCATTTTACAAAATGACTATTTTTATTGAGTTCGTGGAGTAATATGGCCGCGCCCACGAAGATTTGGAAAGCTTGCTCTTTTCCTGCATTTTAGTTCCGTTAATCGTCTTACAACCTTCAAGTCTCTCGCGGATTCGCTCTACATCTGGTGGATTAGGTGTCCCCAGCCACCATCACCTCCCCTCCCTATCCAGACTCCGGTACTGTATCGCCTCGGCCAGGTGGCTGACCTTTATCTCCTCTTCCCCGGCCAGGTCAGCGATGGTCCGGGACAGCTTCAGAATCCTGGTGTAGGCCCTGGCCGAGAGGGACAGCCTGGCCGTGGCCGCGGCCAGCATCTTCCTGCCCGGCTCGTCCAGGCAGCAGAAGGCCTCTATCTGGGGCGGGCTCATGTGAGCGTTGACGAAAGCGGCCGAGCCCCTGAACCTCTCGGCCTGCCTGGCTCTGGCCAGGCTGACCTGGGCCCTCAGCTCGGTGGAGGTGGCCCCCTGGGGCGGCTCCTCCAGGTGCCTGATCTCCTACAGGGCTAGGGACTCCCGCTCTTCATCGTGGTCAGCATGTTCAAGGGCAATTTGACGTATCTCTTCGTGAATCTCTAAAAAGGCGTCCACCATTTCCGGATCAAAGTGCTTACCTTTCCCTTCTTTAATTATCTCAACAGCCTTTGAGTGGGTAAAGGGAGGTTTATAAACACGGCGGCTAATTAGAGCATCATAGACATCAGCCAGGGCCATGAGCCGGCCGGATATGGGTATTTCATCACCCTTTAATCCCTTGGGATAGCCGCTGCCATCCCACTTTTCCTGATGGGTGTAGGCGATCTCTCTGGCGAAGCGTAGAAATGAATTTTCTATATCGCCTCCGAGTTCAAGCTCTACCCTGAAAATGGTATCGTGACCGCATTGGGTGTGCTTTTTCATCACTTCGAACTCTTCATCGGTCAGTTTACCGGGTTTTAGAAGGATATGGTCCGGGATGCCCACCTTTCCCGCGTCATGGAGGGGTGCCGATTTGAATAATTGCTCAATGGTCCTGTCATCAAAGAAACCGGCGAAACTGGGATGGTCTTGCAATTTAGTTGCAAGGGCCTTCACGTAGTTCTGGGTGCGCTTGATATGCCCGCCCGTCTCCGGGTCCCTGTATTCGGCGAGGGTTGCCAGGCTGTTGATGGTGGCGTCCTGGGCAAGAAGAAGTTCTCTAGTGCGCTCCTGCACCAAATCTTCCAATTGATCTCGGTAGCGTTTCAGTTCCAGGTGATTGCGCACCCTGGATTTCACCAAGTCGGGTTGGTAGGGTTTGGTGATGTAATCCACAGCCCCCAGATCCAGACCCTTTTTTTCATTTTCTTCTTCGCTCAAGGCCGTAACAAAGATGACCGGGATGTTCTTGGTTTTGTTATCGGCCTTCAATTTTTCTATCACCTGATAGCCATCCAGTCCGGGCATCTGGATATCCAGAAGAATGAGATCAGGAACAGGATCCGACGAAGCGACTTGCAGGGCCTTCTGGCCGTTGATGGCCGCCGCAATAGTATATTCCCCCCTCAGTGTTTCCATGAGTATTTGAATATTTTCAGGTAAATCATCTACGATGAGCACCCTTGCTTTTCCTGGATGATGCACCACGGATTTCCCTCCTCGAGCGCCATTTTTAACCTTTTATAAATCTTGGCAATGTTCAATACGGCAGCCGTTATCCTAATCTAAAGATATATCCAAGAATTGAGCAATATCTGTCAAAATTTTCATTGCGTTATCGGTATCAAAGTCTTCTACATATTTTATAAGCCGCTTGAATTGTTCCCGAACTTTGGAGTGCTCAAGGTCTGACCTGAGGGCTTCCAGGCGATTCATCGTCTCCATGATATCTACATCAAGCAGTTGGGCTATCTCTCGGAGAACCGGTTTGACCGCCTCCACATCGATTGGAGTCTCATCGGCTATTACAATTTTCTCTTTCTTAGCGGCCGCCTCGTTCTCCTCCAGTTTTTGGATGCCGCCCATGACCACATCAACTTGTGATGCAAACGTCTCAATCTTGGAATCCAGCAAACCTGTTACCCCCTGTTTTACCGCCTTCTCCAATTCCGCGGCAGCAAGAAACAGTTCATTAGCTCCCAGATTTCCTGCAACTCCTTTCACCGCGTGCCCCAGCCTGGCCACTGTCTCCATATCCCCCGATTCAAAGGCCTTCTTAATTTCATTGACCACATCTCTGTTGTTCTCTGAGAACTTCCCTAAAAGCTTCCTGTAAAGCTTCTCGTTTCCGGCCACCTTTGATAGCCCCAACTCGATTGAAATTCCGGGAAGATCAGCGGGAAGTATCTCCGCGCCCGATTCCACCTCATTTACTTCCCCAGCCATTTCATCAGGCACTTCCCTTTCCATGGGCGCAACCCACCTCACCAGCGCGCCAAAAAGCTCATCCGGCTCAATGGGCTTGATTACATGGTCGTTCATGCCGGCTGCCATGGATTTCTCCCGGTCTCCTAACATGGCGTGCGCCGTCATCGCGATAATCGGGATTTTGGAGGCCGGATGACGGATGCTGGATGTATTTCCTCTCGAGTCCCGGGCTTCAAGCTTCAAGTTTCGAATGGCTTTCGCGGCCGTGATACCGTCCATCACCGGCATCTGGATATCCATGAGGATCACATCAATAGGTGGTTGACCTTTTCCAAATTCCGCAACCCTCGCCACGGCTTCTTTACCGTTTATTGCGGTCTCCACCACAAAACCAGCCTTCTCCAATAGCTCGCCGGCCACCTCCTGGTTGATCTCGTTGTCTTCCACAAGGAGTATCCGCGCCCCGCGAATCCCTCTCAACGCATCCGCATCATAACCCCATCCCGCGGCAATGCCGTCCTTCCTCTCTACATCCTTGCCGAAGGCCCCCATAATGGTATCGAAAAGCACAGACTGGGTTACCGGTTTGATCAGAAACCCGTCCAGCCCCATCTTCTCTGCCTGATACATGATCTCTTCACGGCCGTAGGCCGCCACCAGGATGATCTTTGTATTCCGAATTCCCGATTTCGAGTGCCGAATTCTCCTTGATACGGCGATCCCGTCCATCCCCGCCATCTTCCAGTCCACGACCAACAGTTTATAGGCCCTATCCTCGGCTGCCCTTTCCAGCTCCGCGATACCCTCCTCACCCGAGGAGGCCACTGAGACCTCAAAACTCATGGACTCCAACAACCCCTGCAATATCTCCCGGCTGGATTCATTGTCATCCACCACCAGCACTCTCATGCCCCGCATATCCGGATGGGGCTCGAGAGGCCTGCGCTTCGCTTCCCTGGCCAGACCAAAGGTGGCCGTGAAAACGAACTCGCTCCCTTCACCGGGCTCGCTCTCCACCCAGATTTTTCCTCCCATCATCTCCACAAGGCGTTTACTAATCGTGAGGCCTAATCCAGTTCCTCCATATTTTCTTGTGCTCGATGTATCCACCTGACCAAAGGCCTGAAAGAGCATACCGATCTGCTCTTTGGTCATCCCAATGCCCGTATCCTTAATTGAAAATTGGAGGGTCACCTTATCCTCTTCCCGCCTGATTACTTTCGTGGATACCCTGATCTCACCCCCTTTATCTGTAAACTTCACGGCATTGTTGCATAAATTAATCAGCACCTGCCCCAGCCTCAGGGAATCCCCAACCAGCGCCAGGGGCACGCTCGGGTGCGTGTCCATTAGAAACTCTAATTCTTTTTCCTGGGCCTTCACTCCCACCACCGTGGAGACATTATCCAGAACCTCATCCAAGGCAAAGTCTGCTTTCTCCATATCCAGCTTGCCCGCCTCGATCTTGGAAAAATCCAGGATATCGTTGATGATTCCCATGAGGTTTCTGGCGGAGAGCTGGATCTTTTGCAGATAGTTTTTTTGCTTGGGAGTCAGTTTCGTCTGAAGCGCCAGGTGGGACATGCCGATCACCGCATTCATGGGAGTTCGGATTTCGTGGGACATGTTCGCCAGAAATTCACTTTTGGCGCGAGTGCCATCTTCGGCGGCCTTTTTAGCGGTAAGAATCTCCCCTTCCATCCGTTTCCGCTCGGTAATGTCCTGGAAGACCGTTTGCACCGCCGCTTTTCCCTGAAAAACGGTGAGGACGCTGCCCACGAATACATCCAGCGGCGTCCCGGCCAAATTTAGAAAGCGGCATTCAAAAAACTCGGTATCCTGTTCTTCCTGATAAATCCGCTGCAACCGCTCTGTAATCACCTCATAAAAGTCTGGGTGTATAAATTGCCTGATGGGTTGGCCGATCAGTGCTTCCGGTCCAGAAGCCCCTATGGCTTTTACGCAGGCCGCGTTTACGTAGATCACCTTACCGTTCTGATGTACGACAATAGGTTCCGGTGAAAAATCCGCCAGCCGGCGATAGCGTTCTTCACTTGCACGCAGGTCTGCGGCGGCTTGCTCCCTCTGGGCCTCGGCCTGTTTCCGCTCGGTAATATCGCGGAAAGACCAGACCCGTCCATAATACATGCGGAAAGACCAGACCTCCCCATAATAGCTGTGGTTGTCGGAGATCATGGGCGCCGAATAGTGTTCAAAGACCCTATTGTCTTTTAGGACAATCTCGTCCTGGCTGATCTCGTCAAAGTGGGTGCTAAGGTATTTAACTTTTGCCAGAAAACCGTCAGGGTCGGCCACTTTGTCAAGAACCGACTTCAAAACCTGTTCAGCGGAGCCAAACTGGTCCACCGGAATATCCCACATCTTGATAAATTTCTGGTTATAGGAAATGATCTCTCCGTCTTTGTCAACGGCCAGGGTTCCGTCCACCGAAACCTCCTGCTGTGTTGCTAGTAGGAGGTTCCGGAAACGCAGTTCTTTTTCTTTCTGCTTCAGTGATTCCTCGGCCTCTTTGCGCTCACTGATGTCGTGCCAGACCACCAGCCGGCCGGTCAGGTGGCCAATTGGGAGGGGGACCTGTTGAACGTCAAAGTAGCGACGCTTTCCCTGCTCTTCCAAAGTCGCCTCATGGTGGACGGTCGCCTCTTGGTCCAAGGAAGCGGCCACTTCTGGCCAGGGGGCCAGGACCTGCGCCGCTGGCAGGCCGATCAACCGGTCGGCTGCAACCTCAGTGGGCAGCACCACGGCCAGCCAGCGATGCATCGGCGGATTCAGGTCTGCCACGCAGCCCTGGGGATCCACTACCAGCATTCCGTCACCCATCATGTCGACGAGCTTATTCCGGGCCACTGGAGCCACATCCAGAAGATGATGGCGAAAGGTTGCCCAACCCAAGATCAGGCCGCTTAAGGCAAGGGCCCAGGGAGACAGATATTGGACAAAGTCCGAGACCTGAAAGGCAATGAGAAATGCGACTACGGCCGTTGGAATCACGGATAAGAATATGGCAATGGCTTGCATCCGATACAGGTGAAAGCGGATCGCCGTAATAACGACAAAGGCTAGGGCTATAATAGTAATGGTATAGCTATAAAAGATGTAAATCCAAAACCAAGGTCCAAATACCAGTTTACTTTTCGTATACAGCATGGAATCGCGGTAAATCAAGCTGGGTTCACTCATGAAAAGGTGCTGCAGCGAAGGGATCAGATTAATTACGATTGTTATCAAGGGCACTGCAAAGAGCGCGGCAATATGCCCCCGGCTCAACCAGTGCCCGTAGCCACTCCTTTGAAGGACAAAGATAAAAAAGAAAACCGGCACAATCGCCATACAAAAATTGCCCAAGCGAACCAAGTTCACGAACATTTCTGGCGTGCCGAAGCTTCTTAGCCCCGAGGCCACCATCCGCACCGTCAGTGCCAGCATCAAGCCGGCAAGGGCCTTGGCACCTACGGTATCGCTGTGCCTCCAGGCTTTAACGGCCAAATAAAATGTGATTGCGGAAGCTATGAACGACGTTATTAGGTACAGGAAGGAGGACAATGACATAGGTCTGTGCTCCTTTCACTGGACTCGGCGGGCTGATGGTGGAGCTATTTTACTCAACATAGCCAGAAACAACAATTATTATTTTTATAAGGTTTTCGTGGCAGCAAATAGAAAAACAAAAAGCTTCATTTTATCTTTTGTTACTTCCAATAAGTTTCATATTAACGATATCTAGAGGGGGACGGCCATGCGGCACAGAGCCTTTAAAACCAGGAAGTCTTGGCCTCCCCGAATGCCTATGGCCTAACCGTCCCATTTCTTGAAAGATATATCAGTCAGGACCATCAAGTCAAGGCTCAATCACTGGGGCGAGAGCTCAAGAAGACGCGCCTGGAAGCAGGTCTGACAAGATCACGGCTTGAGGGGGTAGGCGTATGCGAGCCTGTGTAATGACGGTAATCCCCTGGCGCTGGCCTCTGGCCGGGGTTGATTACTAAACGGCCTTATTATTTGACTCCTCCTTGGCTTTAGAGTTCAAGTCCATCAGCCTATCCTCGAAAGCCTGAAGAGTAGTTATGCCTTCATGTTGCGGTTCTGGTGGGGACATCTCTTGTAGTTAAAGGGCAGGGGGCGTCCAGGTTGTTAAGTTAAGATATCCACCTGAAGGTGTTAGGAATTATGCAGGTGACTGAAAGCTATCCTGCTATTCACCTCCCCTCCCTGTCCAGACTCCGGTACTGTATCGCCTCGGCCAGGTGGCTGACCTTTATCTCTTCTTCCCCGGCCAGGTCGGCGATGGTTCGGGACAGCTTCAGTATCCTGGTGTAGGCCCTGGCCGAGAGGGACAGCCTGGCCGTGGCCGCGGCCAGCATCTTCCTGCCCGAATCGTCCAGGCGGCAGAAAGCCTCGATCTGGGGCGGGCTCATGTGGGCGTTGACAAAGGCGGCCGAGCCCCTGAACCTCTCGGCCTGCAGGCCACGCGCCCGGCTGACCTGGGCCCTCAGCTCGCTGGAGGTGGCCCCCTGGGGCGGCTCCTCCAGGTGCCTGATCTCCACCGGCCCGACCTCTATCTGTAAGTCGATCCGGTCCAGGAGCGGCCCGGAGACCCGTCGGGCGTAGCGCTTGATCTCGGCCTGGGTGCAGCGGCACTCCCTGGTCGGGTGGGTCAAATAGCCGCAGGGGCAGGGGTTCATGGCCGCCACCAGGGTGAAGCGGGCCGGGAAGGTCAGGCTCTGGCTGGCCCGGGAGATGGTCACCCGGCCGTCCTCCAGGGGCTGGCGGAGCGATTCCAGGGACTGCTTGCCGAACTCGGGCAGCTCGTCCAGGAAGAGGACCCCGTTGTGGGCCAGGCTGACCTCGCCCGGCCGGGGGTAGGAGCCGCCGCCGATCAGGCCGGCGTCGGAGATGGTGTGGTGGGGCGAGCGGAAGGGCCGGCCGGTCACCAGGGCCGGGCCGTTGTTCAATAACCCCAGGACCGAGTAGACCTTGGAGGTCTCCAGGGCTTCGGCAAAGCCCAGGGGCGGCAGGATGGAGGGCAGGCGCTGGGCCAGCATGGACTTGCCCGCGCCGGGCGGGCCGGTCAGGAGGACGTTGTGTCCGCCGGCCGCGGCCACGACCAGGGCCCGCTTGGCCGCCTCCTGGCCCTTGACCTCGGACATGTCCGGGGCCTCAACGAGGTCCGTGTCGTCGAAGAGGATCGCCTCGGGCCGGCTCAGCTCGGCCTGGTCATTAAAAAAAGCCGCCACCTGGGGCAGGGACTCGGCCGTCTTGACCGTCAGGCCGTCGACCACGGCCGCCTGGGGGCCGTTCTCGGGCGGCAGGATGACCCCGCTCAGGCCGGCCGCCCGGGCGGCCAGGGCCAGGGGCAGGGCGCCGTTGACCGGCTTGATCAGTCCGTCCAGGCTCAGCTCGCCGGCCAGGACGTAGGCGCTGAGCTTCTGGGGATCGACCCGGCCCTGGGCGGCCAACAAACCCACGGCTATGGGCAGGTCAAAGGCCGAGCCCTCCTTGCGCACGTCGGCCGGGGCCAGGTTGATGGTGATCCGCTCGGCCGGGAAGCCGAAGCCGGTGTTCTTGAGGGCGGCCCTGACCCGGTCCTTGGACTCCCTGACCGCGCCCTCGGGCAGGCCGACCAGGCTCCACTGGGGCAGGCCCTTGGCCAGGTCGACCTCGACCTCGACCAGGTAGCCTTCCACGCCCAGGATTGCCCCGGACAGGACCTTGGCCAGCATGGCCTTTGCTCCCCAGTGATTCAGCCGCATCAAAATAGCAAAAGCCCGGTCCGATGACAACCGGCCCAGCCAAACTCTTGCCGGCCGGGCGGGGAAGGTTTAGACTGGCCCTTCATTTCTGCGGAGGGTTCCATGAGCCTGGCCAAACGAATCATGCGCGAGCACCTGGTCGAGGGCGAGCTCGAGCCCGGCCGGACCATCGGCCTCAGGATAGACCAGACCCTGACCCAGGACGCCACCGGGACCCTGGCCTGGCTGGAGTTCGAGTCTCTGGGCCTGGACCGGGTCAGGGTGGGGACCGCGGTCAGCTACGTCGACCACAACCTTCTCCAGACCGACCCCAAGAACGCCGACGACCACCGCTTCCTGCGCACCGCGGCCGGCCGCTTCGGGGCCTGGTTCTCCGAGGCGGGCAACGGCATCTGCCACCAGGTCCAGCTGGAGCGCTTCGCCGCGCCGGGCCTGACCCTGCTGGGCTCGGACAGCCACACCACCATGGCCGGGGGCCTGGGCGAGCTGGCCATCGGGGCCGGCGGCCTGGACGTGGCCGCGGCCATGGCCGGCCAGCCCTTCTTCCTGCCCTGCCCCAGGGTGGTCGGGGTCAGGCTGACCGGCCGGCTCCAGCCCTGGGTGGCCGGCAAGGACATCATCCTGGAGGTGCTCAGGCGCCTGACGGTCAAGGGCGGCGTGGGCTCGATCCTGGAGTACTTCGGCCCGGGCCTGGCCGGGCTGGGCCTGGCCGACCGGGCGACCATCTGCCACATGGGCGCCGAGCTGGGCGCGACCAGTTCGATCTTCCCTTCGGACCAGGTCACCCGGGCCTGGCTGGAGGCCCAGGGCCGGGGCCAGTCCTTCAGGGAACTCGATAACAAGCCCGAGGACTTCGACCAGGTCATGGACCTGGATCTGTCCGGCCTGGAGCCGCTCATTGCCTGCCCCTCCTCGCCGGACAAGGTCGAGCCGGTCAGCCGGGTGGCCGGCCTGGAGGTGGCCCAGGTGATCATCGGCTCCTCGGGCAACTCCTCCTTTGACTCGCTCTCGATCGCGGCCGAGGCCTTGAAGGACCGGAGCGTGGCCCCGGGCGTCTGCCTGGAGATCAACCCCGGCTCCCGCCAGGTAATGGCCAACCTGGCCGCCTCGGGCGCTTTGGCCGCCCTGATCCAGGCCGGGGCTCGCATTCACCAGTCCGGCTGCCTGGGCTGTATCGGCATGGGCCAGGCTCCGGCCAGCAACACGGTCAGCCTGCGGACCTTCCCCCGCAACTTCGCGGGCCGCTCGGGCACGCCCGGCGACCAGGTCTACCTCTGCTCGCCCCAGACGGCCGTGGCCGCGGCCCTGGCCGGCAAGGTGAGCGATCCCCGGGACCTGGGCCCGGCCCCGGAGGTCGTCCAGCCCGAGAGCTTCATCCTCAACGACTCGGGCCTGACCCCGCCCCTGCCGCCCGAATTGGCCGGCCAGGTCAAGATCGTCCTCGGCCCCCACGCCGCCCCCTTCCCCCGGCTCGAGCCCCTGCCCGAGGAACTGGAGGTGGTGATCGTGATCAAACTGGGCGACAACGTCACCACCGACGACATCCTGCCCGGCGGGGCCAGGATCCTGCCCTGGCGCTCCAACATCGACCGCCTGAGCCGGTTCGCCTTTGAGGCCCACGACCCGGACTTCCCGGACAAGTGCGGCCGGGTGGCCGCCGCGGCCGTGGTCGGCGGCGAGAACTACGGCCAGGGCTCCTCGCGCGAGCACGCCGCCCTGGCCCCCCGGCGGCTGGGGGTCAGGGTCAAGATCGCCAAGTCCTTTGCCCGGATCCACCGGGCCAACCTGATCAACTTCGGGGTCCTGCCCCTGCTCCTGACCGACGGGGCCGACTACGAGCGCCTCCAGCCCGGCCAGAGCCTGGCCTTCCCGGGCCTGCGCCGGGCCGTGGAGGAGGGCCGGAGCGTGATCGAGGCCCGGAGCCAGGCCGGGGCGATCCGGCTGAACCTGGACCTCAAGGACCGGGAGCGGCTGATGATCCTGGCCGGCGGCCTGCTCAACCTGATCAAGAGCCAGATCGGGAAGCAGTCCTGATTTGGCCTTTTTCCGGGCGGGGAGGGCGTGCTATACTCCCGGCTGACTGAAGGCCTGATGAAAACTCAAGGAGAGAGCGAGATTGGCTGATTTGAACCTCACCCTGGAAGGCCCCAGGCGGGTCGTCTTCGGCCGGGGCTCCCTGGACCAATTGGGCCGGGAGGTCAGGCGCCTGGACGGCACCAGGATCCTGATCGTGGCCGACCCCAGGGTCGCCGAATTAGAGTTCTTCCCCCGGGCTCTGGACAGCCTCCACCGGGCCGGCCTGAGCGCGGTCGTGTTCACCGATTTCTCCTCGGAGCCGGCCCCGGAGCAGGCTGACGACGCCGGCCGGCTGGCCCGGGAGAGGAGCCTGGACCTGGTCATCGGCCTGGGCGGCGGCTCGGCCATGGACATGGCCAAGGCCGCGGCCGTGCTGGCCACCAACGGCGGCCGGGCCGAGGACTACATCGGCGTCGAACTGGTCCCCCACCAGGGCCTGCCCAAGCTGATGGTCCCGACCACGGCCGGGACCGGCTCGGAAGTGACCTGGACGGCCGTGTTCACCATGCGGGCCGAAAAGCGCAAGGGCGGCATCAACTCGCCCTACCTCTATCCCGAGACGGCCCTGCTCGACCCGGAGCTGACCTTTGACCTGCCCCCGGAGGCCACGGCCTACACCGGCCTGGACGCCCTGGCCCACGCCGTGGAGGCCTACGTCAGCCAGCGGTCCAACCCGGTCAGCGACATGTACGCCCTCAAGGCCGTGGAGCTGATCGGCCGCTTCCTGGAGCGGGCCGTGACCAGGGGCGGCAGCGACCCGGAGGCCCGGGAGGGCATGCTCCTGGGCTCCTTCCTGGCCGGCAAGGCCCTGGCCGGGGCCGGGGTGGGGGCCTGCCACGGCCTGTCCTACCCCATGGGCGCCTTCCACGGCATCGGCCACGGCACGGCCAACGCCGTGCTCCTGCCCCAGGTCATGCTCTTCAACTGCCCGGCCCGGCCCGACAAGTACGCCGCCCTGGCCCGGGCCCTGGGGCTGGACTGCGCCGGCCTGGACGACCTGGCCGCCGGCAAGCTGGCGGCCGAACGGGCGGCCGAGCTGGTCTCGTGCGGGGCTATCCCGGCCAGCCTGGCCGGCCTGGGAATCCCCGAGGCGGCCCTGGAGGAGATGGCCGAGGCGGCCCTCAAGGTCAAGCTCTGCATGGACAACAACCCCAGGCCGATGAGCCGGGAGGAGGCGCTGGCCCTCTACCGGGCGGCCTACTGAAGAGGGAGACTATGCCGGGATTCGAAATCTTGGGCCAGGAAGAGCGGCGGGAGATTCTGGAGGTCCTGGACAAGGGCGTCCTCTTCCGCTACGAGTTCGGGCCGCAGCGGGGCGAGCAGTGGAAGGTCAGGCAGTTTGAGGAGGCCCTGGCCGCCTACACCGGAGCCGGTCATGCCCTGGCCGTCTCCTCGGGCACGGCCGCGCTCAAGGTCGCCATGGCCGGCCTGGGCCTGGGGCCGGGCGACGAGGTCATCTGCCCCGGCTTCACCTTCGTGGCCACCTGGGAGTCGGTCCTGGAGATGGGCGCCGAGCCGGTCTTCGCCGAGGTGGACGAGACCCTGGGTTTGGATCCCACGCGCCTGGAGGAGAAGATCACCGACCGGACCCGGGCCATCGCCCTGGTCCACATGAACGGCGGCCAGGCCGACGTCGAGGCCGTGGCCAGGTTGGCTAAAAAGCACAACCTCCTCCTCCTGGAGGACACGGCCCAGTCCATGGGCGGCCGGATCAAGGGGCGGCACCTGGGAACCTGGGGCGACTGCGCCATCCTGAGCTTCGACGCGGTCAAGACCCTGACCTGCGGCGAGGGCGGGGCGATCATCACCAGCGACCCGGAGCGCGCGCGGACCATTTCCGAGTACCACGACCACGGCCACGACCACAAGCCGGTCGGCCGGGGCAACGAGGGCCGGCGCTTCATCGGGGCCAACTACCGGATGAACGAGCTCCAGGGCGCCCTGGGCCTGGCTCAGCTCAGGAAGCTGGACCAGATGCTCGAGGCCCAGCGCGGCCACAAGGCCCGGCTCAGGGCCGCCCTGGCCAGGGTGCCCGGGGTCAGCTTCCGCCGGCTCCTGGACGAGGCCGGGGACACGGCCACCTTCATCACCTGGTTCCACGACTCGGCCGAGGCGGCCGACCGCTTCAACGCCGGCCTCAGTGAGGCCGGCTGCGGGGCCATCCCCTGGTACCACAACACCTGGCACTACTACCGCCGCTGGGAGCACCTCCACCAGGGCAAGACCTGCCGCCGCTCGGGCTGGCCCTTTGTCCGGCCGGACGGCCGGCGCCTGGAATACTCGCCCGATGCCCTGCCGGCCTCGGACGCGCTCATGGCCCGGGTCCTGTCCTGGCAGATCATGGTCAAGATGAGCGAGGAGCGCCTGGCCCAGCTCGAGGCGGCCATCGCTCAGGCGGCCAAGAAGCTCTGAGCCGTGCGGCTGGTCGTCTTCATCCCCTGCCGCCTGGCCTCGACCCGGCTGCCGGGCAAGCCCCTGGCTCTCATCGCCGGCAAGCCCATGGTCCAGCGGGTCTACGAGCAGGCCCTCAAGGCCCGGGGCGTGACCGAGGTGGTCGTGGCCACTGACTCGGCCGAGATCGCCGCGGCGGTCCAGGGCTTCGGCGGCCGGGCGGTCATGACCGCGGCCGAGCACGCCAGCGGCACGGACCGGGTCGCCGAGGCGGCCCGGAGCCTGGGCCTGGACCGGGACGACATCGCGGTCAACATCCAGGGCGACCAGCCCCTCTGCCCGCCGGAGCTGGTCGAGCAGGTCATCGAGCCGCTCCAGGCCGACCCGGGCCTGGGCATGTCCACCCTGGCCGCGCCCATGAGAGCCCGCGAGGCGGCCAATCCGGACAACGTCTGCCTGGTCATGGACCGCCGGGGCCGGGCCATCTACTTCTCCAGGGCCATGATTCCCCATCCCCGGGATCCGGGACCGCCCCGGACGTACCTGAAGCACCTGGGCGTCTACGCCTACCGGGTCTGGTTCCTGGAGGTCTTCAGCCGCCTGCCCCAGGGCGAGCTGGAGCAGATCGAGAAACTGGAACAGCTCCGGGCCCTGGAGAACGGCCAGCCCATCGGCGTGATCGTCACCGAGCACGACTCCATCGAGGTCGACCGGATAGAGGACATCCGCCGGGTGGAGGCCATTCTGGCGGCCCGGGGCGAGGCTTGAAGGCTTCGGCGGCGGCGAGCGTCTCAGGCGTCATCCTGGCCGCCGGCCTGTCCCGGCGCTTCGGCCGGGAGAAGCTCCTTTTTCCCCTGGCCGGCCGGCCCCTGGGCCGCCACGTGGTCGAGGCGGCTCTGGCCTCGCGGCTGGGCCAGGTCATCCTGGTCACCCGGCCGGAGCTGGCCGGGCCGCTGTCCGGCCGGGGAGGGCGGCTGGAGGTCGTTCTCAACCCCCGGCCCCAGGAGGGCCAATCCCTCTCGCTCAGGCTGGGCCTGGCCGCAGTGGCGCCCGGAGCCAGCCACGCCCTCTTCCTGCTGGCCGACCAGCCCCTGGTCAGCCCGGAGCTGATCGAGCGCTTCCTGGCCGCGGCCCAGGCCGGGGCCGAGCTGGCCGCCTGCCGGAGCGGGGAGGGCCTGGGGCCGCCCAGCCTGTTCTCCCGGGCCTACTTCCAGGAGCTGGCCGGCCTGGAGGGCGACCAGGGCGGCCGGAGCCTTCTCCAGGGCCGCCGGGAGCGGGTGACCCTCATCGAGCCGGGGGAGGCCCTCGCCCTGGCCGACGTGGACGAATTGGAAGACGCCCGGATGATTGCGCGGAGGTTCGAAGAAGATGCGTCTTAGAAAGGTGCTCCTCGAACGGGCCGTGGGTCAGCCCCTGGCCCACGACCTGACCCGCATCGTGCCCGGCCAGGTCAAGGAGACGGCCTTCCGGCGGGGCTACCTGGTCCAGGAGAGCGACCTGGAGCGGCTCCGGGACATGGGCCGGCGCTCCCTCTACGTCCTGGAGCTCAACTCCCACGAGCTGCACGAGAACGACGCCGCCGTGGAGCTGGCCGCCGCCCTGGCCGGCCCGGGACTCAAGCACTCCCAGCCGGCCGAGGGCAAGGTCAACCTCACGGCCGAGGCCGAGGGACTGTTCAAGGTCCAGGTCAAGGCCGTGGCTCGCCTCAACGCCATCCCCAACCTGGCCCTGTCCACCCTGCACACCAACCTGGTGACCAGGCCCGGCCAGCTCCTGGCCTCGGTCAAGATAGTGCCCCTGACCGTCAGGCGCGAGACCCTGGAGAGGGGCAAGCGGCTGCGGGATCGCTTCGGCCCGCTGGTCAGCCTCAAGCCCTTCCTGCCCCTCCAGGTCGGGGCCGTGGTCACCGGCTCCGAGATCGCCTCCGGCCGCATCGAGGACGGCTTCGACGATCTGGTGGCGCCCAGGATCACCCGCTTCGGGGCCCGGGTCGTGGCCAAGCAGGTCGTCGGCGACGACCCGGGGCTCATCGCCCAGGCCATCACCGGCCAGGTCCAGGCCGGGGCCGATCTGATCGTGGTCACCGGCGGGCTGTCGGTCGATCCCGACGACCGGACCCGCCAGGGCGTCCGGCGGGCCGGGGCCAGGCAGGTCTTCTACGGCACCCCGGTCCTGCCCGGGGCCATGTTCCTTTATGCCCGCCTGGGCAATATTCCGGTCCTGGGCGTGCCGGCCTGCGTCTTCTACAACCACCGGACCGTGTTTGACCTGATCCTGCCCCTCATCCTGGCCGGGGAGAACCCTGGCCGGGCCCAGATCTCGGCCCTGGGTCACGGCGGGCTCTGCCAGCTCTGCAAGACCTGCTCCTTCCCCCACTGCCCCTTCGGCAAGGGCGGGGTCTGAGGCCGGCCTGACTGACGTCTTGACAGGACTCCACGGGCCAGCATACTGATAGGTATGTCAGCCAGGCGAGATTCAGTCAGGACCCGGCGGCTGGTCCTGGAGGCGGCCTTTGATCAGATCCACCGCCACGGCTTCCAGGCGGCCAGTCTGACCGAGATCGTGGCCGCCACCGGTCTGACCAAGGGCGCCCTCTACCACCACTTCCCCAGCAAGCAGGCCCTGGGCTACGCCGTGGTCGAGGAGGTCCTGGCCGAGCTGATCGAGGAAACCTGGATCAAGCCGCTTCAGGATTGCCCCGACCCGGTCGGCCGGCTCAAGGAACTGATCACCCGGACCATCGATCAGGCCCAGCCCCTGGACGTACTCCTGGGCTGTCCGGTCAACAACCTAGCCCTGGAGATGTCTCCAGTCGACGAGGGCTTCAGGCGGCGCATCCAGGCCATCTACGAGCGCTGGCGCCAGGGCACGGCCGAGGCCCTGCGCCGGGCCCGCAACGCGGGGCAGGTCCGGGGCGACTTCGACCCGGGCGAGGCGGCCCTGTTTATCGTCGGCTCGCTGGCCGGCTGCCGCAGCCTGGCCAAGAACACCCAGAGCCTGGAACCCATGCTGGCCTGCCGCCGCAGTCTGGCCCGCTATCTGGACGGGCTGAGGGCCTGACCCGGCGGCCCGGCCCTGGCGAGGCTTGCCCGTGACCGAGAAATCCCCAATCCGGACCGTGGCCCTTGTCCTGGGGCTGATCGCCCTGGTCGTGGGCCTGTCGGCGATCTCGAACAATCTCTGGGGCGGCCGGAGCGAGACCATCGGCGGCCAGCTGAAGGTCGACCTGGACATGACCGTGGCCCAGTTCGGCCAGGCCAACAACCTGCCCAACCCGGTTCTGAAGGAGCTCTTCGGGCTGCAGAGCAGGGCCGACCTGGAGAAGCGGCTCCGGGAGTTCGGCCTCTCCCTGGAAGAGCTGACCGCCCGGCTGGAGAAGAAGCAGGCCCTGGCCGCCGAGCAGGCCTCCAAGAACTGGGTCAAGATCCCGGTCAAGTTCGGGCTCTGGTTCATCTTCCTGGGCCTGGTCTACTGGCGGCTGAAGAAGGGCCGGGTCTCGCCCTGGCTCAGGAAGTGGCTTCTCTTCAGCTCCCTGGCCGTCTTCGGGATCATCATGGGCTCGGACCCCAGCCCCATGGGCACGGTCAAGGACGCCATCCACCTCTACGGGGCCAAGGGGGCCGTCTTTTTACCGCGGATGATCGCCCTGGCCGTCTTCCTGACCATCGTCTTCCTGGCCAACAAGTACATCTGCGCCTGGGGCTGCCAGGCCGGGACCCTCCAGGATCTCATCTTCCGCCTGAACCGGACCGATCGGGCCCGGGCCATCCTCGGCCGGCAGTACAAGCCGGCCTTTGTCCTGACCAACTCGGTCCGGGTGGCCTTCCTGGCCCTGTTCAGCCTGGCCGCCTTTGCCTGGGGGCTGGACCTGATCGAGCCCATCGATCCCTTCAAGATCTACAAGCCCCTGGCCCTGACCTGGCTGGGCGGGGGCTTCATCGCCCTTCTCCTGGGGGCCAGCCTCTTCATCTACCGGCCCTGGTGTCATTTCTTCTGCCCCTTCGGCCTGGTCGGCTGGCTGGTGGAGAAGGTCAGCCGGGTCAGGATCAGCGTCAACTACGAGACCTGCATCGCCTGCCAGAAGTGCGCCGCGGCCTGCCCCTCCACGGTCATGGGCGCGATCCTGCGGCGCGACAGGAAGACCATCCCCGACTGCTTCGCCTGCTACACCTGCCGCGACGCCTGCCCGACCGGCTCGATCAGCTTCTCCACGGCCGGGCGGAGCCTGCCCCCGCCGGGCCACTTCGACAAGAAGGCCAGGGCCCGGGAGGCCGGCCCGGCCGATCAACCGGCTGCCCAGGAGCGGCCCTGACAGGGAGGTGCGATCTGGCCTGGAAGAAGTCCCCGCCCGAGCTGATCGACCTCTTTGACCGGATCGCCGCCCCCCTGGCCGGCCAGAGGCGGCTGATGTTCGGCTATCCCTGCTATTTCATCAACGGCAACATGTTCGCCGGCCTGCACCAGGACCACGTCCTCGTCCGGCTCTCGCTTAAGGACCGGGCCGCTCTCCTGGCCGCCTACGACGAGTCGACCCTCCGCGGCCCCCTGCCCAACTGCAAGATGAGGGAGTACCTCGCCCTGCCGCCCTCTCTCTGCGGCCGGGAAGAGGAGCTGGCCGCCTGGCTGGGCCGGGCCCTGGCCTACGCCTCCAGCCTGCCTCCCAAGGCGCCCAGGAAAAAGTCCCGGAAGAAGTAGGCGGCCGGCCGCCTGGCGGGTTGGCCCGCCGGCCGGTCAATGCTACTATGGGGCGCCCAACAGGGCTGGGGGTTGTCCATGTCTCAGCTCAGTAATCTGCCCGTCCTGATCCGGGGCGCCGGCGAGATGGCCAGCGGGGTGGCCCACCGCCTCTGGCGCTGCCGCTTCAGGATACTGCTCACCGAGCAGGCCCAGCCCCTGGCGGTCAGGCGGGCGGTCAGCTTCTGCGAGGCGGTTCATGACGGGGCCATGGAGGTCGAGGGCCTGACCGCACGCCGGGTGGACGACCTGGCCGGGGCGGAGGCGATCTGGGCCGTTGGCGGGCTGCCCGTCCTGGTCGATCCGAACCTCGAGGTCCTGGGCCTCTTCCGGCCGGCCGTGCTGATCGAGGCCAGCCTGGCCAAGCAGAACAACTTCGGCCTCAAGGCCGGCCTGGCCCCCCTGGTCATCGCCCTGGGCCCCGGCTTCGAAGCTCCGGGCGAGGCCCACTTCGTCATCGAGACCAACCGGGGCCACAACCTGGGCCGGGTCATCGAGCGCGGCCAGGCCGAGGCCAACACCGGCCTGCCTGGCAACATCGAGGGCTACACCTGGCAGCGAGTCTTCCGCGCCCCGACCGACGGCGTCTTCGAGACCGAGCACCGGATCGGCGACCTGATCAAGGCCGGCCAGGTGGTCGGCCGGGTGGCCGGCCAGGAGGTCAGGGCCCAGGTGGCCGGCATGATCCGGGGTCTGATCCGGCCGGGGACCCCGGTCACCGAGGAGCTCAAGCTGGGCGACGTCGATCCCCGGGGCCCGCGGGCCTGGCCCAAGAGGATCTCCGAGAAGGCCAGGGCCATAGGCGGATCGGTGGTGGAATGCATCCTCAGGACGTTCAATACCTAAACCTGCCCTGGGCCGACTCCCTGGACCTGGCCGGCCGGGAGCTGGTCAGCCTGGTCGGGGCCGGGGGCAAGACCAGCCTGATGCTGGCCCTGGCCCAGGAGCTGGCCCTGGCCGGCCAGCGGGTCATCATCACCACCACCACCCACATCTGGCGGCCCGAGGTCGAGGTCGTCCAAGTCGCCACGGCCGGGGCGGCCCTGGAGGCTTTAGGCGGCCGGCCCTGGCCGGGCGAGGTCGTCTGCCTGGCCTCGGGCGAGGAGGAGGTGGCCGGCCGGGCCAAGCTCAGGGGCCTGGCCCCGGAGGAGGTCGACCGCCTCTGGCTGGAGGGCGCGGCCGAGTACGTCCTGGTCGAGGCCGACGGGGCCAGGGGTTGCTCCATCAAGGCCCCCCGGGCTCACGAGCCGGTCATCCCGGCCGAGTCGACCGTTCTCGTCGGCCTGATCGGCCTGGCCGCCCTGGGCAAACCCCTGGACGGCGAGCAAGCCTTCAACCCGGACCTGGTGGCCGAACTGACCGGCCTCGAGGTCGGCCAGAACCTGACCCCTGAGGCAACGGCCGGCCTGGTCCTGCACCCGGAGGGGCTCTTCAAGGGCGCGCCCGAGGCGGCCCGGCGGATCCTCTTCCTGAACGGGAGCGATCTGCCCGGGACCAGGGAGCAGGCCCTGGAGCTGCTCCAGCGGCTGGGGCCCAGCCGGACCGGCCTGAGGGCCCTGATCGCCTCGGTCCTGACCGGCTACCGGGAGGTCTTTGATCTGGCCTGAGCCGGCCTCAGCTTCCCTGAATCCTCGACGACGGACCTGAGCCAGCCGTTCCGGCGGGCAGGAACCCGGACCTGAGCACGCCATTGGGATCGAACAGGCCTTTCAATTCGGCGGCCAAGTCCAGCTCCGGCCCGCCCGATTTGGCCAGGAGGGCCGCCTTGGCCGGGCCGGGCCTCAGCTCGCCGGCCAGGCTGCCACCTAGGTCCAGAGCCGCCCGCAGGGCCCGGTAAAGGGTTTTCCCGGCCTGCTCGGCCTCGGCGGGGTTGTCCGGGAGGACGCCCAGTCTCAAGAGTCCCTCGCCGGCCCGGCCCCATTTGACCAGTCTGAGGCCGGTCTCCCCGGCCAGTCGCTCCAGGGTGGAGAGCAGCTCGGGCAGCCTGGAGGGGGGCACGGTCACGTCCTCGACTAGCCGGCCGGGGGGCTGGCCGAAGGCCTGGGGCAGCCTCTCCAGGCCGGTCCAGCCGGCCCGGCCTTCGGCCGGGCCGGCCGGCCCGATGACCGTTCCGCTCCGCCGCCAGATCCCGGCCAAGTCCTCCGCTCGCCGGGCCGCCGCTTTGGCCGAGCCGTCCACCTCGGCCAGGAGCAGGGCCTGGCTGCCTTGGGGCGGCGGCTGGGGCAGGAACCCGGCGGCCAGGTCCAGGGCCGTCCGGTCCAGGATCTCCAGGGCCGAGGGGCCCAGACCGGCCCGGACGACTTCGGCCGCGGCCGCGGCGGCCTGGGCCGTGCCCGGGAAGAAGCCGGCCAGGGTCAGGCTGGTCTCGGGCCGGGGCGGGAGCTTGAGAGTGGCCTCGACGATCAGGCCCAGGCCGCCCCAGGAGCCGACCAGGAGCCGGGTCAGGTCGTAGCCGACCACGCTCTTGAGGCTCCGGCCGCCGGTGGTGATGATCTGGCCGCTGCCCAGGACGACCTTGAGGCCCAGGGCGTAGTCCCTGATCAGGCCGTACTTGACCCCCCTCAGGCCGCCGCCGCCCCTGGCCAGGTCGGCGCCCAGGTTCGAGTCCGGGCCGTCCGCGGGCCAGAAGGGCCAGAAGAGGCCCTCGGCCTCGGCCGCCTCGGCCAGCCGGGCCGGAGCCAGGCCGGCCTGGACCCGGGCCAGGGAGTCGCCGGGGTCGATCTCCAGGAGGCGGTCGAGCCTCTCGCAGCTCAGGAAGAGGCCGGTCTGGCCGGGTCCGGGTCTGGAGAGACTGAGCCTCAGGCCGAAGCGGTTGGCCAGCCCGATGGCCCCGGCCGCCTCCTCCAGGGAGGCCGGCCTGAGCAAGACCTGCGGCTCCCCGGCCTCTGTATCTTTAAAGGAGAAGCCGTCCGGACCCAATTGGGAGCGGAGGGCTTCCTCGGCGCGGGCGTCCATGGCTGGATTATGGCCCAGGGCCGGGCCCGGGGCAAGGCCCTCAGGCCTGGGCGGCCGCGGCCTCGATCCGCCGGGCCAGCTCCGGATCGACGATGAACCCGGCCGCCTCGGCCTGTTCGAGGCAGGCCTTGGCCTCGGCCGGCCGGGCCTGGCGGAGATGGATGGCGGCCAGGTTGTAGAGGGCCAGGGGCAGCCCGGGCTGAAGCTCCAGGGCGGTCTCGAAGGCCTGGCGGGCCGGATCGAGGCGGTCCTGGCTGAAATGGATCTGACCCAGATTGATCCGGGCCTGGACCAGCCTGGGTTCCAGCTCCAGGGCCTTCTCCAGGGCCTCGACGGCCTCGTCGGTTCGCTGGGCCCGGGCCAGGGCGAAACCCAGGTTGCAGTGGGCCAGGGCGATGTCCGGCCGGCTGGCCGCGGCCGCCTGGGCCTGGGCAATCGCCGCCTCGATGTCGCCTTTCTGAAGGTAGAGGCCGGCCAGGTTGAGCTGGGCCTCGATCAGGTCCGGGGCCAGCCTGAGGGCCTCGAGGTAGGCCTTCTCGGCCTCGTCCAGCCGCCCGAAGCGAGACCAGGCCACCCCCAGGTTGTAGTGGGCCGCGGCGTGATCGGGGTTGAGCTGGAGGTACTGCTGGAGTCGGTTGATGTAGTCCTGGGTGATGAATTCCTGCTCCATGAGGCCTCCCTGGCAAAAGAATACGCTCTCGGCGGATCTTGACAAGTCATTTCTGGACAGGCCCGGCAGTCTCGGGGCCGGAGCGGCAAATTGGTTCCTCATCGGGCCGGTCATCTGGTAAAGTAGGTCTCTCTGGGCGCGTTCCGCTCCGGGGGGCGGATGCTCAGGCGGCCGAGTAGAATCAGCCAAGGAGATCAACATGGCCATCATCACCATTTCGCGGCAGTTTGGGGCCGGCGGCAAAACCCTGGGCGATCGGCTGGCCAAGCGCTTGGGCTACCGCTACGTGGACGAGGGCATGATCCAGGAAGTGGCCGCCAAGGCCAAGGTCTCGCCCGAAGGCGTGGCCGGCTTCGAGGGGCACGCCGGCGGGCGGCTGACCCGCCTCCTGGACAAGGTGGTCAGCCGCGACTTCATCGACCGCCTCCTGGCCGGCCAGAAGGGCTATCTGGACGAGCGGCGCTACGTCGCCCTGGTCAGGGAGATCATCGAACAGCTCTACGAGGAGGGCCAGGTAATAATCATCGGCCGGGGCGGCCAGTTCATCCTGGCCGAAAAGGACAAGGCCCGCCACGTCCTCCTGGTGTCCGACAAGGAGTCCCGGGCCAGGTTCCTGGTGGAGACGTACCAGCTGAGCCGGACCAAGGCCGAGGAGGTGATAGAGCGGGCCGACCAGCGCCGGCGCAGCTTCCTGGGCCTGTTCGGGCGCGACCCGGACGACCCCTCGCTCTACCACATGACCGTCAACACCGGCCGGGTGAGCCTGGACCGGGCCGAGGAGCTGATTATCAATCTGATTTCTTAGAGTTATGGGACGATTCAGTCCACCAGGACCATCTTGAGTAGGTCGATGGGGCTGAGATCGTGGGCCTCGGCCGTCTGCTTGAGCGTCTCCTCGGGCCTCATCCTGACGCCCTTGGCGACCAGCCTGGCCCTGACCGAGGACAGATCCAGATTGAGTTGCTGGCAGACCTGGAGCCAGGTCTTTCGCCCCAGGCCCTGGCCGGCGAACTTCTCCTCGACCTGCTCTGGAGTGTAGCTACCCTGAGGCTGGATTTCCGGTTTGGGCTCCAGGTGCTTGATCAGGGCGTAGAGACTCATGGCCGACAAGTTGTTGGCTCTGGCTATTTCCTCCAGGGACTGCCTCGCATCCTTGAACTTGACTCCCTTGGCCCCGAGCTCGGAGAGGGCCTGGGGGAGGGGTATGTCCATCTTCCTGCAGAAGCCCGCCAGGGAGAGCAGCTCGGCGTGGCCAAAGGGCGGCTCGTAGTCCGGGCTGATGACCCAGACGCCCTTGAGGTGCTGGTTCAAGTCCAGGAGGTAGCTCAGGGGCGGCAGGGAGTACAGGGCGCTCAGAACCACGAAGACCAGGGCCGCGGCGGCCGTCCAGACCTCGCGCCTGAGTCTGAGAGCCCCGGCCGCCTTGCCGCTCAGATAGTGCAGCAGAGGCTTCCAGTTGAAGTAGAGGTGCCAGGCCCCGGCGACGATGAAGAGAAGGCTGGCCAGGATGTGGACGCTGTCCCACTGGTCCTTGGTCAGCCCCAGGAAGCGCCACCTGGTCCAGTAGGCCACCCGGCCGTGGGGCTCCAGGTAGAGGACCAGACCGGTCAGGGACATGATCAGAAAACCGGCTAAGGTCAGAAGGGAAGTCAGGCTCCTGGTCTGCCAGCCTTTCTCTTTCATGGCTTCCTCCGGGTGGGGCGCCGTCGATCGTCCGGAGAAGTTTAATCGCCGGCCAGAGGAATTCAACGGTTTGGGATTAATGAAGCGGGAAAAGAAGACTTGCCCGCTTGTTGGGAACTTAAAGTGAGTTATGCTAACCTGAGTTGTGCCGGACATGGAGGGAGAATGGGCCAGAGGGAGAGATTTGTGGTCGTGGGTGGAGACGCGGCCGGCATGAGCGCGGCCGGCCGGGCCAAGCGGCGGCGGCCGGAGCTGGAGGTTGAAGTCTTTGAGATGACGCGCACCGTCTCCTACGGTGCCTGCGGCATTCCCTACTATATCGGCGGCCTGATCAGCGAGCTGGACTCCCTGGTGGTCAGGCGGGCCGAGGAATTCGAGACCAAACAGGACATCAGGGTCCACCTGGGCCAGCGGGTCGAGGAGATCAGGGTCAAGGACCGGGTGGTTTTAAGCCGCGATGCGGCCAGCGGCCAGACCAGGGAGACGGGCTACGATAGCCTCCTCATCGCCACCGGGGCCGAGGCGGTCTTTCCGCCCGGCCTGGATCCGAGCCTGCCCGGCGTCTTCGCGGTCAGGAACCTGGCCGACGCCGCGTCCATCAAGGCCCGCCTGGGCCAGGGACGGGGCCGATCGGCCCTCATCGTCGGGGGCGGCTACATCGGCCTGGAGATGGCCGAGAACCTGGTCGAGGCCGGGTTGACCGTGACTCTGGTCGAACGGGACGAGCGGCTCCTGGCCCCCTGGACCGAAGCCGCCTCCCGGGCCGCGGCCGAGACCTGCCGGCGTCACGGGGTCGAGGTCCTGACCCGGACCACCCTGGACGGCCTGGACAGGACCAAGGAAGGGCGCCTGGCCGCGCGGTTTTCCCCGGCCAGGGAGCTGGTCGTGGACCTGGTGGTCGTGGGCGTCGGAGTCAGGCCCCGCGGCGAGCTGGCCGGCAAGGCCGGGCTGGAGCTGGGGGCCAGGGGCGCCATCAGGGTCGACCGCCGCCAGCGGACCTCGGATCCCAAGGTCTTTGCCGCCGGCGACTGCGCCGAGGCCTATCACCTGCTCCTGGGCCGCAACGCCTACATCCCCCTGGCCCTGACCGCCAACCGGCAGGGCCGGGTGGTCGGCGACAACGTGGCCGGGCTCGAGACCGAGTTTCCGGGAATTCTGGGCTCGGCCGTGACCAGAGCCTTCGACCTGACCCTGGCCCGGACCGGGCTGACCGAGCGGGAGGCCAGGGAGGCCGGTTTTGACCTGGCTCTGGTCGAGGTGGAGAACCACTCCCGGGCCGGCTACTACCCGGGCGGCTCGGCCATCAGGACCGTGGTCCTGGCCGACAGGCTCTCGGGCAAACCCCTGGGCGTGGAGATGCTCGGCCAGGACGGCGTGGCCCAGCGGATCAACGTCTGGGCCACGGCCCTGACGGCCGGCCTGGAGTTCAAGCAGATCGCAGACCTGGACTTGGCCTACGCCCCGCCGTTCTCGCCGGTCTGGGACTCGGTCCTGGTCTCGGCCGAGGTGGCTCTCAAGAAGCTCGGCTGAGCCGACATTTAAAGGGGGTCCCCGATGAAAAGCTATATCATCGTCGGCAACGGCGCGGCCGGGAACGTGGCCGCGGAGAAGATCAGGGCCGGGGACCCCCAGGGGAAGATCACTATTTTCTCGGCCGAGCCGGAGCTCTTCTACTACCGCCCGCTCCTGACCGAGTTAGTCGCCGGCCGGGCTGACCTGGCCGGATTCACCCTCCACGAGGCCAAGTGGTACGCCCAGCGGGACATGGACCTGCGCCTGGGCGAGCGGGTGGTCGAGATCGACCCGGCGGCCGGCCAGGTCAGGAGCGACAAGGGGGCCGAGTCGGGCTATGACGCCCTGCTCCTGGCCACCGGAGCCAGATCGTTCATCCCGCCGCTGCCCGGCCGGGACAAGGCGGGCGTCCTGGCCCTGCGCGACGCGGCCGACGCCCGGCTCATCGCCGCCCGGGCTCAAAAAACAAAGGCGGCCGTGCTCATCGGCGGCGGGCTGCTGGGTCTGGAGGCCGGTTACGCCCTGGTCCGCCTGGGCCTGGAGGTCCAGGTGGTCGAGTTCTTTGACCGCCTCCTGCCCCGCCAGATGGACCCGGCCGGCGCGGCCAGGCTCCAGGCCGTCCTGGAGGGCCTGGGCTTCAGCTTCTGCCTGGGGGCCAAGGCCAAGGAGATCCTGGGCGGCCAGGAGGTCGAGGGGCTGAGCCTGGAGGACGGCCGGGAACTGAAAGCCGGCCTGATCCTCTTCTCGGCCGGAATCAGACCCAACCTGGACCTGGCCCAGGCCCTGGGCCTGGAGATCGACAAGGGGGTCAAGGTCAACGACCGTCTGGAGACAAGCCGCCAGGGCGTTTGGGCGGCCGGGGACCTGGTTGAGCACCGGGGCCGACTCTACGGCATCTGGCCGGCTTCCCAGGAGCAGGGGGCCGCGGCCGGGACCAACATGGCCGGCGGCTCGGTCGAGTACCAGGGCACGGTCGTGTCCAACTCCCTCAAGGTCGTGGGCGTGGAGCTGACCTCGACCGGCCAGATCGACGCCGAGGGCAAGTACCAGGCGGCCGTGTATCAGGCCGAGGGCGTCTACCGCAAGATCGTGGTCGACCAGGGCCGAATCATCGGCCTGATCTTCCTGGGCACTACCGATGGCCTCAGGGAGGCCCAGGCCGCCCTCAAGAGCGGCCGGGACGTCAGCGGGCTTCTGGAGGAGATGAGCCGGCCGGACTTTGACTTCCAGAAGCTGGCCTAGCCCAAGGGGCGGGCCGGTCAGGTCAGCAATCGTCGCGCCCCGCCCGGGGAGGGTGGGGGTCCTCCCCGGGCAGGGACCGCCGGCATCCCCCCAAGCTAGATCTGGACCCGCTTGATGGAGAAGTCGGGGTAGGCCACCACGGCCACCTCGCTCTGGTCCAGACCCTCGACCTCGATCTCCTGGCTGACCCGGAGCGGGACGATCCTGTCCAGGATCCTGAAGAAGACGTACATGGCCAGGCCGACGAAGACGGCGTTGGCGACCACGCCGGACGCCTGGGCCAGGAACTGGCCGAAGTCGCCGTAGAACAGGCCCCTGACCGGGCCCTCGACCCCGTTCCAGCCGTCGCCGTAGGAGCCGTCGGCGAAGAGCCCCAGGGCGATCATGCCCCAGGCCCCGCAGACGCCGTGGACCGAGATCGCGCCGAGGGGGTCGTCGACCTTGAGCCGCCGCTCCACGAACAGGACCGACTGACAGAGCAGGAGGCCAGCGACCAGGCCGATGATCACCGCCGAGACGGAGTTGACAAAGGCGCAAGGCGCGGTGATGGCCACCAGGGCGGCCAGGAGGCCGTTGGCCGACATGGAGATGTCCGGCTTGCCGTAGACGGCCCACATGTAAAGCATGGAGGAGAAGGCCCCGGCCCCGGAGGCGAGCATGGTGTTGGTGGCGATGACGCCGATGCGCAGGTCGCCGCCGGCCAGGGTGGAGCCGGCGTTGAAGCCGAACCAGCCGAAGGCCAGGACAAAGCAACCCGACACGGCCATGGGCAGGTTGTGGCCGGGGATGGCGTTGGGCGTGCCGTCGGCCTTGTACTTGCCCAGCCGCGGCCCCAGGATGGCCGCGCCCACCAGGGCGGCCACGCCGCCGGTCATGTGGACCACCGAGGAGCCGGCGAAGTCCACGGTGCCGTGGCCCAGGCCGAAGTTACCGCCCAGCTGGGACAGCCAGCCGCCGCCCCAGATCCAGTTGGCGTAGAGAGGGTAGACGAGCATGGAGATGAAGAAGCCGTAGAAGACGAAAGACTTGAAAGTCCAGCGCTCGGCCATGGAGCCGGTGGGGATGGTCGCCGTGGTGTCCATGAAGACCATCTGGAAGAGGAAGATGGTGAAGACCACGGTGTCATAGGTCGCCCCGGACAGGAAGAAGCCCCTGGTTCCGAAGAGGCCGAAGTCCTTGCCGAAGAGGCTGATCACGAACTCTGAGTCCAGAACCGCGCCGCCGCCCAGGGAGGCCGCGCCGCCCACGCCGCCCATCTGCAGGGCGAAGCCGCAGATCCAGTAGCCCAGCATGCCGATGCAGTAGACCATGAAGTTCATGGCCATGGTGTGGCCGGCGTTCTTGGCCCGGGTGAAGCCGGTCTCGGCCATGGCGAAGCCCAACTGCATGAACATGACCAGGAAGCCGCAGACCAGGGTCCAGACCATGTTGATGGCGACGCGGTTGTGGCCGATCAGGTCGGCCAGCTTGCTGGCCAGGGGCTCGGCCGGGGAGAGCTCCTGGAACTCCTTGTCCGTGGGAGCGCCGGGGCTGGCTCCGAAGACGTCGGCCGTGCCGCCGGTCCTGGCCCCCGAGGGGTCGGGCAGGGGGCCGGTCTCGCCGGCCAGACCCGGCGCGGCTGAGACGGCGGCCAGAAGCCAGGCCGCCAGGATGATGGCCAGTATTTTCAGCTTGTCAGACATTTTGAGACCCTCCGTTTGCCAGGGCTAGATCGCTTCGGGGCCGCGCTCGCCCGTCCGGATCCGAACCACCTCGTCCACCGGTAAGACGAAGATCTTGCCGTCGCCGATCTGGCCGGTCCTGGCCGCCCGGACGATGGTTTCCACGGCCCGCTCGGCCAGGCCGTCGTCCACGACCACCTCGACCTTGATCTTGGCCAGGAAATCGACCACGTACTCGGCGCCCCGGTAGAGCTCCTTGTGACCTTTCTGCCGCCCGAAGCCGCGCACCTCGGAGACGGTCATGCCGGCGATCCCCTCGACGGCCAGGGCGTCCTTGAGCTGTTCCAGCTTGAACGGCTTGATGACTGCCTCGATTTTTTTCACCGGGCACCTCCCTTCCGATTGACCCACAGAGCAAGGGCGGTGCCATGTAAAATAAAGACATTATGATGGATAATAATTAAAGAAGCCGGAATAATCGGGCCGACAAAAAGGTCCCGGCGCGGGCCTGATGCGACAAAATCGTATGATTGCCGACCAGGGACCGGGGCCGGCCGGGTTGATTCAGAGAGGGGTGGCGGCGGAGTCTCTGTCGATTAAGAGGCTGGTATTACTATATATAATATTACTTATATTGCTGCTGGGCGAGCAAGAGCGACGGTATTGTCCTCTTCGACCAGGGCCTCATCGTGATCATGCCGGCCAGCCGGGCGAAACCATCAGGCCGATAAGCGATACAAAAATGTCGCTCCGGCCGGCCCGGCCGGCCGGAGCGGCGTCAAGGTCAGTCCCTTAACTCCAGGCCCGGTCTGTCCGCCTGCCGCCGACCGGGGTCAAACTTGAGCCTCAAATTCCGCCCTAGCTTGATCTCGGATTTGCGGATCGGTCATCACCCGGACAGCGGTCAGGGCCAGGGCCTTGGCCACGGCCAGGGACCGCTCGAAGGCCGTCTCAGAGCCGGCGGCCTGGCAAAATTCAACGCTGTGGACGGCTATGCCCGGGGCTATCTCGAACATGGGGTGCGTTCCGGGCACGACCTGGCTGACGTCGCCCGAGTCGCTGGAACCGCACAGGCCGAAACGAGGCGGCTCGCCCATCGATACGCCCACGGAAAGCAGGTTTTCCGTCATGATCCGGTCCAGAGTCCGGTTGATCTTGAAGGGCCTGTATCCCTCGAAGACGTCGCACTCCACCTGGCAGCCGGTCATCAAGGCCGCTCCCTTGGCGCAATTGATGGCCTTCTGGGTCAATTCATCGGTGTACTCCGTGTCCGAAGCGCGGACGCAGACGACCACCGAGGCGCTGTCGGGAATGATGTTGCGCGCGCCGGTGACCTTGAGGTCGCCCCAGTGGACCCTGGCGTCGGGGCGGAGTTGCTGGCGCAGGAAGCTGAGTCCGATCAAGGTCAGTTGGACCCCGTCGTAAGCGTTGATGCCCAGGTGCTGGCTGGCCGCCGGATGGGCCGACCGGCCGGCGAACCTGACGGTTATCTCGTTGATGGACAGGCCTCGCTGGCCCAGAAAAGTCTGATTGAAGGGGTGGGCGCAAATGGCCAGGTCCATGTCCTTGAACAGCCCGGCCTTTATCATGGCCACCTTGCCGCTGTGGCCCAGGATCTCCTCCGACGGCGTGCCCAGGAGGCTGACCTTGCCTTTCAGCTCGGGGAGGAGACTGGCCACCGCCAGGCCGGCGCCCAGCGAGGTGGTGCTGATGAGATTGTGGCCACAGGCGTGACCAAGATTAGGCAAGGCGTCGTATTCACACATGAAAGCGACGTGGGGGCGGTCCGACCCTGAGGAGCGGCTGGCCACGAAAGCGGTCTCCAGGCCGGCCGCCGGCATTTCCACGGTGAAGCCATGCCGGGCCAGTGTCTCCACCAGGCGGCGAGAGGACTTGTACTCCTGCGAACCCAACTCCGGATTCTGATGGATGTAGCGATTGACTTCGGCCAGTTCATCCCGAATGGAATCCACGTAGGCCGCTATCTTGGTCGCGAATTCTTCCATTTCCCTCTCCTTGGATCCAGGCTGATGCACTCTAGTCCATGGTTATGTAAGTCACGTAGAACCTTTCTGTCGGCACGGCCACAATCCCCTTGATCGAGGACTTGTGGGCGATGACGAAGCGCTCAATGTGCAGGAAGAGCCAGGGGCAGTCATCCCAGGCGACCTTGCAGGCCTGGACCATGAGTTCCTGGCGCTTGGCCTGATCCTGCTCCCGGCGGGAAGCCTGGAACAGCTTCTCGAATTCCTGGCTGCAGTAATAGGCCCCGTTGGCGCCCCGGGGGGGCACGGTCTCGCAGCTCAGCTGGCCGCCCAGGAGCATGTCGCCGTCCATGTTCAGCGGCCCCCCGCCCATGAGACCGACCTCCCGGTCCGTCTGGTCCAGTGGCTTTCTGAGATTAGCCGCGTAGGTGGGCCAGTCCACGACTCGAAGCTCCGCCTTGATGCCGATGGCCTGGAAATAGGCCTGAACCGCTTCGGCCACCTGCTTGTCGAAGAGATAGCGGCCCTGGGGAGTGACCATTCGGAGGGGCTTGCTGAAGTCGAAATTGGCCTTTTTGAGGAGCTCCTTGGCCTTTTCGGGGTTGTAATCGTACTGGAAGTCCATCTTGGCCGCGCCGAAGAGATTGGGTGATAAAATCCCCGCGGCCGCTTCGGCCTGTCCGAAGAGGACGCCCTTGACCAGAGCTTTCTTGTCCACGGCGTAGTTGAGGGCCTGGCGGACCAGCTTGTTCTGGGTCTGGAACTTCTGGGTGTTGAGAGCCAGGTAGATGATCCGGTTCGAAAGAGGCGTCAGCACGGATATGGCCGGATCGGCCTGAAGGCCTTCCACGTTGGCCGGTGAAGGCTTGAGGCAGATGTCCACCTGGCCCGACTGGAGCATGGCCTCCCTGGTGGCCACTTCGGGCACGATCTTGCAGACGATCTTCTTCACGGTGGGCTTGGGACCGTAATAGTTATCGTTGCGAACGAACACGATCCGGTCGCCCTTGACCCACTCAGCCAGCATGTAAGGCCCGGCGCCGACGGGATGGCGGCGGATGTCATCGCCGTATTTCTCCAGGGCCGCCGGTGAGAAGGGCGAGACCACCTCGATGCCCAGGCAGGAGATCAAGGGCGCGAAAGCGTAATTGAGCTTGAGGTCCAGAGTGTAATCGTCGACCACGACGACTTCTTTGATCGAGGTGTAGGCAAAGCGAAGGGTGGCTCGGCGCTTGGGGTCCAGGACCCGGTCAAAGGCGGCCTTGCAAGCATCCGCCTTCATCTCCACCCCGTCCGAGAACTTGACCCCCTGGCGCAGATGCAGGGTGATGGTCAGACCGTCCGGGGAGACATCGTACCCCGTGGCCAGGTGCGGATGGACCTTGCCCTCGGTGTCAACCAGGAAGTAGGTGTCCAGGACAAATTCGCACAGGTTGCGGGCAAAGTTGTTGCGGGTTTCCGTGGGGTTGAAACTCTCGAGGTCCATGCCGATGGCTATGGTCAACTGCTCAACTTCGGCCCGGCATGGGCCAGGGGCCAGCCCCAGAGAGGCGAAGACGATCAAGGCTGCGACAATCAAAGGCCAGTAGCTTAATTTTCTAGTCATCAGAAAGTCTCCTTTCCCCCTTAAGGGATTGTTCCTCCACCGGCTTCAACCGGGCAGGAGGCCGGATTCCTTTGCAGAAAACTGAAGGTTTTGGATCAGGAAGAACTATTTCTGGATCGACTCTCCCTCAGGCCTTGAACCTGGGGTCCAAGGCGTCCCGGAGTCCATCTCCCAGAAGGTTGAAGCCCAGAACGGCCAGGAAGATGGCCAGGCCAGGAAAAGTGGCCACGTGCGGCGCCTTGAAGATGTAAATCCGTCCCGCGCCCAGCATGGTCCCCCACTCGGGGCTGGGCGGCTGGATGCCCACGCCCAGAAAACCCAATCCAGCCGCGAACAGGATGGCCACGCCCAGATTCAAGGTGGTCTGGACGATTATGGGCACCATGACGTTGGGCAGGATGTGCCGCCGCAGGATCTTGAGGTGGCGAGTGCCCGCTGCCCGGGCCGCCTCGACGTAAGTCAGCTCCCTGACCGTCAGCGAGCAGCTCCGGACAAGGCGAATGTACTGGGGGATCATGGAGATGGCCACCGAGGTGACCGTGTTGGTGAAACCCACCCCCAGAACCGCTATCAAGGCCAGGGCCAGCAGAAAGCCGGGAAAGGCCAGGAGGACGTCGGTGAAGCGCTGAATGATGAAATCGAGCTTGCCGCCGTAGTAGCCGGAGACAAGACCGATGGGCACGCCGATCACCAGGCCGACCGCGACCACGGCCACGGCTATGGCCAGCGAAACCCTGGAGCCCCAGATTATCCTCCCCAGGATGCTCCGCCCCAGTTCGTCCGTGCCCAGCAGGTCAGTCGCCGAAGGCGGCTTGAGAACCCGGGCCAGGTTGGGTGTGGCCGGGTCGGCCGGATAGAGCAAAGGCGCGGCCAGGGCAATGATCACGTAGCCGAGGATGACGAGCATTCCCACCAGGGCCACTCGATTGCTGACGAACTTGTGCCAAATCCGTCGGCCCGCCGAGTCGGCGGCTCTGGTTGGGGAAGGTTTAGTCATAGCGTATCCTCGGGTCGATGACCGCGTACAGCAGGTCGACGATGATGTTGACCAGAACGAACAACAGGCCGAAGGTCAGGATGACTCCCTGAACCATCGGGTAGTCCCGGGCCAGTATGGAATCGACGATCAAGCGGCCGATTCCCGGCCAGGCGAAAACCGTCTCGGTCAGGACCGCCCCGCTCAAGAGCCGGCCGAACTGCAGGCCGATGACGGTTATTATGGGGATCAAACCATTCTTGAGGGCGTGCCGGACGACCACGGCCTGCTCTGTCAGCCCCTTGGAGCGAGCTGTGGTCACGTAGTCCTGGCCCAGAACCTCGAGCATGCTGGCCCTGGTCATGCGGGCGATGAAGGCCACCAGAAAGGCGGCCAGGGACAGGCTGGGCATGATCAGGTGTTCGATGCCCCCGGTTCCGCCGGCCGGCAGCCATTTGAGCATGACCGAAAAAACGACGACCATCATCAGGCCCAGCCAGAAGACGGGCATGCTTATCCCGAACAGGGCCGATGAGGTGGCCAGATAGTCGATCCAGGTGTGGGGCTTCAGGGCCGAGGCGACGCCGGCCGGTATCCCGACCAGACAGGCCAGGAAGGTGGCCGTCACCGCGAGAACCAGGGTGTTGGGCAGCCGAGTCTTGATGTCGTCTATGACCGGGTCCTGAGTTCTGGCCGAGCGGCCCAGGTCGAAATGGGCGAGTCGGTTCAGGAAGCGGCCGTACTGGACGTAGATGGGCTGATCCAGCCCCAGTTCCTGACGCAGGAGGACGATGTCCTCCTCGGTGGCCATCTCCCCGGCCAGGACCGCCGCCGGATCCCCGGGCAGGGAGCGGAGCATGACGAAGAGGAGGATCGATATGCCCAGCAGGACGAAGACGCTGGCCAGCAGACGCTTGATGGCGTAGTTGAGCATAGCTCCCGCCGACCTTGACCCGAGAGGCGGCGCGGCCTCTCGGGTCAAGGATCATGAATTGTGGCCCCGCCTCAGTCCATGGTTATGTAAGTGGGGTAAAGCCTCTCAGTCGGTGCGGTCACGATTCCCTTGATCTTGGACTTGTAGGCGATCACGAAGCGCTCGGTGTGGAGGAAGAGCCAGGGACAGTCATCCCAGATGAGCTTGGAGGCCGCGACCATCAACTCTTTGCGCTTGGCCGGATCCTGCTCCCTCCGGGAGGCCTCCAGGAGTTTGTCGCATTCGGCGTTGCAGTAGAAGGATGTGCCCGAGCCCTTGGGCGGATTGACGGCGCAAGTAAACTGCCCGTAAAGGGTCATGTCGCCGTCCAGGATGACCGGCCCCCAGCCGCCCAAAGAGACCTCGCGGTCAGTCTGGTCCAGCGGTTTTCTCATACCGGCGGCATAGGTGGGCCAGTCCACCACCCGAAGCTCCGCCTTGATGCCGATGGCCTGGAAATAGGCCTGGACCGCTTCGGCGACCTGCTTGTCGAAGAGATAGCGGCCCTGGGGGGTCAGCATCTGGAGAGGTTTGCTGAAGTCGAAGTTGGCCTCTTTCAAGAGCTTCTTGGCCTTTTCCGGGTTGTAGTCGTACTGGAAGTCCATCTTGGCGTAACCGATCAGAATGGGCGACATAACGCCCTCGGACGGCTCGGCCTGCCCGAAGAGGACACCCTTGACCAGAGCCTTCTTGTCCACGGCGTAGTTGAGGGCCTGGCGGACCAGCTTGTTCTGGGTCTGGAACTTCTGGGTGTTCAGGTTCAGGAAAATGGACCGGGTGGACAGGGGCTTGTCGATCTTGAGGGCCGGATCTTTTGCCAGAGCATCGAGGTTGGCCGGAGAGGGCTTGATGCAGATGTCCACCTGTCCGGACTGGAGCATCGCCTCCCGGGTGGCCACCTCGGGCACGATCCTCCAGACGATCTTCTTGACCGTGGGTTTTTCGCCGTAATAATTGTCGTTTCTTACCAAAACGATCCGGTCACCCTTGACCCATTCGGCCAGCTTGAAGGGCCCCGCGCCGATGGGATTGCGGCGGATTTCCTGACCGTACTTGGCCATGGCCGCCGGTGAAAAAGGCGAGACAGAGCAGAGGGCCAGAGCCGGGATCAACGGGGTGAAGGGGTAGTGGAGCTTCAGGGCCAGGGTGTAGTCGTCGATTATTTCGGTTTCCTTGATGGAAGTGTAGGCGAAGCGAAGCGAGACCCGCCGTTTGGGATCCAGGAGCCGGTCAAAGGCGTCCTTGCAGGAGTCGGCTTTCATTTCGGTGCCGTCAAAGAACTTGACCCCTTGGCGAAGGTGCAAGGTCACGGTCAGGCCGTCCGGGGAAACGTCGTAACCGGTGGCCAGCCTGGGATGGAGACCGCCCTGGACATCCTGGTAGAAATAGGTGTCCATGATCAACTCGCACAGGTTGTGGGAGACGGCGTTGCGAATCTCGTTGGGATTGAAGCTCTCCGTGTCCACGCCTATGGCGATGTTCAATTCCTCCACGTCAGCCACGCACTCCAAAGGAGCCAAACAGAAGACCATCATTAGGGCGAGCGCGACTGTCGCCACGGGCCAGGACTTCATTTTTCCGTTCACTTAGGTTCCTCCTTGTAGGGCAATGACGGTGACATGATTCGGTCCAGATCCCTGGGGCCGGCCGGATAATCTGGACACGAAGACTTGCCGGCCCCAAGGGCGGGCCAGCGGGGAAGGGTCCGGTGACTCAGGCCGGCCAAGACGGGCCGGGCCAGGCCTGGTCTGTTCGCGAGACGGGGACCTTTTGCAGTCGTCGTGCGGGCGGGCTCGAGGCTGGGAAAATACCACTCGTCGATGGTATTATCTATCGCTCTCAGTCTGGGTACTGGTTGCCCGTCCAGACCGCCTGGCTTGCAGAAAAACCCGCGACCCGGAGCTATCCGCTTCACCTTTAAACTCCTAGGCTATCAACTTAGTCAAGGCTGGTATGGCTTGTCAATCCCTACTGCACCACCGGCTGGCATATTTAGGGATTTATGGGATTTTATGATTTATTGATCATGTATTGACGCGGTATTCAAGGAACTGACCGAGCCCGCCGCCGGGAGCCGCTCGAGAGCACTTGGGGACGCCAGGCCCTCGGTGAGCCGTGAGCAGGACGGGCCTTGACTTCTCCCGACCGGCCGGCCGGCAATTGTCGGGCAGAGAAGGACAGGATTCAGGCCGGGGCCGGCGGGAGCGGCTCGAAGGACCACTCCTCCCGGCCGTGGCCGTCCAGCCCGACCAGCCAGTGCCCCCGCCAGCGGGCGTCGTCCTGCTCGGGGAAGTCTTTGCGGAAGTGGGCCCCCCGGCTCTCCTCCCGCCTGAGCGCCGCTTGGAGGATCAGACCGGCCGTGATCAGGGCCAGCCGCAGTTCCAGGACGTCGCGGACCCGCTCCGGCAGGTCCAGGCCTAGCCCGGCCGCCTCCTCCTTGAAGCCGGCCAGCTCGGCCAGGGCCCGCTCCAGTCCGGCCCGGTCGCGCCGGATGCCGCCGTCGCGCCACATCATCTCCCTGAGCCGGTGCCTCAGCTCGGCCGCTCCCCGGGGCGAGCCGCCCGCGGTAGGCTCGGGGACTTGGCCGGCCAGCTCCCCGGTCCAGGCCGGGCTGGGCGGTCCCGGATTGGACTCGGCCCAGGCCGAGGCGGCCTGGCCGGTCCGGGCCCCGAAGACAATGGTCTCGCTCAGGGCGTTGCCGCCCAGGCGGTTGGCCCCGTGCAGGCCGCCGGCCGACTCGCCGCAGGCGAAGAGGCCGGGGACCGAACTCTGGCCCCAGGCGTCGACGTCCAGGCCGCCCATGGAGAAGTGGGCCGCCGGCTGGACCCGGAGAGGCCTCTCCAGGGCGTCCAGCTTTTGGGTCAGAACCTCCCACATCGAGGCGGCCAGGTAGTTGCTGCACCAGGCTTCCTTGGTCGCGCCGCGCAGGTCCAGGAAGGTCTCCCGGCCCTCCTCGGCCTCCCTGAAAAGGGCCTGGGAGAGGCGGTCCCTGGCCTTGAGCGAGGCCGGCCGCTCGGTGAGGCCGTACTTGTCGTGGATGTCCTGGCCCTGGCTGTTGATTATCCGGCCTGAAAGCTCCAGGGAGGGCGGCACCAGCAGGGTCGGCCGGCCCGGTTCGGCCAGGGTGAGGGGATAGAACTGGGCGAACTCCATGCCCTTGAGCCTGGCCCCGGCCTCCAGAGCCAGGCCGTAGCCCTCGCCCAGCATCCGCTGGGGGTTGTCGTGGCGCCGGTACAGGGCCGAGGCCCCGCCCGTGGCCAGGACGACCGCCCGGGCGGTCAGGACCAGCCAGTTCCTTCTGACCCAGGAGTAGACCAGCAGCCCGGCCCGGCCCTGGTCCAGAACCAGGCGCCAGACCATCAGCCCGGAAAGGAAGCGGACGCCCAGTTCTTCGGCCCGGGCCAGGAGGCAGCGCAGGATCTCCTCGCCCCAGGCCGGGGGCCGACCCTGAGCGAGGAGGTGGCCCGGCTCGACCGAGGCCTTGAGCCCCCAGGCGATCAGTTCCTCCAGGCGGGCCGGAGTTTCGTCGATCAGAATCTCAACCAGCTCGAGCTGGTTGAGACCCCGGCCCGCGGCCAGGGTGGCGGCCCGGTGGTCCGCCCGGCTGAAGCCCTGGCCGGAGGTGCTGAATCCGCCGCCGCTCAAAAGAGTCGAGGTGCCCTTGCCCTGGGGCGCCTTGGCCAGGACCAGCACGTCCCGGCCAGCTTCCCGGGCGGCGATGGCCGCCCTGAGGCCGGCCGCGCCGTTACCGATGACGATGATCTCGGCCGCAAGATGTTCCAACTCTCACTCCTGTGCTCTTTTCCGGACCGGCCGGGCCTGGATGATGAGCAGGGCCACGCAGCCGACCAGGATCAGGGAGACTAGGGCCAGGGCCGGGAAGATGGCCTCGATGGACCAGGTCGACTCGATGGCCCCGACCATCTTGACCGCCAGGGAGCCGACCCCGAAGGTGACCACGAACTTGACCCCGTAGGCCGAGTGGCGCCAGCGGGACGGGGTCAGCCAGGCCACCAGGGTGTTCTCGATGGGCTGCATGCCCAGCTCGAAGAAGAAGTAGACCAGGGCCAGGCCGATGAGGGGCAGGTCCGAGAAGAGGGCCATGGCCGCGGCCGCGGGCACGGTGATGGCGTGGAAGATCAGGTAGGAGCGGGCCGGCTCGAAGCGCTCGCCCACCCGGCCGCCGATGTATTGGCCCAGGATGCCGACCACGTAGATGAACGAGGCCAGGCTGGTGGCCACCAGGTTGCCCGAGACCGGCCCGGACCAGAGGCCGGCCAGCCAGTCCATCAGGCCGGTGTTCTTGAGTTCGAAGTAGGCCGGCAGAATGACCGTCATGCCCCGGTAGGCCACGCCGCCGAGCATGGTCGCGGCCATCAGGATGACAAAGGGGCTGATCTTCCTGGGCTCGGCCGCGGCGGCCTCGGCCTCCAGGCCCTCGGTCTCCTCCACCGGAAGGAGGATCATCAGGCCCAGGCCGGCCAGGTTGAGCAGCCCGATGGACAGAAAGGCCGCCCGGACGCCCCAGAGGTAATTGAGCAGGCCGGCGGCCAGGGGGGCCACGGCCAGGCCGAGGCTGCCGAACATGCCGTTGTAGCCCAGGGCCAGGCTGATCCGGCGGATGCCCTTGGAGATGAGACCCAGGGCGACCGGGTGATAGATGCCCGAGAAGCAGCCCACCGCGGCCAGGGACAGCTCCAGGATCCGGGGTGAGTCCACCCAGATACCGGCGGCCAGCCCGGCCAGGCCGCAGCCGGCGAAGTAGAGCAGCATCAGGCGCTTGGACCCGACGCGGTCGGCGATGAAGCCCCAGGGCAGGGCGGTCAGGCCGAAGAGGAGGTACATGTAGAAGGACAGGTCCAGAACCTGGGCCATGCTCAGGCCCAGGAGGCTGGTCAGGGGCAGGACCAGGCTGGGGAAGATGAGCACGTTGTAATGGCTCAGCAAGTGACCGAAACAGGTGACGACCAGGATGCGGTGCTCTTGCTGGTTCATTGCGGGCGGATCCTATCCGAGATGACAGGCCACCCAGTGCTGGCCGCCCAGATCCCTGAAGGCCGGCTCCTGGCTGGAGCAGATCTCCAGGCGTTCGGGGCAGCGGGGGTGGAAGGCGCAGCCCGGAGGCGGGTTGAGCGGGCTGGGTACGTCGCCCGGGAGGAGGATTCGCCTGGTCTGGCGCTCCGGGTCGGCCACGGGCACGGCCGAGAGGAGGGCCCGGGAGTAGGGGTGGCGCGGGTTCTGGTAGAGGTCCTTGTCCGAGGCCAGTTCCACGATCTTGCCCAGGTACATGACCGCCACCCGGTCGCTGATATGCTCGACCACGCTCAGGTCGTGGGCGATGAAGAGATAGCTCAGGCCCATCTCCTCCTGGAGCTGGACCAGCAGATTGATCACCTGGGCCTGGATGGAGACGTCCAGGGCCGAGACCGGCTCGTCGCAGATGATGATCTTGGGCTGAAGGGCCAGGGCCCGGGCGATGCCGATGCGCTGGCGCTGGCCGCCGGAGAACTCATGGGGGTAGCGCTGGATCTGGTCGGGCAGGAGGCCGACCTTCTCCATCAGATAGGCGACCCTCTCCCGGACCTTGGCCCGGGGGAGCCGGGTGTGGTTCTGGAGCGGCTCGGCGATGATGGAGCCGATGTTGAGCCTGGGGTTCAGGGAGGAGAAGGGGTCCTGGAAGATGATCTGGAGGCCGGACCTGATGCGCCTGAGCTCCTCGCGGTCCAGCTCTAACAGGTTGACGCCGTCGAAGAAGACCTGGCCGCTGGTGGGCTCGATGAGGCGGAGCAGGGAGCGGCCCACCGTGGTCTTGCCGCAGCCGCTCTCGCCGACCAGGCCCAGAGTCTCGCCCGGGGCGATGTGGAAGCTGACCCCGTCCACGGCTCTGACCAGGCCCACGGTCCGGGACAGGATCCCCTTGCGGACCGGGAAGAGCTTCTTGAGGTCCCTGACTTCCAGGAGGGCTTGTTCTCGGTCGCTCACCGCCACAGCCAGCACCTGACCTTTCTGCCTTCACCCTTGTCCAGCAGGAGGGGCGCCTCCCGGGAGCAGACCTCCATCACCTGGGAGCAGCGGGGGTGGAAGGGGCAGCCGGGAGGCATGTCCAGCAGGCTGGGCACCACGCCCGGGATCTCCTGGAGCAGCCGCCGGCCGGTCTCGAACTTGTGGCCTATGACCGGGATCGAGCCCAGCAGGCCCTGGGTGTAGGGGTGGAGCGGCTGCCGGAAGAGGTCCTTGACCCCGGCCTCCTCGACCAGCTGGCCGGCGTACATGACCGCCACCCGGGCGGCCGTCTCGGCGATCAGCCCCAGGTCGTGGGTGATGAGGACGATGGAGGTCTGGAACTCCTCCTTGAGCCGGAGCATCAGGTCCATGATCTGGGCCTGGATGGTCACGTCCAGGGCTGTGGTCGGCTCGTCGGCCAGGAGGAGCTGGGGATGGCAGGACAGGGCCATGGCGATCATGGCCCGCTGGCGCATGCCCCCGCTCATCCGGTGGGGGTACTCCCTGGCCCGCTGCCGGGGCGAGGGGATCTGGACCAGGCGGAGCATGTCCACGGCCCGCTCCCAGCCCTCCTGGGCCGAGACGCCCTGGTGGAGCCTGACCGCCTCGGCGATCTGCCGGCCCACGGTCATGACCGGATTCAGGGAGGTCATGGGCTCCTGGAAGATCATGGAGATGGCGTTGCCTCTGATGAGACGGATCTTCTCGGGGCTCAGCTTGAGCAGATCCATGTCGCCGAAGAGGATCCGGCCCTCGAAACTGGCCGGCGGCGAGGGCAGGAGCCTTAGGATCGACAGGGCGGTCACGCTCTTGCCGCAGCCGCTCTCGCCGACCAGGCCCAGGGTCTCGCCCCGCTGGACCTCCAGGTCGACCCCGTCCACGGCCGTGACCCGGCCTTCGTAGGTCTGGAAGTGCACCCTCAGCCCCTGGAGGGCCAGGATGGCCTGGCTCTGGCTGACGGCGGCCTGTACTCCGGTGGCGCTCATGCCTTCATCCTCGGATCTAGGGCGTCCCTGAGCCCGTCGCCCAGGAGGTTGAAGCCCAGCACGGCGAAAAATATGGCCAGGCCCGGGAAGGTGGCCACGTGGGGGGCGTGGAAGATGTAGGACCGGCCCGAGCCGAGCATGGCCCCCCACTCCGGCTGGGGCGGCTGGACGCCCAAGCCCAGGAAGCCCAGACCGGCGGCGAAGAGGATGGCCATGCCCATGCCTAGGGAGGTCTGGACGATGATCGGGACCATGACGTTGGGCAGGACGTGGTGAAGGAGGATCTTGCCGTCCCTGGTGCCCACGGCCTTGGCCGCCTCGACGTAGACCTGCTCGCGCACGGCCAGGGACTGGGCCCTGACCAGCCGGATGTAGAGCGGGATCATGCTGATGCCGATGGAGATGACCGTGTTCTTGAGTCCGACGCCCAGGACCGAGACCAGGGCCAGGGCCAGGAGGAAACCGGGGAAGGCCAGCATCATGTCGGTCAGGCGCTGGATGACGAAGTCGACCCGGCCACCATAGTAGCCCGAGATCAGCCCCGTCGGCACGCCTATGAGGAGGCCGACCGAGACTACCCCGAGGGCGATCAGGAGGGAGATGCGCGAGCCGTGAATGATCCGGGCCAGAATGCTCCGGCCCAGCTCGTCGGTTCCCAGGAGCCGGCCGGCCGAGGGGCCTTCCAGGGCCGAGATCAGGTTGGGGGCCGCGGGGTCGCCGGGACTGATGAGCGGGGCCAGAAGGGCGATGAGGGTGTAGAGCAGGATCATGGACCCGCCGAAGAGCGCGGCCCTGTTGCGCCTCAAGCGGGCCCAGCGTCGCTTCCACTCGCCGTCCTGGCGGTGGGCGGCCGGGGCGGCCTTGGCCGAGGCTTCAGTCATAGCGGATTCTCGGATCGACCAGGGCGTAGAGCATGTCCACGACCAGGTTGACCAGGATGTAGAGCAGCCCGAAGATGAGGATGACGCCCTGGATCATGGGGTAATCCCTGGCCAGGATCGAGTCGACGATCAGGCGGCCCAGTCCGGGCCAGGCAAAGACCGTCTCGGTCAGGACCGCCCCGCCCAGGAGCATGCCGAACTGGAGCCCGATGACGGTGATGATCGGGATCAGGGCGTTGTGCAGGGCGTGGCGGATGATGACCACCTTCTCCTGGAGACCCTTGGACCGGGCCGTGGTGATGTAGTCCTGGTTGAGGACCTCGAGCATGCTCGAGCGGGTCATCCGGGCGATGAAGGCGACGACGAAGGCGGCCAGGGTGACCGAGGGCAGGATGACGTGCTCGACCCCGCCGGTGCCGCCGGCCGGCAGCCAATGCAGGATGACCGAGAAGACGACCACCAGCATCAGGCCCAGCCAGAAAACGGGCATGGAAATGCCGAACAGGGCCCCGGAGGTGACCAGGTTGTCCAGCCAGCCGTAAGGCTTGATGGCCGAAATTATGCCGGCCGGGATGCCGATCAGGCAGGCCAGTCCGGTGGCGACCACGGCCAGGAGGAAGGTGTTGGGTAGCCGGGCCCAGATCTCCTGGATGACCGGGTTCTGGGTCCTAGCCGAGCGGCCCAGATCCAGGTGGGACAGCCGGAAGAGGAACCGGGCGTACTGGACGTGGATGGGCTTGTCCAGGCCCAATTGGACCCTGATGTTCTGGATGTCCTCCTGGCTGGCCAGCTCCCCGGCCAGGACCTGGGCCGGGTCGCCGGGCAGGGCGCGGAGCATGATGAAGAGCAGGATCGAGATGCCGATCAGGACTGGGACGGTGTAGAGCAGGCGCTTGATGACGTATTGCAACATGGACTTTTCGACTAGCCTTCGGACAAGCCGGCGAGTCTGATCTTCCCCCAAGATTCCGCGGCGCTGGTCTGAAGAGAGGCGGCCGGTTGCCCTGGGGCGGAATTCAAAATTAGTCTATCATGCCGCAAGGTCAATCGCCCTGGCCAGCATAATTTCGCTTCTGAGGGCCATGTTCTCCAGGGCGGTGAACTCATCGGGGCGGCTGCCCCGGCCTGCCCGGCCGGGAGGAAAGATGGGACCGGCCGCTGGCCCAGCCACCTCTTCAATAGTATCATCGCCGCCTTACCCACGATCTATGATCCGCCCGCTCTGCATTATCAACCTGAGCCGCTCGGGCCGCTCCAGCAGGGAGACGTCGTCCAGGGGATTGCCCTCGACCACCACCAAGTCGGCCAGCTTGCCTTCCTCGACGCTGCCCAGCTCCCCCTGGCGGCCCAGGGTCTCGGCCGCGGTCAGGGTGGCGGCCCGGAGGGCCTCGGCCGGAGAGAAGCCGCTCTCGACCAGGAGCCTGAGTTCGGTCAGGTTGGCCCCGTGGCGGTTGAAGGGGCAGCCGGCGTCGGTGCCCAGGGCGATCTTCAGGCCGGCCTGCCGGGCCCGGCGGAGGCTGTCCAGATGGGGGCCCTTGACCCGGTGGGTCTTGGCCACCATCCACTCGGGCAGCCCGGCTTCGAGGCCCTGGTTCTCGATGTTGTGGACCGGGGCCAGGGTCGGGACCAGGGCCGTGCCCAACTCGGCCATGAGGGCGATGGTCTCGTCGTCCAGAAAGATGCCGTGCTCGATGGAGTCTACCCCGGCCCTGAGAGCGTTGAGCACGCCCTCGGTCCCCTGGGCGTGGCTGGCCACCCGGCGTCCGGCCTTGTGGGCCTCCTCGACCCCGGCCCTGAGCTCCGCCTCGGTGTACTGGGGGCTGCCCGGCTCCACGCCCGGGGTGATGACCCCGCCCGTGGCCATGATCTTGACCAGGTCTGCCCCGGCCTTGATCTGTTCCCGGACCGCCTTGCGGACCTCGTCCGGGCCGTCGGCCTCCCGGCCGCCGAAGGTCCAGCCCGTGCCCCCGGTCATGCAGACCAGCCGGCCGCTGGCCAGGATCCTGGGGCCGGGTATGAGTCCGTCCCTGACGGCGTCCCTTATGGCCAGGTCGACGTACTGGCCGCCGCCCATGTCCCGGACCGCGGTCACCCCGGCCAGGAGGGTCTGGCGGGCGAACTGGGCCGCCTTGAGGGTCATCAGGGGCAGGCCCGCCCGCTGGGCCGAACCGACCGGATCCGGGCCGCCGTCCAGGCAGAAATGGACGTGGCAGTCGATCAGGCCGGGCAGGAGCATGCCCCCGGCCAGATCGATCCGTCTGGCCCCGCGGGGTAGGGGAGCCTTCCCGGAGGCGACCCGGGCGATCCTGTCGCCCTCGACAATGACCGTGGCCCTGTCCAAGATTCGGCCGTCGCCAATGAATACCGGTCCGCCGTAAAAAGCCGTGGTCATGGTCAGCCTCTGGCTTTCAGGAATGAGGGCAACCATAACTTAGTTGCCGGTGGGGGTCAAATACCGTCGGCGGCCGGTCAGACCCGGCTGGAGAAGCCGGGGAGCCTGGGGGCTCCCCGGCGAGCGGCCTGCCTCCAAGGGCGCCGGGGCCAGCCCGGCTCTCACTCCAGGGTCACGTAGGTCGGGTAGAACTTCTCGGTGTTGGTGACGACCATGCCCTTGACGTTCTTGCGGTAGGCGATGACGAACTTCTCCACGTGGAGCCAGATCCAGGGGCAGTCATCCCAGACCTTCTCCGAGGCGATCTTGAAGAGCTCGGAGCGCTTCTGGGGGTCCTGCTCCAGGCGGGTGGCCTCGACCTTCTTGTCGTACTCGGCGTCGCAGTAGAAGGCCGAGCCCAGGCCCTTGGGCGGGTTGACCGAGCAGTGGAACTGGCCGTAGAGGCCCATGTCCGCGTCCAGGGTGAGCGGCCCCCAGCCCAGGAGGAAGACCTCCAGCTCGGTCTTGTCCAGGGGCTTGAGCAGGCCGGCCACGTAGGTCGGCCAGTCGTAGGTCCTCAGCTCCACCTTGACCCCGATGGCCTGGAGGTAGGCCTGGACCGCCTCGGAGACCTGCTTGTCAAAGAGGTAGCGGCCCTGGGGGGTGCGCATGTTGATGGTCTGGTTGAAGTCGAAGTTGGCTTCCTTGAGCAGGTCCTTGGCCTTGTCCGGGTTGTAGTCGTAGGGGGCCATCTTGTGGAAGCCGAACAGGATCGGCGAGACCGGTCCCTCCATGGGCACGGCCGTGTCAAAGAGGATCTTCTTGCAGATGGCCTTCTTGTCCACGGCGTAGTTGAAGGCCTGGCGGACCAGCTTGTTGGTGGTCACGCCCTTCTGGCAGTTGAGGCCCATGAAGATGGTCCGGGTGTCCAGGGGCATCTCCAGCTTGATGTTGGGGTCGGCCTGGAGGGCGGCCACGCTGGCCGGCAGCGGCTTGTAACAGACGTTGACCTGGCCGGCCCTGAGCATGGCCTCCCGGGTGGCCGCCTCGGGCACGATCTGGAAGATCAGCTTTTCCACGGTCGGCTTGGGGCCGTAGTAGTCATCGTTCCGGACCAGGACGATGCGCTCGCCCTTGACCCACTCGGCCAGCTTGTAGGGGCCCGCCCCGACCGGCTTCTGGCGCACGTCCTCGCCGAACTGCTTGATCGCCGCCGGTGAGATGGGCGAGCAGAGGGTCAGGGACAGGGTCGGTCCCATGGGGGTGAAGGGGTGCTTGAGGTGGAGGTCCACGGTGTAGTCGTCGACCTTGACGCACTCCTTGACCGGGGCCACGGCAAAGCGGAGGGGCACCCGCAGCTTGGGGTCGAGGATGCGGTCCCAGGTCAGCTTGACCGCGTCGGCGTTGAGGGGCGTGCCGTCGCTGAACTTGACTCCCTGGCGGAGCTTGATGGTCAGGGTCAGGCCGTCCTCCGAGGTTTTGACGCTGGTGGCCAGGCGCGGCTCCAGCTCGGTCTTGGGATTCTGATAAAACAGGGTGTCGTAAATCAGATCACAAAGGTTCTGGACCAGGGTCGTGGTCTGCTCCTGGGGGTTCAAGGAGTCGGCGTCAATGCCGATGGCGATCTTGAACTCCTTGATGTCGGCTCCGGCGCCTGATGGAGCGAGCAGCAGGCCCACCCCCAGGACCAGGACACCCAAGAACGGCAGAACTTTCCCTTTTCTCAGGCCTGACATTTGATCCTCCTTGACCTCCGCTGACTCTTGTCCATCAGCTCCTGTTACTTGATTGGCCGCCCTGTTCGAATGACCCGTTCCCGCTCAACCGCGACCGTGACTTGACCCGCGATACAGCCGCGGTGGGAAAAGACCGCCCCCTAGAAAAGAATCGCCTTCATTCTTGTGGAAGCGGAATGGGCTAGAGAATAGCCCAAGCAAGGGGCAGGGTCAATCCACAAAGAGGCCGCTTTTATCCGGATTCGCTCTCCTGAAAAAATGTCTGACTCCTTTCGGGTCGAAACAGGTTATAAAAGGAAAAGCAGTCCAGCAGGGAGGAAGAAATGCCCGAGTTCGCGTCCCAGATCGCCGCCAGCCTGGAGGAGCTGAAAGAGGAGCTCAGGGAGGTCTGCCGCTTCATCTACGAGCACCCCGAGGTCGGCTTCGAGGAGAGGGATTCCTCGGCCAGGCTGGCCCAGGTTCTCAAGGAGCACGGCTTCGAGGTCCGCCAGCCCGTGGCCGAGACCGAGACGGCCTTCGTGGCCAGCCGGTCCAGCGGGGACGAGCGGCCCCACCTGGCCTTCCTGGCCGAGTACGACGCCCTGCCCGATCTGGGCCACGGCTGCGGCCACAACCTCATCGCCACCGCCGCCCTGGGCGCGGGCCTGGCCCTGGCCAGGCTGCTCCCCGAAATCGGGGGCACGGTCAGCGTCATGGGCACCCCGGCCGAGGAGCTTTTGACCGACAGCGGCAAGCGGCGGATGATCCGGGCCGGGCTCTTCGAGGGCCTGGACGCGGTTCTGATGGCCCATCCCCACACCAAGAACCTGATCAGCTCCCCCTTCCTGGCCATCAACGAGGTCTCCGTCCGCTTCCTGGGCAAATCGGCCCACGCCGCGGCCATGCCCCACCTGGGCGTCAACGCCTACGACGCGGTCCATCTGACTCTGACCGGCCTGAGCCTCCTGCGCCAGCAGCTCAGGTCCGACGCCCGGGTCCACTGGGGCGACATCAAGGTCAGCGGGGCCAAGAACGTCATCCCCGATCTGGCTTCGGTGGTCATCAACGTCCGGGCCTCCGACGACGAGTACACCGAGGAGCTGACCCGAAAGGCGGTCAACTGCGTCAAGGGCGCGGCCCTGATGACCGGGTGCCAGGCCGAGTACGACGCCCACCAGGGCTACAAGGCGGTCAGGTCCAACCGGGTCCTGGAGGAGGTCCTGGCCGCCAACATGGGACGGCTGGGGGTCAAGCTGGACGAGCCGACCCGCTACGGCGGCAGCGGCTCCACCGACCTGGGCGACGTCAGCCAGGTCGTGCCGGCCATCCACCCCATGTTCAAGATCACCCGGCCCATGGCCCTGCACAGCCCCGAGTTCTGCCGGGCCTCCGGCCAGGACAAGGCCTTTGAGGCGGCCCTGACCATGGCCAAGGCCCTGGCCATGACCGGGGCCATGTGCCTGAGCGAGCCGGAGGTGCTCAGGAGGGTCAGGGAGGACTTTGAGAAGAGCTAGACGAGTGATGTTTTAAAGAATGAGCCCGGGCCGCTGAGCCCGGGGTGAATCAGGGCGGGCCGAAGGCCCGCCCTTTATTTTGGGGTCGGGTAGCGGGAGGGTGGGGCTGAGAATGAAGCCGCCATGAGTGCTCCAATTTAATATAGATAAAAGAGTGTTAACACAGTTGCTTACTGAAATATAATATTCTTGTCAATCTTGGCGAAGATATTTAAGGGCAGCGATTTGGCTTGACACGGGCCGGGCCAGCAACCGATATTCAAAAAATGAGAAAATAATCTTATGGAATGGAGACTTGATTTATGAAATCATACATTAAACGCTATCGCTATATTGAGCTGGTAAAGGCAACTCTGTCCATATTCGGCCGATCATTCTGGACCCTGATGGGTCTGATAGTGCTCTTTTTAGTTCCGCCGCTGGTGGCATTGAAGGTCCTCGAAAATATCCGCCCAACAGATTATATTATAAGTTTTTTAGTTTTACTCGCCGAGCTTGCGCTCCAAGCCTTGGGTGCTACCGCCGCCATCGGCGAGATATCGCGCGTCTGCCAGGGCGAGCGGCCTTCCATCGGCCGCGCCCTGTCCGGGATATCAATCAGAATCGCCTGGGGTTTGTTCTATACCGGTATATTGGCCGGGGCTGCAATAGGCTTCTGGATTGTTGTGGGGCTAATCCCACCTTATCTAGTTAATGAAGTTGTTGGTTCAGATATTATTTGCTTATTTGTGCTAATTTTAACGATACTGCCATGTGTGTATTTTATAATAAAATATACATTTATTTTCCAGATTGTTGTATTGGAGGAAGTGTATTGGAATCGTGCTCTCCAGCGTAGCACGGATTTGGTCAGCCGGTCGTTCCGGCGGGTCGCCGGCTATACATTGCCCTGGTTTGCGAGCGTTTTTGCAGTCTTGTTCATGCTGGGACTGGCTGTGAAAGCACTATTGAAGGAGTGGCTCGGCTGGAGTGGGGTAGAATTGCTTTCCATGGGTCAGTTAGGCGATGATTTGATCGGCGCCTTCCTGACGTGGCCTCTCTTGCTCATTTTCACCACGCTGCTCTATTACGACCTGAAAATCAGGGAGCAGGCTTCGAGTTCGGAGGCTGAGCCCCAACCAGAGATATCGGCGACGGTTCCAGGCCCAGGTTATGGCATCAATCAATCTCCGGGCTCTTGAAGGCTTGAATCTTAGAGACCCGTAAGCTTTACTGGCTGGTTCACTTATGAGCGCACTAACTCATTGAGATGAAGCTAGTTTCTGGTTAGGCAGATATTACAACTTGGGCAAGATATTTTGGCTTGACACACGCCCGGTCTCAAAGCACGATGCTTGTGATGTGAAGGCATTGATAAGGTCGTAGTCGAATAAATGAAATCATATATTCAACTCTATAGTTTTTGGGGGTTGGTAAAAGCAACTCTATCCCTGTTCGGCCGATCATTCTGGACCATGATGGGTCTGGTGGTTCTCTGTCGCGTACCACCGATGGTAGCATCTGAGCCCCTCGTGAAATTCCGTTCAGCCAATTCTCTTCTATGGGTCGCGGCTGCCCTCGGAGAACTCGTACTCCAAGCCCTGATCGTGTTTGCCGCCGTCGGTGAGACATCCCGTATTTGCCAGGGCGAACGGCCGTCCATCGGCCGGGCTCTGTCCAGAATATCGATCAGAGGCGCCTGGAGACTTTTCTACACCGCAATATTATCGGGAGTGATAATAGGTTTTTGGATTTTTATTGGTGTATCCCTGTCAAATTTCGTCAAAAGAGTTAGTGGATTGGATGTTGTTTACGCGACTGTGCTGATTATTGGGATGATACCGATATCATTTTTTATTGTCAGGTATTCTATTGTTTTGCAAATTGTTGTATTGGAGGGGGTGTATTGGGGTCGAGCCCTCAAGCGGAGCGCGGATCTGGTCCACCAGTTTTTTTGGCGGGCGGCCGGCTACACTATTTCGTGGCTAGTGGGGTTTATCATCGCCTTGGGCATGTTAATGCTGGCTATGGAGGCTTTGCTAGCGGAATGGACCGTCCGGAGCGGGGCCGGCTCAGTTGCCCTGGAAAAGCTAAGTATCGACCTGTTATTTGCCCTCCTGGGTTGGCCTCTCTTGATCATTTTCACCACACTACTCTATTACGACCTGAAAACCAGGGAACAAGCTCAGAACTCCGAGGCCGAGCCTGAACCAGAGACACCATTAACTGTCCCCGACCCAGGATATGGCCTCGATCAATCCACCGGCTCTTGACCATACCGTTCTTAGGGCTCTTTTAGTTCCCTCGGGCTTCCGGATCAACGAGCCTTCCCCTCGATCAATGGCCAGCCAGATCCATCCCCCGAAGGCCGTCTCTCCGTTCACTCTGCCGCCTCTAGGCCGGGGCGCGGCGCCCGGGCCGCCCGGCCGTGATAGCTCCGAGTGCTCGCCTGACCCCGCCTCTCATTACCCCTTGCAATCCGTCCCGATTCCGGCCATTCTCTGAGCCCGACTCAAGCGACGCCCGATTGAACCAGCCGGGAGGTGAGAGCCGCGGCCGAGAGTGAGCTTAAGGTTCTATTCGCGTTGAAGGTGGCTCAGCCCGGCCCGCCTCAGGTCTCTTCAAGTCGGGCGTAGCCGTCGCTGATGGCCTTCTGGCCCTGGGCGTTCAGAACGCTGAAGAAGAGGTCCCGGCCCCGGTCGTCCGCCTGCCGGCCCAGGAGCTGGACCCTGATCTCCTGGCCCGGCCTGACCATGGCCGTGAAGCGGCCGGCCAGGCGCTTGAGCCGGGCCGGATCGGCCTCGGCTTCCCGGTTGACCAGGTCCCGGGCGGCCAGGGCTAGGCTAGCCGTGCCCTGGAGGATGACGCCCGGCAGGCCGACCTCCTGGGCAAAGGCGGGCGAGGTGTGGATGGCGAAGACGATGCCGCTGCAGCCGTCGTAGACGTAGGGCAGGAGCGGGCCGATCTCGTTCCAGCTCTCCCAGAGCGGCTCGGCCCGGGCCGGCCCGGCCGGCGGGCGGGTCAGGCGCTCGGCCCCCTGGCCCGCGTCAGCGCACTCGACCCCGCGCAGGACCACGCCGAAGCGCTCGGTGAAGACGGGTTCCTCCCGGCGGTCAAAGGCGTCGTAGCGGAGGACCAGGTAGGTCCCGGCCCGGTGGGGCATCAGGGCCTCGAAGCGGGTCTCGATCCTGAGCCGGTCGCCCGGCCGGATGGGCCGGAGGAGGATCAGGTCCTCGGTGTAGTGGACCTGGCGGTTGAAGACCGGACCGGGGAAGCTGCCGGCCTCGAGGTTGTCCTTGACCGCGGCCCAGATGGGCCAGGTCAGGGCCGTGGCCAGCATGGGCGGGGCGATGAGCCCCTGGGGCTGGCGGTCGTCGAGGTAGGCCGGGTTGTTGTCGCCCGTGGCCGCGGCGTAGTTGGTCGTCCGCCGCCAGGTGATCTCCTCGCGGACGGGCTTGAACTTGAGGTCCAGCAGATCGGAGCCGACTCGCATGTCCGCCTCCAGGACGGGGTTGGCCGGCGGATAACATTTTAAAACCCTGGCCGGGCCGAGGTCAAGGCGGGGCCGGGAAGGAGATGGGTAGAAGTGTTTGACTTGCTTATCAAAGACGGACTGGTGATCGACGGGAGCGGCGGGCCGGCCCGTCAGGCCGACCTGGGCATAAAGGGGCCGGTCATCGCCGAGATCGGCCGGCTGGACCGGGCCGGGGCCCGGCGGGTCATCGAGGCCGAGGGCCGGGCGGTGTCGCCCGGCTTCATCGACATGCACTCCCACACCGACTTCTCGCTGCCCGTCCTGCCCACGGCCGACAGCCTCCTCCACCAGGGCATCACCACGGCCGTGGTCGGCCAGTGCGGGCTCTCCCCGGCCCCGCTCCTGGACGAGACCAGGGCCGAGGTCATCGACTACAACACCTCCTTCCTGGCCGACCAGGGCTCTGATGTGCCCTGGGAGGAGTGGTCCTCCTTCGGCGAGTACCTGGCCTTCCTCGAGCGGACCGGCATCTCGCTCAATGCCGCCGCCCTGGTCGGCCAGGGGGCCATCCGGGGGGCGGTGATGGGCTTCGCCTCAGGCCCGGCCAGCCCGGAGCAGATGGCCCGGATGCAGGCCGAGGCGGCCCGGGCCATGGACGAGGGGGCCTTCGGCCTGAGCACCGGCCTGGTCTATCCGCCCGGCTCCTTTGCCCTGGAGGAGGAGCTGATCGAGCTGACCAGGGTGGTGGGCCGGCGGGGCGGCCTCTACTTCAGCCACATCCGGGGCGAGGGCGAGACCCTGCTGGAGGCCGTGACCGAGGCCATCAACATCGGCCGGGCCAGCGGGGCCAGGGTCCAGATCAGCCACTTCAAGGCCAGCGGCCGGTCCAACTGGGACAAGTCGGCCCAGGCCCTGGCCCTCATCGACCGGGCCCGGGTCGAGGGGCTCGAGGTCGGGGTGGACATGTACCCCTACCTGGCCGGGAGCACCCACGTCCCGGCCCTCCTGCCCGAGTGGGCCCACCAGGGCGGGGCCGAGGCTCTCCTCCGGCGACTGGCCGAGCCGGCCCAGCGGGAGAAGATGAGCCGGGAAATGGACCGGGGTGGCCTGGGCCGGGGGATCGGCTGGGAGTCGATCGTCATCAACGGCTCGCCCCGGCGGCCCGAGTACCAGGGCCGCTCCCTGGCCGAGCTGGCCGCCGCGGCCGGCAAGACCGCCCCGGAGTGGGTCTTCGACGCCCTCCTGGAGGCCAGGTTGGAGCTGCGGATGATCATGTTCGCCATGTCCGAGGAGAACCGGCGCCTGGAACTGAGCCACCCGGCCATGACCATCGGCACCGACGGCCGGGGCCTGACCGCCGAGGGACTCCGGGCCAGGGGCAAGCCCCACCCGCGCAGCTTCGGGACCTTCCCCCGGATCCTGGGCCGCTACGTCCGCGAGCAGGGCGTCCTCTCCCTGGAAGAGGCGGTCCACAAGATGACCGGCCTGGCCGCCGGCCGGCTGGGCCTGGCCGACCGGGGGCTGATCAGGCCCGGCCTGGCCGCGGACCTGGTCGTCTTCGACCCGGCCACGGTCCTGGACCTGGCCACCTACGAAGAGCCCTTCCGCTACCCGGCCGGTCTCTTTCATGTTATGGTCAACGGCGAACCGGTCATCAGCGATGCGATTCACACCGGGGCCCGGCCCGGCCGGGTCCTGAGACCACTCTAGAATCGGGCCACCAGGGTTGGGCTCCCGGCCTCGGCCGGGAATCAGGGGAGAACTTTATTGATCTGGCTGGTGGTCATTCCCTGCGTTCTCTTCCTGGCCGCCGGTTCGGCCCTGGCCTACGTCTTCGGCGCGGCCGCTGTCCTGGCCTTCATCGCCGCGGACAAGGCCCGTTTCCTGGCCATCCTGCCCCAGCGGATCTTCAGCCAGCTGGACGTCTTCGCCCTGATGGCCATGACCCTGTTCATCATGGTCGGCGAGATCATGAACCGGATGAGGGTGACCAAGCACCTGATCGACTTCTCCATGTGCCTGGTGGGCCGGTTCAAGGGCGGCCTGGGCCACGTCAACATCCTGACCAGCGTCTTCTTCGCCGGGGTCTCCGGGTCGGCCGTGGCCGACGCCGCGGCCCTGAGCAACACCCTGGTCCCGGCCATGCGCCAGCAGGGCTACACCAACCGCTACGCCGGCGCGGTCACCGCGGCCTCGTCCATCATCGGCCCGATCATCCCGCCCAGCATCATCCTCATCTTCTACGGCGCCCTGATGCAGACCTCCATCGGGGCTCTCTTCGCCGCCGGCATCGTCCCCGGCCTGGTCCTGGCCGCGGCCCTGATGCTGGCCAACACTTACTTCGCCCACCGCCACGATCACCCCGGCGGCCGGGGGACCGAGGCCCCGCCCTTCCTGCCCACCCTGCGCCGGGCCCTGCCGGCCCTGATGCTCCCGGTGGTCATCCTGGGTGGCATCGTCTTCGGGGTGGTCACCCCCACCGAGGCGGCGGCCGTGGCCGTGGCCGCGGCCCTGGCGGCCGGCCTCTACTACGGCGGGGTCAGCCGGCGGGCCCTCCACCAGAGCCTGGAGCGGACCGCTGTCCTGACCGGGAGCATCTTCCTGATCATGGCCGCCGCGGCCTGCGTGGCCTACATCGGCTCCCTGGAGCAGTGGCCCCAGCGCATCGCCCGGCTGGCCACCGAGTCGGGCCTGACCGGGATCCGCTTTCTGCTCCTGGTCAACCTCTTCTTTCTGGCCGCGGGCATGGTCATGGACGTGCCCATGGCCCTGGCCCTGCTGGTGCCGCTCTTCGGCCCGGCCTGCCTGGCCCAGGGGGTCAACCCGACCCACCTGGGCATCATCCTCTGCCTCAACCTGACCATGGGCCTGATCACCCCGCCCCTGGGCGGCTGCCTGATAGTGGTCTCGGCCGTGTCCGGGGAGGGCTACTGGACCCTGGCTCGGGCGACCCTGCCCTTTGTCCTGGTCGAGGTCGGGGTCCTGCTGATGATCACGCTCATCCCGGACCTTTCCCTTTATCTGCCCCGGCTCGTGGGGTTTGACTGACCGTGGAGGAGGAAGTCATGTCGAGGTTCAAGAGAGTTCTCTGGCTGTCGATGACCCTGGCCCTGGTCCCGCTGATGGCCCTGACCGCCTGGGCCGGCGAGATCAAGATCGCCCTGGACTGCCCGCCCGACGCGGACAAGTGCGGGACCTACCTCTTCTCCAAGACCTTTTCCGACTACCTGACCAGCCAGGGTCTCAAGGTCAAGCTCTACCCTGACCAGGCCCTGGGCAACGAGGACGAGAAGCTGGATCAGGTCAGCCAGGGGCTCCTGGAGATCTCCAACTCCTACCTGGGCAAGGCCGGGGCCCTGGACCCGACCATCTACGGCTTCAACCTCTACTACCTCTTCGACTCCCTGGCCCACGCTGACAGGGTCATCGCCAAGACCGACATCATGGAGCGGATCAACGCCGGCACGACCAAGAAGGGCGTCCGGATCCTGGCCATGGTCTCGGTGGGGGCCTTCTCCGGCCTGCACAACTCCAAGCACCCCATCAAGACCCCGGCCGACATGAAGGGCCTGCGGATCAGGGCCATGGACAAGAACCAGGCCATGTACCTGGAGGCCTGGGGAGCCAGCTCGGTGGTCATCCCCTGGGCCGAGATCTACAACTCGCTCCAGACCGGGGTGGCCGACGGCTACATCAACCCGGCCATCGTCCCGGTCATGTTCAAGCACACCGAGGTGCTCAAGTACTTCTCCAACGTCAACGTCGGCGTGCCCTTCCGGATCATCATCTGCTCCGAGAGCTGGTACAAGGGCCTGAGCGACAAGGACAAGGCCATCATTGAAGAGGGCGTGGCCAAGGGCGTGGCCGCCAACCGGGCCTGGCAGGCCAAGATCGAGGCGAGCGGCCTGGGCGCCCTCAAGGCGGCCGGGGTGCAGGTCTACGAGAACACCCAGGCCGAGCGGGACGAGTTCGCCAAGCTGGCCCGGCCGCTCTACCCCAAGGTCGTGCCGCCCGAGACGGCCGAGCTGTTCGTCAAGGCGGCCGAGGCCAACCGCTAGGCCGTGACTCAAACCGTGGGGCGGGCCGTCACCCGGATCAGCCTGGCCGTGGACCGGCTCTGCAAGGAGGCCGCGGTGAGCTTCTTCGCGGCCATGCTGGTCCTGGTTCTCTTCCAGGTGGTGGCCCGCTACATCTTCCGGACAGTGCCGGTCTGGACCGAGGAGGCGGCCCGCTACTGCATGGTCTGGGGCGGCCTCCTGGGGGCCACGGCCGCCTTCAAGGCCGACAGCGAGCCCCGGCTGATCCAGCCGCCCCGGGAGGGGCCACGCTGGTGGATCAGCTCGGCCGCCTGGCTCAGGGGCGCGGCCACGGTCATCTTCCTGGGCCCGGTCCTCTACCACTCCGAACGCTTCATCGCCCGTGGCCTGGGCCGGACCACCGAGGCCCTGGGCATTCCCGCGGCCTGGGTCACCCTGGCCGTGCCCGTGGCCGTGGCCGTGATCTTCTTCCATCTTCTGGCCAGGCTCCTGGGCGCTTGGTCAGGCGGGGCCGAGGAGAAGAGCTGAGGCTGGCCAGGCTCCTGACCCGGCCGGTTCCACCTGCCCGAAGGGACCTTTTAAAGCCGCTCAGAGAGGCCGGGAGCTAGCGCCCGGCGCCGTAGACCCGCTCAAAGACCTCCCGGGAGGCGTCCACCGGGGTCATGGACTCGTTGTACCTGGGGTTCTGGCCCTGGTAGTTGTAGTAGTTGAAGGGCTGGCCCTCGGCGATTCTCTCCCCTTCCCGGCTCAGGCCCCAGTGATCGGACTTGTAGAGGGCCCCGCCCTCGACCTGGGAGACCCACTCCTGCTCGCCCCGGATGACCGAGGTCCGCTTGTAGTCCAGGTAGTCCTGGCTGCGGGCCCGCTCCTGGAAGGAGGCGGTCAGGGACTCCCTGGCCGCGGTGGCGGTCTCGGCCATCATCCGGGAGGTCTTGGCCATCTGGCGCTTCAGGTTGGCCACGCCCTGGCGGATGTACTCCGCGGCCCACTGCTCGTTGATCCTGAAGCTCTCCGACATCCTGATCAGGTCCGGCAGAAAACTCTGGAACCTGTCCGCCGGGGCCCAGACGCCGTGGAAGAGGATGCCCCACTGGCCCGAGGGCAGGGGCCGGAAGCCAAGGACCTCGAAGTAGCCCTGGCAGGCCAGGCCCCGGTCGTTGGTGAAGGTCAGGAGGGCGGTCTCGGCGTCGGCCCCGCGCCTGACCGCCGCGGCCGCGGCCGCGGCCCGGGCCGGGTCCGGGGCGCGCTCGAGCACCTGGAAGCGGCTGGAGCCCAGGTGGCCCATCAGGGTCATCAGGGCGTCCACGGGCGCCATGTAGGGATAGTGGAGGCCGGGGATGTTGGCGCTGTTGAAGTAGGGCAGGCTGGAGGGACCGAGAAAGTCGCCCTTGGAGAAGGCGAAGCCGGCCGCTCCGTCCGGGCTCTTGATCAGGGCCGCTCCTTTGGCCCCCAAGAGGTCCCAGCCCTGGGGCACCAGCAGGGAGGCCGAGCCGTCGGGCAGGCGGCGGGGGCTGAGGGCCAGGTTGATCGGGGCCGGGCCGGCGGCCGGGGCGGCCTTGAACTGCTCAGGGTCCAGGATGGTGAGGTTGGCCAGGATGGAGAGGAGGAGGGGCTGCAGCTCATTGAACCGGGCCGCCTCGGTCTCGTAGCCGATGCCCCTGGCCTCGGGGTAGTTCATGATGAAGTACTGCCGGCCCCTGATGGCCGTTCCATCGGGCCGCTGGTACTCGTCCTCGACCACGGTCCGCCGCCGGTCCTGGGTGGTTTTGGCCCAGGCGACCTTGAGGCCCGGGATGTAGGCCCGGATGTTCTTGATGGTCTGAGAGGCGAACCTGATCGAGTCGTTGGTTTGATCCGGAGTGGTCAGGAAGGTCATCTGGATGAAGGTCGGGCCCGAGGGGGCCGCGACGCCCACGGTCCAGCCGTTGGGGTAGTGCTGGGTCTTGACTAGCCAGCCGGGAGGCCTGTACAGGGCAAAGGTCCGGTCAGGGGAGACGTAGAGCTCCAGGCCGGCCGGGGCCGGGCCGGAGAAGGAGGGCAGGGGAAAGAGGAGGATAGAGAGGGTAAAGGCCGCAAGAATGGAGAAGGACAGTGGTCTTTTCATGCTCTACCTCTCAACCGGATGGGTCGAGCGTTTACTGAAGTTAAGGCCCGTTCAATGGGGAGAATAGCTTAAGCGCTAAGAGGGGGCAAGAGGGGGTGAGGGGCGGGGAAACTCGTTTATGGTAACCGGTTCGTAGCGGCCAGCGGACCAAGGGGATCTTTATCTCGGCCACAAATTGACGGCTGTCTGGGCGGTATTCATTCCCAACCAGAAGAGTGGACCCGGGTTTTACCGGCTGTGGCCAAACCGCCAGGCCAACTCCCTCACAGAACACGATGTAGGAGCGGAGATTCTTTCGCCTGACCCCAGCGGCGTCTATGGCCATCCCTCTCACTCATACACCTTCTCCCCCTCGGCCTCCGCCTCGGCCGCGTCGGCCTCGAAGTCTCGGGCCTGGCCGGGCCGGCCCTGCCGGGCGTACTCCTCGTACCACTCCCTGGCCGCTATGGCCGACATGACCTCGTTGGTCCCGGTCCAGATCGAGGCCAGGCCCAGGTCGCGGCAGATCCGCTCGATGGGATAGACATCGGTGTAGCCGATCCCGCCCATGACCTGCATGGCCATCCGGGCCGCCTTCTGGCAGGACTCGGTGGTGAACTTCTTGGTCTCCGAGACCAGGCGCCGGATCAGGCTTGGCTCCACCCCGGCGTCCACGGCCCGGGCCGTGGCGTAGCACATGGCCCGGGAGGCGTCCAGGAGCGTGGCCGCCTCGGCCACCTGGAAGCTGACCCCCTGGAAGCGGTTGATGACCTGGCCAAAGGCCTTGCGCCGGGCCGTGTAGCCGGTGGCGATCTCCAGGGCCGGCCTGGCCGCGCCGATGGTCATGGCCGCGGTGCCCAGCCGCTCCGGGATCATCATGGTGTTGAAGACGTCCCAGGCGCCGTTGAGCCGGCCGACCACGTTGGCCCTGGGCACCCTAACGTCCCTGAAGACCACCCGGCCGGCCCCACCGCCCCGGCAGCCCATCAGGCCGTAAAGGTATTCCACCTCGACCCCGGGCCCGCGCTCGACAATGAAGCAGGTCAGGGCCTGGTGGGGCGGGGCCTCAGGGTCGGTCCGGGCGTAGACCAGGAAGTAGTCTGCAGCCTCGGCCCCGACGATGAAGCGCTTCTGGCCGCTGATGATGAAATCCTCGCCCTCGGCCCTGGCCCGGGTGGTCGTGCCAAAGAAGTCCGAGCCGCCCCGGGGCTCGGTCAGGCACTCGGCGGCGAAGATCTCGCCCCTGAGCAGGGGCCGGACGTACTTGTCCTGCTGCTCCCTGGTGCCGTGGCGGACGATGGCGTCGCAGACCAGCTCGGCCCCGACCCCGAAGACGCAGGCGAAGATGTAGCCCAGGGTGCCCACCTCCTCCATGACCAGACAGGTGGTCACCCAGTCCGCGGCCCGGCCGCCCAGGTCCCTGGGGTAGCGGCAGCCCAACAGGCCCCTCCGGCCGGCCTCCCGGAGAAACTCCCTGGGGAAGCGGATCTTGTCCCGGTCCATGTCCAGGATCATCCGGCGGGGGACCCAAGCGACCAGGTCCCGGACCTCCCGCCGCAGACCGAGCTGCTCCCTGGAGAGGAGAAAGTCGAACATTCGGCGCCTCCTGCCCCCCGGGCCCCGGGGTCCGGGGCCCGGCTGAGGGGATGATCCCGGCCCTGGTCCGGCTACTGCTGGCCCGCCAGCGGGAAGGCCACGCTGATGCTCTCGGTCTGGCCGGCCTCGATCCTGATTCCCTTGAAGGCCTTGGGCTGTTTGTTGTCCTTTGTATTGACCACTTCGACGTCATAGATCCCGGGCACCAGGGGGAAAGTTCTGGTCCCCGCGTTGGTCCAGTGTCCGATGTTTTTCTTGCTGTTTTCCTTGAAGAGCTTGACCGGGGTGTTTAAGGGCTTGCCCTCCAGGGTGGCCGAGACCTTGAGGAAGCCGATCTTGAAGTCGGCCGCTCTCTCCTCGGTCTGGTTAGCCTTGATCTCCACGCCCCGGATCCAGACGACCGGGTTCCCTCCGGGGATGTCCAGCAGGGTGGTTTTCAGGTCATAGGTCCCCTGGACAAGCTGGACGGTCCGCTCCCCTTTCTGGGTCCAGAAGTTGCTGACCTTCTGCCCGGCCGGGTTGAAGATTTCAACCGGGTTGTTGACCGGTTTATTGTTCATGGTGGTCAGGATCTTGAGGCTTCCGCTGGCGAACTCGGCGGTCTTCTCGATGGTCTGGCCGGCCGGGATCTCGACGCCCTTCAGGCTGATGGAGGGGCTGCCCGCGGTGCGGAAGTCATAGACCAGGAGGTCATAGGCCCCGGGCACGAACTTGCGCCTGACCTGGCCCGTCTTGGGGTCGGTCATCTCGTTGTGGAAGCTCTTCTTCTCTCCGGAGCGGAAGTAGACCACCTTGGCCTCGAGGGGCTTGCCGTTCTTGATGGCCTTGAGCACCAGGGTCCCGTCGGAGAAGTCGGCCCTCTTCTCCACGGTCTGGCCCAGTTCGATGACCACCCCTGAAAACTTGACCGGCGGCCTGTCCCCGCCGCTGACGGTCTCGCTGTCGCGAACCGAGACGTCATAGGTACCGGGCGGGAGCTGGATCTTCCGGGAGCCCGTCTCCCCGGAGGTCGTTTGCGTGGGCAGGGCCTGCTTGGTCTCGACCGAGGTGATCTCCACCCAGGCGTGGAGGGGCTTGTCGTTCTTGGTGGCGGTGATGCTGAGCACCCCGAAGTCCTGGGTCTTCTTGACCGCCTTCCGGGCGGCCATCTGGAACTCGCCGGCGTTCTTGGCCGAGAAGTACTGGCCCCCGCCGGCCTGGGCGATGCACTCGAGCTCCTTCTTCTGTTGATCGGTCACGCCGAAGCCGATGACGTGCATGATGAACTTGACCCCGGACTCCTTGAGCTCCTTGACCAGGGCGCAGGGATCGCCCTGGCAGGTCTCCTTGCCGTCAGAGACCAGGATGATGGTCGTCTCCTCCTCCAGGTCCTTGAGCTTCTGGGCGGTCAGCCTGACCGAGAGGGTGATGGGCGTCTTGCCCTTGGGGTTGATGGCCTGGATCTTCTTGATGATCCCAGTTTTATCCAGAGGGGCCAGGCCGGCCAGTTCCTCGACGTCGTTGCAGTCGCTCTTGCGGCGGTGGCCGTAAGCGACCAGGCCGACGTTGAGGCCTTCGGGCAGACCCTGGACCAGGTCGATCATGACCTCCTTGGCTATGGCTATCTTGGCCTGGCCCTCCATTTGGCCCCACATGGAGCCGGAAGCGTCCAGGATGAACATCAGGTTGCCGGCCGGCCCCTCCTGGGCGGCCGGGGCCGGACCGGCGACGACGAAGATAACGGAGACAAAAAGAACAAGGCCGATGAGGGCCTTCTTGAACATGCCAACTCCTTTCCCGCGCTCTGGCGGTCAATTCTGAACGAAGCGCTGAACAAAAAACCGGGCCGCCCGGACCCGGCTCCCGCGGGGTATCCATCGGGCCGGGCCGGCCCTCCACACTCAATTTGGCCTTGGGAAGGTCGGGGTGTCAAGGAGTTGTTGGTCGGGCGGACAATGTTCGGCGGAGCAGGGGCCGGCCGGGAGGCCGGTCCCGCTCATCAGTCTATTCCTGGCGCTTCTGCCTCTTGGCGTAGGCGGCCGCCTCCAGGCCGGCCACGCAGCCCTCGCCCACGGCCTTGGCCATCTGCCAGGGCGGGCCGCAGATGTCCCCGGCGGCGAAGACCCCGGGCAGGTTGGTGGCCTGCTTCTTGTCCGCCTCGATGTAGCGCATGGTCTCGCTGTCCAGCCGGACGCCCAGCTTGGCCGCCAGCTGCAGGGCGCCCTTGGCCCCCAGCTCGATGAAGACGCCCTTGACCTTGAGGCTGGTCCCGTCGTCCAGGACGAGCTCCTCGACCTCGGCCTGGCCGTGTATCCTGGCCACCTGGCGGCCCAGTTTGACTTCGACAGCGCTCTGCTGGACCTGCTCGGCCAGGCGGTCGGCGGCCTGGAGCTGGCCGGCCACCAAGTGGACCTGGCTGGCGTAGAAGAGCATGGTCAGGGCCCCGGCCAGGGCGGCGCTCTCCGAGCCGACCACGGCCACGGGCTGATCCCGGTAGAAGCCGGCGTCGCAGTCGACGCAGTAGCTGACGCCCTTGCCCAGAAGCTCCTTCTCGCCGGGCACGCCCAGCTTGTTGCGGGACACGCCCATGGCCAGGATGAGGGCCCGGCCGCGCAGCTCGGCGCCGCTCTCGGTCCTGATGAGGTACCCTTCGCCCTCCGGCTCCAGGTCGAGAACGTCCTCCTCAACAAAGTCCACCCCGGCCGCCTCGGCCTGGGACCGGCCGGCGGCCAGGAGCTCCTGGCCCGAGACGCCGCTCAGGCAGCAGTAGTTCTCCACGTGGGCCCGGTAGAGGCTGCTCTTGTGGCCCCGGCCCAGGACCAGGACCGAGACCTTGGCCCGGGCGGCGTGGACGGCCGCCTGCAGGCCGGCCGGTCCGGTGCCCAGGATGATGACGTCGTAGTCAGGCTGAGTCACGGCCAGCCCCCGCCTCAGTCCGCCTGGAGTCCTTGGTCGACCGGCCTGAGCCAGCGGCAGCGGCCGATCAGACAGCCCAGGGCCAGGAAAAGAAAGAGCATGACCGAGCCCAGGTGGGCCAGGTTCATGACGATGACCAGGTTCTGGGAGAAGCTGACGCTGGACAGGTTCTTGAGGAGCATGAACAGCCCGGTGACCAGGACCAGGGCCAGGACCGCTCCCCTGAGGAGGCCCATTCCGGTCAGCCGGGTCCGCCCCCGACGGCCGAGGAGCCAGTTCAGGACCAGGAAGAAGACCACGGCCAGGAGGACGATGGCGGCCAGGTAGTGGACCTCGAGGTTGGTGTAGAAGTTGGCCGCCCAGCCGAAGCCGGGAATGTCCGAGAGATAGTAGCGCTTGAAGATGGGCATCTGGCCGAAGCCGCTGAAGGCCATGACGGCCAGGGCGGCGATGTAGAGCCACTTGAGCGTCCTGGTCATGACTTGGCCTCCTTGTCGGCCTTGCGGCCCCACTTGTAGAAGCGGCCCAGGGCGCCCAGGATCCCGGCCAGGGGGGCGATGGCCAGGGCCGGGACCAGGTTGTTGGCCTGGGCCATGGAGTCCTGGACCGGCTTGAGGTGCGGCCGGCCCGGCCCCTTGTCGATGACCTTGTTGAGCTCCTCGAAGGGCACCGGCGAGACGTAGATGGTGTTGGTGCCGCCGTTCTCCTTCTCGCCGTAAATGAAGCCGTTGATCTCCTTGGCGATGGCGTGGGCCTCCTTGAGGATCTCGTCCCGGGGGCCGATCTTCTGGACCTTCTCCGGGCAGATCTCCACGCAGGCCGGCAGCTCGCCCTGGGCGATGCGGTTGTAGCAGCGGTCGCACTTGTACATGACCCCGTTGCCGGCGTACTGGGGCAGGATGTCCATGTAGAGGCCCACCCCGCTCTGGCGCTCCGGGATGTTCCAGGGGCAGACCGACTTGCACTTGGAGCCGCCCAGGCACATCTCCGGGTCGATCCTGACGATGCCGTTTTCCTGCTTGAAGGCCGAGCCCCAGGGGCAGAGGTTGGCGCAGGGCGGGTTCTGGCAGTGCATGCAGCGCCGGGGCATGGTCAGGCTGTATTCTTTACCGTTGTAGGTGCCTTCCGCGGATTGAATGTAAAGCCAGTTATAGGGAGTCAGCCTGTTCTGGACGGCCCGCTTGTTGGGGCTGGACCAGTCGGCCGTCTTGACCCGGGAAGTGGGGTACATGGTCGGCATGGGCGCCTTGAGCTCGGGGAACTTGGCCTCGTTGACCTCCCGGCAGGCGTCGACGCAGGCCTCGCAGCCGATGCACTTGCGGATGTCCAGCAGGGTGGCCAGCTCCTTGGATGAGGCCGCCCGGACCGCCGGCGGGGCCGAGAGGCTCGAGGCGGCCACGGCCCCGGCCGTGGCCAGGGAGGCCTTGAGGAACGACCGTCTGGACGGGCCCGACCGGCCGGAATCTGTAGAACTCATGGTTGCACCTCCATCTGGCTTGGCCCTCAACCGGACAGCAAGAGCCGTGCCCAGAGGCTCTGGTGTGGATAACATCCAGTAATGTTTATCGAAGCCGGGACCGTCTCCCCGGACGGTTGCCTAAGAAGCAAAGACGACTTATCTTAACACTCGCCTTAACACTTGGGGAGGAAAAAGTGAGCCAGGACTTCTTAAGCCAGCACCTGGACCAGATCCTGGAGACCATGAACGACGGCCTGGTGGTCGTCAGCCCCCAGGGCCGGATCCTGGCGGTCAACCGGGCCCTGGAGGCCATGACCGGCTTCAGCCGGGGGGAGCTGGTCGGCCGGCCCTGCGCCGTCTTCGATTGCGATGTCTGCCAGGCGGCCCGCCAGGGCGGCCAGGCCGGCTTCTGCGTCGTCTTTGACGAGCGCCGCCTCTGCGCCGGCAACTTCCGCTGCCTCCTCAAGCGCCGGGACTTAAGCCTCCTGCCGGTCCTCAAGAAGGCCTCCCTGCTCCGGGACGCCCGGGGAGAGGTCATCGCCGCGGTGGAGACCATGACCGACATCTCCGAGCTGGACCGGCGCGACCGGCGGATCGAGGAGCTGACCCGCCTCCTGGAGAGCGAGGCCGGCTTCCGGGGCATGATCGGCCGCTCCGAGGCCATGCGGCGGGTCTTCGAGGTCATCGACAAGGCGGCCCAGTCAGAGGCGCCGGTGATGATCTACGGCCAGAGCGGCACGGGCAAGGAGCTGGCCGCCAGGGCGATCCACGACCTGGGCCGGCGCAAGGAAGGCCCCTTTGTCCAGCTCAACTGCGCCGCCCTGAATGAGTCCCTGCTGGAGAGCGAGCTCTTCGGCCACGTCAAGGGGGCCTTCACCGGGGCCTACCGCCACCGGGAGGGCCGCTTCGAGGCGGCCCACGGCGGGGACATCTTCCTGGACGAGGTCGGCGACCTGCCCCTGTCCATCCAGGTCAAGCTCCTGCGCGTCCTGGAGAGCAAGCAGTTCGAGCGGGTCGGCGACAACCGGCCCATCTCGGTGGACGTGCGCTTCATCTGCGCCACCCACCGCGACCTGGCCGAGCTGGTCGCCCGGGGAGAGTTCCGCCAGGACCTCTTCTTCCGGATCAACGTCATCCCCATCCATCTGCCGCCGCTGAGCCAGCGTCTGGAAGACCTGCCGCTCCTGATCGAGGAGTTCATCGGCCGCCTCAGGGCCAGGAGCGGCAAGGCCATCACCGGGCTGAGCCCGGAGGCGATGAAGATCATGACCGACTACGCCTGGCCGGGCAACGTCCGCGAGCTCAAGGCCGCCCTGGAGTACGCCTTTGTCATCGCCGAGGCCGGGCTGATCGGGCCGGAGCAGCTCCCGGAGCACCTCCTGGCCGGCCGGCCCCGGCCCAGCCGGCCAGCCCGGGCGGCCGCCGACCCCAGGGCGGCCCTGATCGAGGCCCTGCGCCGGAGCGAGGGCAACAAGTCCCAGGCGGCCCGGCTCCTGGGCGTCAGCCGGGACACGGTCAGCAACCGGATGCGCAAGTACGGCCTGGACCTCAAGAAGGTCATCGCCGCCTGAGCCCGGTTGCCCGGCCGAAGGGGCTCTGATAGTCTTTGGAGGAGCTCGAGGGCAAGGTGGACAACCCGGAGAAGCGGCCGGCCAGGCTGGAGGACGCCTGCAAGGCCGGCCAGGAGTAGCCGTGGACATCAAGGCCGTGGCCCATCTGGGCCGCTTCAAGGACATCATCGTCACCCTGTTCAACTACGGCTTCGACGACCTGGTCGAGCGGCTGGATCTGCCCGGCAAGGTCTTCATCGAGAAGATCCACAAGTACGACCCGTCAATGAGCACGGCCGAGCGCATCCGCCGGGCGGTGGAGGACCTGGGGCCGACCTTCGTCAAGTTCGGCCAGATCCTCAGCCTCAGGCCGGACCTCCTGCCCGGCGAGGTGATCGTTGAGCTGCGCAAGCTCCAGGACAAGGTCGCCCCGGTGGACTTCGCCGCGGTCCGCCAGGTGGTCGAGGAGGACCTGGGCCGGCCCCTGGACGAGGTCTTCTTCAGCTTCGAGGAGACCCCCCTGGCCGCGGCCTCGCTCTCCCAGGTCCACCGGGCCTTGCTGGCCGGGGACCGGACGGCCGTGGCCGTCAAGGTCCAGCGGCCCGGGGCCCGGCGCATCATCAGCAACGACCTGGACATCCTGGAGGCCATCGCCAGCCAGCTGGACCAGCGGCTGGCCGAGGCCAGGCTGTACGACCTGCCCAAAATGGTCAGGGAGCTGAGGCGCAGCCTCCTGAGCGAGCTGGACTTCCGGCGCGAGGCCCGCAACCAGCGCATCGGCCGGGCCAACCTGGCTGACCAGGCCGGGATTTGCGTGCCCCAGGTTTACGAGGACTATTCCAGCCAGCGGGTCCTGACCATGGAGCTGATCCAGGGCGTCCGCCTGGGCGACCTGGGCCCGGAGGCCGACCGCCCCCGCTTGGCCAGGCGGGGCCTCAAGGCGACCATCAAGCAGATCCTGGCCGACGGCTTCTTTCACGCCGACCCCCACCCGGGCAACATCCTCTTCCTGGACGACGGGGTCATCTGCCTCCTCGATTGGGGCATGATCGGCCGCCTCAGCCGGGAGAGCCGCTTCCAGCTGACCGATCTCATCTCGGCCATCATCAACCAGGACAGCGAGAAACTGGTCGACGTCCTGCTCGGCTTCGTCGGGGCCGAGGGAACGGTCGATCGGCGGCGGCTCCAGACGGAGATCCTGGATATCCTGGACAGCTATCTGTCCCTGCCCCTGGGCCAGATCGACATCGGCCGGCTCCTCTTGGAGATGACGGGCCTGCTCAGGGAGTACCGGCTCAAGCTGCCGGGCGATCTGGCCATCATGATCAAGGCCCTCATCACCGCCGAGGGCACGGCCAGACAGCTCGATCCCGACCTGGACGTGGTCACCGAGGCCGAGCCCTTCGTCCGGGAGATGGTCATGAGACGCTGGGCTCCGGGGGAGCTGTGGCGGCGGGCCCGCGGCGGCCTGTTCGGCCTCCAGCGGAGCCTGGGCGGCATCGTGGCCAAGCTGGACCGGGGTGAGCTCAGCCTGCGCTTCCAGCACACCAACCTGGCCGAGCTGCGCCGGAGCATGGAGAACGCCTCCAACCGCCTCACCCTGGCCATCATCATCGGCTCGCTGGTCATCGGCTCGTCCATGATCATCACCACCGGCCGGGGTCCTCTGCTCTTCGGCTTCCCGGCCCTGGGTGTGGTCGGCTACCTGGTCTCCGGCCTCCTGGGTCTCTGGCTGGTCTTCAGCATCATCCGCCGGCGGCGCTTCTGATCGGCCTCCGGGCTTGACATCGGCCGGCCGGCGTAATCAAATCGAAGAGCGGGTCTCCGCGTTCTTGCCATCGACCAGCACAGAGAAGGGGGTCTATCCTTATGTCCCGCCAGGTCATCATTTCCTGCGCCGTCAGCGGCGGCATCCACACGCCGACCATGTCGCCCTACCTGCCCATCACCCCGGAGGAGATCGCCCAGCAGGCCATTGACGCGGCCAAAGCCGGCGCCTCGGCGGTCCACGTCCACGCCCGCGACCCGGAGACCGGCAAGCCCAGCCCGGACCTGAAGCTGTTCCGCCGCATCTACGACCGGATCAGGGCCGAGTCGGACGTCATCGTCTGCGTCACCACCGGCGGCGGCCTGGGCATGAGCGTGGACCAGCGCGTGGCCGTGGTCCCGGAGCTCAAGCCCGAGCTGGCCTCCTTCAACATGGGCTCCCTCAACTTCGCCCTCTTTCCGGTGGCCGGCAAGTTCAAGGAGTGGAAGTACGACTGGGAGAAGCCCTACCTGGAGTCGACCAGGGCGGCCATCTTCCCCAACACCTTCGCCGACATGGAGAAGGTCTGCCGGACCATGACCGCCAACGGGACCAAGCCCGAGCTGGAGATCTACGACACGGGCCAGCTCAACAACGCCGCCTACCTGGTCCAGGCCGGCCTGCTCAAGCCGCCCCTCTACCTCCAGTTCGTCATGGGCATCCTGGGCGGCATCCCGGCGACCATCGAGCACCTGGTTCACCTCAAGCTCACGGCCGACGCCCTCTTCGGCCCTGACAAGTACCAGTACTCGGCCTTCGGCGCCGGCCGGCAGGAGTACCCCATCTGCACCGCCAGCGTCCTCCTGGGCGGCCACTGCCGGGTCGGGCTGGAGGACAACCTCTACCTGGGCAAGGGAACCCTGGCCAAGTCCAACGCCGAGATGGTCGAGAAGATGGTCAGGATCGTCGAGGAGTTCTCCCTGGACGTGGCCACCCCGGACCAGGCCCGGAGCATCCTGGGCCTGGCCAAACCCTAACGAGCGCTCGGTTTCATCGGACCGAAAAGCAGGGAGGGATCGCCCGTGAAGCTGGAGGATATCTCTGAGGCGGCCGTTATCGGGGCCGGAACCATGGGCGCGGGCATGGGCCTCTGCTTCGCCCTGGCCGGCTTCAGCGTCAAACTCGGCGACGTCAAGGCCGAACAGCTCGACATCGGCTTGGACCGGATCGACAAGGCCCTGAAACTGTTCCAGGCCGAGGGCCTGGTCTCCCCGGAGGAGGCCCGGGCGGCCAGGTCCCGCCTGAGCACGACCCTGGACCTGGGCCAGGCCCTGGACGGCGCCCAGTTCGCCCTGGAGGCCGTGCCCGAGATTCTGACCCTCAAGCAGGAGCTCTTTCCCCGGATGGAGGCCCTGGTCGGAGACGAGACCGTCATGGCCAGCAACACCTCGGGCCTGAGCATCTCGGCCATTGCCTCGGTCTGCCGGCGTCCGGAGCGGGTGGGGGGCATGCACTGGTTCAACCCGCCCGAGCTGGTCCCCCTGGTCGAGGTCATCAGGGGCCAGCAGACCTCAACGGCCACGGCCGAGCTGATCTACGGCCTGGCCGAGAAGGCGGGCAAGACGCCGATCATGGTCAAGAAGGAGGTTCCCGGCTTCGTGGGCAACCGGATGCAGCTGGCCCTCTTCCGCGAGGCCCTGAACATCCTGGCCGAGGGCGCGGCCAGCCCCGAGGACGTGGACAAGGCGGTCAAGTGCTCCTGCGGCTTCCGCTGGTCCTGGCAGGGTCCGCTGGAGACGGCCGACCTGGGCGGCCTGGACGTCTGGGGCCACGTGGCCCGCTACATGTTCAAGGAGCTGAGCACCGCCGCCGAGACGCCCCGCTTCTTCGAGGAGCTGATCGAGGCCGGCCGCCTGGGGGTCAAGAGCGGCGCCGGCTTCTACGACTACGGACCGGAGGCCGGCCCTGAGGCGGTCCGCAAGCGCGACCTCTACTTCATTCGCCAGGGGAGGCTGATCCAGGAGGTCAAGAAGAGCTAGGGCCGGGCAATTGATCATGATCTGGCCCCTGTCATCTCCCTGAGCCGTGCCCGAGATGAGCCTGACGCCAACCCTTATCGGCCTGGCCCTGGCCCTGGCCCTGGCCGGTCCGCCGCTCGTGGCTTCCTTGGGGCAGGGTGATCCCGCCGCCCCGGCTCGGCTGAGGCGCGAGGTCCTCGGCCAGGCCGTCGTGGTCGGGCTCTGGGCCGGGATCCTGCTCATCGTCCTTTATTGGGAAGGCCGGCCCCTGGCCTCCATCGGCCTGGCCCGGCCGGGCTGGTTTTCCCTGGGCTGGGGCCTGATCCTGGCCGGCTTCTTCGTCTTCGTCTTTGCCTCGGTGGCCGTGCGCCTGCCCTAACGCCTCAATCTGCCCGGGTTCGAGGCCGTCCTGGCCTTCGGCCTGGCCCACCTGCCCGGCTGGGGCTGGGCGTCGAGCTTGACGACCTTGGCCTCAGGGGCGATCCTGACCCTCTTATATGTCTGGCGGCAGGACCTGCTGGCCAACGCGGTGGCGCACGCGGTCACCGACGAGGTGGGGCTGTTCATGGCGGTGCCCTGGATGAACCGAGGGCGCTGACTCCGGCCAGGGCGGCAGGCGACAGAGGAATGAGAACGTTATAAAGGCGAACAAGATGACTGATAGACCGGAAAAGATGAAATCATTTTTTGACGATAGAGTTGAAACCTATGATGAACACATGGAAACAAATATTGAAAAGTTCGCAGCTTTTTACGGGCAAATAGCCGCTCCCTTTCCGGAGACGGATGAACCTGTCGAAGTATTGGATTTGGGGGCCGGTACGGGGATTGAACTGGAGTTTATTTTTGCCAAAGCACCAAATGCCAGGGTCACCGCAGTTGATTTATCCAAAGCAATGCTTGATAAAATGCTTAAAAAGTATGAAGCTTATGCCTCTCAAATCAGAACAATTACCGATTCGTATCTCACACTGGAATTGAAAGAACATTTCTTTGATTTCGTGGTGTCAGTGATGTCACTCCATCACCTACTGCCTGGCAAGAAAATATCATTATATAAAAAGCTTAGGCAGTCACTTGTCCCTTCGGGAGCGTTTGTGGAAGGGGATTGGGTCGTTTCGGTTGAGGAAGAAAACAAGCTTCTCAGAGAGTACCGAGAGCGGATGAAAGGTTATCCTCTGTCAGATGACGGAAAATACCATGTCGATGTTCCGTTCAGCGAGGAAACACAGCTCCGGGCCTTGCGAGAAGCCGGATTTGCTAGGATTGATGTTATTTTCCGCACGTATCGGTCAAACGTTGTTGTTGCAAGGCCGTGTTTTCCGTGACAAATTTCTACATGAAAGCCCCTGTCATTCAGCCCTCCCTCAGGGGGTTCCATGCGGAGCTGGGGACGCGTCCCCGGCGCCCGGCCGCTGGCCGGGAATGCTCAAGCGGGCGACAGTTCTCTTTATAAAACAACTATAAAAAAGCTATATCTGTGCTGCCAGGGCCGCGGCCCTGGCGCCAGGCCGCAGGCCAGGAACAATCAACCCGGGGCTGGGCTTAGAGCCCCTTCTTCTCGAACCACCAGAAGAGCAGCGCCCCGGCCAGGATGAACAGGCCGATTATTAGCCAGTGGTTCAGGCCCAGCGCTTGGGGCAGGGTGATCTTGCCCAGCTGGCCCCACTTGAGGACAGAGGCGCTCAAGGCCGGGTAGGCCTCGGCGTAGAGCCCGGCCCCGACCAGCATGCCCAGCATGCCCCAGGCCGCGTCCAGGCGGCCCTCGCCCAGGGCCCCGGAGGCGGTGCCGGGGCAGTAGCCGACCAGGCCCCAGCCCAGGCCGAAGATCAGCCCGCCCAGGATGACCGCGGCCAGGTCAAAGGACTTGATCGAGAGCTTGACTACCCCTAAGTCGTGGAGGAGATAGACCCCGACCATGCCGACCATGACCGTGGAGAGCATGAACTTGACGATGGTCATGTCCTGGAGGCGCAGGGCGCCCAGTTGCTTGTCGTAGCGGATGACCCTGGCCCGCTGCATCAGGTAGCCGAAGATTAGCCCGGTGATGAGGCCCAGAAGCAGTTTCATCGCCCGCCTCCCGGCCCGTAGATCAGTCGGGCCATGACCACGCCGGCCAGGAAGAAGCAGACCAGGGCCACCAGACCGCTGACCGCCAGTTGGAGCGAACCGCTCAGTCCGTGGCCGCTGGGGCAGCCGCCGGCCAGGCGGGCCCCGAACATGGCCACCACCCCGCCCAGGAAGGCCGCCCCGGCCCGGCTGGCCCGGCCGGACCCGAAGCGTCCCTGCCACATGTCCGGAACGGCCCGGAGGCGGAAGCTTCCCGTGGTCAGGGCGGCGATCAGGGAGCCGATGATGATGCCCAGGACGAACATCCACTGCCAGTCGACCAGGGGCGCTTCCTTGAGGAAGTAGGCGTTCTGGGCCACGTGCTCCGGGGCGAAGAGATTCTCGATCATCCCGGCCGAGCGGACAAAGGTGGTCGAGGCCCCGAAGTACTTGCCTGCGATCCAGACCGAGGCGATCAGGACCAGGCCGCTCAGGCCGCCGGCCAGGTAGGGGCTCAGGGGTTTATCTTTGTGTTCGTCCATTGGGGAGACCCCCGGCTGGAGGAGCAATGTCGGCCGTAAAAGACATTATAACCGTTGTGCGCAGGGGTGGCAAAGTGGAAGAGGGGACGACGGGTTGCCGTCCGTCGGGGACCGCTTTTTATTAGCTCAGCGGAGATGATGATTTATTTGATACGATAACCGATTGGAAACATAAGGTAAAAAACAAAGTTGCCCCTCTTTTTAATTAATCCATTTGACATGGACCGGGCCCTGAGATATGTAGTTTTTATAAGGCTTTTCCCAAGGCCACTCGGCCCAAGAAGGATTGGGATCATAAAGACGAGAGCACGACCAGGGATGGACAAATTGGTTCAGCGAGGGAGGCGGCGGCATGCGGAACATGCTTGAGGAGTTCCAAAGCAGCTTACAAAGTCTGGACTTGCTCCACTATACATACTGTCCTAACGTGGTCGTACCTAAGGGGAAGCAAGAAGCATGACTGCGCCTAAATTGTTCATCTCATATAGTTGGTCCAATCCCGAGCACGAAAAATGGGTTTTAGATTTAGCTACTCAATTAAGGGAATCAGGCGTTGATGTAACTCTTGACAAGTGGGACTTGAGAGAGGGCCATGACGCCGTCGCATTTATGGAGCAGATGGTAACGAATGCCGAAGTTAAGAAGGTTATTATTGTAGCAGATCGTACCTATGCGGCCAAGGCGGACGGTAGAGAAGGCGGGGTGGGGACAGAGACACAAATTATTTCCAAAGAGGTTTATGAGAAGCAGACACAGGACAAATTTGTTGTGGTTGTTGCCGAAAAAGATGAGGAAGGTAAGCCTTTTCTTCCGACCTACTATAAATCACGAATTTATATAGATCTGAGTGAGCCAGATAAATACGGCGAGGAATTTGAAAGGCTACTGAGATGGGTGTTCGATAAGCCGCTCTATGAAAAGCCCGAGCTTGGTAATAAACCCTCTTTCCTGGATGAGGGCGAGCATGTCTCGCTCGGCACGACAGCGAGCTTTAAGAGAGCTGTTGAGGCCATAAAGAATAATAGGGCATATGCCTCGGGTGCCCTAGATGAATATTTAAGCATCTTTGTGAAAAACCTTGAACGATTTAGGCTTGCAAGTGCGGGAGAGGAAAATTTTGATGAGACCGTAGTTGGGAATATTGAAAAATTTTTACCTTATCGTAATGAAGCTATTCAACTCTTTATTGCAATAAGTCTGTACTCTTCAGACAATGAGTTTATTCAAAAGATACACAGGTTTTTCGAAGATATAGCTCCCTACATGTTTAAGCACCCCAGTAATTTTCGATATAGCGAATGTGATTTAGATAATTTTAAATTCATTATTCATGAATTATTTTTATATGCCATAGCTATTTTTATAAAGCATGAGCGTTTTGATAAAGCCGTGTATTTGCTCGAGCAGGGATATTATTTACAAGGCATTCCTAGATTTAATCAAGATATACTAACAAAGTATTCAATTTTTTGTGATCACATGAAGTCATTAGAAACACGTAATCAACGACTGGGGTTACAAAGAGCTTCATTGCGAGCCGATCTATTAAAACAGCGATGCGCGGGAGAGGGCATAGATTTCCGGAATCTTATGCAAGCAGACTTTGTGCTCTTTATGAGGACTGAGATAGAATCACAGAATTATTCAGAATGGTGGTTTCCGGTAACTTTGGTATATCTTGAACGATTCAGTGGGCCATTTGAAATCTTCGCACGGTCTATTTCTAAGAAATATTTTGATAAGATTAAATCTCTGCTTGCGATTAACTCACCTAGTGACATGGAGGCATTGCTAATCAGTTATAAAGAAAGGAAGAGAGATTTGCCTAGGTGGGGATTCGATACAATTAACCCTGTAGCGATACTTGGATACGAAAAATTGGCTACACGACCGTAAATCACGAGCAATAAATCTGCGGAATGCCTTCTCCGCCTGCCCTTCGGGAACCTAAGCAGCCAAAATCGATTTGATATATACTCGCGTCCAAGTTCATACCTGAACATCGAGATGGCCTATCCGTGGCCCCTGACCGATCCTCGGCTACCTATACCACTGGCTACAGAAGCCTGAGCCTCTGGATAGCTTTCTTGCTCCTCCTCAATGCCTCATAGCACGCAGGCCGGGTAGGGCCTCCAGGTCTTGGCCTGCGGTACCGCCTTTTAGAGACCTCCCTAGCTCCTCTACGAAAACACCCCCTGGGCTCGGACGCCGGAAAAACCGTCCAAAGCGGCCGAAGAGCCCGAACCTCCGGCATTAAGGCCCTAACTTCGCCCCTACTCCTGCGGCGCCCTGATGGTCAGCACCGGGCAGTCGGCCTGGCGGACGACCTTCTCGGCCACCGAGCCGAAGACCAGATGCCGCCAGCCGGTCTGGCCGTGGGTGGCGATGACGATCAGGTCGGCCTTCTGGGCCGCGGCCAATTTCAATATCTGCTCGGCCGCCTCGCCCTCCTCGACCACGGGCGTGACCTTGGCCACGGCGGCCAGCCTCTCCTTGATCAGCTCGTCCAGGGCCCGGCTGGCCGAGGCCAGGAACTCGGTCTCGGCCTTCTCGGCCGTGGGCGTGACCGGGGGCATGTCCGGCAGAACGTGGGCCAGGACAATCTCGGCCCCGAAGTGGACGGCCAGCTCGCCGGCCGCGGCCATGGCTCGGTAGGACGGTTCGCTGAAGTCTGTCGGGCAAAGGATCTTGCTGAAGGGCAGCATGCCTGTTCCTCCTCGAATCAGTAGAATTCAGGGGCCGGGAAACGCTCTGCTTTGATTATGGGGCTCCTCGGGATAGGGCGCAAGTGGCGGTGGGGCAGGGGGGCCGGCCGGGCAAGAGCCGGCTTGACAGGCGTCCGAAGCGGCTGGTATTAATTGTCCACCAGATGAGGGGCGGACCCTCGCCTCGTAGGGTCTTCTGTGTCCTGGATTAATCAAGTCATTGCTACAAGGAGGGGCTTTCAGATGCGCAAGGTGCTTATGGCGGCGTTGGTCCTGGGCCTGGTCCTGGCCGCGGCTCCGCTCTGGGCCGGCCAGCAGATCACCCTGACCTGGACGGCGGGCAGCGCTGGCGGCGGCTGGTACAGCATAGCCGGCGGCATCGCCACGATCATTCACAACGCAGATCCCGACATCGTCATCAAGGTCGTGCCCGGTGGCGGGGTCAAGAATCCGGCCGTCATCGCCAACAAGAGCGTTGAGATGGGCTGGGGCCTGCCCTTCATGAACGCCGCCGCCTACAAAGGCATGGCCCCCTTTGAGGGCCCGCTGACCGACCTGCGGGCTCTGGCCGGCGGCATGAGCATGAACTACTTCCACTTCTACGTCGGCGACGAAGTGCCGGTGAAGACCATGGACGAGATCTTCGGCCAGAAGAAGAAGCTCCGCCTGGCCGTGACCCAGCCGGGCAGCTCCGACGTCTGGGTCTTTGAGCGGGTCATGGAAGCCTACAAGACCGGCTTCGCCGACCTGGAGAAGGCCGGCTTCCATTTCGCCCGGGGCAACTACAGCTTCCAGGCCAACCAGTTCAAGGACAAGAACGTTGACGGCGTCTTCACCTTCCTGGCCCTGCCCGGCGCGGCGGTGACCGAGGCCTCGGTCGGCCGCAAGCTGCGGCTGATCGAGTTTTCCGAGACGGCCCTCAAGTACCTGGACCAGTTCGGCATCACCCCGGGCAAGATCCCGGCCGGGACCTACCCCAAGGCGGCCGACGGCGACAAGGACGTGACCACCGCCCGTTCGGGCAGCGTCATCACCTGCCACAAGGACATGCCCGAGGATCTGGCCTACAAGCTGACCAAGCTCTTCAACGATAACCTGGAGAAGGTCCACCAGGTTCACGCCAGCCTCAAGACCTACACCGTGGCCGACGGACCGACCGGCTGCGGCGTGCCGCTTCACCCGGGCGCGGAAAAGTATTACAAGGAAAAGGGCGTCCTCAAATAGGGGCCTAGGGCCGGGGGGTTGCCCCTGGGTTTGACTGCTGCGGCGCCTGCCCCGAAACCGAGGGCGGGCGCCGCATTGTAAAGGCCTGTCCTGCCTCCGCGGCCGGGCCGGGAGTTGACTGTCCATGCGATCCTTGAGCCGGTGGTGGATGACGCCCATCTTCCTCATCGCCATCGGGGCCGGTCTCTTCCACTTCTACACCTCCGGCTTCGGCTCGCCCGAGCCCAGGGTCTTCCGGGGCCTCCACCTGGCCCTGCTCCTGCCCGTGATCTTCATCCTCTACCCGGCCACCTCCAGATCGCCCAAGGACCGGCCCAGCCTGATCGACTTCCTGGCCGCCCTGCTCTGCCTGGCGGCCACGCTCTACACGGTCTATCACGCCGACAGGCTCAACCACCGCTTCGTCGGCTACCACAAGGTCCGGATGGAGGAGGTCATCCTGGGCGGCCTGCTGGCCCTGGCCGTGATCGAGGCCTGCCGCCGGGCCCTGTCCAAGTGGTTCGCCGTGACCGTGAGCGTGGTCCTGGTCTATCTGCTGACCTGCCAGTACTGGCCGGGCATGTTCCACTTCAAGGCCTTCAGCCTGGACCGGGCCATAGAGATCCTCTACCTGCCCAACGACGACGGCATCTTCGGCTTCCTGACCGGCATCTCGGCCGAGATACTCTACATCTACATCCTCTTCGCCGCGGTCCTGACCGCCAGCGGGGCCGGGGACTTCCTGATCAACTTCGCCACCTGGGCCGCCGGCTGGGCCAGGGGCGGCTCGGCCAAGATCTCGGTCGTCTCCTCGGCCCTCTACGGCACGGTCTCCGGCTCGACCGTGGCCAACGTCTACGCCACCGGCTCCTTCACCATTCCCCTGATGAAGAGGAGCGGCTACAGCCCCAAACAGGCCGCGGCGGTGGAGGCCATCTCCGGCGTGGGCGGCCAGATCATGCCCCCGATCATGGGCGCCGGCTCCTTCATCATGGCCGAGATAACCGGCGTGCCCTACTTCACCATCATCAAGGTGGCCGTCATTCCGGCCCTGCTCTACTACCTGGGCGTCTTCTGCATGGTCCACTTCATCGCCCTGAGGCGGGACATCAGGCCCCTGACCAGGGAGGAGCGGCCGGCGGCCAGGAAGATGGTCCGGCAGGCCTACTTTGTCCTGCCCTTCGCTTTTATCGTCCTTCTTTTGGCCAGCGGCTACTCGCCCTCCAAGGCCGCCTTCCACACCATCTGGATCACCCTGGTCCTGAGCTTCTTCGACCGGGCCACCTGGCTCAACCCGAGCAAGATCCTGGACATTTTCTTCAAGTCCCTGGTCAACTGCGCCCTGATCGCCTCGGTCCTGGCCGGGGCGGGCATGATCGTCGGCGTGCTCACCCGGACCGGGGTGGCCCTGTCCTTCGGCCAGATCCTGACTTCGGCCTCCCACGGCGTGCTCCTCCTGGCCATGCTCCTGGTCTTCGCCATCGTCAGCGTCCTGGGCACGGGCATCCCGACCACGGCGGCCTACATCATCGGCGTGACCGTGGGGGCCCAGGCCCTCAGCGAGTTCGGGGTCAACATGCTGGCCGCCCACCTCTTCGTCTTCTACTACGCCGTCCTGGCCGACCTGACCCCGCCGGACGCGGTCACCTCCTTCGCCGCGGCCAACCTGGCCGGCTCAGAGCCCATGGCCACCGGTCTGGAGGGCTTCCGTCTGGGCATCGCCGGCTTCCTGGTCCCCTTTGCCTTCATCTATCAGCCGGCCCTCTTGCTGGGCGGCTCGACAATGGAGATAATAATCAGCCTGGCCCTGACCGCCCTGGGGGTCGTCTGCCTGGCCACCGGGGTGATCGGCCACCTCAACCGGAAGCTGAACCCGCTCCAGCGGCTCATGCTCATGGCCGCGGCCGGGTTGCTGGTCTTCCCCGGTAAGGGGACGACCGGACTGGGCCTGGCCCTGGCCGTGATCGCGGCCGGCTGGTCGATCCTGAGCGGCCGGAGGGAGGCCGCAGTGAAGATAGAGAGGGAAGGAGTCGAGAGTTGAGCCATCCACTTCCAGAGCGAGCTGACGTGGTTGTCATCGGCGGCGGATTGATCGGCACCAGCGTGGCCTATCAGCTGGCCAGGCGGGGGGTGAGTGAGGTCCTGCTCCTGGAGAGGGGCGAGGTCGGGGCCCAGGGGGCCACGGCCAACTGTCTGGGCGGCTGGCGGACCCAGTTCGCCACCGAGATCAACGTCAGGTTCTCGCTCATCTCCAAGGCCGTCTTCGACAACTTCGAGGCACTGTTCGAGGCCGACCCCAACTTCATCAAGTGCGGCTATCTCTACCTGGCCAGCCAGGAGAGGTCCCGGCTGATCCTGGAGGGTACGGCCCGCCTGCTCAGGTCCCTCAACCTGGAGGTGGAGCTGCTCGACCCGGCCGAGGTGAGCCGGCGCTGGCCCTACCTCAGGGTCGACGATCTGGCCGGGGCCTGCTGGACGGCCGGGGACGGCATCTACGGCCCCAACGAGGTGGTCCAGGGTTACGCCAGGGGAGGCCGCCGCCTGGGGGCGGCCATCCGGGAAAGGGCGGAGGTGGTCGAGATCCTGACTCAGGGGGGACGGGTCAGGGGCGTCAAGACGGCCGAGGGCCAGACCGTCAGGACCGACTTCGTGGTCAACGCCGCCGGGCCCTGGGCCGGCCAGGTGGCCGCCCTGGCCGGGCTGGATCTGCCCGTCGGGCCCCTGAGGCGCCACGTCTTCTGCACCGACGCCTTTAACCTGGTTCCGGCCGTCATCCCCTTTGTTTTGCACTTCGAGAAGGGCTGGTACACCCGGCGCGAGGGGGCCAGCCTGCTCCTCAGCGGACCGGCCGACAACTCCGAGAGGCAGCGGACCTTCAGCGAAAAGGTCGACTTCGACGCCGAGGAGTGGGCCGCGGTCGAGTCAATCCAGCGGGTGCCGGCCCTGGAGAAGGCCCGCATCGCCAGGGGCTGGATCGGCCACTATGCCCTCTCGCCCGATCACCACGCCGTCATCGGGGCCTTCCCGGAACTGGCCGGCTTCATCTGCGTCACCGGCTTCAGCGGCCACGGCTTCCAGCACAGCCCGGCCGCGGGCATGGTCACGGCCGAGCTCATCACCGACGGCCGGGCCAGCAGCATCGACATCGAGCCCCTGAGGCCGAGCCGCTTCAGGGAGGGGGCCCTCATCGAGGAGCCGCTGACCTCGTTCAGGCACTGAGCTCAGACCAGCCTGATGATCAGCTCCTGGCCGGCCCGCTCGACCGGCAGGGTCTTGAGGTCGCCCCGGGCCGGACCGGCCAGGCGGCGGCCCTGAAAGTCGTAGGTCGAGTGGTTCAGGCTGCAGCAGCGCAGGACTTCCTGGCCCGGGACCGGATCCAGCCGGCGGCCGAAGTGGGCGCAGCGGTTCTCAAAGGCCAGGAAGCCGTCCCCGTCTCTGACCACCAGCACGCCCCGGGCCAGCCCCCGGCCCTCCAGCCGGGCCGCGCCGCCGGCCTGATTCAGCTGGCCGGCCCGGCCGAGGTCGATCCTGACGCCGTCCGGCTCGAGCCGCCAGGCCTCGGGGCCGAGCGGACTGGTCCGGCAGACGCCGGCCAGGGCCTTGAAGAAGTCAACTACCGCGCCCATGGTCCTGCCTCCTTGAGATCGGGGCCCGGTTTGAGCCCCGCAGAAAACTTACCACCTCGGACCGGCCCGGCTCAAGCGGCCGGGGCTGGGCCGCGGTCCGAGTCTTCAATCCGGCTTTGATCCCGGGTCCTCTCGGGCTATGATGGGGCGGTCATGCTCTCGGTGCTGCTCATCTCCATTGACACCCTCAGGTCCGACCACCTGGGCTGCTACGGCTACCCGCGCCTGACCTCGCCCAACCTGGACCGCCTGGCCCGGGAGGCGGCCCTGTTCGAGTCGGCCTGGGCCCCGGCCGCCTACACCGTGCCCTCCTTCACCAGCCTGATGACCAGCCGCTGGCCGAGCTGGCACACGGCCGGCTTCAGCAACATGCCCCGCCGGGCCCTGACCCCGGAGATGGTCCCCCTGGCCGAGCTGATGGCCGAGGAGGGCTATCAGACGGCGGCCTTCGTCTCCACCCTGGTCCTGTCCCGTCGGAGCTGCGGCCTGGACCGGGGCTTTGAGCTTTACGACGACGAGACCAGAGTCCCCGAGCTCAACCGGGCCGAATTCCTCTACCGGCCGGCCAGGGACACGGCCAGGGCGGCCCTGGGCTGGCTGGAGGCCAAGGCCGGGCGGCCCTTCTTCCTCTGGGTCCACTTCATGGACGTGCACGGGCCCTACAACCCGCCCCCGGCCTACGCCAGCCGCTTCCAGGCCGATGACCGGCCCCTGACCCCCTTTGACCGGCTCCACCTGCCCCTCATCCCCGACCCGCGCTGGACCAGGACCGCGCCGCCCGACTTCCGGCCGGGCATCCCGGCCTATCAGGTCCTGGGCCTGACCCCGCCCTCGGAGGCCGGCCAGGCGCCCGGCTTTGCCTCGGCCTTCCGCCACTATCTCGACCGCTACGACGGGGCCATCAGCTACGTGGACCTGGCCTGCGGCCGGCTCCTGAGCCTGCTCAGGAAGCTGGGCCGGCTGGAGGAGACCATCGTCATCGTCCACTCCGACCACGGCGAGGCCCTGGGCGAGGGCGGGGTCTTCTTCTTCCACGGCCTGACCGTGACCCGGGACCAGATCCAGGTCCCCCTGATCATCAGGGCCCCCCAGCTCAAGCCCGGCCGCTACTCCGAGCCGGTCTCCCTGGGCGACGTCACGCCCTTCCTCATCGAGGCCCTGGGGCTCAGGGAGCCGGCCGGCCTGATGGGCCGCTCCCTGTTGGACCCGCCCGACCCGACCCGCCTCATCCCGGCCCAGGTCCTCAGGCAGCTGGCCCTGGTCCGGGGCGGGGACCTCTTTCTCTTCGGCCGGGGCTTCTTCGAGCCGGCCGAGCGGGGGACCCTCTTCGACAACCCCTCGGGCCGGGAGGTCCTTGACCGGGTCCTGCCGCCCCAGCGCTTCGACTACCGGGCCGACCCCCTGGGCTGCCGGCCCCTGGAGCCGTCCCCGGACTCGGCCGAAATCAGCGACTGGGCGGCCCGGTTCGTGGAGGCGGCCAATGGCCAGCGCTTCCCGGTCCTGAGCCTGGCTCCCGGACCCCGGGAGGCGGCGGAGGTGGCCGAAAAGATGAGGCGGCTGGGCTACCTGGACTGAAGGACGGAGCATGGAAGTCAGGATCAAGAGCGATCTCAAGAATCTGGAGCTCCTGGAGGGCCTGGTCGTGGTCCTGGACGTGTTCCGGGCCGGCAACACCCTCATCGCCCTGCTGGGCGCCGGGGTGGAGGATGTCCTCATCGTCGCCGATCTGGATCAGGCCTTCGAACTCAAGCGGGCCGAGCCGGAGCGCCTCCTCCTGGGCGAGCGGGGCGGCCTGCCCCCGGCCGGCTTTGACGGCGGCAACTCGCCCGCCCAGGCCGCCCGGCTGAAGGCGGCCGGAGGCAGGGCCATCCTGACCACCTCGGCCGGGACCCAGGCCGTGGGCCGGCTTAAGCGGGCCGGGACGGTCCTGTTCGGCTCCTTCGCCAACGCCGCGGCCCTGGTCGAGGCCGTCCGCCAGGCCGGGCCGGCCCGGGTCCACCTCCTGCCCATGGGCTTCGAGGCCCGGGAGCCGGCCCTGGAGGACGACGAGGCGGCCCTCTATCTGAAGGCCGCCCTGGAGGGCCGGCGGCCCGACTTCGGCCCCGTCCGGGCCAGGCTCATGGGCTGCCCCGGGGCCGACCGGCTCAGGCGCCTGGGCCAGGGGGAAGACCTGGAGTTCTGCACCCGCCTGGACAGCCACGAGGAGGTGCCCCTGGTCATCCGGGGGCAAGTCCCCCGGGCGGTCAGATGGCCGGGCCAGGTTTCGGGCTGAGCCGTGGACAGAGCCCCGGCCCCGGCCAGGATCAAACCCGACCTGAAGCGGATCGAGCGGGACATCGAGGCCCTGGCCCGCTTCCGCGATCCGGGCCAGCCGGGCTTCACCAGGCTGGCCTTTTCCGAGAAGGACCGCCGGGCCAGGGAGCACCTGGCCGGGCTGATGGCCGGCGAGGCCAAGCTCTCGGTCAGGATCGACGCCGCCGGCAATCTCATCGGCCTGAGGCCGGGCCTGGCGCCTGGGCCGAGCCTGATGGTCGGCTCTCACCTGGACACGGTCAGGGGCGGCGGCCGCTTCGACGGCGTGGCCGGAGTCGTGGCCGGCCTGGAGCTGGCCAGGCGCTTCGAAGAGGAGGCGATCCGGACCCGCCACTCCCTGGAGGTGGTCGTCTTCCTGGCCGAGGAGCCCAGCCCCTTCGGCCTGTCGGCCGTGGGCAGCCGGGCCCTGGCCGGCCGGCTGCCGGCCGAGCTCCTGGGGTCCCGGCGGGACGATCAGGGCCGGACCCTGGCCCAAGCCCTGGCCCTGATGGGCGGCGACCCGGACCGGCTGGAGGAGGCCCGGCGGCGGCCGGGCCAGATCCTGGCCTTCCTGGAAATGCACGTCGAGCAGGGCCGCCGGCTCTTCGATCAGGGCCTGCCCTTAGGCCTGGTCAGCGGCCTGGTCGGCATCCTGCGCGGCCGGATCGAGGTCCGGGGCCGGGCCGACCACGCCGGCGCGACCCCCATGGCCGCCCGCCGGGACGCCCTGGCCGCCGCGGCCGAGGCCGTCCTGGCCCTGGAGGACATCTGCCGCCGGGAGGAGGGCCTGGTCGGCACCGTGGGCCGCCTGGAGATCCGGCCCAACTCGCCCAATGTCGTGCCCGGCGCGGCCGGCCTGGACCTTGAAATCAGAAGTCTCAGCCGTGACCAGGCCGAGGCCGCGGCCGGCCGCCTCGGGGAGGCCCTGGCCCGGATCCAGGCCAGGAGGGGCCTGGAGATCAGCCTCGACCTGGCCTTAAGCTCTCCGCCGGTCAGCTTTGACCGGGGCCTGATCGACCTCATGGGCCGGGTCTGCCGGGGGCTGGGCCTGACCTGCCTGGAGATGCCCTCCGGCGCGGGCCACGACGCCGCCAACCTGGCCAAAGTTGCTCCGGCCGGGATGATCTTCATCCCCTCCCGGGAGGGCCGGAGCCACTGCCCCGAAGAGTGGAGCGAGTTCGAGCACCTCGGCCTGGGCCTGGAGGTCATGGCCGGAACCATTCTCCAACTCGACCGGGACGGGAGCGCTTGAGCCGGCCCTTCCTTGCCGGCCGAAATCGTGCTAATGATTGAGTTAATAACCGGACGTCCATTCCCGACCGGGCTCGGCCCGAGACGGCCAGGGCCGCCCGGGAACCCGGGATGAGCCGGACAGGGCAGGGGGAGCATGGATAAGCGCCGGGTTTTTCGGGACTGGGGCGTCCTGGTCATCGCCCCTGAATACACCCAGAAACGCTTCGAGGAGTTCCTCCACCCGCTGGGCTTCCGGCGGGTCTTCTCCACCGACCAGGACAAGCAGGCCCTGAGCCGGATCAAACGGGACAAGCCCAACCTGGTCCTGACCGCCCGCAACATGGACGTCTTCTCCGGGGCCCAGCTCCTGGTGGCCGCCCGCTCGGATCCCGAGACCCGGGAAATTCCATTCATCATCGTCGGCCACAAGGAGGACCTGGCCCCCGGCGGCCTGGCCGAGAATGTGGCCAAGAAGGGCCTGGCCGTCCTGGTGCCCGAGCCTCTGGACCAGGAGAGCCTGAGCCAGGCCGTTATCGGCCTGGTCCAGGGCTTGATCGACACCAACCAGGAGGATTCCCTGGCCCTGGTGGACGAAGCCGCGGCCAGGTTTGAGGCCGAGGACTTCCAGGCCGCGGCCGAGCTCTACCGCCGGGCCCTGGACCTCTACGACCGCCAGGCCGACACCTGGGCCAGCCTGGGCCTCTGCCTGACCAAGCTGGAGAAATACGCCGAGGCGGAAAAGGCCTTTCTTCAGGCCCTGGAGAGGGACAGCCTGTCGCTCAAGGTTCACTTCGGCCTGGCCGAGCTCCACGAGCTCCAGGGCCACTATCATCAGGCCATCGAGGCGCTGAACCGGGCCCTGGAGGCGGCCGAGACCCTCAAGGCCCAGGGGTCCAGCCGGGCCAGGATCAACTTCTACGTCGGCGAGTTCGAGCTGAGGCTCAAGCGGCTCCAGGAGGCCGAGAATTACTTCACCGAGGCGGTCAGGCTCGATCAGGGGAACGCGGACCTGAAGTCGGACATCGGCGACGCTTACGCTGACAAGGGCTACTACGCCGAGTCGGAGAAGTACTACCAGGCCGCCCTGGAGCAGGAGCCGGACCGGGCCCACGCCCTCAATCGGCTGGGCATGGCCTATCGCCAGCAGGGCAAGTACGACCAGGCCCTGCGGCTCTACGAGCAGGCCAAGAAGTACCACCCCGACGACGAGAACCTGCTCTTCAACATCGCCCGGACCTTCCGCGAGGACGGCCAGCTGGAGAAGGCCATGGAGACCCTGGCCCAGGTCCTCCACATGGCTCCGGACCACAAGGAGGCCAGGCTCTATATGGCCTCCCTGGAGAGCCGGGATCAGGCCGAAGCCGACCTGAGGGCCAGGAAGATGGCCGAGGAATAGACGAGCGACCGGGGCACCTTCGACCGCTTCGACCGGCCGCCGCTCAAGACGGGAGAATCGGAAGATCCGGACCGGTGACGGGCGGCCGCCGGTCAGGGGGGATCAGAAATCCTCCAGCCTGGCCCCCTCGGCCACGCTGCCGACCAGCCTCCGGTAGCGGGCCAGGACGCCGCTGACCTTCTTCTCCTTGATTTCCACCGTCTTCTTCCGCCGCTCGATTTCGTCACCGGCCAACTTCAGGTCCAGGCGCCGCTGGGGGATGTCGATCTCGATCAGGTCGCCGTCCTGGACGCAGGCGATGAGCCCCCCGGCCGCGGCCTCGGGGGCGACGTGACCGATGCAGGGCCCCCTGGTCGCCCCGGAGAAGCGGCCGTCGGTGACCAGGGCCGTGCTCTTACCCAGGCCCAGGCCCATCAGGGCGGCCGTGGCCCCCAGCATCTCCCGCATACCGGGACCGCCCTTGGGTCCCTCGTAGCGGATTACGACCACGTCGCCCGGCTGGATCGCCCCGGCGTAGATGGCCTCCTCGGCCTCCTCCTCACTGTCGAAGACCCTGGCCGGGCCGGAGTGGACCAGCATGGCCGGGTCGACCCCGGTCTGCTTGACGCAGCAGCCCTCCGGGGCCAGGTTGCCCTTGAGCACGGCGTAACTGCCCTGGGCGTGGACCGGATTGTCCAGGGGCCTGATCACCTCCTGATCCAGGACCTCGGCCGCCCGGGCCACCTGACCGATGGTCTGGCCCAGGAGGTTCTTCTGGTCCAGGTGGAGGAGGGGCTCCAGCCGCTTGAGCACGGCCGGGATCCCGCCGGCCCGGTCCAGGTCCAGGAGGGTGTAGGGGCCGGAGGGCTTGATGCTGGTCAGGTGGGGGGTCTGCCGGCTGATCCGGTCGAAGTCGTCCGGGCCCAGCCTCAGGCCCAGCTCGCCGGCGATGGCCGGCAGGTGGAGCAGGGCGTTGGTCGAGCCGCCCACCGCGGCACAGACGGCCACGGCGTTCTCCAGGGACTTGAGAGTGACGATGTCCCTGGGCCTGAGGTCGGCCTCGATGAGCCGGATCACTTCCAGACCGCTCCGTCGGGCCAGCCGTTTCTTGGCCGCGTCCACGGCGTGGACCGTGGCGCAGCCGGGCAGGGTCAGGCCCAGGACCTCGGCCACCACGGCCATGGTGTTGGCCGTGCCCATCATGGCGCAGGAGCCCGGTCCGGGGCAGACGCAGGCCTCCAGCTCCCGGATCTCCTGGTCGCTGTACTCGCCGCGGACCCAGCGGCCCACCGCCTCGCGCATGTCCGGGATGGCCACGCTCCGGCCGTGGAAGCTGCCGGGCATCATCGGCCCGCCGGTGAGCATTATCGAGGGCAGGTTCAGGCGGGCCATGGCCATGAGCATGGCCGGCTCGATCTTGTCGCAGGAGGAGACCAGGACCAGGCCGTCCAGCTGCTGGGCCTCGACGACCAGCTCGATGGAGTCGGCGATCAGGTCCCGGCTGGGCAGGACGTAGCGCAGGCCGATGTGGCCCTGGGTGATGCCGTCGCAGATGGCGATGGTGTTGAACTCGAAGGGGACGCCGCCGGCCTGGCTGACGCCCTTCTTGACCTCCTCGGCCAGGCCGCGCAGGTGGACGTGGCCGGGGTGCATCTCGTTGAAGGAGTTGACCACCCCGACAAAGGGCCTGGCCAGGTCCTCGTCCAGGAGCCCCAGGGACCTGAGGTGGGCCCGCTGGCCGGCTCTGGCCGGGCCCTGGACCACGATGCGGCTGCGGTACTTCTTGTCCAGGGGCAGGTAATCCATACATCTCTCCCCGGCCCGGCCGGGCCGTCTAGTCCGGGGGCAGCAGCCGGCCCGAAGCGTCGAACTCCAGCTGCCGGGGCTCGTCCTCGATGGTCAGCCCCTCCTGGGCCCTGAGCTCGGGCAGGAGGGCGGCCGTGGCCCAGAAGGTCTCCAGATGGAGGGTGCTGCGGATGCGGACCAGCCTGACCCCGGCCGGGTCAGGGCAGTTGTCCACGGCCGTCTCCACCGCCGTCCGGTCGTCCTCCAGGGCGATGGGCAGCTTGACGCTGCGCAGGACCTTGGAGGTCAGGGCGTTCATGTAGGTCGCCTTGAGGTCGACCTGGGTCATCATCCGGCTAGTGGTCAGCTCGGCCATGGCGATGCCGGTGGCGTTGCCGTGGGACTCCGGGCTCAGGTCCAGGACGATGATGGTCCGGTAGTCCGGCTCCCTGGGACCGCCCTCCCGGCGCCAGAAGCCGACCACGTTGGGGTCTATGCCGGCCCCGGAGATGTTCTTGCCCATCTGGTCGATGACCAGGATGTCCAGATCGTCCAGGGGAATCCTGGGCAGGAGGGTCCAGGCCAGTTTGAGCATGTCCCGGTCCTGGGCCACGAACTCCTCGGGCCGAGCCAGGCTGATGGTCTCGATGCCGCCCAGGGGGTTCTCCACCGTGGCCAGGCCGCAGAGGACCGGGACCTTCTCCAGGATCAGCCGGGCCGCCGGGACGATGGTCTGGCCCAGGGCGAACTTGTGCATGTTCGAGGCGCCCTTCTGGCGGCCGCAGCCCACGGCCATGATCTTGCACAGGCCGGACTCGACCTCGCTCCTGAAGGCGGTGTGGGGCTTGACCCGGTTGATGACCGCGAAGTGGTCGGCCTCCAAGGCGTCCCGGGCGAAGAAGACCTCGGCCCCGTTGTCCAGGCGGCCCAGGGAGGCCACGTCCATGGTCGCCCTGACGGGCACGCCCATGGTCGCCTCGCTGATGCCCAGACCGGCCAGGACCTCGGCCTGGCCCTCGCCCGTGGCCGCGCCGTGGGAGCCCATGGCCGGGATGATGTAGGGCTTGAGCCCCAGGGCCTTGAGGCAGTCGATGGTCGTGGCCACCAGGGTGGTCAGGTGGTGCAGTCCCCTGGAGCCCACGGCCAGGGCCACGCTCTGACCGGGCTTGACTTTGTCGCCCGGGTCGAAGCCGGCGAACTGGGCCCGGACCGCCCCGGCCACGTCCTCGATGGACTTGGCCTTGAAGTGCTGTCTGACGCGGTAAACGGCTGGCAGGGTCATCTGGCTCTCTCCTCCCTGGCTCTAAGATTAAGGCCTGGCCGCCTGGCCGGCAAACTTAGAGCAAGGACGCTCAAAACTCAAGGCCGCCTGGAGCGGCGCATGGCCCGGATCTGGGAGACGATGGTCAGGATGAGGAAGATGAAGAGAATCAGCCCGATGGGCCGCTTGAACATGGAGGCGACGTCGGCCGAGTAGGTCAGCAGGGCCCGCCTGAGCGAGGTGTCGGCGAAGCCGCCCACCAGAATGCCCAGGACCATGGGGGCCAGGGGAAAGTTTCTCTGGCGCAGCAGAAAGCCGAAGACCCCGAAGCCGAGCATGCAGTAGACGTCGAAATGGGTGAACCCGGCCGCCCAAGCCCCCAGGACGCCCAGGGCCGCGGCGATGGGCAGGAGGATCTCCCGGGGGCTGGAGAGGATGCGGATGAACGAGGGCGAGATCAGGATCGCCCCGGCCCGGGTGAAGATGGCCGACAGCCAGAAGAGGAGCACGATCTCGGCCACGAAGCCCGGCCTTTCGATCATCAGCATCGGCCCGGGCCTGATGCCGTACATGAACATGGCCGCGATCAGGAGGGCCGTGGGGCCGCTGCCCGGGATGCCGAAGACCAGGGAGGGGATGAGGGCCCCGCCCGAGGTGGCGCTGTTGGCCGCTTCGGCGGCGATGACGCCCTCGACCTCGCCCTGGCCGAAGCACTCCTTCCGCTTGGAGGTGCGCCGGGCCAGGTCGTAGCCCACCCAGCAGGCGGCCGACTCGCCCACCCCGGGGACGATGCCGATGCCCACGGCCACCAGGACCGAGCGAAGGATGGTGACGATGTAGCGGCCCACCAGCCGGGGATTCAAGGTCACCCAGCCGCCCTGGCCGAGGATCTGGTAGGGCTCCTTCTGCCGGAGCACGCTGAAGACCTCGGCCAGGCCGAAGAGCCCGATCAGGGCCGGGACAAAGGCGAAGCCCCGCTGCAGCTCCGGGGTGTAGCCGAAGCGGGGGTAGGCCCAGATGTCCTCCATGCCGACCATGGCGATGACCAGGCCGATCAGGGCCGAGATCCAGCCCTTGAGGGGGTTTTTACCCGACAGGCCGCCGGCCAGGGTGATCCCGACCATGGCCACCAGGAAGATCTCCCAGTCGCCCAGCTTGAGGGCGATGAGGGCGATGAAGGGCAAAAGGAGGAGGGTGGTCAGCTCGCCCAGCATTTCGCCGACGAATGAGGCGCTGAACGAGGCCTCGATGGCCTCCTTGACCCGGCCCAACTTGGCCATGGGAAAGCCGTCGACGCAGGTGGCCGCCGCGGCCGGGGTGCCGGGGATGTTGACCATGATGGCCGTCACCCCGCCGGCGGCCATGGCCCCGACGTAGATGGCGATGAGGAGGCCCAGGCCGATGTCGGCCGGGACCCGGAAGGCGAAGCCGATCAGGAGGGACATGGCCATGACGGCCGAGATGCCCGGGAGCATGCCCACGATCATGCCCACGATGCCCCCCAGGGCCACCGTGGCCATCAGGAGGGGGTTGGTCACGATCTGGAGGGCGACCGAGGGCAGCAGCCTCCACTCTTGGGCGACCAGGGACCAGTCCATGGGCCTTCCCCCCAGATCAGGGCACGGGCATCTCAAAGAGTCCGGGCAGGAGATAGGCCACCAGGAAGGTGGCCAGGGCGGTGTAGAAGCCGATCTTGAAGGGGCCGCCGATTTTCAAGTAGATGAAGATGAGCAAGTGAAAGACCAGGGTGGCCGCCAGGAAGGGAATCCGGCCCAGCAAGCCGACGACGTAGAGGGACATCAGGCCGACGATGATCAGGAACCTCCGGCTCTCGTCGTCGCCGAGCACCTGGCCGAGCCACTGGCCCAGGTGGCGGTGCCCGCCCCGGCGAAAGGCGCGCAGGTCGATGACCAGGCTGAGCAGGAGCAGAACCGTGCCGGTGAAGAGGGGGACGAAGCCCGGGCTCATGACCAGGCCCAGGTGCCCCAGCCGGGGCATGCGCGCGGATTCCTCGATCACGAACAGGGCGAAGACGGTGATGAACAGCCCCAGGAGGAGCTCGGCCGCGGCCTCGCGGCCGGCCGGGTCGTCTCTGGACTCAGGTGGCATCTCTTACCCCGCCCGGAGTTAAGGCGCCGCCGGCCCGGCCGGCGGCGCCTTCTTAGGAATCCGTTCTCACTTCAGGCCCTTGAATATTTCCTCGACCGCCGCGGGCCAGGGCTTGACGTTCTTGGCCCGCTCGTGGGGCGGCCAGGACCAGTCCTTGAGCTTGGGCACCCCGAACTTGGCCGGGTCGTTCTTGGCGATGCCCAGCTCGGCCAGGGACCAGCCCCGGGCCGACTCGATCCTGGACATGTGCTCGTCCGAGGCCCGGCCGAGCAGGGGCGCCCAGACCCCGGCCCGCTCCTTGACGGCGATCTTCTTGAAGCCGTCCTGCTTGACGGCGAAGGCGAAGGCCTCGGCGATCTTGGTGACGATGTCCGGCGGCGTTTCGCGCCGGATGTAGAGGCCGAAATAGGGGTTGATGGCCGAGAAGGGGACCAGGTCGGGGTAGTCGGCCTTGATCGAGGGGAAGGTGACCCCTTCGAACTCAAAGTCCCGGTCGTAGAGGTTGGCGATGGGGCGGATGCGGCCGGCCACGGCCCAGTCGCTCAGGTCGCCCAGGGTCACAGAGACGAAGTTCACGTCCCCGGAGAGGAGGTAGCGCCCGGCCTCCCGGCCGCCCTTGTAGGGCACGGGCTGGACCTTGTCGGTCACCCCGGCCGCGCTCATGATCAGGCCGCCGAAGATGGCCCCGTTGCTGCCCGCGCCGGGCGAGCCGAACTTGAACTTGCCCTTGGGACTGGCCTTGATGTCGGCGATGAACTCGTTCAGGTTCTTCCAGGGCGCGTCCGCCTTGACGTAGATCGTCGTCGGAAAGACGACCGAGAGGAAGGCGTAGAAATCGTTCCAGGAAACCTTGGCGTGTCCCAGGATCGGCCAGGTGCCGTGCACGGCCGCGCCGCCGAACCAGAGGTAGCCGTCGGCCGGGGCCTCGGCCACCTGGGTGGCGCCGATGCCGCCCAGGGCCCCGGTGACGTTGGTCACCAGGATCTTCTGGCCGAGCTTCTTCTCCATCTCCAGGCAGGCCGCCCGGGTGGTCACGTCCGAGGACCCGCCGGCGGACCAGCCGCAGTAAGCTGATATCGGTTTATCCGGCCAGGCCTGGACCGAAGTGGCCGAGACGGCCAGCCCCAGGGCCAAGGCCAGCAGCAGGCCCAGGGCCAAAGGCCAACGCATGGTCTGCATCTTAGGCTCCTTCCTTGAGTGAGTGCCTTGAGCACCACGCTGGGAGGCCGGGATTGCGCCCCTCAACGTCCCTGGAGAAACTCCGTCCAGCGAGGTGGTCCTGGTTCGGTCTGGAGGCCCTCTTCTTGCTCAGGAAGACATCACCCCCTTCCCGAGAGCCGCCTTCCCGCGGCCCGATCAGCGGACCGGCGCCCCACTCTCGTTCGAGGCGAATGGAGCGCCCGGCTGAAGCTGTTAAAATCCCGTCCCCGCATTGAGCAGGCGGAGCGGCGGAGCGGAGCCGTTCTCCCGGCCAGATATCCGGCCGCCTGCTTAAAAGACCCCGGTGTCCTCAATACTAAGGCAGCCCCGGTTCTATTTGTCAACAATTTTGTCCACAACGTCTTTTGAACTTGACCCGATGGTTTTTTTGAGGATAGGCTAGATGACGGGTTAGGGGATTCTCACTTTTCGCTATCAGACTTACTTACCCACTGAGAAGGGAGGGACGCAGATGACTAAGGTCACCAGGAGGCAGTTTGTCAAGGGAATGGTCGCCGGCGGGGTGGTCGCCGCCGGGGCGATGGCCGTTCCCGGGCCCTTGCGCAAGGCCTACGCCCAGAAGCCCAAACTCAGCGTCGGCTTGTGGAATCACTGGGTTCCTGGGGCCACGGACGTCCACAAGCAGCTCTGCGCCGAATGGGGCGCGGCCAACAACGTCGAGGTCTCGGTTGACCTGATCGGCCCCCAGTGCCGGGACATCAGGACCATCGCCTCGGCCGAGGCCAGGGCCGGCACGGGCCACGACGTCATGGCCGTTTGCACCTTCGACGCCTGGTCCTTCAAGGATCAGCTGGAGCCCCTCAACGACGTGGCCGAGTATCTGGAGAAGAAGTACGGCAAGTTCGACGACGTGGGGACCTATCTCTCCTTCTCCGACAAGGACGGCATCTGGATCACCATTCCGGCCCCGACCGGCTCCCACAGTTACCCCATGGTCAGCCGGATCGACCTGTACAAGGCGCACGCCGGCGTTGACCTGGTCGAGCTCTTCCCGGACGACGCGGCCAAGCGCGACAAGGCCAAGATAGACAAGTTCGACTACACCAACTTCCTGGAGGCGGCCAAGAAGCTCCACAAGGCCGGCTTCCCCTTCGGCAATCCCATCAGTGAGACCAGCGACGCCAATGACTGGCTCTGCCCGCTCCTCCTCTCCTTCGGCTCCGAGCCGATGAAGCGGGACGGGACCATCACCGTCGAATCCGACGCCACCCTGGCCGGTCTGGAGTACCTCAAGGAACTGACCCAGTACATGCCCAAGGAGATCTACGGCTGGGACGACGCCTCCAACAACCGCTGGATCATCTCGGGCAAGGGCTCGACCGTCCAGAACCCGCCCAGCGCCTGGACCGTGGCCAAGCGGACCCAGCCCGAGACGGCCAAGCTGCTCTGGCATCACGACACCCCCAGAGGGCCGGCCGGCCGCTTCCGGGGCGCCCTGTTCTACAACTTCTGCGTCTGGAAGTGGGCCAAGGAGAAGAAGGCGGGCAAGGACCTGATCGCCTGGCTGCTGGAGAAGGATCAACAGTGGAAGATCCTGGCCGCGGCCCAGGGCTACGACATGCCCCAGCTCAAGCCGATGTACGCCCATCCGGTCTGGCAGGAGGAGGGCCCGCCCAAGGGGACGGTCTACAACTACATCCCCCGGGGCGACGAGAAGCTGATCGTCGGCGGCTACCCGGCCCATCCGGAGCAGGGCGTCCAGATCTACAGCAAGCACATCATTCCCGTCATGGTGGCCAAGGCGACCACCGGCGAGATGTCGCCCAAGGAGGCGATGAAGTGGTGCGCCAAGGAACTGGAGATGGTCACCGGCTGAGCCGATTGTTTTGAGGCGAGGGGAGGAGGGTCCGCCTCCTCCCCGAATTTGACGCGGAGATCCCATGATTACCATCGCTTCCCTGGTGAACGGGCGGCCCTCCCGCGGCCTCCTGAGCCGGATGAGATCCAGACGCGCCGCCGCTTACTGGATGGTCCTGCCCTTGTTCGCCCTCATCGTCGGCTTGATCGTCTACCCCTTTGTTTACTCGATCTACCTCAGCCTGGAGAACAAGGCCGAGACCAAGTTCGTGGGCCTCAAGAACTACGCCATGCTCTTGAGGCACGGCACCTTCTGGCTGGTGGTGGGCAATTCCTTTCGCTTCACCCTCATCGCCGTCTTTTTCAAGGCCACTCTGGGCCTGATTCTGGCCATGATCCTCAACAACCTGCCTTTTCGCGGCCAGCGGATCTGGCGGGGGGTGTCGCTCATTCCCTGGGTCATGCCCCTGGCCCTGAGTTCCATGGGCTGGTGGTGGGTCTTCGAGCCGACCCACAGCGCCGTCAACTGGCTGCTGGTCCAGTTCGGCGGCACGGCCAAGCCCTGGCTGAGCGATCCCTTCTGGGCCAGGGTCTCGACCATCGTCACCAACATCTGGTACGGCACGCCCTTCTTCATGATCATGTACCTGGCCGGGCTGAAGTCCATTCCCCAGAGCCTCTACGAGGCGGCCCAGATCGACGGGGCCAAGGCCCTCCAGCGCTTCCGCTACGTGACCCTGCCCATGCTGAGCAAGCTCATCGCCATCACGGTCATGTTCTCGACCATCGTCACCTTCGCCAACTTCGACATTGTCAGGGTCCTGACCCGGGGCGGACCGCGCTACACCACCCACCTGTTCGGGACCTACGCCTTCAACGTGGGCATCGAGGCCGGCCATCTGCCCCGGGGCTCGGCCGTGGCCCTGTTCATGTTCCCGGTCCTGGGCCTGGCCGCCTTCTTCATCCTGCGCAACATCGCCCGAGGTGAGGAATGACCGGTTCCCTGGCCGCCCGCCAGAAGAGGAAGGTCCGTCTCTCCTATCTGGCCCTGGTCCCCTTCCTGGTCTTCTTCCTCTTCCCGCTCTATTGGATGCTGATCACCTCCTTCAAGACCGACCACGAGATCACCAGCTTGAAGGGCATCCCCCTGCTCATCCAGTCGGCGCCGACCCTGGCCCACTACAAGATGATCCTGTTCCAGACCGAGTTCGTGACCTGGTTCTGGAACTCCTTGGTCATCGCCGTCGTGGTCACGGTCCTGACCATGGTCATCAGCATCCTGGCCGCCTACGCCATCTCCCGGCTCACCTTCCTGGGCTCGCGCTACTTCGGGGTGGGGGTCTTCTGCACCTACCTGGTCCCGCCGGCCCTCCTTTTCATTCCCTTCTACAAGGTCGTGGGCATCCTGGGCCTGCTCAACACCAAGTGGTGCCTCCTCTTTCTCTACCCGACCCTGACCGTGCCCTTCTGCACCTGGATCCTGATCGGCTACTTCGCGGCCATACCCAGGGCCCTGGACGAGGCCGCCTTCGTGGACGGGGCGACCTACATCCAGATGCTGACCAAGGTCTTCCTGCCCGTGGCCTCACCGGGCCTGATCGCGGCGACCATGTTCGCCTTCACCGTCTCCTGGGCCCAGTTCCTCTACCCCCTGGCCTACATTTACAAGACCAGCCAGATGATGCTGACCAACGGCATCTACACCACCCTGATCAGGGGGGACGTCTATTTCTGGGGCGAGCTGATGGGCGGGGCCCTGCTGGCCTCGGTGCCGGTGGTGGTCTTGTTCGCCTTCCTGATGGACTACTACGTCGCCGGACTGACCCGGGGGACGATCAGATAGGCTGATTCAAGTGCCTAATCGTCTGGGGAGGAGGGCCGAGTGGCTAAGGTGACCCTGCAAAACGTGAGCAAGAACTTCGGCCAGGTCAAGGCCGTCTGCAACTTCAGCCTGGAAGTGGAAGACAGGGAGTTCCTGGTCCTCCTGGGCCCCTCCGGGTGCGGCAAGTCAACGACTTTGAGGATGATCGCCGGCCTGGAGGAGCTGACCGAGGGCGACATCTTCATCGGCAATGAGCTGGTCAACGACCTGCCCCCCCGAGACCGCAAGATCGCCATGGTCTTCCAGGACTACGCCCTCTACCCCCACATGACCGTCTATCAGAACATGGCCTTCGGGCTCAAGCTGGCCAAGCACCCCAAGGCCGAGATCGATCAGCGGGTCAGGGAGGCGGCCGAGATTCTGGGCATCCAGGAGCTCCTGGCCCGCAAGCCCAGGGAACTCTCCGGCGGCCAGCGCCAGCGGGTCGCGGTCGGCCGGGCCATCGTCCGCAAGCCGTCGGTCTTTCTCTTCGACGAACCCTTGAGCAACCTGGACGCCAAGCTGAGGGGCCAGATGCGGGTCGAGCTGTCCAAGCTCCACCACACCCTCAGAACGACCATCGTCTACGTCACCCATGACCAGGTCGAGGCCATGACCATGGGCACCAAGATCGTGGTCATGAAGGACGGCTTCATCCAGCAGGTCGGCGAGCCCATGGAGATCTACCGCTACCCGGTCAACAGGTTCGTGGGCGGCTTCATCGGCAGCCCGGGTATGAACTTCGTCCCGGCCAGGATCGCGGCCGGGGAGGCGGGGCTTCGCCTCGACGCCGGCAGCTTTGAGCTGCCCATTCCGCCGGAAAAGAACACTTTTTTGGAGAGCCGGGTCGGCCAGGACCTCATCCTGGGCCTCCGGCCGGAGCACATCGAGGACCGGGCCTTTGCCGAAAAGGGCGTCTTCAGCGGGGTCATCACCGCCAAGGTCGAGGTGGTCGAAACCTTGGGGGCCGAGGTCCAGTTGGACGTGACCACCGGAGAGCAGACCCTGGTCGCCCGGGTCGACCCCCGGACCAGGGCCAGACGTCAGGAGAGCATCGAGCTGGCCGTGGAGATGGACAAGATCCACATCTTCGAGCAGGAGCCGCCCCACAGCCGGATCAAGACCGAGTAGGCCGGGCCGGACTCCCGCGGCCTGGCTTCGGCCCTCACCAGAGAGTCGAGCCCCCGTCAACCAGCAATGTCTGGCCGGTGACGTAGTCGGAGGCGGCCGAAGCCAGGAACACGGCCGCCCCGGCGTAGTCAGCGGGGTCGCCCATCCGGCCCATGGGGATGGAGTCGATCCTCTCCTGGAGGTCCTGGGGGTTCTCCTGGAAGAACTTCCGGTTCAGCTCGGTGACGGTCGGTCCGGGCCCGATGGCGTTGACGTTGATGTTGTCCCTGGCCCACTCCAGGGCCAGGGCCCGGGTCAGGTGGGAAACCCCGGCCTTGGAGATGCAGTAGATCGCCCGGCCGGCCATGACCACCTCGGAGACGTTGGAGGAGACGTTGATTATCTTGCCCTTCCTCCTCTTGAGCATCTCCCGGCCGACCAGCTGGCAGCAGAAGAAGAGGCCCTTGAGGTTGGTGTCGAAGATGTGGTCCCACTCCTCCGCGGTGTAGTCCTGGACCGGCTTCCTCAGCATGACCCCGGCGTTGTTGACCAGGATGTCGATGGCTCCGTAATCCTGGAGAACCCTGGCCACCAGGGCGGCCACTGAGGAGCGGTCCCTGACGTCGGCCGGCATGGCCGCCGCTTTCAGGCCTTCCGTCCGGAGAGCCTCGGCCGCCCGGCGGCCTTCCTCGGCCCGGCGATTGGCGATGACCACGCTGGCTCCGGCCGAACCCAGGCCCCGGGCGATGGCCAGGCCGATGCTCTGGTTGCCGCCGGTGACGATGGCTGTTTTTCCAGTTAAATCAAAAAGGTTCATGCATCCCCCCTTGCTTGATCCCGTAGAGCCAGCGGCGTCGATCCCCGGGCGGCTCAGAGGTAGTCGCTCCGCTCGACCAGGCCCCTGAGCGGCCGCCCGGCCAGGAAGCCGGCCGCGTTGGCCGCGGCTTCGGCCGCGGCGTGCTGGAGCATGCCCGGGACGTGGTCGGCGTTGTGAGGTGAGCCCAGGAAGTTGTCCAGCTCGAAGAAGGGAAATTCCAGCCTGAACTCGCCGTGGCTGCCCGGCTCGACCCACCAGACGTCGACCCCGGCCTGGAAGCGGGGCTGGGCCCTGAGGCGCTCGTAGAGGGCCCTCTGTTGGACTATCGGCCCCCGGGCCACGTTGATGAGGATGGCCTCCTCCTTCATCCAGCCAAGCTCCCTGGCCCCGATCAGGCCCCTGGTCCGGTTGGTCAGCGGGATGGAGAGGAGGACTACGTCAGAGGCGCGGAGGATCCGCTCCAGATCGGCCAGGGTGCCGACGAAGTCCACCTCCTCCTCGGTCCGGCCGCTGCTGTTGAGGGCCAGGATTCTCATGCCCAGGGGCCGCAGGAGACGGGCCGCGGCCCGGCCGATGCCGCCGAAGCCGACTATGCCGCAGGTCCCGCCCCGGAGCCTCTTGCTCTTGGGAGGCCGGAGGAAGTCTCCTCGGGCCAGGTCGAGGTGGTTCTTCATCAGGTCCTTGCCCAGGGACAGGATCAGGCCCAGGGCGTGCTCGGCGATGGGATCGGCCCAGGCCCCGGCGTTGGCGCAGACTTTGGCCCCCGGCGGCAGCTGGGCAAAGGGGAGGTGCTCGACTCCGGCCGTGACCGACTGCAGGAGGGCCAGGTTCTCTAGGAGGGGCAGCTCCTCGGGCCTGACCTCCCGGCCGAAGTAATAGCTGAGCAGGACCTCGGCCGTCCGGAAGGCCTCGGCGCGCCCGCCGGCCGGGATGTCCTCCAGGAAGACCGGATCGGCCATCTGCCCCAGCCCGTCAGAGACTATCTCCCTGAGCTGAGCGTCGGCCGGAAAGGTGACCAGGACTTTTCTCTGCACCGGGGAGCCTCCAGGTTGGGGGGAATCCGGCCGGCCGGGCGGGGCGCCCGGCCGGCCGGTTGGGCTACAGGCTCAGGAGAGCCGTGGTGATGGCGTCCATGAACTCGGGCACGTCGTCCGGGGCGCGGCCGGAGACGATCTGGCCGTCGATCACGGCCGACCAGTCGCCGTTCCAGGTGCCGCCCATGATCCTGACCGCGTCCTTGGAGGCGGCCCAGCCGGCCAGCTTCCTGCCCTTGGCCAGGCCGGCCGCCGAGACCGGGATGGGGCCGTGGCACATGGGGGCGATGAGCTTGCCGGCCGCGTGGGCCTCCTTGAGGAACTCGATGGGGCTGCGGGCCAGGAGCATGTTCCAGGGGCAGAAGGCGCCCGGGATCTGGACCAGGTCGAAGTCCCTGAGCTTGACCTCGCTGAGGCGAGCGATGCGGTAGCGGTTCTCCGGAATCTCCTGGAAGGGGACAGAGATGCCGAAGTTGCCCATGACCACGTCCAGGCCCAGCAGGGGCGGCCGGGAGCGCATGGGCGGCGGGAAGGTGCCCACGGTGACCTTGGCCCCCCGGTAGAGGTACTCCATGGTCGGGACGACCAGTTCGACGTCCTCGAAGTCCTCGCCGGCGATGAACAGGATCTTCTTGCCGGCCAGGACGCCCTGGCGCCGGCAGTCGAAGTTGGGATCGAAGGCCCGGCAGAGCTCCCGGACAAAGGCGGGCGTGTCCACGGTGTTGCGGGCGGTGACGACCCGGCCGTCCCTGACGGCCGGGACTTGTTCAAAGGTGCCGATCCGCTCCAGCATGAACGAGACCAGTTCGTTGCCGGTGGCCCGCTTGCCGTCCATGATCCCGGCCGTGATCAGGGGGATGGAGCCCTCGCCGACGCCGCCGACCACGGCCCCGTTGGCGAAGGCGGCCTTGATCAGGTCGATGACCTTGTCCTCGGTCATCATCACGTCGGCCGAGTGGCCGCCCAGGACGATCAGGGCCTGGTAGTCCTTGGGATCGGCCTGGCCGGCCGGTTTGTGCCAGTGCCGGCCGCCCGGGGCCATGACCGGGATCGGGTCCACGGCCAGACCCCACATGCCCCGGACGCCCTTGTTGCTGACGCTGGGCCGGGTGAACTTCCACTGGACCCAGTCGACCGGGAGGAACTCGACCCGGCCGCCGAACTCACTCAGGTACTCGGCGACGTAGTAGGCCTGGAAGTCACTGAACTCGCTGGCCACCAGGACGCCGATGGTCTTGCCGGCCAGGGGCCCCTTGGCCTTCATTTTTCCGCCGACCGGACCCTGCCAGATGGTGACGCCGTCCTTCTGGATGATTTCAACGCCGGTGGCTGCGGCGATGTCCAGGAAGGAGGAGGCCGCGCCTTGTTTTGTCATTGCTCCCTCCAGGTGAAAGTTGGAGTCACTCCCCGAGACCATGTGATCCCGGGGCGGCTTTAGCAGAGACGAGCCGCCAATGGGTAACAGATTTTTTATATCCCGGCCCGCCCCTGGAGGCAAGCCCCTGGCCGGCCTGGTGCGGCCCATGTTCTGGTACAATGGACTAATCGGGACTTGGCGAAAACGGACGGAGCCGCCGTGTTTTTCAAGCGCCTGGGCGACCTGGTCATCGTCGCTCACTTCCTCTGGATCGTCTTCATCCTGGCCGGGCTGCCGATCGTGCTCAGGCGGCCCAGACTGGCCTGGCTCCACCTGGCCAGCCTGGGCCTGGCCCTGGTCATCAACCTGGCCGGCTGGTACTGCCCCCTGACCTACCTGGAGAACTGGCTGCGGAGCCTCCACGACCCGGACCTGACCTACTCGGGCTCGTTCATCGTCCACTGGCTGGAGAAGATCGTCTACCCGGCCCTGGAGGAGAGGCAGCTCAGGCTGGGGGCCCTGGTCTGGGTGGCCTGTAACGCGGTCGGGTACGGGCTCTGGTTCAGGCGGCGGAGGCGGGCCAGAGCCTGAACTTCTCGTTTCACAATGAAACTGAGGCTTCGCAGCTGTAGCTGAATGATACGGCTTGAAATCGGTCACTCCGGGTCAATTCATGAGTCGCCTTGAACCGAGTGCCATCGCTGCTGCGGCGGCGAGTCAAATATCTGACCAATAAAAAGTCATATTAAATGTGTCAGCCGCCCGGCCGGGGAGTCCCGGGCCGATTTCCTCCTCTCCGGTGGCGGCCTGGCACGGGACTCGCAGTCCTGCTCAGGCCGAGAGGTGAACCATGACCAAATCCAGAGGCAAGAAGGCCGCCAGGCTTCGCCTCGCCGTGGTCGGCGGCGGAAGAGATTGCCTGAACCTGATGCGACTTCTGGAGAGCCGGCGGCTGAAGAGGGTTCAGGGCGAGATAGTCGGCGTGGCCGACCCCGACCCCGAGGCCGTGGGCCTGGCCTTCGCCCGCGAACGCTCAATATTCACCACCACCGACTGGCCCGAACTCCTGAAGATAGAAGACCTGGACATGATCATTGAACTGACCGGAAGCGAGGACCTGGCCGCCAAGCTGGCCGCGCTCAAGCCAGAGGGGGTCCAGTTGCTCGATTTCTCTGCCTCGCGTCTGTTCATCGACCTCATCAACTTCAGCCAGAAGCTGGACGAGAAGGAGGAGGAGGCCCAGATCGCCGGCGCCTTTGCCCAGACCCTGATGAACGCCACCACCGAGGGCGTCCTGGTTCTGGACAAGGACTACCGCATCGTCAGGGCCAACGACGCCGCCCTCAGGGCGGCCGGCCTGAGCCAGGAGGAGGCCACGGGCCGCTACTGCTTCCAGGTCTCCCACCAGTCCATCGCCCCTTGCGACAGCCCTGAGACGCCCTGTCCGATGAAGCAGACCCTGGAGAGCGGGCTCTCGGCCCACGCCATCCACGAGCACGTCGAGAGGGAGAGCAAGGCCATCTACTGCGACGTCTCCACCTACCCCCTCTTCAATCGCCGGGGCGAGGTGGTCCAGGTTCTGGAGATCTGCCGCGACATCACCGCTGACATGAGCCACCGCATGGACCGCCGGACCGAGCTGATCAAGGCTGACCTGGCCCGGCTGGTCCAGGAAGACAAGATGAAGGCCCTGGGCAAGCTGGTCGCCTCGGTGGCCCACGAGATCAACAACCCCATCGCCTCGATCATCAACTTCACCAAACTGATTCTGACCTCCATCCGCCAGTCGCGGCCGACCAAGCGGGAGCTGGCCGACTTCGAGAGATATCTGGATATGACCGTCCGCGAGGCGGAGCGATGCTCCAAGATAGTCGGCAACCTGCTCTCCTTCGCCCGGACCAAGAGCATCGAGCCCAAGCGGATAGACCTCAGGGAGCTGATGGACCGGATCATCTTCCTGACCAAGCACAAGATGGAACTGACCAACATCGAGCTGGTCTACGACATACCGCCCGTCGGCCTGGAGATCTGGGGGGACGCCACCCAGATGCAGCAGTGCCTGACCAACCTGATCCTCAACGCCCTGGAGGCCATGCCCCAGGGCGGCCGGCTGACCCTGCGGGGCGGGCTCGATTCCATAAGCGGCCAGGTCTGGCTGGAGGTCAGCGACACCGGGTCGGGCATCTCGCCGGAGCACCTGCCTCACATCTTCGAGCCCTTCTTTTCCACCAAGCCGGAGGCCGAGGGTCTCGGCCTGGGACTGTCCATGGTCTACGGCATCGTCCGGGCCCACCAGGGCCGGATCGAGGCTTCGAGCGAACCGGGCCAGGGGGCCACTTTCCGGCTGGCTCTGCCGGCCGCCCCGGGCCGGAATGAAGAGGGAGGGGAGAGGGGATGAGTCATTTCAGGATCCTGATCGTGGACGACGAGGAGGCCATGCGCGAGTCCCTGGCCGCCTGGCTCCTCAAGGGCGGCCACCGCGTCGACACAGCGGCCAGCGGCCCGGAGGCCCTGGAGCGGATGGCCGTCGACGACTACGACCTGGTCATGGCCGACGTCAAGATGCCGGGCATGGACGGCCTGGAGCTCCTCTCCCGGATAAAGGCCGAGTACCCCTTCACCCTGGTGGTCGTCATCACCGCCTACGGCTCCATCGAATCGGCCGTGACGGCCATGAAGATGGGCGCCAGCGACTACCTCCTCAAGCCCTTCGATCCGGAGCAGCTCGTTCTCCTGGTCGAGAAGATGGTTTCCCAGCGCGGCCTGATCAAGGAGAACATCGCCCTCAAGGCCCGGATCCTGGAGAGCCAGACCCGGGGCTTCGAGGACCTGGTCGGCGCCTCGGAGCCGATGCGCCGGGTCTTCGCCCTGATCGAGGACGTGGCCCCGACCGAGGCCCCGGTGCTCATCACCGGCGAGACCGGCACGGGCAAGGAGCTGGTCTCCCGGGCGATCCACGCCCGCTCCAACAGGGCCTTCGGGCCCTTCGTGGCCATCAACTGCGGGGCCATGACCGAGACGCTGCTGGAGAGCGAGCTCTTCGGCCACGAGCGCGGCGCCTTCACCGGCGCGGTCAAGGCCCGGAGGGGCCGGCTGGAGATGGCCGACAAGGGGACCCTCTTCCTGGACGAGGTCGGCGAGATTTCACCGCAGATGCAGGTCGACCTGCTCCGCGTTCTGGAGGAGAAGTCCTTCAACCGCATCGGCGGCAACGAGCTGGTCAGCAGCGATTTCCGCCTCATCTGCGCCACCCACCGCGACCTGGCCGCCATGGTCGAGGAGGGGCAGTTCCGCTCCGACTTCTACTACCGCATCAACGTCATCTCCGTCCGCCTGCCGCCCCTCAGGGAGCGCCTGGAGGACATTCCCCTCCTGGCCAGCTACCTGCTGGACGGCCAGGCCCGGGAGGCCGGCCGGCGGATCGAGGGCTTCACCCCCGAGGCCCTGGAGGTCCTGACCGCCTACGCCTGGCCGGGCAACGTGCGCGAGCTCAAGAACGTCGTCGAAAGGGCGGTCATCATCGCCCGGGGCCAGATGATCGGCCTGGAGGACCTGGCCTTCCTGAGGCCAGCCGCGGCCGAGGGTCCCAGACTGCTGAGCCTCAAGGAGATGGAGATAGACCACATCCAGCGGGTCCTGGAGGCCTGCGAGTGGAACGTTACCCGGGCCGGCAAGCTCCTGGGGATCGACCGGGTCACCCTCAGCCGCAAGATCAAGCGCTACGGCCTGGTCCGGCCGGGTCGCTCTTGACCCGGCGGCCCGCCATCGCGCAATCTTGAACCATGACCGCTCAGCCGCCAGCCGGATCGGCCGGGGGGGAGGTCCATGAGGCCGGGCCCGCCGGGCCGGCCCTGATCAGGGTCGTCCCCCTGGGCCAGATCGACCAGGTGGCCGTGGCCGTGGTCGCGGCCAACCTCCAGGCCCTGCTCGACCTGACCGCCGAGATCGCCCCGGCCCAGCCCCTCCCGGAGCAGGCCCGGCTCAAGGCCCGCGACCAGTACGACGCCTCGCTCATCATCAAGGCGCTCAGGTCCGACTCCACCGGCCCGGAGCGGCCGCCGCCCCTGGTGATCGGCCTGATCCCGAGCGACCTCTGCCTGCCCCTGTTGACCTACGTCCTGGGCGAGGCCGAGCTGGGCGGCCGGGCGGCGGTTGTCTCCCTCTTCCGCCTGGCCGGGCCGGGGCCGGACCAAACACCGCGCCATCTGGTCTACGAGCGCCTGGTCAAGGTGGCCCTCCACGAGACCGGGCACCTCCTGGGCCTGACCCACTGCCGCGTCCCGGTCTGCCTGATGAACTTCAGCCCCAGCGCCAGCCGGCTCGACGAGCTGAGCCTGGAGCTCTGCCCGGTCTGCCGCCGCCTGGCCCGGAGGGGCCGGGCCCGCCTGAGGGCCTGAAAACACGGCCGGGGAGCCCTCGGACCCGAGAGCTCCCCGGATAAAATCGGCTGGCCCGGACCAGGCCGGGCCAGCCTTTTCAGGTCAGCAGGAACTCGGAGACCAGTTTCCGCCAGCCCAGCTTGGGCATGGTCCCGTAGATGTCCTCGATGGCCTCGCCGCCGGTGGCGGCCAGGCGGTGGCCCGTCTCCTCGACCACCATCGAGACCAGCCGGCCGGCCTCCTCGTCGATCCAGGGCGGGCACTCCTCGCCGAAGAGGAGGCTCTTCAGGTTGCGCCTCAGCTTGGTCGGCCGGACGACCAGCAGCCAGCCGTCGCCGTAGGGCGAGCGGTGGACGGTCCGGCCGTCCTCGGAGACCCTGGGGTTGCTGGCGATGACGATGCCTTCGATGGGGCTGAGCATCTCGGCCTCCTGGCCCTCGCGCTTGACCCTGAGGCCAGGTTCGCCCCAGACCACGGTGTCGCCCAGCTTGGGCAGACTGATCTCGTCCAGGGGCCCCAGGAGCCGCCGGGCGAAGTCGTCCAGGCCGATGCGGACCATACCGCCGTACTCGACCCGGGCCCAGGTGTGGCCCCGGAAATAGTAGTAATCCCGGGCCAGGGCAAAGCCGGAGATCATGTCAATGGCCGGGTCAAAGACCGGGTGATTGATGTCCTCGGCCTCGATCATCTGATCGTACTCGCAGGCGGCGCAGTTGAAGGAGTTGGAGCAGAACTTGACCGGGACCCGCCCGCTGAGCATGTGGCGGCACTGGCGCTGGTTCTGGGGCAGGCGGAGCCAGTGATCCGGGTGGCGGAAGCTGACCGCCGGCTGGCCGTGCAGATCCGTGAGCTTGCCCGCGGCCAGGTTCTTCTGGACCATCTTGTCCACCGGGCAGCTGGTGCAGTCAAAGGCGTTGACGCACAGCCGCGGCTCGAGCACGCCCGCCTTGGACCAGACGCACTGCTGGTTGGACAGGTCGTAGACGATCGGCCGGCTGCTCTTCTCGATCTGGCTCTTCTTGCTTTCCATCGGCCACCTCCCGGCGGACTGGAGCCCGCCCTTGATTTGTCGATTCCTGACCGTCTGTAGAGCAGGAACCGGGCCGGAGCGGCCGCAGGGGGCAGTTGTATTTATTTAATTAGCCATTGAAATGGAGAAATATTCTTCAGGCTGCCCCGGATGGGCCGAGGCGGGCCGGATCGGGGGTGAGGTCGAATGCCCGGGTAAAAAGGTGCCTGAATGGGGGCGTGGTGGATAATTACCAGAAGATCATATAGTTATATAAGTGTGTCTGATTGCCTCAACCCGGGCTTTTCTCTAGCCCCGGGCTCAGGGGTTCACGGTTGAGGTGAAACGCCACGGACAGGTGAGGCCATCAGCCACGGCCCCGGGGTCGCTCCCCCGGGGCCGGGCAGTCGGTCAGGCGCTTATTTCCCGGCCCAGGGCCTCGGTCCGGCGGAGGGCCTCGACGAGCTGGTCCACGCTGACCGGCCGGGCCATCTGGTGCAGGGGGCTGCTGGCCGCGCAGCTGGGCTCGGCTATGGCCCGCAGGTGCTCCTCGGTGGCCCGCTTGAGGCCCAGGTCGGCCAGGGTGGCCGGCAGGCCGATCTGGCGGTAGAAGCCGATCAGGTCGGCCATGAACTCGTCGCTGCGTCCCTCCAGGACAAGTTGGACCAGCGTGCCGAAGGCGACCTCCTCGCCGTGGAGGCAGCCGTGCAGCTCCTCGATCCGACTCAGTCCCCTGGTCAGGCCGTGGGCCGCGGCCAGGCCGCCGCTCTCGAAGCCCAGGCCGCTCAGGTAGATGTTGGCCTCGATCACCGCCTCCAGGTCCTCGGTCACCTCCTGGCGCTCGGCCGCCTCCTTGGCCCCCAGGCCGTGCCGCCGGACCAGGTCGTAGCAGGCATCGGCCAGGACCAGGGCCGTCCGACAGGGGCTGCCCTCGAACTTGTTTATCCCGCCGCTGGCCCAGGTCTGGTCGGCCTCGAACTTGGTCGAGAGGGCGTCGCCCATGCCGGAGACCAGGAACCTGGCCGGGGCCCGGGCGATGACCGCCGTGTCCACCAGGACGACCAGAGGGTTGAAGGGGATGACCCTGACCTCGCGCAGGTCGCCGGCCGGGCCGTAGATGACGATGACCCGGGAGCAGGGGGCGTCGTTGGAGGCGATGGTCGGGGCGATGATCAGGGGCACCGGCGCGGCCAGGCTGACCGCCTTGGCCGTGTCGATGGTCTTGCCGCCGCCCAGGCCGACGATGGCCCCGACCCCGGCCTCCCGGGCCAGGGCCGAGATGCGCTCGATCTCGTCCAGGCAGCACTCGCCGCCGAACTCGGCCCGGACGGGCTCCAGCCCGGCCTGGGCCAGGCTGTCCCGGACCCGCTGGCCCAGTAAACCCCAGACGATCCTGTCGGCGATGACGAGGGGCTTCTGGCCCAGGCCGCCCAGGATGGAGCCCAGATGGTCCAGGGCGCCGGGGCCCTGGATGTAGCGGCCCGGCCCGCCCATGATCCTGAGCTTTGACCAGGGGGTCGATCCGGCCCCGGGGCTGGCTTGGCTAGACATGTCCGGTCCTCCCTTCAGATTCCGCCCCGCTCCGTCTCAGAGTTGGATGGCAAAGCCGCCGTCCACGGGCAGGGCCACGCCGGTGACGAAGTCGGCGGCGGCGCTGGCCAGGAACACGGCCACCCCGGCCAGATCGGACGGCCTGCCCCAGCGGCCTGTCGGGGTCCGGGCCAGGACGCTTTCGTTCAGGCCGGGCAGGTCGATCCTGGCCTGGCGGGTCAGGTCGGTGTCGATCCAGCCGGGCAGGATGGCGTTGACCTGGATGTTGTCCGGGGCCCAGGCCGCGGCCAGGCTGCGGGCCATCTGAACCACGCCTCCCTTGCTGGTTCCGTAGGGGGCCAGCTTGGCCCCGCCGAAGATCGAGGTCATGGAGCCGATGCAGATGATCTTGCCCCCGCCGGCGGCCTTCATGGGCTTGTAGGCCGCCTGGGCGCAGAGGAAGACACTGCGCAGGTTGACGGTCAGGACCTGGTCCCACTCGCTGATGTCGTAGTCCTGGGGCATCTTGCGGATGTTGGTTCCGGCGTTGTTGACCAGGATGTTGACCTGGCCCATCTTCGAGGCGGCCTGGTCCATGGCCTGACGGAAGTCCTCTGGTTTGGCCGTGAGCATGTCGATGGTCTGCCAGAGATACCTGCGGCCCAGGGCCTGGACCTTGGCCCTGGTCTCCGTCGGGTCGTTGCGGTCGAAGCTGACCAGGTCGGCCCCGGCCTCGGCCAGACCCAGGGCGATGGCCTGGCCGATGCCCCGCCTGGAGCCGGTGACCACGGCGACCTTGCCGCTCAAATCGAATTTGGATACAGCCATTTTAAAACCCCTTTCGATTGACGTTCGGCCCTCCCCCGGGCGAGACCGCGGCAAAGCAAGACGCGCGACCGGAAGGAGCTTGGCCCGAACAAGGATCCGTCCGCTCTTCCCGCCGCTCAGATGAGACTATCCCGGCCGGGAGAACCTTGTCAACCGGCTGAAATCGGCCTGAATGGTTTAAAATACACTCCTCGATGGCCTGTTCTTCTGGTTCGGTCAATCTTGTGTTAAAAGGGGCTTAGTTGGCCGGAGGGACGGACGATCGGCCCGCGATCCGTCCCGGGGATCAGCAGGCCGACGGCCCGAGGTGGGGGCATGCCCGAGATAAAGCGGATCATCGACCTGAGCCTGCCCATTGAGAAGGGCATGCGGCTCTTCCCGGGCCTGGCCGAGCCCTCCCTGACCCGGGTCAAGACCCATCCCGAGCACGGCCTCCAGTCGACCGGGCTGGAGATGAACGTCCACGCCGGCAGCCACGTCGACGCCCCCCGGCACTTCCTGGCCCGCGGCCGGACCATTGACCAGGTCCCCCTGGCTGCCCTGGTCGGCCAGGCGGTCGTCTTTGACCTCAGATACAAGCACTCCGGCTCGGCCATAACCCCGGCCGATCTGGAGCGCCAGGGCCTCGAGGTCGGGCCGGGCGACATAGCCATCCTCAACACAGGCTGGCAGCACTACCTGGACCCGGGCCGGTACTGCTTCCTGTCGCCCGAGGCGGCCGAGTGGCTGGTCGGGCGCCGGATCAAGGGCTTAGGCCTGGACGCGCCCTCCCTGGACCCGGTCTCCCGGCCCGGGATCAGGGCCTCCAGAGAGACCCACCCGGCCCACCATATCATCCTCAAGGCCGGCATCGCCGTGGTCGAGTGCCTGACCAACCTGGACGCCTTAAGCCGGCCGCGGGTCTTCTTCTGCTGCCTGCCCCTGAACCTGGCCAGCAGCGAGGCCGCCCCGGCCAGGGCCGTGGCCTTTGAGTTCGACTGACCCCCTGCCCAGGAGTGAGCCATGAAAATAACATCCGTGGAGGCCATCCCCCTCGAGGCCCCCCTCGAGAAGCCGGTCAGCCGGGCCAGGCAGATCGTGCCCCTCAAGGCCAGGCGCTCCCTCCTGGTCAGACTGACCACCGACGAGGGCCTTACAGGCCTGGGCGAGGGCCTGACCCCGGTGGCGCCCGAGGCCGCGGCCGCGGTGGTCGAGCGGGTCCTCAAGCCCTTCCTGATCGGCCGGGACCCCCTGGACAGCGAGCCCATCTGGGAGAAGCTCTACGCCACCAACAGCAGCCGGGGCTATTCCCGGGGCTACCAGATGATCGCCATCAGCGCCGTGGACATCGCCCTCTGGGACTTGAAGGGCCGGATCCTGGGCCAGCCGGTCTGCCGGCTCCTGGGCGGGTCCTTTCTGGACCGGATCCCGGTCTACGCCACCGGGCTGATGATCGAGGAGGAGCCCCGGGCAATCCTGGACCAGGCCGAGGAATACTACGATCAGGGCTTCCGGGCCATGAAGCTCAAGATCGGCCAGGATGAGGCCCAGGACCTGGAAACGGTCCGGAACCTGCGCCGGGCCCTGGGGCCGGAGGTCAAGATCATGGTCGACGCCAACGGGGCCTACGATTCCAGTACGGCCCTCAGGATCGGCCGCCGGCTCCAGGAGCTGGACATCTTCTGGTTCGAGGAGCCGACCCCGCCCGAGGACCTGGCCGGACTGGCCCGGGTGCGGGCCGGCCTGGACCTTTACGTGGCCGCTGGCGAGTGCGAGTACACCAGGTTCGGCTTCCGGGAGCTCTTCCTCAAGGAGGCGGTGGACGTCTGCCAGCCCGATGTGGCCCGGGCCGGGGGCATCACCGAGTGCCGCCGCATCGCCGCCTTGGCCCAGGCTTTCAACGTCCGCTACGCCCCCCACGCCTGGGGCGGGGCCGTCTGCCTGGCCGCGACCGTTCACCTGGCCGCCTCCCTGCCCAACTTCCTGATCTGCGAGCTGGACCGGGTGCCCAACCCGCTCCGGGATGAGCTGACCCTGGAGCGGCCGGACTTCAGGGACGGCTTCCTCCATCTCCCGGCCCGGCCCGGCCTGGGCCTGACCCTGGACGAGGGGGCCCTGGAGAGGTACCGTCTCAGGGCCTGAGGGCTGGCCCCGGCCCCTTGCCGCCCGCCCGGGGCGTGGTAAGATTTCCGGGCAGTACGCGCCCTTGGGAAAGACCTCATGCCTCGCCTGTTGCGCCAGCCCGGAGTCAGGGAAACCTGGATCTCACTGAGCCTCCTGGCCGTCCTGGCCGGGGTGGCCCTAGGCGTCTTCGTCAAGCAGTTCCACTACGATGCCTCGATCTACGCCCCGCCGCAATTACCGGCCCAGGCGGCCCCGGCCGGCTTCGAGCCGGCCGACTGGGAGGCGGCCGGCCTTGCCCCCCTGGGTCCGGCCGAGGTCTTCGGCCCGGACAACCTGGCCGACAAGATCGACGGCCGGGCCGAGCTCTACCTGACCGCCGGGTTCAGGAGCCTGGAGGCCCGCCGCCTGGCCGTCCGGGGAGACGCCAAGGCCTGGTTCGAGGCCTTTGTCTACGACCAGGGCGGGCTGGAAGGAGCCTTCGCCGTCTTCAGCCAGCAGCGCCGGCCCGAGGCCGAGCTCCTGGACCTGACCGGCCTGGCCTACGGGGCGGCCAACGCCGTCTTCTTCGCCCGGGGGCCTTACTACGTCGAGCTGATCGGGGCCACCGAGGACCGGGCTTTAAGGGAGCGGATGCTCGAACTGGCCCGGGCCTGGCTGGCCCGCCGGGCCGGCCTGCCGGACCGGCCGGCTGAGCTGGCCCTCTTCCCGGCCCAGGGGCTCAGGCCCGGCTCCGCCGGCCTGCTGGTCCGGGACGCCTTTGGCTGGGCCGGCCTGGACCGGGTCTACACGGCCGAGTACGACCTGGCCGGCCAGAGCCTCCTGGTCTTCTTCTCCCGGCGGGCCGACCCGGCCCAGGCCGAACGGCTGGGGGCCGGCTACCTGGCCTTTCTCAAGGAAAACGGCTTCAGCGAGGCCCAGGCCGGCCCCGAGTCGGCCGGCCTCCGGGTCCTGGGCGCCTCGGGCGTCTTTGAGGTTATCTTCAGCCAGGGTCCTTTCTTCGGCGGGGTCCACCAGGCCGAGAACCTGGATAAAGCCCTCGAACTGGCCGCCCGGCTCAGGGCCGGCCTGACTGGGGCCCAGCCGTGAGTAAGGCAAGTCTCAGGGAGATTGACCGGCGCCGCTTCCTGGGCCGCCTGGCCCGGGCCGGCCTGGCCGCGGCCGGGGCCTCGGCCCTGGGGCTGGGCCTCTGGTCGGGCCGGGGAAGTCAAACCAATCCTGATCGGGCCAACCTGGCCGGCCTGCCCGATTTCAGCCTGCCCGCTCTCCAGGGCCGGCTGACCGTGGTCCAGGGCTCCGACCGGGCGGCGGCGGTCAGGGCGGCCCTCAAGGCCCTGGGTGGGATGGAGGCCTTTGTCCGGCCCGGGGACCGGGTCCTGATCAAGGTCAACGCCGCCTTCGCCTCGTCGCCGGCCCTGGGGGCGACGACCCACCCCGAGGTCCTGGCCGAGGTGGCCCGGCTCTGTCTGGCCGCGGGCGCGGCCCGGGTGGCGGTCACGGACAACCCCATCAACGACCCGGCGGCCTGCTTCGAGCTGACCGGCCTGGCCGAGGCGGCCCGCTCGGCCGGGGCCAGGCTGATCCCGCCCCGGCCGGATTTGTTCCGGCGCCTGAGCCTGTCCGGCGGCCGGCTCATCCGGGACTGGCCGGTCCTGGCCGGGCCACTCCTCGAGGCGGACAAGCTCATCGGTCTAGCCCCGGTCAAGGACCACAGCCGGGCCGGGGCCTCGCTCAGCCTCAAGAACTTCTATGGCTTCCTGGGCGGGCGGCGGAGCGTCTTCCACCAGAGGATCGACGACATCATCGCCGAGCTGGCCCTCCTGGTCAGGCCCAGCCTGGTCGTCCTGGACGCTACCGTGGCCATGATGACCAACGGGCCCACCGGCGGCAGCCTGGCCGACCTCAAGGCCACCCGGACCATGATCGCGGCCACCGATCCGGTGGCCGCCGACAGCCTGGCCGCGACCCTGCTGGGCCGTTCGGCTGATCGGCTGCCCTATCTGGCCAAGGCCGAGGCCCTGGGCCTGGGCAGGACCGACTACGAGTCCCTGAACCCGATCAGGTTGACGCTTTAGGGAGCGGGCGTGAGGATCGTCGTCGCCAGGCGGATCAGCCAGGGCTTCTTTGTCGCCCTGCTGGTCTGGCTCTGCCTGGCGGCCACGCCGGGCCAGGCCTGGTGGCAGCTCCGGGGCTGGCCAATAAGTTGGTTCCTCCAGCTGGACCCCCTCCTGGCCCTGGGCACGCTCCTGACCACGGGGCGTCTCTACTCGGGCCTGCTCTGGGCCCTGGCCACCGTGGTCCTGACCCTCTTCCTGGGCCGCTTCTTCTGCGGCTGGGTCTGCCCCTTCGGGGCGATGCACCACTTCCTGGGCTGGCTGGGCCGCCGGAGGCGGCCCCTGGCCGACAAGGTCGGCCTCAACCGCTACAGAAAGGCCCAGTCGCTCAAGTACTATCTGCTGGTCTTCCTCCTGGCCGCCGCGGCCGGGGGGCTGCTGGTCAGGCCGCTCCGCCTGGGGCCGGACGGCTCCCTCTGGCCCTCGTTCCTCCTGGCCCTGGGCCTGGCCTGGCTGAGCTGGCTGGTCATCCGGCGGCTCGTGGCCCGGACCGGCGCTGCCCTGGCAATCCTAGCCGGCCTGCTGGCCCTCTGGACCGGCCTGGCCTGGCTGAGGCCGGTCGGGGCGGGCCTGGCCGGCTCGCTCCAGACCGGCCTGCTGGACCCGCTGCCCCTGGTCCAGCGCTCCATCAACCTGATCATCCTGCCCCTGGCCGACGCCCCCTGGGGCCGACTCTGGCTGGCGCCGCGCTGGTACGAGGGGGCCTGGCTCATCGGCGGAATCTTCCTGGCCGCCCTGCTGCTCAACCTGGTCGTGCCCAGGTTCTACTGCCGCTTCGTCTGCCCCCTGGGCGCGCTCTTCGGCTTGCTGGCCAGGCCGGCTCTGTGGCGGCTGGGACGGGTCAGGCCCGAGTGCCGGAACTGCCTGGCCTGCGAGGCCGACTGCGAGGGGGCCTGCCAGCCCTCGGGCCGGATCAGGTCGAGCGAGTGCGTCCTCTGCTTCAACTGCCTGGACGGCTGCGCCGACAATGAGATCGCCTATCAGAGCCAGGCCCCGGCCGCCGGCCTGGCCGGGGAGCCCGAGCTCTCCCGCCGGGGCTTTTTAGCCTGGCTGGGCGCGGGCCTGCTGGCCGGGCCGATGCTGCGCCTGCCCGGCCTGACCGCGACCAACCCCCCGGCCGGCCTGATCCGGCCGCCGGGCGCCCTGGCCGAGGCCGAGTTCCTCCGGCGCTGCACCAAGTGCGGTCAGTGCATGCGCGCCTGCCCGACCAACATCATCCAGCCGGCCCTGCTCCAGTCCGGCCTGGAGGGCCTCTGGACCCCGGCCCTCAACTTCCGGGCCGGCACCTCGGGCTGCCAGCTCAACTGCGTCGCCTGCGGCCAGGTCTGCCCCACCGCGGCCATAAGGCCCTTGAGCCCGGCCCAAAAGCTGGGCCGGGACGAGTTCGCCGGCCAGGGGCCGGTCCGCCTGGGCACGGCCTTCATCGACCGGGGCCGCTGCCTGCCCTGGGCCCTGGACCGGCCCTGCCTGGTCTGCGAGGAAAACTGCCCGGTCAGCCCCAAGGCCATCTTCACCCGGACTCTCTTCCAGGAGATCAGGGGCGGCCGGCTCGGGGCGGCCCGGCTGGAGGGGGAGAGCCTGGATCTGGAGGAGGAACTGCCCCATCCGGAGCGCCTGGCCTCGGGCGACTACTACTGCCGGCCCCTGGAGGGCGGATCTGACCGGCGGCTGATCCTGGCCGCGGCCGGCCGGCGCCTGAGCCTGGTCCCCGGGCCGGGCTGGAGCCTGGCCCCGGGCCAGAGGGTGGTCATCGAGGTCAGGCTCCAGCAGCCTTACGTCGAGGCCGAGCGGTGCATCGGCTGCGGCATCTGCGAGCACGAGTGCCCGGTGGCCGTCCGGCGGGCCATCCGGGTCAGCCCGGAGAACGAGTCGAGGAGCGGCCGGCGGCCGCTCCTGATCTGAACCCCTGAAAGGCGGAAGAAGAGATGTCAGACCCTATCAAGCATCGGCCCGGTCCCTCGCGGCGGGAGTTCTTCAAGGCGGCTGGCGCGGCCGGCCTGTCCGGCTTGCTCCTGGGCCGGCCAAGCCAAGCCGGGGCCGAGCCGGCCGGACCAATGCCCCAGCGGCCCTTTGGCCGGAGCAAGATCATGGTCTCCAGCCTGGCCCTGGGCGGCATGTTCGACACCCCGACCAATCAGCTCCTGCTCAAGCAGGCCCTGGACCTGGGGGTGACCTACTGGGACACGGCCGCCAGCTACGGCTGGGGCCGCAGCGAGGAGGGCATGGGCAGCTTCCTGGCCAAAAACCCAGGGGTCAGGTCCCGCCTCTTCCTGGTGACCAAGGGCGACAGCAACGATCCCGAGGGGCTGAACCGGAAGCTGGAGGCCTCGCTCCAGCGCCTCAAGACCGACTACGTCGACCTTTACCTGGTCCATGGCATCAGCGACATCAGGGAGATGAACGACGGTCTCCAGGGTTTTGCCGAGCGGGCCAAGTCCCAGGGCAAGATCAAACTCTTCGGTTTCTCCAGCCACTCCAACATGGCCGACTGCCTAATGGGCGGGGCCAAGCTGAAGTGGCTCGACGGGGCCATGGTCACCTACAACTTCCGGCTGATGCACGAGCCCGAGATGAAGGCGGCCGTGGCCGCCTGGACCGAGGCCGGCCTGGGCCTTACCGCGATGAAGACACAGGGCGGCGGGCCGGTCAGGACCAGCTCCCCGGCCGAGCTGGAGCTGGCCGGGCGGTTCCTCAAGCGGGGCTTCACCGACAAGCAGGCCCGGCTCAAGGCCGTCTGGGAGAACCCGGCCATCGCCAGCGTCTGCTCCCAGATGCCCAACCTGACTATCCTGGCGGCCAACGCGGCCGCGGCCCTGGACCAGACCAAGCTCTCGGCCCGGGACATAGATTTGTTGGACCGCCTGGCCCGGGAGACGGCCGGGGCCTACTGCGCCGGTTGCGCCCGGATCTGCCAGGCGGCCGTGGCCGGCCGGCCGCCCGTGGCCGAGGTGATGCGCTGCCTGATGTACTACCGCGACTACGGTGAGGTAGAAGTGGCCCGCCAGGTCTTCGGCCAGCTGCCCGGCCCGAACAGACTGGCCCTGGCCGACCTGGATTACTCCCTGGCCGAGCGGCGCTGCCCCCAGGGGCTGCCCATTGCCCGGCTGATGCAGGAGGCGGCCGCGCTGCTGGCCTGATTCAGGAGGCCACGACCTTCTTGAGGTCCAGGCCGTGCTTGCGCATCCGGTTCCAGACGGTCACCCGGCTGACGCCCAGGAGACGGGCCGCCTGGGACTGGTTGCCGCCGCTCCGGCGGAGGGCTTCGATCAGGGCGGCCTTCTCCTTGGAGGCGGCCGGTTCGGTTCCGACTCCGGGCCGCTGGGCCGGCCGCTCCAGGTGGGGCGGGAGCTGGTCCGGCCGGATGAGGCCGCCCTCGGCCAGGACAAAGGCATACTCCAGGGCGCTTCTGAGCTCCCGGACGTTGCCCGGCCAGCCGTAGTTCCGCAATAGCTCCATGGCCTCGGGAGTGACCCCGGCGATCTTCTTGCCCGAGCTCCGGTTGAGCAGGCCGAGGAAGTGCTCGACCAACAAGGCCAGGTCCTCCGGCCGCTCCCTCAGGGGCGGCAGGAGGATGGGGATGACGTTGATCCGGAAGAAGAGGTCCTGGCGGAAGGCGTTCTCGGCGACCATCCGGCTCAGGTCGCGGTGGGTGGCGGCGATGACCCTGACGTCGGCCGGGATGGGCCGCTGCTCGCCAACCCGCTCGAACTGCTTGGTCTCCAGGACCCGGAGGAGCTTGACCTGGATGGAGAGGGGCATGTCCCCGATCTCGTCCAGGAAGATGTCGCCGCCGTGGGCCGCCTCAAAGCGGCCGACGCGGTGGCGGAAGGCTCCGGTGAAGGCGCCCTTGACGTGGCCGAAGAGTTCGCTCTCCAGCAGGGACTCGTTCAGGGCGGCGCAGTTGAGTTGGATAAAGGGCCCCTCCTTGCGCCGGCCCAAATCGTGAATCGCCGCCGCGACCAGTTCCTTGCCCGTGCCGCTCTCGCCGTAGATGATCACCGGCGCCTCGGACAGGGCCGCCTTGCGGACGATCTCGAAGACCCGGCGCATGGCCGCCGACTGGCCGATGAGGCCGTGGAAGCCCGGGGAATCGTCCAGCCGCCGGGAGAGCGCCCTGATCCTGTCCTCCTGCTCCAGGCTCTCCGAGACGTCGGTCAAGGTCTCCACCGCGCCCAGGATCCGGCCCTGGGCGTCCCGGAGCAGGGAGGCGTTCTTCAGGGCGGGAAGATAGGTCCCGTCCTTGCGCTGGAGAAGGCAGCGCCTCCGGCGCGGGCCCGGCTGGCCGCCCTCGAAGAGCCGGCACCAGCTCCGGCCCCCCTCCTGGCGGGCCTTTTCGCAGGCGTCGCAGTTGAAGATCAGGCAGGACCGGCCGATCAGCTCGGCCTCGGTGTAGCCGGTCATTTCCTCCAGAGCCCGGTTGGCCAGCCTGATGACGCCGTCCGGGCCGACGACCATGAGGCCGTCGTTCATGGTCTCGATGATGTCCTTCCAGGACCGATCTAGCTCCAGGTCTTCCACAGCTGCCTTACACGTGTTTAATCAATTGTCAAGATAAGCGGCCGCGGCCGGGCCGTCAAGGGTTCTCTCCGGATCGGATTCGACCAGACTGGGGCCAGGAGCTTGCCCTGGGCTCCGTGGTCAAGTACAATACTATGGTAAAAGTGGCTCTTGTTGAGGCCTGGCGGCCTCTGCCGGGGCCTGGTCCGGGGTGGACTGCGGCGATTACCGGGGTAGAGAAAACCGCTCAAGCGCTGGCAATGAGGTAATCTAGATTGAAAACCGAGATTGCCGTGGATGCCCTGAACCAAAACTTCCGCATCCTGGCCGCCGACGACGACCAGATGACCCTGGATCTCTATCGCGACATCCTGGCCGGCTTCGGGGACCAGGCCGGCCGGAGCTACGAGCTGGTCGCCTGCCTCAATGGTTTGGAGGCCATCGAGGCCATCGACGCCTCTCTCAAGGCCGAAGATCCCTTCGCCGTGGCCTTTCTGGACGTTCGAATGTCGCCGGGCCCGGACGGAGTCCGTACCGCGGCTCTGATCCGCCAGCTCGATCCCGTCGTCGAGGTGGTCATGGTCACCGGCTACTCGGATCTCGACCCGGTGGAGATCGCCCGGCAGGTCGGGCGCCCCGAGAAGCTGCTCTACCTCCAGAAACCCTTTCATCCCCTGGAGATCCAGCAGTTCACCCGCTCGCTGGCCACCAAGTGGCAGGCCGAGCGCCAGGTCAGGGAGGCCTACCGCCATCTCGAGGCCCAGGTCGAGGAGCGGACCGCCGAGCTGGCCAAGGCCAACCGGCAGCTTCGCCGGGACGTGGCCGAGCGGGAGCGGACCCAGGCGGCCCTGCGCCGCAGCCAGGAGCGTTACCGGCAGCTGGTCGAGAACATCAACGAGATCATCCTCACCCTGGACGACAAGGGGGTGGTGACCTACATTTCGCCCGTGGTCGAGCGCCTGATGGGGCATCGGGTCGAGGACGTGGTCGGCCGGCCGTTCTCCCGGCTCATCTGTCCCGATGACGAGGAGATCCTGCGGCGGACCCTGGCCGGGGCCCCGGAGCCTCAGGAGCTCCGGGTTCTGGACGGGGAGGGCGGCCTCCGCCTGGCCAGCCTGTCCGGCCGGGTGATCTCGGATGGGGGCCGTCCGGCCGGGCTGACCGCGGTGCTGACCGATCTGACCGAGCTGAAGAGATGGGAGTCACAGCAGCGCCTGGCGGCCAAGGTCCTGGAGAACAGCATCGAAGGCATCATCGTCACTGACGAGCGGGGCGTCATCGAGATGGTCAACCCGGCCTTCACCTCCATCACCGGCTACAACACCGAGGAGGCCTTGGGCCAGAATGGACTGGAGGCCTCCTTCAACGAGGAGGGCGGGGAGATCAGCCGGGAGATCATGGAGTCCCTGGCCTCGACCGGGCAGTGGCGGGGCGAGGCCTGGAGCCGCCGCAAGGGCGGCGAGGCCTACCCGGCCTGGCGAACCATCAGCGCCATCAAGGACGACCGGGGCCAGGTCAGTCATTACGTCATCGTTTTCCACGACATCTCCGAGATAAAGCGCCGCCACGACGAGATCAAGTACAAGGCCTACCACGACGCCCTGACCGGGCTGCCCAACCGCCTTCTCCTCGAGGACCGGCTCAAGGTCGCCCTGGCCCACGCCCAGCGCAGCCGCAGCCAGATCGCGGTGCTCTTCCTGGACATCGACCGGTTCAAGGACGTCAACGATGGCTACGGCCACGGCGTGGGCGACCAGCTCCTCCAGGAGGCCGCCCGCCGGTTGAGCCAGGCCCTGCGCCAGGAGGACACGGTCTCCCGCCTGGGCGGCGACGAGTTTCTCATCGTCGTGGAGAAGGTCAAGTCGGCCGAGGACGCCCTGGCCGTGGCCTGCAAGCTGGGCCAGATGTTCGCCCAGCCGTTCGAGATCCAGGGCCGGCCCGTTGTGGTGACGGCCAGCATCGGCGTCTCCATCTTCCCCGAACACGGCCAGGATCCGCGCTCGCTCATCCTCAAGGCCGACAAGGCCATGTACCGGGCCAAGGAACTGGGCCGCGATCGCTGTCAGATGTACGAGGATTGACCCGACCGGCCGTTTCTGGTCCCGACCACTTCCCCTGCCCGGTTAAAACTGATAGGTTGCCCTCCGCGATGAAGTCAAGACGCTGGCTCATCTTCGCCAACTGCGCTCCGCTTCTGGTCATGTCCCTGTTCTTCCGGGCCTCCAGCGCGGTGATCGCCCCGGACCTGATCCGGGATCTCAAGCTGGGCCTGGACGATCTGGGGCTCCTGGGCGCGGTCTTCTTCTATTCCTTCGCCCTGGTCCAGATACCCTTGGGCCTGACCCTGGACCGGATCGGCGCCCGCCGGACCATGGTCGGCCTCAACCTGATCGGCGGCCTGGGGGCCCTGGTCTTCGCCCAGGCCGACGGCCTGACCTCGGCCGTGGTCGGCCGGGTCCTGCTGGGCCTGGGCATGTCGGCCAACCTGATGGGGCCGCTCTGGCTCTACACCCGCTGGTTCAAGGCCAACGAGTTCGCCACCATGTTCGGCCTGACCATGGCCGCCGGCAGCCTGGGCAGCATCCTGGCCACCTCGCCCCTGGCCCTGATGGTCCACTCCCTGGGCTGGCGCCCGTCCTTCCTGATCCTGGGCGGCCTGAGCACGGCCCTGGGCCTGAGCCTCTGGCTGATCGTCCGGGACAGGCCCGAAGACTCCCCGGCCCCCGGACCGGCCGCCCCGCGCCGCTCGGCCCGGGCCTCGCTCAAGCTCCTGGCGGGCAGCCGCAGCTACTGGGTCATCTCCGGGACGACCTTCCTGCGCTACGGCACCTACGCCGGCATCCAGGCCCTCTGGGCCGGGCCTTTCCTGATGAACCAGTTAGGGCTCAGCCAGGTGGAGGCCGGCCATTTCCTGCTCCTGCTCAATCTGGGCTTCATCACCGGCGGTCCGGCCTCCGGCCTGATCTCCGACCGGATTCTGGGCTCGGCCAAGCGGACGGTCCAGATGGGCCTGATCGCCGTGGCCGCGACCCTGCTCTGCCTGGCCTTCTGGCCCGGCTGGGTCGCCTTTCTGGTCCTGGGCCCGGTCATGTTCTGCCTGGGCCTGTTCAACGCCTTTGCCAACGTCACCTTCGCCCACATCAAGGAGCTGATGCCGGCCGACATGCCCGGCACGGCCATGACCGGGATCAACCTCTTCGGCATGTTAGGCGGCGGCGTCTTCATCCAGGGCCTGGGCGGAGTTCTGGAGCGGCTGACCGCCGACCCGGCCCAGGGCGGCTTCATGATCGCCTTTCTGATCTGCTGCGGGGCCATCGTCCTGGCCCGGCTCCTCTACTCGGCCAGCCGCGAGACTTCCCCGGGAGCCTGAGCCGGCCGGGGCGGCCGGCTTTGACAAGTCCGGCGCCGGCCGGCATAATAACCATTTCTCGCCGCGAGAGCCCTGGCCCGATCCGGCCGGGCGAGCCTGGGGTGGGGGTCCGAGTGGAGCTGAAGTCAAAGGTCTGGCTGATTATTGCTGTCCTCCTGTTCTGTTCGGCCCAGGCTGCCTGGGCCCAGACGCCCGGGGAGGCGCCGGCCCAGGTGGTCGCGGCCGAGGTCCGGGCCGGCCTGGTCCAGTCCGAGGCCGAGTTCGTGGGCACGGTCTACTGGGTCGAGGTGGCCGAGGTCGCGGCCGAGGTCGGGGGCAAGGTCGAGCGGGTCAACTTCGAGGAGGGCGGCCGGGTCCAGGCCGGCCAGACCCTGGTCGAGGTCAACTCCGATCTGCTCAGACAGACCCTCCGGGCCAAGCTGGCCTCCCAGCAGCAGGCCCAGGTGGAGCTGAGAAAGGCCCGCCAGGACTTCAAGCGCTTCGCCCGCCTCTACCGGGAGGCCACCGTCTCGGAGCAGTCCTACGACGAGTACCGCTTCCAGGTCCTGGGCCTGGAGAAGAAGGTCGCCTCCCTGGAGGCCGAGGCCGAGCGCCTCAAGCTGGAGCTGGACAAGAGCGCGGTCAGGGCGCCCTTCGAGGGTTTGATCCTGGCCAAGAACGTCAGCCCGGGCGAGTGGCTCTCGCCGGGCTCGGCCGTGGCCAGCCTGGCCCGAGCCGACTCCCTGGAGGTGGTGGTCAACGTCCCGGGCAAGGTGGTCCGCTTCGCCCAGCCCGGCCTCGAGGTCGAGGTGGAGATCTCGGGCCAGCGGCTGCCCGGCCGGGTCCTGACCGTCATTCCCAAGGGCGACGTGGCCACCCGGACCTTCCCGCTCAAGATCGGGATCGAGAGCCGGCCCTGGCTGATCGAGGGTATGGAGGCCCATCTGCGGCTGCCCTCGGGCGAACGGGTCGAGACGCTCCTGGTCCCTCGCGACGCCGTGGTCACTCCCTTGGGCCAGACCGTGGTCTTCGCCGTCCGGGAGGGGCGGTCCAGGCAGGTTCCGGTCAGGGTGGTGGGCTACGAGGGCGTCTGGGCCGGCGTGGAGGCCGAGGGGCTGAGTTCAGGGGACAAGGTGATTGTCAAGGGCAACGAGCGCCTGAGGGACGACCAGGCCGTCCAGATCAAGGAGGAGTGAGCCCCGGCTCGACCCATGGACCTTGTCAGAGCCTCCATCACCCGGCCGGTGGCCGTCCTGGTCGGCGTCATCCTGGTCGTCTTCTTCGGCCTGGTCGGCCTCTCCCAGATGCCCTACCAGCTCACCCCCAGCGTGGTCGAGCCGGACATCACCGTCGAGACCACCTGGCCCGGGGCCACGCCCTACGAGGTCGAGCGGGAGATCATCGAGCCCCAGGAGGAGGTCCTCAAGGGCATCCCCGGCCTCAAGGAGATGGAGGGCGAGGCCTACAACAGCCTGGGCCGGGTGACGCTCCGCTTCCGGATCGGCACCATCGTTGACCAGGCCCTGCTCAGGGTCTCCAACAAGTTGGACGAGGTCAGGTCCTATCCCGAAACGGCCGAGAAGCCGGTCATCCGGGCCACCGGAGCCTCGGCCTCGCCCGTGGTCTGGATGGTCATCAAGACCGTCGAGGGCAACCCCCGCTCGGTCTACACCTACCGCACCTTTTTCGAGGACGAGATCCGCCAGTACCTGGAGCGGGTCGAGGGCGTGGCCGACCTCTTCATCGGGGGCGGGACCCTGGACGAGATGCACGTCGTCCTCAAGACCGACAAGCTCGCGGCCTACGGCCTGACCGTCAAAGACGTCATCTCGGCCCTCAGCGCGGCCAACGTCAACGTCTCCCTGGGCAACCTGGGCGTGGGGCGGCGGGACTACCGGGTCAGGGCCGTGGCCCAGTTCCAGTCGCCCGAGGAGATCGCCCGGGTAGTCCTCAAGTCCACCGGCCAGGTGCGGATCACCCTGGCCGACGTGGCCGCGGTCAGCTACGGTCACGAGAAGATCTCGGCGGCCACGGCCCAGAACGGCCAGGAGTGCATCACCTGCGGCATCAGGCCCGAGTCCGGGACCAACGTCCTGACCCTGACCGACCGGATCGAGGACACGGTCAACTGGCTCAACGAGAACAAGCTCAGGCCCAACGGGATCTACCTGGACTGGGTCTACGACCAGCGGCCTTACATCAAGGGCGCAATCGGCCTGGTCCAGCAGAACATCCTCATCGGCGGCGGACTGGCCGTGCTGGTCCTGCTCCTCTTCCTGGGCTCGATCCGCTCGACCCTGGTGGTGGCGACCTCCATTCCCATCAGCGCCATCGGCACCTTCATCCTGATGAACGCCCTGGGCCGCAACCTGAACGTCATCAGCCTGGCCGGGATCTCCTTTGCCGTGGGCATGCTGGTGGACAACGCCATCGTCGTCCTGGAGAACATCGACCGCCACGTCCACCTGGGCAAGTCGCGCCTGGAGGCGGCCTACGACGGAACCAGGGAGGTCTGGGGCGCGGTCCTGGCCTCGACCCTGACCACGGTGGCCGTCTTCCTGCCGGTCGTCTTCGTCCAGGAGGAGGCCGGCCAGCTCTTCAAGGACATCGCCATCGCCGTCACCGGCGCGGTCTCGCTCAGCTTCCTGGTCTCGGTGGCGGTCATCCCCATGTTCTCCCGCCGGCTCCTGGCCCGGGTCAAGGCCGGCGAGAGATCCGGCTGGCTGCGCCGCCTGGGCGGCCTGCCCGCGGCCGGCATAGTCAGGCTGGTCGACATGAGCCTGAGGCACTGGCTGACCCGTCTGCTGACCATCCTCTGCCTGATCGGCCTGGCCGCGGTCTCGGTGGTCCTTCTCTTTCCCAAGATGGAGTACCTGCCCGAGGGCAACCGCAACCTGATCATCAGCATCCTGGTCCCGCCGCCGGGTTTGAGCTACCAGGAGCGCAAGGACATCGGCGATTACCTCTATAATTCCCTGAAGCCCTACTTCAAGGCCGACAAGGACGGCTACCCCGGCATTGACAGCCTCTTCTACATCGGCACCGAGTGGATAACCCTCTTCGGCTCCTCCTCCATCCACGAGCAGCGGGCCGGGGAGCTGATCCCGCTGTTCATGAGGACCATGAACTCGATCCCCGGGGTCTTCGGCATCTCCCAGCAGGCTGGCATCTTCCAGACCAGGCTGGGCCGGGCCAGGACCATTGACATCGACCTGTCCGGGCCGTCCCTGGAGAGGCTGGTCGCCCTGGGCGGGTCCATGTTCGGCCGGATCAACCAGGAGCTGGGCCGGGTCCAGATCCGGCCCATCCCCTCCCTGGAGCTGATGTACCCCGAGGTCCGGCTCATCCCCATCCGCGACCGGATCAAGGCGGCCGGCCTGAACGAGACCGACCTGGGCGCGGCCCTGGACGTGGCCCTGGACGGTCGCAAGGTGGGTGAGTTCAAGCGGGAGGGCCACAAGAAGATCGACCTGATCCTCAAGGACCAGGACAAGGACGTGGCCACGCCCGAGGAGCTCTACCGCTCCCTGGTGGTCACGCCCTCGGGCCGGAGCGTGCCCGTCTTCTCCCTGACCAGCCTGGAGCGGACCTCGGGCATCAACGTCATCCGCCACCTGGAGCGGCAGCGGACCATCACCCTCCAGGTGACCCCCTCTAAGGATCTGCCCCTGGAGGAGGCCATCGAGGCCATCCAGAACAAGGTCATCGGGACGATGAGGTCCGAGGGTCAGCTAAAGGGGATCGAGGTCAGGGTCAGCGGCGCGGCCGACAAGCTCAGCCAGACCAGGGAGGTCCTCCAGTGGAACTTCCTGGTGGCGGCCCTGATCACCTACCTGCTCATGTCGGCTCTGTTCGGCAACTTCATCTATCCCCTGGCCATCATGTTCACCGTGCCCCTGGCCGCGGCCGGGGGCTTCATCGGGCTCAAGCTGGTCAATGTCTTCATCGCCGTCCAGGCCCTGGACATCCTGACCATGCTGGGCTTTGTCATCCTCATCGGCGTGGTGGTCAACAACGCCATCCTGATCGTCCACCAGTCCCTGAACAACATCCGTCTCCACGGCATGGAGAGGCGGCAGGCCGTGGTCGAGGCGGTCAGGACCAGGCTGAGGCCGATCTACATGAGCGCCGCGACCTCGGTTCTGGGCATGCTGCCCCTGGTGGTCGCGCCCGGGCCTGGGTCGGAGCTGTACCGGGGGCTGGGCAGCGTGGTCCTGGGCGGGATAGCCGTGTCCACGGTCTTCACCGTGTTCATGATCCCCTGCCTGCTGATGTTCTTCATCAGGATGGAGAAGTGAAGGTTTAGAGGGGCAGAGGAGGGGGCCGGTTCAGAGAGCCGGCGCTGAGCCTTCTCCGAACGAGCAGGAGAAGAGCCTCCTTCCCCAAGTCTGAAGACTTGGGGCACCCTTGACCCTGCTTTGATCTTGACCTCACCGACCCTGGGCGGATAGTCGTTTCTTTCGCTGCGCGAGGGTGCCAGGGACGCGGCCCTGGCACCACGGAAACACTAACAACTTACCATTAAACAATATAATATGTGGTGTCGGGGCCGCGTCCCCGACGCCAGGCCGAAGGCCAGGACAAGCCCCGGTCTGGCTCTTGGCCGCCTCTCCAGTGAGCATTCAACTCCGGGAGAGCCCTCGTGGACGCCCCCCTATTGTCAGCTGGGCCGCCAGCCCTAGGTCGTTACAGCTGTACCCCCCGGCCGTTTCCATCATACCGAGCCGGTACGGTCCAGATCCCAGAACGACCGATGGGGCCGTGTTTGGTGTAACGTATCATCCTGACCCTATGAATTAGTTAATGGAAATCGCCTGGTTTTCATCGCCGGCCACATTCACCCCCTTCCTTGACAACCTCCTTGCCTGAGCCAGAATGTTTAAGTTAACCCCCGGCCGGGATTATCATCCAACCCCGGCCCAGCCCAGGAGGCCCACTCATGCCCACTCTGGTCCTGCTCCGCCACGGCCAGAGCGTCTGGAACAAGGCCAACCGCTTTACCGGCTGGACCGACGTGGATCTTTCCCCGGCCGGGATCGAGGAGGCCCGCCAGGCCGGACGGCTCCTCAAGTCAGGGGGCTACACCTTTGACCTGACCTGCACCTCGGTCCTCAAGCGGGCCATCAGGACCCTCTGGCTGGTCCTGGAGGAGCTGGACCTGATGTGGCTGCCGGCGATCAAGTCCTGGCGGCTCAACGAGCGGCACTACGGCGCCCTGCAGGGGCTGAACAAGCAAGAGACGGCCGACCGGTACGGCCCGGCCCAGGTCAAGGCCTGGCGGCGCTCCTACGACACCCGGCCGCCTCTCCTGGCGGCCGACGACCCGCGCCAACCCGGCCGCGACCCCCGCTACGCCGTGGTGGAGCCGGCCCTCCTGCCGGCCGGCGAGTCCCTCAAGGACACCCTGGCGCGGGTCCTGCCCTTCTGGGAGGAGGTCATCGCCCCGGGCCTCAAGGCCGGCCGCAAGCCGCTCATCGCCGCCCACGGCAACAGCCTGAGGGCCCTGGTCAAGCACCTGGAGGGCATCTCCAACCAGGACATCGTCGGCCTGGAGATCCCCACCGGCCTGCCCCTGGTCTACGAGCTGGGGCCCAGGCTGGGCGTTCTGGAGCGCCGCTATCTGGGGGAGAGGGAAGAGATGGCTTGAGCCGGACCGGGCCGCCCCATCCGGGCGGGCGGGGAATCGCCGCCCGCCGCTTCCATCAGAATTTCACTCGATCTTCTTGAACTTGTCCCCGGCCAGGCCGCAGACCGGGCACTTGTCCGGGGCCGCCTTCTCGACAGTGTGGCCGCAGACCGGGCAGACATAGTAGGGGTAGAGCTCGCCGGGCTCGCTCAGGGAGTCCAGGACCTTCTGGTACAGGGCGGCGTGGACCTTCTCGGCCTCGTTGGCGTAGTTGAAGGAGCGCAGAGCCTTCTGGTTGCCCTCTTCCTTGGCCGCCTGGATCATCTCCGGGTACATGCTCTTGAACTCGTGGGTCTCGCCGGTGATGGCCTCCTTGAGGTTGTCCGCGGTGGCGCCGATGCCGCCCCAGGCCCTCAAGTGGTTGTGGGCGTGGACCGTCTCGGCCTCGGCCGCGGCCCTGAACATCCGGGCCGCCTGCTTCTTGCCCTCCAGGTCGGCCTTCTGGGCAAAGGCCAGGTACTTGCGGTTGGCCTGGGACTCGCCGGCAAAGGCCTGCTTCAGGAATTCCTCGCTCTTGGACACGGTAGCCTCCTCCTCGCGGTTCAGTCTTCTTGAAGGGTTCAGAACCGGACAGACAAAGGTTTTTTAGGGAACTAAACAAAGATATAGCCTGGCCTCAGGGCCTTCAAGGGCCGGCGGGACGATTTCGGGCGGGCCGTCTCAGAGAAAGAGCCAGAGGAGGAGCCCGATCAGGAGCGAGGCGGCCACGCCCAGGGGGATGGTCCAGCGCAGGATGGCTCCCTCCTGGCCCTGGGCGTTGCACATGGGCGTGGCGATGGCGATCTTGAAGGGCGAGGAGATCGACCCCAAGGAGGCGCCCACGGCCAGCCCGGCCGAGAGCCAGGTGGCCGAGACGTTCATCAGCTCGGCCGCCTGGACCTGGAGCTGGCCGAAGAGCATGATCGCGGCCACGCCGTAGCCGGTCAGGAAGGTCCCCACCCAGCCCAGGAAGGGCACGAAGACCGGGTAGAGCGACCCGGTCTGGACAAAGAGCCCCTGGGCCAGGAGGTGGGGCAGGTTGTGGGCCTGGTCCAGGGAGGCGAAGCCGGCCGACCAGCCCGAGAAGGCGATCATCTGGCCCATGGCCCCGAAGAGGGACATGGCCAGGCAGGCCCGCCAGCCCTTGCTGCCGCCCTGGCTGAGGGCCCGGCGGACCTGCTCGGCCGGGACCCTGAGAAGCCTGACGGACAGGAGGAAGGCCAGGAATAGGTAGGTGTAGGCCGAGAAGAAGGGGGTCAGGGTGACGTCGTGGACGGGCGTGAGGCTGAGCTTGAGGCCGAGCCGGTTGACGGTCAGGTCCTTGAGGGGCGGGACCACGTTCAGGAGCAGGAGGGCCAGGAGCATGAAGCCGAAGGGGGCCAGGTCCCGGGCGATCTGGCCGTTCAGCCTCAGCCCGCCCGGCCCCAGGGCCAGCAGGGCCACGATCAGGCCCAGGCCGCCCAGCATGCCGGAGATGGACACGCCCAGCCAGGCGGCCGCGGCCAGGGCGACAAGGCCGACCAGGAGGCCGCAGCCCAGGGACAGGGCCAGCCGGCGCCAAACCCCGGGCGGGCCGGGCAGGAAGAAGGGCAGGCAGGCGGCCATGCTCAGGGTGGCCGGGATGGACAGCCAGGCCGAGGCCAGGCCCAGATCGTAGGCCGGCAGGCCGGTGACCAGGGCCAGGACGGTGATGATCAGGCCGGCCATCTCCAGGGTCATCAGGCCGGCGTAGCCGATTATGCTCAGGCTGGCCGCGCCGAAGGGGCTCACCCCGGCCGCGGCCAGCATGGGCGCCACCACCGGCTCGGCGATGACGCTGGCCCCTTCCATGAAGTTGCCCACGCCCAGGGTGATAAGCAGGCTCCGCTGAAAGGCGTCGCGCACGCCGGCCATGGCCCAGTCCACGATCCGCTTGAACGAGCCGGTGGCCAGGAGCAGGCTGGAGAGGAGGATGCCGGCCAGGATGACCAGGACCAGGGGCAGGGTGGTCAGGGCCCCGTCCAGGGCGGCCAGGAGGGTCACCCGGACCGGGGTCTCGAACCAGAGGACCACCAGGCCGAAGGTGAACAGGGCGCCCCAGACGGACATCTCCAGGGCTGGCCGCTTGAAGACCACGGCCAGGACGGCCAGGAGCAGGACCGGGCTCCAGCAGAGTGAGAAGGTCAGGGGGTCCACGGGGCCTCCCGAGGCGAGTTGACCCGAAACCCGGCCATGATAGCCCAGGCGGCCGGGCCGGGGCAAGGGGGCTTTCGCCCCCGGGATTCCCTTGCCCGGCCACGGGGTTGCTGCTATCTTCGGGTGGAAACTTGAGAAGGCGCCCGGCCGCTGACTTTTTACTCGGCCGGTCCTGAATATGAGCGAGCCGTCGTCCTGGAAATCCCCCCTCGTCGAGCTGGCCCCGGAGCTGTTCCAGCGCCTGGTCGTGCCCCTGCTCCTCATCGCCGGCATTTTCGGCCTGGGCACGGTCGGCTACTTCATCCTGGGCCAGGGCAGGTGGGGCCTGCTCGACTGCGCCTACATGGTCTCCATCACCCTGACCACGGTCGGCTACGGCGAGGTCCTGGAGAGCATGGGTCCCCAGGCCCGGACCTTCACCATGGTCCTGATGTGGCTGGGCATGGGCGTGACCCTCTACGCCGTGTCCACGGTTACCGCCTTCGTGGTCGAGCACAACCTGACCCGCATCTTCCGGGAGCGCAAAATGGAAAAGCAAATAGCCGCCCTGGAGGGGCACGTCATCGTCTGCGGCGCCGGCCAGACCGGCTTTCACGTCATCAGGGAGCTGGTCACGACCAACCACCCCTGCCTGGTCGTGGAGCTGGACCAGGCCCGGGTGGACTGGCTGAGCGGCCAGTTCAAGGACCTGCTGATCATCGCCGGCGACGCCACCGAGGAGGCCACCCTGCGGCGGGCCGGGGTCAGCCGGGCCAAGGGCCTGGTGGCCGTGCTGGCCCAGGACAGCCAGAACATGCTCATCACCGTGGAGGCCCGCTTCATCAACCCCAACCTCAAGATCGTCACCCGCTGCAACTCCAACAACCTGGTGGGCAAGTTCACCTATGCCGGGGCCAACTACGTCATCAACCCCGCCTTCATCGGCGGCATGCGCATGGCCAGCGAGATGATCAGGCCCCACGTGGTCACCTTCCTGGACCGGATGCTCCGCGGCCAGGACCCGAGCATCAGGGTCGACGAGGTCCAGGTGGCCGAGGGCTCCCCCCTGGCCGGCAAGTCCCTGGCCGAGGCCGACGTCTTCGGCCGGACCGGGTTGACCCCGATCGCCCTCCAGTCCCCGGACCAGAAGGAGTTCACCTACAACCCAGGCCCAGGGACCAGGATCGCGCCCGGGGTGACCCTGCTGGTTATCGGCAACCCGGAGCAGGTCGCCCGGCTGGAGAAGCTCTGCCGGGGCTGACGGCCTGAACAGGGCCGGGCCCCGGTCCTGCTTGACCTGGCCCCGGCGGCCAGATTAAAGTCAATCAGGCAATTCCTTCTACCTCATCTGAAGGAGGTTCCAAGGCATGTCAGTCAGTGAGTACAATCCATTTCGGATGGCCCAGGCGCAGTTGGACGACGCGGCTGAGCGGCTGGGATTGGACGAGGCGACGCACGAGCTGTTGCGCTGGCCGATGAAGGAGTACCAGTTCACTCTTCCGGTAAGGATGGACGACGGATCGGTGAAGATATACAGGGGCTACCGGGTTCAGTACAACTGGGCTCTGGGTCCGACGAAGGGCGGGTTGCGCTGGCACCCGGACGAGACGATTGACACGGTGAGGGCGCTGGGGGCCTGGATGACCTGGAAGTGCTCGGTGGTGGAGCTGCCGCTGGGCGGAGGCAAGGGCGGGGTGACGTGCAACCCCAAGGAGCTGA
>Ga0209164_1000256_pt1 | contig 158543 bp, 142 predicted proteins | sample MTBNYHSulfiMetaG_FD_187458 | JGI IMG/M metagenome (GOLD analysis project Ga0209164, IMG submission 187458) | Enrichment culture microbial communities from rom New York Harbor, USA that are MTBE-degrading - MTBE-NYH (New York Harbor Sulfidogenic)... | ecosystem: Environmental > Aquatic > Marine... | reverse complement strand
CCGCTACCTGGTCCGGCTCAGGCCGGCCGGCTGAGGCCAGCAAAACCTCAATTTCCCAGGCCAGAAAGGCCCCTTCCACCCCTAAGACTATCTTTGACTTTGTCGGGGGCCTCTGATATGACTTGCCGAGCTATCCACCGGGAAGGATTACATGCGCAAAGTAGCTGAATGCTTGAAAAACATGCCCATCTCCGGCATCAGGGAGATCATGGACCTGGCCGCTGAGCGCCAGGAGACCTTTCATCTGGAGCTGGGCGAGCCGGGCTTCCCCACCCCGGCCCACATCCAGGAGGCGGCCTTCCAGGCCATCCGCGACGGCTACACCAAGTACACGCCCAACGCCGGCCTGCCCTCCCTGAGGCAGGCCATCCAGAGGAAGCTGGCCGCGGAGAACGGCATAGAGGCCGGCCTGGAGCAGATCGCGGTCACGCCCGGGGCCATCTTCGCCAGCGCCAGCGCCCTGATGACCGTGGCCGAGGCCGGTGACGAGATCCTGATCCCCGACCCGTTCTGGCCCGACTACCACATGCTGACAGTGATCCTGGGGCTCAAGGCAGTCTTCTACAAGCTTCGCGCCGAGAATGACTTTCAGCCGGACCTGGCCGAGCTGGACCGGCTCATCTCCCCCCGGACCAGGGCCCTGGTCATCAACTCGCCCTCCAACCCGACGGGCAGCGTCTTCCCCCGGGAGATGATCGAGAGCCTGCTCGAGCTGGCCGTCCGCCACGACATCTACCTCATCTCCGACGAGGTCTACGAGCGGATCATCCTCGAGGGGGAGCACCACTCCCCGGCCGCCCTCGACCCGGACGGGCGGGTCATCGCCATCTACGCCGCCTCCAAAACCTACGCCATGACCGGCTGGCGCCTGGGCTGGTATCTGGCCCCCCGGCAGATCGCCCCGGAGATGAACAAGCTCCTGGAGCCGTTCGTGGCCTCGGCCTCGTCCGTGTCCCAGAAGGCCGCCGAGGCGGCCCTGTCGGGCCCGCAGGACTGCGTCAGGGAGATGGTGGCCGCCTATGTCCGGCGCCGGGACATGGCCTTGAGCCTTCTGGAGGCCGGCGGGGTCCGCTTCAACCGCCCCCGGGGCGCCTTCTACCTCATCGCGGACATCAGCCCGACCGGGCTGGGCTCCTATGCCTTTGCCCGGCAGCTCCTCCAGGCCACCGGGGTGGCCGTGGCCCCGGGCCTGACCTTCGGCCCCGGCTCGGACCACCTCATCCGCCTCTCCTTCTGCGCCGAAGACGAGGAGCTCAGGGAGGGCGTAAACAGGTTCTGCCGCTTCTACCAGGGACTGGTGAAAAGAATAGCCGCCTAGACGCCGGCCGGCTTCCGAGGAGGCTGAGAGCTCGGGCTCAGGTCCGGGCCGCTTCGGCCGCCTAGGGCAGCCGGTGCTCCTGCAGATAGGCGACCATGTCGGCGGGCTTGGGCATCAGGCGCGGCTCCGGGTTGTCGATGGCGGCCCCGGTCCTCCGGGCGTGCTCCGAGCCCCACTTGCACATGGCCCACAGGAGAGGCCGGATGGTCTCGCCGTGGTCGGACAGGGAGTACTCGACCTTGGGCGGGACCTGGGCGTAGACCTTGCGCACGATCAGGCCGTCGGCCTCCAGCTCCCGCAGTTGCTGGGTGAGCATCTTCTGGGTGATGCCGGGGACCATTCGCCGCAGCTCGGCGAAACGCCTGATGTTGTCCTGGAGGTGCCACAGGATCAGAGACTTCCACTTGCCTCCGATGGCCCCCAGGGTCACTTCCACCGGGCAGTTGTAATGCCTGTCTCCGCACTGGATCATCTCCGCCTCCTCTTCGCCCCTCGCCTCTCGGGCCTGGAACGGCCGGCCGGCGCAAGGATAACTAGTCATTAATTGACCGATACTTTGCGCCTTCCAGGCAGCGGCTTTAGTATCTTAAAGGATACTATAGCACGCAAATGTACCTACTTGACAAGAAAAATAATACAACCCAGGGTGTGGTGTATGTAACCGGTCAATCCGGTTGCGGGCGGGTTCCCGAATCATCCGGCCGGGAGGCGATCCGGGCCGGAGGGTGAGCGGAACCAGTCAAGGGCGGAAGGTCCCTCAGGAAAGGGGTGGCGAGTTGGAAAAGTCAGCCATCGGGGCCCGAACATACATTTACCCAATGCCCGCGGCCCTGGTCGGGGCCCTGGTCGACGGCCGGCCCAATTACCTGACCATCGCCTACTGCGGCGCCGTGAACCACGAGCCGCCCATCATCTCGGTCGGGCTGAACAAGAAGCACTACACCAACCGGGGGATCAAGGAGAACGGCACCTTCAGCCTCAACATCCCCTCGGCGGACATGGTCAAGATCACCGACTACTGCGGGCTCGTATCCGGGCACAGGGTGGACAAATCAAATATTTTCAAGACGTTTTACGGATCTCTCAAGACCGCGCCCCTGATCGAGGAATGTCCCCTCAGCCTGGAATGCCGGGTCGTCCAGGTTCTGGAGCTGGCCATGCAGAACGTCTACCTGGGGCAGGTCATCCAGGCCTACGCCGAGGATCGCTTCCTGACCAACGGCCTGCCCGACATCAAGAAGATGAACCCCATCGTCTTTTCCATGCACGACAACAACTACTGGACGGTCGGAGAGCACCTGGGCCGGGCCTGGAGCATCGGCAAGGAGCTCAAGGCCGGATTGGGAGGCGCCAGATGAGCGCCCAGTTCCCGCGCCTTCTGGGGCCCTCTCGCCTCGGCAATCTGGAGCTCAGAAACCGCCTGGTCATGCCGGCCATGTGCACCAATTTCGCCAATGAGGACGGCACGGTCAGCCAGCGGCTCATCGACTATCACGAGGCCCGGGCCCGCGGCGGCGTGGGACTGATAATCGTCGAGGCCTCGACCATCGATTCCCCCCTGGCCAACGGGGTCAAGCGCCACGTCTACGTCGACGACGACCGGTTCATCCCCGGCCTGAGCGCTCTGGCCGAGACGATCAGGCGCCACGGAGCCGGGGCCGCCCTCCAGATCGTCCACGCCGGCGCCGCGGCCTACGTCAGCCTGCCCGGCAAACCCCTGGTCGGTCCCTCGGCCGTGGCCAGGCCCGGCGGAGCCGTGCCCCGGGAGCTGACCCTGGCCGAAATCGAAGAAACAGTCCGCCACTTTGCCCGGGCGGCCCGGCGGGCCCAGAAGGCCGGCTTTGACGGGGTGGAGATCCACTGCGCCCACGGCTATCTGGTCTCCGAGTTCCTGTCCTCCTATTTCAACCGGCGGACAGACCGCTACGGCGGCGGCCTGGAAAACAGGGCCCGGCTGATGGTCGAGATCCTCCAGGCCACCAGGGAACTGGTCGGCCCGGACTATCCCATCTGGATCCGCCTCAACGGGGCCGAGTTCGGCTCCGCGGCCGGCCTGACCCAGGACGAGGCCCGCCAGGTCGCGGCCATGGCCGAAGCCGCCGGGGCCTGCGCCATCAACGTCTCCCTGTCCTCTTTCGAGATGAACCTCAAGGCCGGCCCGCCCACGGCCCAGGTCCCGGGCAACCTGATCTTCCTGGCCGAATCCATCAAGAAGGCGGTCCAAGTCCCGGTGATGTCCATGGGCCGGCACGACCCGGCCTCGGGCGAGGCGGCCCTGGAGAAGGGCCAGGCCGACCTGATCGTCATGGGCCGCCGCCTGATCGCCGACCCCGAGCTGCCCAACAAGGCCGCCTCGGGCCGGCTGGACGAGATAAGGCCCTGCCTGGGCTGCATGACCTGCCTGGACTGCATAACCGCCTGGCACGTGCCCGTCTACTGCGCGGTCAACGGCGCCGTGGGCCGGGAGCGGGAGTTCCAGGTCCAGGCGGCGGACCGGCCCCGGAAAGTCTTCGTGGTCGGCGGCGGGCCGGCCGGGATGGAGGCGGCCCGGGTGGCCAGACTGAGAGGGCACGAGGTCTCTCTCTTCGAAAGGGCATCAGCCCTGGGCGGCCAGCTCCGGCTGGCCAGCCGGCCGCCCTACAAGGCCGTGATCCGGAACCTGGCAGACTACCAGCAAGCTCAGCTCCACAAGCTGGGCGTCAAGGTCATCCTTGGCCAGGCGGTCGGCCCGGAGATGATCGCGGCCGAGAGACCCGAGGGCCTCATCCTGGCCGCCGGGGCCAGGCCGATCCGGCCCGAGATCCCGGGTCAGGAGAGGGCCGAGGTCGTTCTGGCCTCGGACGTCCTGGCCGGCAAGGCGCCGGTCGGGGAGAGGGCGGCCGTCATCGGCGGTGATCTGGTCGGCTGCGAGACGGCCGAATTTCTTGCCAAAGAGGGCCGGAAAGTCACCGTCATCGAGCTTCTTGACCAACTGGCCAGGAAACTCAACCCCAGGCAGAGGGATCATCTCCTGGCCAGGCTGGCGGCTGACGAGAACATAGAGGTTTTCACCGGCGTGCGCCGGGAGCGGATTACGGCCGAGGGCCTGGTGATCACCACCCGGGAGGGCCAGGAGCGGACCGTGGCCGCGGAGACGATAGTCATCGCCGTGGGCTCCCAGGCCGACACCTCTCTGGCCGAGGCCCTGCCGGGCGGGCCGCTCAAGGTCGTGTCCATCGGCGACTGCCTTGAGCCGAGAGACATCGCCTCGGCCATGAGAGAGGGAATCCAGGCCGGGCTGGCAGTTTGAGCCCGGGCCAAAGAGGCTGGTCCTGGTCGGGCGGAGGCCCCTGCCCTGATCGGGGTGAGAGTTCTTTGCGCGGATCGACCGGGCAGAACTTTGGAGGAAGTCAGACGTGGACAGGAAGCAGGTGGCCTTTGACGAGAGGTTTCTGACCGATCCCTCCGGGCCGGAGCAGGCCCGCCTGATCGGGACCAGGTGCCGCTCCTGCGGGGTGGTCACCTTTGGCCGCTCCCAGAACTGCGAGCACTGCACCAGCAGCCAGGTCGAGGAGATCGCCCTCTCCACCAGAGGGAAGATCTGGAGCTACACCGTCCTCCGCTACGCCTCGCCGCCGCCCTATCAGCCGCCCGAGCCCTACGTGCCCATCCCGGCGGCCTGGGTGGAACTGCCCGAGGGCGTGCGCGTCATTTCCCCGATCCGGGACTGCCAGCCCGACCAGCTCCAGGTCGGGCTGGAGGTGGAGCTGGTCGTGGCCAAGGGCTGGGAGGACGAGGCCGGCAACGAGGTGATGTCTTACGCTTTCAGGCCGATCCGGTAGCGGGCCGACAGGAGCTTGGATCATGGACAAGGTGATGATAATCGGGGCCGGCTGCCATCCCTGCGGCCGCTTTCCGGGCAAACCCCACACCGCCATCGGCCGGGAGGCGGTCCAGCTGGCCCTGGACGACGCCGGTCTGGAGTTCAAGGACATCCAGGCCGCCTTCTGCAGCCGGGTCTTCCTGCCTCAGTGCACCGGGCTGAAGGTCCTGACTCAGTTCGGCCGGACCGGCATCCCCATCGTCGACATCGAGGCGGCCTGCGCCTCCAGCGGGGCCGCCCTCAAGCAGGCCTGCGACGCCATCCTCTCCGGCCGGCACGACATTGTCCTCGTCTTCGGCGTGGAGAAGGTCGGCAGCGGCTTCCTGCCGCCGCCCAACTACGCCGAGTGGCAGATCCGGATGGGTCTCTGCCAGAATCCGATGTACTGGGCCCTGGCCGCCAGGAGGCACATGCACGAGTACGGCACGACCATCGAGCAGATCGGCCGGATATCGGTCAAGAACCACAAGTACGGGGCCCTCAACCCCCTGGCCATGTACCGCAAGGAGATGACCCTGGAGGAGATCCTCAACTCCAAGCCGGTCTGCGATCCGATGACTCTCTACATGATCTGCGCGCCCAACGAGGGGGCCGCGGCCATGGTCCTGGCCAGCGAGAAGACGGCCCGGAGGCTCGGCGCCCGGTCAATCACCCTGGCCGCCATCGAACACAAGATCGGACGCTATCCCATGCTCAACGTGGCCGCCTACCACCAGAGCCCGGTGAGTGACTACTCCTGCGCCACCACCGACGCCGCCCTGGCCGCCTACGAGTATGCCGGAATCGGCCCCCAGGACATCGACGTGGCCGAGGTTCAGGACACCGACGCCTTCTGCGAGCTGGAGGCGTACGAGCACCTGGGCTTCTGCAAGCCGGGCGAGGGCGGGCGGCTGGTCGACGAAGGGGCCACCGAAATCGGCGGGCGGATCCCGGTCAACACCAGCGGCGGCCTGATCAGCAACGGCGAGCCGGTCGGCGCTTCCGGGCTGAGACAGGTCTATGAGATGATCCTGCAACTCAGGGGCGAGGCCGGGGCCAGGCAGGTCCAAGGCGCCAAGGCGGCCCTCACCCACGTCTACGGCGCGGACGGCCACAGCGCCGTGGCCATTCTGACCAGGTAAGCCGGCCAGGCGGGGGCCGCATGCTCAGCCCTGGCCGAGAGAGGTTCAGGTCAATTAAACTCGAAGGAGGGGTATCCAGATGAAGAAGTTTTTGGTCGTCCTCTTCGTCATCGCCCTGGCGGTCCTGGTGGCCGTCCCGGGCCTGGCCGCGGAAAAGGACAAGAAGTTCCGCTACAAGATGGAGTTCTTTTTCGCCAAGGGTCATCCGGCCACCGTTCACTGCCAGGACTACTTCTGCAAGGTGGTTGACAAGCTGAGCCAGGGCCGGCTCAAGATCGCCTCCCACGGGGCCAACGAGCTGGTGCCCACCTTCGAGATCTCCAGTGCCGTGTCCAAGGGAACCATCGAGATGGGCACCTGGACGCCCTACTTCGACATGGGCAAGGACCCGGTGGGCGGCATCCTGGGCGTGATGCCTTTCGGCTTCACCGGACACGACTACATGGTCTGGTACTATGAGGCGGGCGGCAAAGAGTACGTCCAGAAGATGTACGACAAGTACAACATCCACGTCATCGGGGCCTGGCTCTCCTTCGCCCAGATGGCCGGCATCAGCAAGAAACCCATCACCAGCCTGGCCGAGATGAAGGGCAAGGTCTTCCGCAACACCGGCCTGCCGGCCAAGATTCTGGAAGAGGTGGGCATCAAGACCATCGTCCTGCCCCCGGGCGAACTCTACACCGCCCTGGACAGGGGCACCGTGGACATCCTGGAGTTCTCCACCCCCAGCGTGAACTGGTCCTTCGGCCTGCACGAGGTGGGCAAGTACGTCCTGGTGCCCGGCTGGCAGGAGCCCTCCTCGCTGATCATCAACATCATCAACAAGGACGCCTGGAATTCGCTGCCCGAGGACCTTCAGTACATCCTGGAGATCGCCACCAGGGCCGAGTACCAGAACTACGCCACCTTCGGCGTCTATGACGACGCGGTGGCCTGGAAGAAGATGCTGGACTACGGCTGCGTGGTCAACCGCCTCTCCAACGAGGACCTGGCCGCCCTGGAGGAGGCCACCAACAAGGTCCTGCAGCGCATGGCCGACAAGGATCCCTTCTTCAAGGAGGTCTGGGACTCGCAGAAGGCCTTCCTGGATAAGATCAAACCGTACCGCAAACTGTCCGATCTCGATTATGAGAAGAAGTAGCGCCGGCCGGGGTTGATCCCCGGAGGACCGCCCGGGTGCCGGCGGGAGGCACGGCCGCCTCCCGTCAGCGCCCAGGCCAGGGCAGGGGTAAAAAATTGGACAGCATCCTCAAGGCGATTGACCGGATCAGCGTCTGGATCGGCAAGCTGGCCAGCTGGGCCGTAGTCCTGGTGATGATCATCATCGTCTACGACGTCATCATGCGGCGGATTCTGGCCAGTCCGACGCTCTGGGGCTTTGAGCTGACCTACATGCTCTGGGGGGCCTACTTCATCCTGACCTGCGGCTGGACCGAGCAGGTGGGCGGCCACCTCAGCGTCGACGTCTTCTCCCGCAAGTTTCCCCCCAGGCTCAAGCTCTGGCTGGACGTGATCCTCTACCTGGTGCTCTGCCTCTTCTGGATCACCGCCCTGATCAAGGGCGGCACCGTTTTCGCCCTGGATTCCTGGATTCGCAACGAGCACACCCAGACGCCATTCGCACCGCCGCTCTACCCCCTCAAGACCTTGCTGCCGATCGGCTTCCTTATCCTCTGGCTCCAGTGCGCGGCCAAGTTCATCCGTGACGTCAGAAAGTTGGCCAAGAGAGAGGTCTGAGTCATGGAACTCAATCCCCTGTGGATGTTCGTCCCGCTAATCCTGCTCGTCTTTCTGGGCCATCCCCTGGGCTTCATCCTGGGCGGGGTGGCCACCTTCTTCGGCCTGCTGGGCTGGGGGCCCCAGGTCTTTCACGTCTTCGCCAACATGTTCTTCGCCATGCAGGCCAACTACCTGCTGGTCGCCCTGCCCCTCTTCATCTTCATGGGCAACATGCTCGGCCGCTCCGGGGTGGCCGAGAAGCTCTACGGCGCCCTGCACGTCCTGATGGGGCCGACCCGGGGCGGCCTGGCCCTGGCCACCGTGGCCATCTGCACCGTCTTCGCCGCGGCCACGGGCATAATCGGGGCCTCGGTGACGGCCATGGGCCTTCTGGCCCTGCCCGAGATGCTCAAGCGCAAGTACGAGATCCACCTGGCCGCCGGCACGGTCATGGCCGCCTCCACCCTGGGCATCCTCATTCCGCCGAGCATCATGCTGGTCATCTACGGGGCCATGGCCCAGCTCTCGGTGGGTAAACTGTTCATGGCCTGCGTCTTCCCGGGCCTGCTCCTCTCGGGCCTCTATTCGGCCTACATCCTGATCAGGTGCTGGATCAACCCCGAACTGGGTCCGCCCCTGGCCGAGGAAGAGAGGCGGGTGCCCCTCAAGCAGAAGATGGTCATGCTGGCCACCTCCATCGCGCCGCCCATCTTTCTGATCCTGGCCGTGCTGGGGACAATTTTCTTCGGCATCGCCACCCCGACCGAGGCCTCCGGCCTGGGCGCCCTGGGGAGCATCTTCATCGCCGCGGCCAACGGCAAGTTCAACTGGAAGGTCTTGAAAGACGCCGTCTTCTCCACGGCGACCACCATCGGCATGATCGCCGTGATCGCGGCCGGGGCGAGCTGCTTCACCGCCGTCTTTCTGGGCCTGGGCGGCGGCGACGAGGTCGCCGACCTGCTCATGAGCCTGCCCGGCGGCCGCTGGGGCGCCCTGATCATGATAATGATCATCCTCCTGGTCCTGGGCACCCTGCTGGACTGGTTCGGCATCCTGCTCCTCTGCCTGCCCATCTTCGGCCCGATAGTCACCACCCTCGGCTTCGACCCCATCTGGTTCGCCGCCGTGGTGGCCGTCAACCTCCAGATGTCCTTCCTGACGCCCCCTTACGGGATAGCCCTCTTCTATCTCAAGGCGGTCAGTCCCCCCGAAGTGACCATGGCCCAGCTGATTCGCTCCATAATCCCCTTCCTGATACTGATCATCATAGGCCTGGCCGCAACCATGGCCTTCCCCCAGGTGGCTCTCTGGCTGCCCAGGGTCATGATCAAGTAGGCCTGGCCGTGGCCGAAGCGGGTCACGATACGCCTCCGGGTCAAACCTCGTCCGCTGACGAGGTTTGACCCGGAGGAGACAAGGAGAAACGGCGTGTTCTACCGCTACCCGGAAGACCTCAAGGAAAAGGAACTGGCTCCGGGGATGGTTCTGAGGCTGGTCTGGGGTGAAAACGTCATGCTCAGCTACGCGACCATCGGCCCCAACCTCAACCCCCCTCACCACACCCACCCCCACGAGCAGGCCGGGATAGTCGTGGAAGGCGAGGCTCTGCTTACCATCGGCGGCGAGACGCGCCTGTGCAAGAAGGGGGACGCCTTCGTCGTCCCCAGCAACGTGCCCCACGGCGCCTCCACCGGGGACAAGGGGGTCGTTGTCGTGGAGACCTTCCACCCCCGGCGGGAGGACTACATCGCCGCTTTCGAGTGAGAGCCGGCCGGCAGGCCCCGCGGCCGCGCCTTGGAGGGGATTCAAGTGTTCAACGTGGTTTCCCTGAAATTCATCCCGGGCCAGGACCAGGGGGAGGCGGAGATCGAGGCCGCCGGCGGCCGGCTGGTCAGGACCCTCTGCCGCACCGGGCCCGAGTCCGACGAGGCGGAGATCCTGGCCGCCGTGGCCGAGGCCGACGCGGTCCTGACCATGCTCCAGCCCTTCACCCGGCGGGTGATCGAGAGCTCGCCCCGGCTCAGGGCCATCTGCGTCACCGGCATCGGCTACGACTGGATAGACGTCGGGGCGGCCACCGAGCGCGGGGTGCTGGTGACCAACGTGCCCGATTACTGCCTGGACGAGGTGGCCGACCACGCCCTCATGCTCCTCCTGGCCTGCGCCCGCAAGCTCCTGCCCCTTCACCGGGCCATCCAGCGGGGTCTCTGGGACGCGCCCATGCCCCTGGATATCCGCCAGAAGGTTCTGCCGCCCATGTTCCGCCTGCGCGGCCAGACCCTGGGCCTGATCGGCTTCGGCAACATCGCCCGTAACCTGACCCCCAAGGCCCAGGCCCTGGGCCTGCGGGTCATGGCCGCCGATCCTTACCTGACCGGGGATCAAGCCCGGAAGATGGGCGTAACCCTGGTGGACCTGGACGGGCTGCTGGCCCAGGCCGACTACGTCTCCCTGCACGCCTCCCTGTCCGAGGCCAGCCGCCACATGATCGGGGCCAGGGAGCTTAACCTGATGAAGCCGACCGCCTTTCTGATAAACACGGCCCGGGGCCCGCTCGTCGACGAGCCGGCCCTGGTCGAGGCCCTCCGCCAGGGCCGGATAGCCGGGGCCGGCCTGGACGTCCTGGAGACCGAGCCGCCGGCCTCGGACAACCCCCTCCTGGAGATGGACAACGTCATCATCACCCCCCACACGGCCCAGTACTCCCAGGAGGCCGAGGTGGAGGGCTGGCGGCGGCCCGGCCAGGAGGCGGCCCGGATCCTGAGCGGCCAGTGGCCCCGGCCCGTGGCCCTGGTCAACCCGGCCGCCAAGGCCGAATACGTGCGGCGCTGGGGGGCCATGCGCGACTGAGGGACCGGCCGCTCCGGGGCCTGGTTCGGGAGGAACGGAGAGAAGAGCGGATGACGGTGAAAGGGCAAAAGACCGGTCTGGCCAGAGCCGAGGAAATCTGCCGCGACCCGGCGGCCGAGGCGCGGCGGCTCAAGGGCCAAGGCCAACGGATCATGGGCTACCTGTGCTGCTACGTGCCCGCGGAAATTCTCACCGCCGCCGGACTGGTCCCCTATCGGATAAGCGGCGAGATGAGGCGGACCCCCACCCTCTCGGACGCCCATCTGGAGATGATCATGTGCTCCTTCACCCGGAGCGCCTTTGATCTGGCCCTCAGGGGCGGCTACGACTTCCTGGACGGCTTCATCGTGCCCCACGCCTGCGACAACATCGTCGCCCTGTACAACGTCTGGCACCGCAGTCTCAAGCCGCCCTATTCCCGCTTCCTCAACGTGCCCCACGTGGTCAGTCCGGCCGCCCTGGAGTTCCTTGAAAGCGAGTTCGAGTCGTTCCGGAAGAGCCTGGCCGAGTTCACCGGCCGGGAGATCTCCGAGGCCGGCCTCCGGGAGGCAGTCGCCCTCCACAACGAAAACCGGGGCCTGGTCCGCCGGCTCTACCAGCTCAGCCGGACCGACCCGCCGCGGCTCTCCGGGGTGGAGACGACCAGGGTCCTCAAGGCGGCCCAGGTCCTGCCCGTGGAGGAGAGTTCGAAACTGCTCGGGGAGGTCATCGCCGAGGTCGAAGAGCGGCCGGCCGGGCCGCCCTCCGGCCGGGCCCGGATAATGATCCACGGCGCCCAGGAGGACGACACCGTCTTCGTGGAGCTGGTCGAGGCCCTGGGCGCCGAGGTGGTCATCGATGACCTCTGCACCGGCACGCGGCCCTTCTGGCACGACGTGGACCCGGACGATCCGCCTCTGAGGGCCCTGGCCGAGCGCTATTTGGACAAGATCTACTGCCCCCGGACCCTCAGGCCCCGGCAGGGCACCCGCCAGGAGGACCTGGAGGCCCGCTTCGGCCACATCCGGGAGCTGGCCCGCCAATGGAAGGCCGACGGGGTCATCCTGCACATCTACCGGTTCTGCGACATCCTGGGCTTCGACGCCCCGGACCTCAAGAGATACCTCCAGGAGGACGGCCGGCCGGTCCTCCTGCTGGAGGACGAGTACAACCTGAGCGCCGAGGCCAGGCTGCGCACCAGGATAGAGGCCTTTCTGGAGATGATCGACCCGGGCCGGCGGGGAGAGGGCTGATGAACCAGGCCGCCCAGACCAAGACCACGGCCACCAAGACGACCAACACCTCCCGCAAGGTGCGGGGGCTGGTCAAGAAGATGTATCAGGACGCTCACGAAGCCAGCCGGAGAGGCGAGCCCACGGCCTACGCCTTCATCATGAGCTTCTCCGACGAGATCATCCGGGCCATGGACATAACCCCGGTCTGGACCGAGAACTACGCCGGCCTTTGCGCGGCCAAGCGGGACGCCGGGCGCTTCCTCCAGAGCGCCACCGGCGAGGGCTTTCCCAAGGACCTCTGCACCTACGCCCTCTGCGGCCTGGGCTTTGACGCTCTGCGCGCCCGCCTGGGGCAGATGCCTCCCCAGGCGCCCGACGGCGGCATGGCCAGGCCCACGGTCATGCTCGGCTCGGGGATGATGGTCTGCGATCCCAGGTACAAGTGGTTCCAGGCCCTCCAGCGCTACATGGACGTTCCCTTCTACGCCCACAACCTCCTCTGGCCGCCCTACCCCTGCGACCTGGACGAGGCCGAGGGCTACTACACCAGGTTCCTGGCCCGGGAACTCAGGGGGTTGATCGACTTCCTGGAGGGCCAGACCGGGCGGAAGATGGACTGGGACCGCCTCAGCGAGACGGTCGACCTGGCCGAGCGGACCCTGAAGATCTGGTGGCGGGCCTACGATCTCAGGCGGGCCGTGCCCGCGCCCATGCCCAGCGAGGACGCCTTCAACTGCATGGTCCCCGGCTGGTTCCTCCTGGGCACCCGGGAGGCCCTGGACTTCTACACCGAGCTCCACGACGAGGTCAAGGCCCGGGTGGACCAGGGCCAGGGGGTCATCCCGGAGGAGAAATACCGCGTCCTCTGGGCCGGGGGGCTGCCGCCCTGGCACTCCCTGAGCATCATGAACTACTTCGAGAGCCTGGGCGCGGTCTTTCCCATCGAGGTGGTCTACCGGCCCTGGGACCCGGTGGAGATCTCGCCCCGGGTGACCGACCCCCTGGAGAGGATGGCCCAGCGCATGTTCAAGGCCTGGACCTACCGCTTTCGCCGGGCCGACTCCAACTCCGGGGTTCCGGACGTGGAGCTGCTCCTGGAGTGGATCGACAAGTACCGCATCGACGGCGTCTTCATGCACCGGGCCTTCTCCTGCCGGACCGTGCACGTGGGCCAGATCCACCTGCTCAACGTCCTCAAGGAGTACTGCGATCTGCCCCAGCTGATCCTGGAGAGCGACATGGTCGACGTGACCACCTTCTCCGAGGAGAGGGTCAAGACCCAGATAGGCGCCTTCGTGGAGACCATGGAGGCGGCCCGGGAGCGCCGCGCCTGAGCGGCCGCCGGGTCCCGAAGGGGAATCGAGCCGTGGACAGGATGCTCGAAGGCAGGGTGGCCCTCATCACCGGCTCGGGCCGGGGCATCGGCCGGGCGGCGGCCCTGCTCCTGGCCGGGGCAGGAGCCAGGGTTGTGGTCAACGACCTGGACCCGGAGCCGGCCGAGGAGACCGCGGCCCTGATCCGGGCCTCGGGCGGCCAGGCCCTGGTCTCAGCCGGGGACGTCACCGCGCCGGACTTCCCGGCCGAGATGGTCGCCCGGGCCGTGGAGACCTGGGGCGACCTGCACATCCTGGTCAACAACGCCGGCTACACCTGGTCGGGCGTGCTCCACAAGACGACCGACCAGCACTGGCAGGCCCTGCTCGACGTCCACCTGACCGCTCCCTTCCGCCTGCTCAGGGCCGCGGCCCCCTGCTTCCGGAGCAAAGGTCAGTCCATTGCCCGGAAGGTCATCAACGTCTCCTCCATCGCCGCCACCGAGGGCGTGGCCGGCGGGGCCGGCTACGCCTCGGCCAAGGCCGGCCTGCTGGGCCTGACCAAGACCCTGGCCAAGGAATGGGGCCGCTACAACGTCCAGGTCAACGCCCTGGCCTACGGGCTGATCGAGACCCGCCTCAGCCGGGACAGGGAGGGCGGCCGGGAGATCGAACGGGAGGGGGCCAGGATCACCCTGGGCCTGGACCCGGAGGCGCGCCGGCTGATGATCCAGGCCACGCCTCTGGCCCGGGCCGGGACCGTGGAGGAGGCGGCCGGGCCGATTCTCTTTCTGGCCTCGCCGCTCTCGGACTTCGTCACCGGGCAGGTGATCGTGGTCAGCGGCGGCCTCCAGTCCAGCCCCTTCTGAATCGAATAAAGTCGGGGCTGTCTCCAATCGAGTTCAAGGGAGTGAGCAACCGTGAGCGATAAGATAGTTGAGTTGGAAAAGTTCGGGTCCCTGGCCAGGATCACCCTCAATCGCCAGGAGACCTACAACGCCTTTGATTACCCCATGGGCCAGGCCCTGGTCCCGGTCATGGAGGACTGCGGCCGCGACCCAAGCATCCGGGCCGTGATCCTGACCGGGTCGGGCCGGGCCTTCTGCTCGGGCGGCGACGTCCGGGCCATGGGCGATTTCCTGGACCGGAGCCAGGAGCCGCCCTCGGTCTTCATCCAGGGCCTGACCAAGTACCTGCACGGCCTGGTGGTCGAGATGCGGCGGATGCCCAAGCCCGTTCTGGGGGCCATCAACGGCGTCGCCGCCGGCGCAGGCCTGAGCCTGGCCCTGGCCTGCGACCTGAGGCTGGCCTCGGCCGAGGCCCGGTTCACCCTGGCCTACACCGGCATCGCCGTGGTCCCCGACGGCGGGGCGACCTTCTTCCTGCCCCGCCTGGTCGGCCCGGCCCGGGCCGCGGAGATGATCTTCACCAACCCGACCCTGTCGGCCGAACAGGCCCGGGACTGGGGGCTGATCAACCGGGTCGTCCCGGCGGAGAGCCTGGCCGAGGAGGCCATGGCCGCGGCCCAGAGGCTGGCCGAGGGACCAACCCTGGCCCTGGCCCGGGCCAAGGAGCTGCTCAACAGGACCTGGGACAGCTCTCTGGAGGCTCAACTGGAGGAGGAGAGGCGCGGCATCATGGCCGCTTTCATGACCAGGGATTTCCAAACCGGGGTCCGGGCCTTCCTGGCCAAGCAGCCGGCCCGCTTCCGGGGTGACTAGATCAGACACTGACCATCATGGGGGCCGATCCGGTCTCGACCGGACCGGCCCCGGCCGCCAGGGCCTAGAGCCGGTCGGACCACTTGTCGAATTTTTTCCTCAGCTCCCGGTGGAGGTTCTTGCCGGTGGCCGTGCGGGGCATCTCCTCCTCCGGGATGAAGTCGATGGTCTTGGGCCTCTTGAAGCCGGCGATCCTGCCCCGGCAGTGCTCCAGGATCTCCGCCTTCAGCTCCTCCGACGGCTCGACGCCCTGGTGAAGGATGACCACCGCCTTGACCGCCTCGCCCCACTTGTCGTCCGGGACGCCGATCACGGCCACGTCCTTGACCTTGTCGTGGGAGCCGATGACGTCCTCCACCTCGGAGGGGTAGACGTTCTCGCCCCCGGTGATGATCATGTTCTTCTTGCGGTCCACCAGGTAGTAGTAGCCGTCGGCGTCGCGGCGGGCCATGTCCCCGGCCGAGAAATACTCGCCCCTGAAGGCCTCCCTGGTCTCCGCCGGGCGGTTCAGGTAGCCCGAGAAGTTGTAGGGCCCCCGGGAGAAGAGCTCCCCGACCTGGCCGTCCGGCACCTCGTGGCCCTCCTGGTCCAGGAGCTTGATCCGGTCCGTGCCGATGACCTCGCGGCCGATGGAGCCCAGCTTGTTCAGCTGGTCCTCGGGCCTGAGCAGGGTGACCAGCCCGGTCTCGGTGGCCCCGTAGCCCTCGAACAAATCAGAGTTCTTGAAGAATTCGAGGATGGCCAGCTTGGTGTCCCGACGGGCCGGGGCCGAGGAGCACATCAGCTTGCGGACGTGGGAGACGTCGTACTTGCTTTTGATCTCCTCGGGCAGGGCCAGCATCATGATGTAGTGGGTCGGGACCAGGGAGGTGAAGGTGATCCTCTCCTCGGCCAGGGTCCTGAGCAGGTGCTCGGGTTCGAACTTGAGCCGGTCGTAGATGCACAGGCCGGCCTGGGTGTAGGTCAGGGCGAAGCCGAAGTTGATGGAGTTGGAGTGGCACATGGGCATGACCGCCAGGCCGATGTCCTCCCGGCGGAAGCCCACCTCGGCGTCGTCGATCAGCCACAGGGCGATGAAGCTCTCGTGGGTCCTGACCGCGCCCTTGGGCTTGCCCGTGGTCCCGGAGGTGTAGCAGATGGTCCAGACGTCCTGGTGATGGGCGCCCTCCGGGGGCTCCCCGGCCGCTCCCCGGGCCATCAGATCCTCGTAATGGACGTACCCGGCCGGGGCCCGGCCCGGCCCCAGGTAGATGTAGTGCTCCATCCTGGGCAGATTGGCCCGGATCGAGTCGGCGCCCTGGACAAAGGGCTCGGCCGCCACCAGGGCCCTGGCCCCGCAGTCGTTGAGGATGTACTCGATCTCGGGCGGGGCCAGGCGGAACATGATCGGCACGGCCACCAGCCCGGCCTTGGCCGCGGCCACGTAGATCTCGGCCCACTCGACGCAGTTGTAGGCGATGGCCCCGAAGGGATCCCCCTTCTTGAGCCCCAGGTCCAGCAGGGCGTTGGCCAGGCGGCAGCTCCTCTCGTTCCACTCCCTGAAGGTAAGGCTCCGCTGGAGGTCCTTGGCGCCCATCTTGTCGGGCACCAGGGCGGCGTTGACTCTGACCATCTCCCCGATGTGCTGCCAGCTGCTCATGTCGATCGTCCTTTGCCCTTATCTTGAATTTATTCAACAAGATGTTCTTGAAGTTATCCTTGAGCCGGGACCTGAATACAGATCCACCCCGCCCGCGAACGGCCCGACCGGTCAGGGCGTGAACCCGGACCGTTTCGACCTGACTTATGACATTATTGGGATTGTATAGGCTATGAAGTCAAGTAGGAACTCTTGCGTGCCATAGTATCTAAAAAGATACCTATCCCTGAGCCCGCGAGTCCGTCCCGGCCAGACGGTACCTGCGCAGCCGGCTAAAGCAGGCTCTTTTCTATGACACAACCGGTCCATCCCCGCGCGTGCGGGGAACTAACAGGCGATGGAATGACCCTCAAGCAGCCGGGGGGAACAGCTGACCGGCTTTGTGCCGTTGCCAGCACTCCCTGATGGAAAGGGCCAGGAGCTGGGCCCGCTCGACCAGGCTCGACTTGATGATGTATTCCCGGTCGCTGTGGTCCTGGTCGCCCAGGGGGCCCAGGCCGTCGACGGCCGGCCTGCCCTCGGCGGCCACGATGTTGGCGTCGGAGCCGCCCGGCCTGAACTCCTCCTCGACGGGCAGGCCCAGAGACCGGGCCTGATCGGCCACGACCTCATAGAGGGCCCGGTTGCCGGCTGACTGCTCCATGGGCGGGCGGTGGGAGACGACCTCAACTTCGACGGCCGTCCCCGGAACCTGCCGGGCGGCCACGATCCTTTCCATTTCGGCCCTGAACAGCTCGGCCTCGGCCCGTCTGGCGAAGCGGACGTCCACCGCGGCCCTGGCCGCCTCGGCCACGGTGTTGGGGCCGATCCCACCCTGGACCACGCCGACGTTGACCGTCAGACCCGGGGCCAGGCCGTTGAGGGCCTCCAGGCCGATGATCTTGTGGGCCAGCTCCAGGATGGCGCTGGCCTTGTCCGGGCCGGCGAAGGCCGCGTGACCGGCCAGCCCCCGGGCTCTGAGGTCCAAGCCCAGGCGGCCCTTGCGGCCGGTGACCACGCCCCCGGTCAGGGAGCCGCACTCCAGAACCAGGGCGGCAATACTTCTCCGGGCCTCGGCCGCGATTATCGGGCCCGAGACGGGCGAGCCGATCTCCTCGTCGGGGTTGAAGATGAACCTGAGCGGAAGCCCGGCCAGCTCGCCCCGGGCCTCCAGGGCCTTGAGGGCGTAGATGCCCGCGACCAGGCCGCCCTTCATGTCGGCCACCCCGGGCCCGAAGGCCCTGGTTTCGTCCTCCCGGTACCAGTTGAAGTCGGTCTCGGCCGGGAAAACCGTGTCCATGTGGCCGATGAGGAGCAGGTTGTCCCGGTCGCCCGCGGCCGGGGTGGAGGCGATGAGGACATCGCCCAGATCCTCCTGGGGCACCGTCACCAGGTCCAGCCCCAGGTTCCCGAGGGTAGCGGCGATGAGCCGCCCGACCCGGTCCACCCCCGGTTTGTTGCGGCTGCCGCTCTGGATCAGGACCATCTCCCGCAGGAGGGCCAGCATCTCGGCCTCACGGCCGGCCAGCCAGTGCAAGATCTCCCGGTTCATTTCGGCGCCTCCCTGGCCAGCGGGGCTCAGAGCTGACGGATTTCCCCGACCCGCCAGCAGCGGGCCCAGTGTCCGGGGCTCCACTCCGCCCAATCCGGCCCCGGCTCCCGCCGGCACTTGTCGACGACGTAGGGGCAGCGGGTGCTGAAATGGCAGCCGGGCGGCGGGTTGATGGGGCTGGGGACGTCCCCCTGGAGGATGATCCGCTTCCTGACGACCTTGGGGTCAGGCACTGGGGAGGCGGAGAGCAGGGCTTCGGTGTAGGGGTGGTAGGGCGAGCGGTGAAGGGCGCGGCTGGTGGTCAGCTCGACCAGCCGACCCAGGTACATCACGGCCACCCGGTCGCTGACGTGGGCCACGACGCTCAGGTCGTGGGCGATGAAGAGGTAGGTCAGGTTGAACTGCTCCTGGAGGTCCTTGAGGAGGTTGAGGACCTGCGACTGGATGGACACGTCCAGGGCCGAGACCGGTTCGTCGCAGATGATGAGCTTGGGGTTGAGGGCCAGGGCCCGGGCGATGCCGATTCGCTGGCGCTGGCCGCCGCTGAACTCGTGGGGGAAGCGCCGGTAGTGCTCCGGCCGCAGGCCCACCACCTCCATCAGCTTCAGGACCCGCTCCCTGCGTTCCTCCTTCCCGGCGATGCCGTGGATGATGAAGGGCTCGCCGATGATGCTGCCCACGCTGCGGCGGGGGTCGAGGGAGGAATAGGGATCCTGGAAAATGATCTGCATTTCCCGCCTGAGGAGGCGGAGTCTCTCCGGGTCGTAGTCCAGGATGTCCTGGCCTTCGAACAGGATCTGGCCGGAGGTGGGTTTGTCCAGGCGGAGGACCAGTCGTCCGAGGGTGGTCTTGCCGCAGCCGCTCTCTCCGACCAGCCCGAGGGTCTCTCCCCGGTTGACGGACAGGTCGACGCCGTCCACGGCCTTGACCCAGCCGCCGGGGCGGGAGATCAGGCCCTTGACGACGGGGAAGTGCTTGGTGAGGTTCCTGACCTCAACCAGCAAGTCAGCCGGGTCCATGACGGGCTGTCCCATTGGTCCGGTTATTCCTCCGGAGGCTCCGCGTACAGCCAGCAGCGCACCAGATGATCCCCTGGGGAGCCGTCCGAGGCCGGGGCCAGGGGGGGTTCCCACTTGCGGCAGGGTTCGTGGACCCGGGGGCAGCGATTGCTGAATCGGCACCCCGGCGGCAGGTCGAGGAGGCTGGGCACCAGTCCGGGGATGGTGCTGAGCCGATCCTTCTTCTCGGCCTCCGGGTCCAGTCGGGGAATCGAGGTCAGCAGCCCCGAAGTGTAGGGGTGGAGAGGCTCGGCAAAGAGGCTGTAGACGTCGGCCGCCTCGACCAGGACCCCGGCGTACATGACGCAGACTGACTGGGCCATCTCCGCGACCACGCCCAGATTGTGGGTGATGAGGACGATGGCCGTCCCGGCCTGGCTCTTCAGCTTGTTCATCAGGTCCAGGATCTGGGCCTGGATGGTCACGTCCAGGGCCGTGGTGGGTTCGTCGGCCAGGAGGAGCTTGGGGTTGCAGGAAAGGGCCATGGCGATCATGACCCGCTGGCGCATGCCGCCGCTGAGCTGATGGGGATAGTCCTTGATCCTCTTCTCCGGGGAGGGGATCCCGACCATCTTTAGCATTTCCACTGACCGGTTCAGGGCCTCAGTCCGGGACAGGCCCTCGTGGACCTGCATGGTCTCGGCGATCTGGTTGCCGACCCTGAAGACCGGGTTGAGAGAGGTCATGGGCTCCTGGAAGATCATGGAGATCTCGTTGCCCCTGATCTTCAGCATCTCGGCCTCGGTCAGCCTGGTCAGATCCCCGCGTCCGGAGAAGTTGATCTCCCCGGCCATGATTCTGCCCGGCGGATGGGGGATCAGGCGCATTACCGACAGCGCCGTGACGCTCTTGCCGCATCCGGATTCCCCGACCACGCCCAGGGTCTCGCCTGGCCGCAGAACCAGCGAGACGTCGTCCACCGCCCGGGCCACGCCTTCTTCGGCGAAGAAATAGGTCTTCAGACCCTTTATCTCCAGGAGAAGGTCCTCGGCGGCGCGGCTGGGGTTATTTGTCCCGGCGGCCATCATTTGCCCCTCAACCGGGGGTCAAGGATGTCCCGGAGCCCGTCGCCCACGAAGTTGAAGCTCATGACCGTCAGCATGATCGCCAGACCGGGGAAGGTGGCCACCCACCACTCGCCCGAGACGATGAGAGACCGGCCCTCGGCGATCATCTGGCCCCACTCCGGCATGGGCGGCTGGGCGCCCAGGCCCAGGAAGCTGAGCCCGGCCACGGTCAGGATGGCCGAACCCAGGCCCAGGGTCGCCTGGACCACCAGGGGCGAGAGAATGTTGGGCAGGATGTGGACCATGATGATCCGATGGCTCTTGTCCCCGAGCGAGATGGAGGCGGTGACGAAGGTCTGCTCCTTGACGTACAGGGTCGAGGACCGGGCAATCCGGGCGTAGCGGGGGATCTGGACGAAGCCCACGGCGTAGATGGCGCTCCTGATCCCCGGCCCCAGAGCGGCGGCGATGCCCATGGCCAGGATGAGTGAGGGAAAGGACATGATCAGGTCCATGACCCTCATGATGATGTCATCCGTCTTCCCGCCCCAGTAACCGGCCGTCACTCCCAGGAAAACCCCGAACAGGGAGCTGATGAAGACGCAGCTTATGGCGATGGCCGCCGACACCCGGGCGCCGTAAACGATTCTGCAGAACATGTCCCGGCCGAGAGAATCCGTACCGAAGAGGTGCTTGACGCCGGGCCGGGCCAGTTTCTCGGCCAGGTCGATCCGGATGGGGTCGTGGGACGAGAAAAGCCGCGGGGCACAGGTCATGGCCAGCAGGACGGCGATTATGACGGAGCCCAGGACCACCAGGGCGTTTTTTCTCATCTTGTTCAGCACGGGATCAATTCGCCCTCTTGTTCCTGAGGCTCTACTCCTGCTTGAAGAGGCGGATCCTGGGGTCGACTACGGCGTAGAGGACATCCACCAGAAGGTTGACCAGGGTGTATATGACCGCGGCGAATATGGCTATGCCCTGAATGGGCGTGTAGTCCAGCCAGGAGATGGAGTCCACCACGTAGCGTCCCATCCCGGGCCAGGAGAAGATGGTCTCGGTGAGCACGGCCCCGTTCAAGAGGATGCCGAAGATGATCCCCAGCACGGTCAGGAGGGGAATGACGGCGTTCCGCAGGGCGTGCTTGTAAACCACCAGTCTCTGGGGCAGGCCCTTGGCCCGGGCGGTCCGGATGTAATCCTCGCCGAGCACGTCCAGCATGCCGGCTCTGGTCATCCGCAGGAGAATGGCCAGGGACCAGGTGGCCAGACAGAAGGCCGGCATGAGGATGAACTTCAGGGACTCTAAAAAAAGGCTCAGGTCTCCGGCCAGCAGGCTGTCGATCAGAAACAGCCCGGTAAAACTCCTGGGCGGGCTGGAGAGAATCGAAAGCCGTCCCATGGGCGGGGGGGCCCATTGCAGGACGTAGAAGAAAATATAAATCAAAATAAGCCCCAGCCAGAAAATGGGCATGGATACGCCGGCCAGGGCGCCCAGGCGGGTCAGATGGTCGATCAGGCTGTTCCGGCGCAAGGCGGAGAGTATCCCCAGGGGGATGGCGATCAGGATGGTCATGACCATGGCCACCAGGGTCAGCTCCAGGGTGGCCGGGAAATAGGCCAGCAGGTCTTGGAGCACCGGGCGGTTGGTCCGGATGGAACGCCCCAGGTCGCCCTGGAGGAGGCCCTTCAGGTAGATCCAGTACTGCTCGTAGATGGGCTTGTCCAGGCCCATTTCGTGGCGGAGAGCTTCTATCGACTGGGGGGTGGCCGACTCCCCCAGGGCCAGCCGGGCCGGGTCCCCCGGAATGACCCTGGCCAGAACAAAAACAATCAGGCTGATTCCCAGAACGACGGGAATCAACATCAACAGCCTGCGCAGGATGAAATAGAGGAGTCCTGACCTGGACATCGATTTCAATCTGTCCGATCCCGGCGGCAGGTTCCCCAACCGCCGGGATCATCCGAGCCAGTCGTCCGGAAATACATTGATGCCCGTCACTCCCTGACGACTGGATTATGAGCGGTCACGGCTCCGCTCCCCAGGTGGATCATTTCTTGAACACCGTCTCCCAGTGATAGACTTCCAGGGCCGGCATGGCGTAACCCACGACGTTGTCCCGCATGGCGATCAGGCGCATCGGGCTGTAGAGAAAGATCCAGGGAGCATCGTCGAGGACAAGCTTCTGGATCTGGACGTACATCGCCTCCCTCTTGGACCGATCCACCTCCACCTTGGCCTTGTCCAGCAGTTCGTCAACCTCGGTGTTGGTGTAGAAGCAGACGTTGCCGCCCTTGCCGTGGTTCTTGGAGTGGAACTGGGCCGTGAGCAGGAAGTCCGGGTCAGGCAGCGGAGACCACTTGGCCATCAGCAGGGGGAGCTTTCCGGCCCAGTACTTGTCCAGATAGGTGGGCCAGCTGTAGCCGGACAGCTTGACCTTGATCCCGATGTCCTGGAGATTGGACTGGACGACCATGGCCACCTCCCGGCGCTCCGCGTCCGCCTCGGGGTAGCCCATCTCCATCTCGAAGCCGTTGGGGAAGCCCGCTTCCTTGAGAAGCGCCTTGGCCTTCTCCGGGTTGTAGTCGTAGGACCACAGCGAGGCGTCATGGCTCCACATGCCCGGCGGGACAGGGCTGTCCAGGACCGCGGCGTAGCCGTAGCAGACCTTGTCGATGAGCAGCTTCTTGTTGACCGAGTAGTTCAAGGCCTGGCGGACTTTCTTGTTGTCCATGGGCGGGATCAGGAAGGAGCAGGGAGAAAACCGGACCTCGGCCCAGTTCTCTTTCTTGTACAGTTTGACGCCGGAAGTCTTTTCCAGGTCGGCGTAGTCCTTGTAGGTCAGGCCTCTCATGATCATGTCTATCTCGCCGGTCTTGAGGAGCATGACCAGGTTGGAGGCCTCCTTGATGACCTTGAAGATGACCGTGTTCAGACGGGGTTTGCCGCCCCAGTAGTCCGGGTTCGCCTCCAGAATGACCTGCTCGCCGGGAGTCCGCTTCTTGAGCTTGAATGGCCCGGTCCCCACGGCGTTGTTGGCCATCCACTCGTTGATCTTACCCGGCTCCACGCCCCCGTGGGCCTCCACGGCCGCCGGGCTGACGATCATTGAAATAGTCTGGGTCAGAACGGCCAGGAAGGTGGCCACGGGCTTGGTCAGATTGAACCTGACCGTGTAGTCGTCGACGACCTCAATGCTTTTCCCCGGTTCGAGGCACTGGGTCAGGTACCATTCCGGCCCGCCCTTCATGATCATGGCCCGATCGAGGGAGAACTTCACGGCCTGGGCGTTGAACGGAGTGCCGTCGTGGAATTTCACGCCCTTTTTCAGCTTGAAGGTCCAGATCATGCCGTCCGGGGATCTGTCCCAGGATTCGGCCAGGCGCGGCGCGAACTCATCCGAATAGGTGACGTTCCCTGCCGCGTCAGTCGTTCTTTTGTGTCCGACCAGGGTCTCGTAAACGCCGTAAAGCATTTTGTAGGAGCGGGTGTCGTAGGCCTTACCCGGGTCAAGCGTGTTGATGTCCGAGACGTGCCCCATGATCAGCACGTCCTTGGGCGTGGCCGCGAGCGCCGGACCGGCCAGGATCAGCCCGGCCAGCAGCAGCCCAAGAACCGCCGGCCACGTAACCTTTTTTCCCCACATCATTTCAACCTCCTTCATTCAAGGAAATTAGAACTCGCCATATGGTTTCCGTGATCACCCCCTGAGGCTTAAATCCGGACGCGGACTCCTCGCTCCAGACTCACAGGCCTGTAAAAAGGCTCCGCACGTCACTCAGCCGATCCAGCTGCTCCACGTTCCGGATGAACTCCTCTCCGCTGTCGGGCGACAGTCTTCTGCGGACCAGATCCCTGACCTTGTCCAGACGCTGCTGGCGATCCATCGGGTTGGTGGGCGAACCCCAGGCGTCGTCCGAGTAGCCCGCGAGCTTCTTCCCGCCCGGCAGGGAGACCTCCAGGCGGGCCGGGATCCGGGCCGATTGCCTGTTCAGGTCGAGGTAGAGCCGTTGATAGGCCTCGTCGAGGATGACCGTTGACTTGGCGGCCAGATCAAGCACCTCCGGCCGGTTCCAGTTCTCCGGCTCAAACCATTCCGAGTGCGGAACGCCGTGGAGCTTGAGGGCCATTGTGCAGGGAATGCTGAATTCGACGTCAACGAAGGTCCGCGGCCGGGTCTTGCCAAAGAACTCGGCCACGGGCTGGATGGTGAAGACCTCAAGCTTCTGGATTTCAGACGGCTTGAACCCGTGTTCCTTCATCAGCCGCCCCAGCACATCCAGGGTGGTGTGGATCCAGCGGCAGCAGGGGTAAGGTTTCAGGGAAACTCCCAGAATCTGGAATCCGGAGAAGTCGGTCAAGAGGTCGAAGTCGCATTGATCGGAGCCGGCCATGACCCAGTAGCCCCGATCTCCGTCCAGGATGGTCTCGCAGCCCTCGTAACCTTTCCAGGCCAGGAGGGCCGCCCGCAGGCCGGCTTCAGCGGGCCAGGCCACGTTGTCTTTGACAAAGGCTATGGACTTCTCGGTCCAGCCGAACTTGCCGGCGTGGGCCACGGGCGCGGAAGCCCCGGCGATGCCGAAGGCGTTGAGGGTCTGCTCCAGGTCCAGTCCCAGGAGCTTTGCGCAGGCGGCCATGGAGCCGAAGGTCTGGGCCGTGCCCACGCCGTGAACCTGCCGGTAGCGCTCCCAGGTCGGCTCAATGGCCATGGCCACCCGGGTGCCGATCTCATAGCCGGCCACGCAAGCCAGGAGCAGGGATCTTCCGTCCGCGCCCAGCTTCTCTCCCAGGGCCATGACCGCCGGGATGATGCTCGACCCGGGGTGGCCGCCCTTGCCCGTATCGTCGTAGTCCATGGCGTTGATCGAGGAAGCGTTGACGTACGCGGCCGTGGTGCGGGCCGTCTTGAAGTCGGCCCCCAGCACGGTCGAGTCCGGATTGCCACCCAGCTCCCTGGCCAGGTCAGAGGTCACCAGGCCGATGGGCGTCTGGCTGCCCCTGACCCCGCAGGCCAGTGAGTCGAGGATCAGCTCCTGGCATTTGGAGACTATTTCCGGCGGCAGCTTGGCGTAGTCCAGTCCCACAAGGTACTCGGCCATTGCCCTGGTGGCGCTCATCGGCCTTTCCCCCACAAGTCGGCCCGTTCATTCTTGTAGGCCTTGATCCAATCGGGCTCGGCGATCTTGTTGGCCGGCCTGAAATAGATCGAGAAGCGGCAGCGGTCGTCGCCCTGGGTCAGGGTCTGGCTCAGGTTCGTCTGAACCGCCTCGTCGTAGGCGCCGAAGATCTGGTGATGCACCTCCTCGCAGTAGATCCGGCCGATGCGGTTGCCGTCCGGGTACTTGCTCCAGACGTTGAAGAAGGTGCACTCCAGGGTCTCGCTCAAGCGGGTCTCTTCGGTCAGCTCTATCTTGTTGCGCCTGAAGCGAGAGTCGCCGGGCAGGTCGTAACAGGTGAAAAGATTGTAGAGGTTGATCTTGAGGCCTCTGGCCAGGTGCTCCCGGCGCTGCTCCAGGCCGCGCTCCCAGCCGAACCGGCGAATGGCCCGCCGGACCGCTGCCTCACCCTCGAGGCCGAACTCGTTGACCAGCCCCCGGCCCAGGTAATAATACATCTTGGCCTGGAGATCCATCATCCGCTGGAGATGCTCCTCGGCCGGTATCTCCCGGTAGGCCTCCGCCTCCGGCTGGCCCTTGGCCGAGGGGAGAAAGACGTCGAAGCGACACAGATCATCGCCGCGGGTCATTATCTTGGGTTGATTGGTCTCAATCTCCGGGTGATAGGCTGACCACATGGCTTCATGGATGACCTCGCAGTAGGCCCGCCCTTCTTCCAGGCCGCCCATCAGCCTCCAGTGGTCATGGAGCGGGCATTGAAGAGTCTCGGATATCCGTTGGTGCGGCTGGAGATCAATTTTGTTCCGGCGAAAACCGGCCTTGCCCGGGAAACCGCCCGCCGTGAAAAGGGTCTTCAGGTGAATCGGGTAGCCCAGGCGGTCGTGCTCAGCCCGATTGGCCCGGCCTCGATCCGTTCCGTACTCGCGGATCGCCTTGCGGAGAGCGGCCTTGCCCGGCTCTCCGAAACTCCGACAGTACTCGGCCGCCAGTTGAAAGTAGAGCTTGGCGTAAAGCTCCTCCATCTTCAGCAGGCCGGATTCAATCTCCTCTGGGGTCATGAATCACTCTCCTTTCCGGATTCAACGACTGGTGCCTATACCGGGCAGGGAAAAACCCGCCCCTGACCGCCCCTCAAGCCTGTTCCGGGGCGGTGGATGACTCGGCCGCGGTGTGGAATTCAGTCAGCCTTCTTGCCTTCCAGTGAGCCGCCCGGGAGACCTTCCAGCAAGTCCGCGGCCTGGGTCCCGGCGGCTTTCCTGGCCGGAGCGCCGTCGACCCAGGGCAGAAAGGTGGAAAACGCGCCCCACAGGGCCTCACAGATCTCCGCGCGCTGGTTGATGTTGTCTTCAAGAAGATGGGTCATCGCCCAGATCAAAGACTCGATCACGGCCAGCCGGGCGCAGTTGCTGTTGAAAAGGGACAGGCCATCCGAGCGGACGACGATCTGAATGTCGGCCAACTCGGTGTTGGGATTCAGCTCGCGGTCGGTGATGAGGATCACCTTGGCCCCCTGCCGGGAGAACCAGCGGGCGACCTGATGGGTCTGGTAAGTGAAGCGGTGACGGGAGATGAGCAGAAGCACGTCTTTGTCCGAGACGCTCGTGAGCTGGTGAGGCAGGGCCGAGTTCAAATTTTCCAGCAGATAGACCCGATCCCTCAGGTACATCACCTGGACCCAGAAGAGGTGGCCCAGGGAGTGGGAGTCCCACTGGCCCTGGACGTAGATCGAGCCCTCGCAGTGGGCCATGAGGCGAGCCGCCTCCATGATCTGCTCCGGGTCGATCCGGCTGTGCACCTCGCTCATGTTCTTCTGGGCGTGGGTGATGTACTGGCCCAGGTAATCGATTCCTGTCTGGTTCTGCTGGAGTTTCCTGACCGAATAGCGTCTGAACGGCGACTCCAGGCGGCTGACCAGCTCCTCCCTCAACTGCTCCTGGAAGTCGGCGAAGCTCTTGTATCCCAGGCGGGAAATGAACCTGACCACCGTGGCCTTGCCCACGCCCGCCTTCTCGCTGATCGAGGTCACCGTCTCGAGGGCGGTCAGCGGATAGTCCCGCTCAAAAAGGTCGGCGATCTTGGCCTCGCTGACCGTCAGCCTTTCACGCTCGCGAATCCTCTGGAGCAAGGGGGGGTGACTCATTTACTGGAACATCCTTTCCAGTTATTGGAGTCAATGGAACATCTGTTCTAAGTCTAGTCACAGGGACGGGCACCCTGTCAAGCAAGAAAATCTTCGGGGCGCCGGCGAGTCTCGATCCCGGCCTGAAGCCTGGCGCAGCCGGGCAAGTTCACGGCGCCTAGCCGTCAGCGTTTAAGGGAACGGCCCTTGTCCTGCTGGCTTGGCCCAGCTTGCCCTAGGGCTCGGAGCCAGGGCCGAGGCCGAGGCGGCCGGGCCCTGCTTCAACCGGGACCGCCCAGGCTCTTGAGCCGCCTGACCTATTCCCCGGCCGCCAGGAGCGCCTTAAGATCCTCCGGCGCCAGGTGCTCCCTGAAGATCTGCTCGCGCCTGGGCCCCTCCGTCACGAAGTCAAGCCGCCCGGGGGCGGGCCGCCAGGGCCTTGATCCTGTCCTCCAGGGCGCCGGCCTTGATGGCCCGCGTCCCTTGTTCCGGCCGGCGTTTTCGAGGTGGTTTTCCCGGAAAATGGGTGTATACTTGAAGGCCGATTCAAGCCCATTCCTGGAGTGATTATGGACACTTCCGTTGTCCTGGAGATCTTCTCGGACTACATCTGACCCTGGTGCTACTTCAGTACCGGGCGTATTGAAAGGCTCCAGCAGGCTTACGACATCAGGACCGAGTGGATCGCCTTCCCCCTCCACCCCGAGACCCCGGCCCAGGGCCGGAGCCTGGAGGACCTCTTCATCGACCGCAGCCGGGAGGACATCGAGGCCGCGCTGGCCCGGCTGAGCCAGACGGCCGCCCGGGAGGGCCTGGCCTGGGGCAAGCGGACCATGACCTTCAACTCCCGCCTGGCCCAGGAGCTGGGCAAGTGGGCCGAGGAACAGGGCCGGGGCGACGAGTTTCACCTGGCCGCCTTCCGGGCCTACTTCGCCGACGGCCTCAACCTGGCCCGGATCCCGGTCCTGACCGGGATCGCCCGGTCCGCCGGCCTGGATCCTGACGAGGCCCAGGCCGTCCTGGAGGCCCGGGCCTTCCGGGAGGCGGTCGACCGGGACTGGGCCCGCTGCCGGGCCTCGGGAATCACGGCGGTGCCGTCCTTCGTGGCCGGCGGCCGGATCGTGGTCGGGGCCCAGCCCTTCGAGGTCCTGGAGCAGCTCGTCCTGGCGGCCGGGGCCGGGCCCAGGGGCCCGAGGCACTGAGGAGGAGGGAACTTGGCCGTCGGCTTCTGCGACCTCAAGTGCCGCCACGCCGCCTGGCCCGAGGCCGAGCACCTGGACGGGGCCGGGAGCTGCCGGACCTTCCAGGCCCTTTACTGCCGCCTCAAGAAGCGGCTGGTCATGAAGAACGCCCCCTGCCCGGACAGGCGGGAGGCCGAGGCCGGGCCAGCCAAGTGACCCCGGCCTTGAGCCCCCCCTGCCGATGACCCTGGACCGCGGCGCTTGAAAGGGACTTGCATGGACCTGGCCCTAGGCATAGACACCGGAGGCACCTACACCGACGCGGCCGTCGTCGACCAGACCAGCGGCCGGGTCCTGGCCGCGGCCAAGTCCCTGACCACGCGCGACGACCTCTCCCTGGGCATCGCCGCGGCCCTGGACTCGCTCCTGGCCCAGGCGGGCGGGCTGGAGTTCGGCCGGATGGGCCTGGTCGGCCTCTCGACCACCCTGGCCACCAACGCCCTGGTCGAGGGCCAGGGCTGCCCGGTCGGGCTGGTCCTGATCGGCTACGACCGCAGCCTCATCGAGGCCTACGGCTTCAAGCGGGACCTGGCCGCCGACCAGGTGGTCTACCTGGCCGGCGGCCACGATGACCACGGCCAGGAGGTCGAGCCCCTGGACCTGGCCGGCCTGGAGCGGGCCGCGCCGGACCTGCGGACCAAGGCCGAGGCCCTGGCCGTGTCGGCCTACTTCAGCGTCCGCAACCCGGCCCACGAACTGGAGGCCAAGCGCCGCCTGGAGGACCTGACCGGCCTGCCCGTCACCTGCGGCCACGAGCTGACCAGCCGCCTGGACTCCATAAAGCGGGCGACCACGGCCGCCCTCAACGCCCGGCTGACCCCCCTGCTCGGCCGCCTCATCGAGGCGGTCCGCCGGGTCCTGGCTCAGCGGAGCCTGCCCGGCGAGCTGATGGTGGTCAAGGGCGACGGCTCCCTGGTCCGGGCCGAGCTGGCCCTCAGCCGGCCGGTGGAGACCATCCTCTCCGGCCCGGCGGCCAGCCTGGTCGGGGCCTGGCACCTGGCCCGGCTCAACGGCCGGCCGGCCGGCGATGGCTCCCTGTGGGTCATGGACATGGGCGGGACCACCACCGACATCTGCGGCCTGAGCCAGGGCCGGCCGGTCCTCAGCCCCCAGGGGGCCAGCCTGGGCGGCTGGCGGACCATGGTCCGGGCCCTGGACGTGCACACCGTGGGCCTGGGCGGGGACAGCCAGGTCCGGCTGGACCGGGAGAGCCGCCTCTTCCTGGGCCCCCAGCGGGTCATCCCCCTCTGCCAGCTGGCCGCCGAACGGCCGGAGCTGGCCGCGGACTTCAAGGCCGAGCTCAGCCGGCTCAAGCGCCTGGGCCGCCAGGCCGGCTGGCTCATGGCCCGGCCCGGGCCGGACAGGCCCCAGGACGAGACCTCCCGCCGGCTGCTGGACCGCCTGGCCCAGGGGCCGGTCTCCGAGTCCCGCCTGGAGGAGGAGTTCAACCCGGCCGGCCTGTTCGACTCCCGGATAGAGAGCCTGATCAGCCAGGGCCGGGTCTGGCGCTCGGCCTTCACCCCCACCGACGCCCTCCACGTCCTGGATCGGATGGCGGTCTGGTCGGTCGAGGCCGCCCGCCTGGGCGCCCGGGTCCTGGCCGACCGGGTGGGCCAGAGCCCCGAGGAGTTCTGCCAACAAGTGGTCGAGGCCGTATCCAGCCGGGCCGCGGCCGAGCTGGTGACCAAGGTCCTGGAGGACGAGGGGTTAAAGCCCGACTGGGCCGGCCAGCCCCTGGCCGCCTGGTTGTTGGAGCGGAGCCTCAACGGCGGCTCAGGCTCGGGCCTGGACTGCCGCCTGAGCGTGAACCGGCCTTTGGTGGCCATCGGCGCGCCGGTGCGGGCCTACCTGCCCCGGGCGGCCGAGCGGCTCCAGACCAGCCTGATCGTGCCCGAGCACGCCGAGGTGGCCAGCGCGGTAGGGGCCGTGGTCGGGAGCGTGGTCGTCCAGAGGCAGGTGACCATCAGCGCCGCGCCCGAGGGCAGGATCAGGGTTCATCTGCCCGAGGGGGTGGGCGAGTTCGGGGACCTGGAGGAGGCCTGCGCCTGGGCCGAGAGGGAGATGAGGGTTTGGCTCAAGGCCCGCCTGGCCGAGGCCGGGGCCGAGGACTTTCGCTTGGAGGTGAGCCGGAAGGATCTGTTCGTGCCCCTGCCCGACGGCTACGGCGAGGGGCCCTACGTGGGGACCGAGATGAGCTTCACCGCCCAGGGGAGGCCGAGCCCGGCGGGGACAGGCGGAGGCGGAGATAGTCGGCCGGCGGGGAGATGAGCAGGCCGCCCACTCGCTTCCAAAAGAACTTCCCAAAATGATCCTTGTCGCCGGTGAGAAGGTGGGTCGCCCCGGCGGCCAGGGTCCGGCACCCCAAGTCTAAAGACTTGGGGAAAGATAGACAAGGCACCCTAGGTCAAGCCCGCTATAACGACACTTCAGGTTAAATATTTTTTCAGCCAGCTAAATTTTAAAGAATCGTGTTTCCCATCCATAAATGGATGGGGCACCTGCTCAATACGGCCTTTATAGAGGCCAAATGAGCTTCTGTATTCCGTTAGTTCACAGCAAGGCCTATATCGCCGCTCCATATGGCCTTTGTTCAGGCCGCCCCCTTGACCATCCCCCAGGATCTGCAGTAGGTTGGAACAGGCAGTCAAATTGTAACCACAAGGAAGCGCGTGAAAACCAATTGTACGAGCCAAGGCAGCTCAGGCCATAATTGCCAGGAATACGAATAGCATCTCTAAAAAGGACCCAAGGGGGTCCTGCTTGGAAGCGGGAGTACTGCAGATGGAGATATTGTCTATAGTTGCCTCTGTAGTATCAGTGATCATTGGTGGTTTTGCTATATGGTTAGCCGTCACATTTTACAAGCTTTCCATCAAGGTATCCGAAGACACCCGCGAAGCTTCAAAGAGTATCTCAGCAAGCGTAGCTAGGTTGGAGGGCCTTTTTGACCGCTTGTACAACGACACATTTTCCATGATGAAGGACACATACTCGGATATGCGACGCCATATGTGGCCGCCCAAGGATGATACTGCTGAAATAGCTGCACAAATAGAGGCGACCGCGAACGCAAAAATCGACAGCCTAAGAGAAGAAATTACACATGAACTAGGCCGTTTCATAGCCAAAATTGGTATTGCGGACCAGAAGATAAAAGGTGTTCAAGAACAGGTCAGTCGGTTAATTGATAGAGCCATTGAACAGACAAGAGCTGTTGAGACCGAAGCACAAGAAGAGGTCTCCCGGCACGACCTCTCCAATGCATTGGTGCGTTTGCTCAGCTCGCATGGCCCGCTTAAATTAAATATGATTCTCTCATATCCGCCCATATACAAAAGATATCAGCAGCATATGATAATAGATGCGTTGCAGGTAATGGCCCAAAAAGGAATCATTAAGGCCGACGGCCCTATCGGCGATCTTGAAACTATTATTTCGATTCAAGACCTCTTTAGCGTATCCGCACCCGCAACACGCATACGCGGAATACCTGGCCCAAGTCGCGTGAAGACAGAGACCTGAAAGGGCACGCGCCTGCGCGCGTTCACATTTAACCGTTAGGCTGCTCTCGCTACAGATAGCCCGGCCTGGTCCTGAGAAACCTCCACTCCTAGTACTATGTAAAGGCCAAATGTATCTCGTCCCAATTGTTCATCACAACCAGCCCTTACCAAGCCTCCTACTCCCAGATCGGCTTCCCAGGACCAGCGGAAACCTAGCCGGCTCGGTCTCTATGGCGGCCTATGCCTCCCCGGCCGCCAAGAGCCTCCGCCACAAGGCGGCCTGGTCCTCCCCCCTCACCTCCCCTTCCACTCCGGCTTCCTCTTCTCCAGAAAGCTGTTGACCCCTTCAGAGGCGTCCTCGGTGGTGCACAGCCGGGCAAAGGCCTCGTTCATGTACTCGAAGGCCTTGCCCAGCTCCATGTCGCCGATGACGTGGAAGGTCCTCTTGCCCATCTGCACGGCCAGGGGGCTCCTGGCGGCCAGCTTGGCCGCGTAGGCCCTGGTCTCGGCCTCCAGGTCCTGGACAGGGACGAGCTTGTTGAACAGGCCTAGTTCGTAAGCCCGGGGAGCCGGAATCAGCTCGCCGAAGAGGAGCAGCTCCAGGGCCTGCTTGCGGCCCACGGCCCGCATCAGGGGCACGGCCGGCCCCAGGCAGAAGAGACCCACGTTGACCGCGGTGAAGCCGATCCTGGCCGTCTCGGCGGCCACGGTCAGGTCCGAGGCGGCCACCAGCCCGGCCCCGTTGGCCGCGGCCACGCCGTGGACCTGGCAGATGACCGGCTTGGCCATGCTCATGATGGCCTGGAGGCCCTTCTCCATCCGCCCGACCCAGTCCCGGTACTGGCAGGCGCTCTGGCCCTGGAACTCGCTGATGTCGATGCCGGCGCAGAAGGCCCGGCCCGCGCCCTTGAGCACGACCACCCTGACCTGAGGGTCGGCCTCCATGTCCTTGAGGGCCGCCTCCAGCTCCAGGGCCAGGGTGGTGGTGAAGGTGTTGAGCTGCTCGGGCCGGTTGAGGGTGATCAGGCCGACGCCGTCGGCGCCGACTTCGACGAGCAGGGTCTCGAAGGCCATGGCTTCCTCCTCAGGCTTGGGTCCGGGGAGCGCCTCCCCGGGGCGGGTTCGGCGGATCGCTCAAGGCTACAGGAACAAGGCCGGTTCGACCGGCCGGTCGCTCAGATCAGGTTCCAGAAAGCCGCGGCGTTGAGACCCAGAATCCTCTCCCTGTCCCTGTCCTCCAGCTCGGCCGCGGCCATGTCCTTGAGGTAGCGGCTCAGGCCCAGGAGGGGGAAGTCGCTGCCGTAGAGGAGCCTCTCCGGGCCGGCCAGGCGGCTGAAGAGGGAGTAGAGCCCGGGCTTGTAGAGGAACGGCGCGGCCGCGGTGTCATAGACGCAGTTGGCCAGGACCTGGCCGACCTCGCGCTTCAGCAGCTCGAAGAAGAAGAGGCCGCCGCCCAGGTGGGCCAGCTGAAAGCGGGTCTCCGGGCAGGCCTGGAGGAGCCGGTAGAGGCCCCTGAGGCTCATGGGGCTCTTGCCCGGGTAGTCGTGGCCGACCGGCTCGTTGGCGTGGAGCAGGAGCGGCCTGCCCGCCTCGGCCGAGAGCCGGGCCAGGGCGATGAGGCCCTTGAGGACCTCGGGCTCGTCCAGGTCGGTCAGGTAGGCCCCGATCTCGCCCAGGCCGGCCGCGCCGGCGGCCAGGGCCCGCTCGGCCTCGGCCAGGGCCCCGGGTCCCAGGGGGTCCACCCCGGCCAGGGGGATCAGCCGGCCGGGATACTCCCGGGCCGCGGCCAGGAGGCAGTCGTTGTGCAGCCTGGCCCGGCCCGGGTCGCGCCAGGGAAAGCCGCAGACCACGGCCTGGGCCACGCCGTCCCGGTCCAGGGACTCGATCAGCTCGGCCGCCTCGACCAGCCGGCCCAGGGGGTCGGCGTAGAGGAGCTGGAAGGCCGGCTCGCCGTCCAGGAACCCGGCCCGGTCGGCGACCACCTCGGGCGGGAAGGCGTGGACGTGGGCGTCGACGATCACCTGATCAGCCCCCGCTCGCGGAGCATGGCCGCGCCCAGCTCGCGGCGGTCCCGGTGCGGGGCCAGGTAGTCCTGGCGGCCCTCCAGGGTCAGGGCGCCGCTGGGGCAGTGGTGGACGCACAAGCCGCAGCCCAGGCAGCGCTCCGGCTCGAATTCAAGCTCGTCGTTGGTAAGGCTCAGGGCCTTGACCTGGCAGACCTCCAGGCAGGCGCCGCAGAGGGTGCAGCGGCTCTCGTCCAGGCGGGCGACGAAGCGGGAGGCGGCCACCACGTTGGCCTGGCCCAGCTCGGTGATGGTCCTCAGGAAGCCGCAGCAGCAGCCGCAGCAGTTGCACATGAAGTTGATCCGGTCACTGACGTTGTCCGAGACGTGGACCAGGCCGGCCTCCTCGGAGCGCTCCAGGGCGTCGCGGACCCGGGCCAGGTCGGCCCGGGCGGCGAAGCCCCGCTCCACGGCGAAGCGGGCGAAGGGCCCGAAGAGGAGGCAGACGTCCCGGGGGGCCTCGCAGGCCTGGCCGAGGAGGTCCTTCTCGTGGCGGCAGTAGCAGGTGGCCAGGGCGAAGTCGCCCTCGTCGCTGATCAGCTCGGAGGCCCGCTCGAAGGGGAAGATCTCCATGCTCACCGGGACCTGCTTCTCCACCGGGATGACCCGGGCGAAGCGGGTCTCGGTCTCGGTGAAGGCTTGGCCCAGGCCCTCGACGTAGTAGTCCTCGAAGAGCCGGGCCAGCCGGGTCTTGACCGGACCCCGCTGGCCGGTCATGAACTGGAGCTCGAAGATGCCCGGAAAAACTGGCAGCAGGCAGTAGTAGGCCTCCCGGGCGGTCAGGCGGGCGTAGAGGAGGCCCTTGCCGGCCATGCTCTCCAGGAGGGGCCTGATCTCCTCCTCGCCCCGGCCGGTCTCCTGGGCCAGGCGGCTGAGGGCCAGGGGCTGGAAGGACAGGCTCAGGGCCAGCTCGGCCTCCTCCGGGCCGAAGAGTTCGTGGAGAATCTCCAGCAGGCGCGGGCTCCGGGGCGCGCCCAGGGGGTAGGTGTCCATCTGGCGGGCCAGTTTGGCGTAGGCGTCCACGACTCCTCCCCAAGCCGCTCCGAGGGCTCGCGGCCGTCCTGGCGGGCCTTTTCCAAGCGAAAGCTATCACGCCCCCGGCCCCCGGTCAACGCGCCCGGAGGGCGCCCCCGGCCGGGCCGGGGCCGGGGCAGCGGGGCGAAAAATGTTGACACTCCTGCCTTTCAGGATGTATCCCTGATGACAGGACTGAGTTTCAGCGGTCACATCGGCAGGTTATGACTGTTTAGAAAGCAGCGCTTCGGTCCTTCGCCAGCCGGGTCGATCGTTCTCACCAGCCGGGCCCCGGAGGCCGGGTGGTGAAGCCAGGGTTAACACGATTCGGAGTCCGCCATGAAAACAAAAGTTTTACTGCCGGTGGACAGAACGAGAAACTCCAAGACAGCCGAGGATTACGCCGTCGAGTTCAACCAGAGACTGCCCCTCAGCGTCACCTTGATCAACGTCATCAACGAGAAGGTCCTTCACGATCGCGGCATCACCCCGAACCTGATGGACAAGCTTGTCCAGAGCCAGCGAGATCACGCCGCCAAGGTTCTGGGCGAGGCCGCGGAACCGATGCGCCGGGCCGGCGTCGAAGCCGAGGTCAGAATCGAGTACGGCATCCCTGGCCCGACCATTTGTCGAGTCGCCGAGGAGGAGAAATTCGACCTGGTCTTCATCACCGAGAGCGGATTCTCGGAGCTGGGCGAACTCCTCCAGGGCAGCGTGGTTTCCTACGTCACCCGGAAGTGCCGCGTCCCGGTACTGGTGCTCAAGCACCGGAGCCGGTGACGGCCTTCGGGAAAAGGCGCCGGAAAGGCCGGACGTCTTTGAGATTGGCGGTGCACCCTAGCGTTCAAGGAGGTGGCATGAGGGCAAGAAGCTGGATACTGGCGGGCCTGGTCTTGACCATTGCCCTGGCCCTGGCGGCGGGCCCGGCTCTGGCGGCCAACCCCATGGAGGCCTGGAAGCCGAAGTTCGATCCTTCCGGCGCCAAGTACAAGATCGTCTTCTCCAATGTCTCCCACCCGGCCATCATCGGCGTCCAGGCCGGCTTCTGGGTCCGCGACGAACTGTGGAAGGCTTCCAACGGCCAGGTCTACTTCGACTACCGCCCCTTCTCCCAGCTGGGCGGCGAGGTCGAGGTCCTCAACCTGCTCCAGACCGGGGCCATCCAGGGCATGAACGTCTCCTCGGTGGCCTCGACCAACCTGGGGCCGCGCATGGGCATCGTCAACCTGCCCTTCCTGGTCAACGACTACGAGAAGCTGGAGAAGTTCGTCGGGAACAAGGAGCTCTTCCAGCACTTTCTGGACGGCATGGAGCACCAGGGCATCATGGGCGTGGACATCAGCGCCTACGGCCAGTACGGCTGGGCCACGACCAAGCCGGTCAAGACCATCGAGGACGCCAAGAAGGTCAAGTTCCGCATCGCCGAGGCGGCGGTCAACCGCTCCACCTACGCCTCCTGGGGCCTCAACCCGGTGGTCATGCCCTGGCCCGACGTGCCCACGGCCCTGAAGCAGGGCGTCATCGACGGTCTGGACCACACCATCATCGTCTGCAACCTGACCCGGAAGTTTGAGATCTGCAAGTACTTCACCCAGCTCAATTACGCCCAGGGCCTGTTCATCTGGATCTTCAACAAAGCCTGGTTCCAGAAGCTTCCGGCCGACATCCAGAAGATCATTCTGGACGTGGTCCACACCCAGTGCGAAAAGGCCCGCAAGGAGACCGCAGGCCAGCAGAATGAATCCATCGAGGAGGCCAAGACCAAGTACGGCGTGGAGATGATCAAGCTCCCCGACGCCGACATGGAGACTCTGCGCGTCCAGGGCAAGGCCGTCCACAAGGAGTGGGAGCCCCAGATCGGCGCCGAGTACCTGAAGAAGGTCCAGGACTTCCTCGGTTTCAAGTAGTCGTCAGGGTTTTCGGGGGGCTTGAGAGGCCCCCCTTCGCTCGTCTTCAGCGGGGTCGCCAGTGCTGGGCAGGATACTCAATTTACTCGACCGGGCCCTGAGCTTCTGGGAGGACTGGACCCTCTTCCTGACCGTCATGGCCGGTCTGATCGCGCTCTTCGTCAACGTCATCCTGCGTTACGGCTTCAACTATTCCCTGGCCTGGTCCGAGGAGCTCATCCGGGAGATCATCATCTACACCACCTTTGTCGGCTGCTCGGCGGCGATCAAGAACCGCTCCATGATCAAGATCGACGCCCTGGTCCAGATGGTCCCCCGGCTCAAACTCCCCCTGGACTTCTTCTCCCACCTGGTCACCCTGTTTTACTCGGTCCTGATCTTCCACCTGGGCTGGCAGATGGCCGCCCTGCAGGTGACCACCTTTCAGAAGACGATAATCATGCAGATCCCCCTCGTCTTCCTCTTCGCCATCCTGCCGCTCATGGGCGCGATGATGTTCATCCGGACCATCCAGGTGATGTACGGGGACTGGCTGGCCGCCAGGGGCAAGAGAGCCCAGGACTAGAGGACCGTGGAAGCCCACTACCTCATCCTTCTCCTCGTTCTCATCGGCGGCCTGGGGGCCACGGTGCCGGTCTTCATGGCCCTCTTCTTCACCGGCGTGGTCGGGGTGGCCTTCTTCACCGACGTTCCCCTGATGATCCAGGCCCAGGCCCTCTTCCGCTCCATGGACAACTTCGCCCTGGTGGTGGTCCTCTTCTTCATCCTCTGCGGCAACATCATGACCGCGGGCAGCATCGTCGACCGGCTGATCAAGGTGGCCAACGTGACCGTGGGCTGGATGCCCGGCGGCCTGGCCATGGCCGGGGTGCTGGGCTGCGGACTCTTCGGGGCCATCGCCGGCTCGACCGTGGCCACGGTGGTGGCCATCGGCGGCTTCATGATCCCGGCCCTGATGGAGAACCGCTACGAGGAGCGCTTCGCCATCGGCATCATGACCACTTCGCCCATCCTGGGGATAGTCATTCCGCCGTCCATCTCGATGATCCTCTACTCCATGGTCACCCATTGCTCCCTGGAGGGCCTCTTCCTGACCGGCTTCCTGCCGGGGATCTTGATCATCACCGCCTTTTCGGTTTACTCCTTCCTCTACTTCCGCAAGCGGACCGACTACGTCCGCACCCCGATCCCCACCTCCAGGGAGTTCCTCCAGGCCTTCAAGGAAGGCTTCTGGTCCCTGATGCTGCCGGTGATCATCTTCGGGGGCATCTTCTCCGGGGCCTTCACGGCCAACGAGGCGGCCGTGGTCGCCTCGGTCTACGCCTTCATCGTCGAGATCTTCATCCACCGCGCCATAGGCTGGCGGGAGGTCTTCCGGGTCACCGTCAACTCGGCCATCACCTCGGCCACGCTCCTGATCATCGTCGCCGGGGCGACCGTCTTCGGCAAGTACTTGACCTTGGAGGCCATCCCGGCCAAGATCACCTCGGCCGTGGTGGCCAACGTGACCCAGCCCTGGGTCTTCCTGGTCATCATCAACGTCCTGCTCCTGATCGTGGGCATGTTCATGGACATCATCTCGGCCACCCTGATCCTGACCCCGATCTTCCTGCCCATCCTCTACGAGTTCGGGATCGACGTCCTCCACTTCGGCCTGCTCATGACCATCAACCTGGGGATCGGCTACGTCACCCCGCCCATGGGCGTCAGCCTCTACATCACCGGGGCCATGACCAACCGGGACATCGTCTACGTCACCCGGGCGGTCCTGCCCTTCATCGCCATCCAACTGGTCATCCTGGCCCTGCTGACCTACTGGCCCGGCTTCGTCCTCTGGCTGCCCAGGACCTTTCTGGGGTACAGCCCCTAAACCCCACCGGCCTTGCCCACGGGGCGGGCGTGTGGCAGAATGCCGGAGTGGACCTGAGTCGTTTCAGAGAGTCCTTTGCCCGGGACGAGCTCCTTCTCCTGGAGCGCAGCCCCGAGGCCCACGCCCGCATCCTGACCGCCCTGGCCAAGCCCGGGCGGGCCGACGCGGCCGAGTTGGACCGCCTGGCCAGCCAGGGCCTGACCGGCCCGGCCAGCCCGGCCGGAAGAGCCCAGGCCGCCCGGCGAGTCTGGGCCGAGCTGAGCCAGGCGGCCGATCCGGCCCGGGCCCGGCAGGCCGAAGAGCTTCTGGCCGGCCTGGACGAGGATCCCTGGGCCATCGTCTACCTGAAGCGGCTCTTCAGGGTCCTGGCCGCCCGGCAGGGCCGCCGGGACCTGGCCGACTCCTCCTACCTCAACGAGCCGGAATGAGACCGAGAGCCCTCATCTGCCTGATCCTGCTCCTGGCCGTCCCGGCCCTCCTGGGCCTGTCCGGCTGCCAGAAGAGGGCCGTGGGCCCGCCCGGGACGCAAGCCCAGGCCCGGCCAAAGGGCCCCCTCTTCGTCCTCCATCGCTGGAAGGGGGACGACAGCTTGAGCTTCCTGGCCCTCTATTACGCCGGCCGGGAAGAGGCGGCTCGGGAGATCCAGGCGGCCAACCCGGGCCTGACCTTCAGCGGCCGGCTGCCGGTCGGCCGGGCGGTCTGGATCCCGGAGGAGATCCTCCTGCCCAAGCTGAGGCAGCAGCTGCCCCTGGTCGAGCGCCAGGCCGAGGAAGGGCTCCCGCCGGCCAAGGAGAGAGGGGTCCTCCACCGGATCGCCCAGGGCGAGCGGCTGGAGATCATCGCCCTCTTCTACACCGGCCGCCGCGAGAGCCTGCCCGAGATCCTGGCCGCCAACCCCGATCTGGACCCCCACCGGCCCCTGCGGGTAGGCCAAGAGATCTTCGTTCCCGAGAGCCTGATCCTGCCCAGCCTCAAGCCCAGGCTGACCCTGATCGAGCGGCCGGCCGTCGAGCGGCGCGAGACAGAGCCCGCCCCGCCCCCGCCTCCCAAGCTGAAGGAGGAGAACCTGGGCGTCCAGGCCGCTCCCCCGGAGCAGAGCGCCGGGGTTTCCTACACCAGCCCGCTCACCAGACCCACGCCCTCCAACAAGGACTCGGCCAAGCAGCGGCCCCGCTGAACAACCGCGCCTCTGCTCTCCGACCCAAAAACCGTCTTGACATCCCGGGCCCGGTCTTGTAGGTAATATTCTGAATAAAGAAATAGCGTTTCATATTTAGAAACTATTTTCCATCAACTGATCGCCCTGCGGGGCGGGTTGCCCCTGAGGCTCGGGCAGACCAAGTCAGGAACCAGATCGGCCAGCCTAGAGACACACGAACGGATCCCTCAATATTTAAAGAGAGGTGGCGTGTAGCTCACATCCCATGATTCCGCCTGAGACGCCCGGGACCGCGAAGTCAGCTTCCACAACCTGAATCACGAGGGAGAGCTTCACATGCCTTCTTGCGTAGTCCAGAAAGAGCGCCAACTGCCGCTATCCCTGAAGGCGGACGTCGTTGTTGTCGGCGGCGGGGCGGCCGGACTGGGAGCGAGTGTCGCCGCGGCCAGGAACGGAGCCAGCACCCTGTTGATAGAAAGGTACGGCTTCCTGGGCGGACAGGCCACGGCCGGCCTGGTCGGCACCATCGGCGGCGGGCACTACAACTACAAACCGGGAGAGTCCCCCACCCTGGTCATCAAGGGCCTTCTGGAAGAGTTCATCGACCGGCTCCTGGCCGTAAAAGGGGCCGCGCCGGCCTTCGTTTTCGAGGGCAAAACGTACCTGGTCCCCTATGACCCCTTGGCCTGGAAGAACGTCGCCGAGGAGATGATTCTGGAAGCGGGGGCCAAGATACTCTATCACACCATAGTCACGGACGTAATCAAGGAAGGCGGGGCGATAGTTGGCCTGGTCATCGAGAACAAGACCGGGCGCTCGGCCATCCAGGGCGGGGTGTTCATCGACGCCACGGGCGACGCCGACGTGGCTTACCGCGCCGGAGCGCCCTGCACCAGGGGCGACAACGGCAAGGTCCAACTGCCCTCGACCATGTTCAGGATGATCAACGTCGACACGGCCAGGGCCCTCTCTTTTCCCACCCAGGAGATGTGGCGGCTTCTCAAGGACGCCATTGACCGGAAGGAAGTCGATGTCCCCAGATACGACGGCTACATTCTCCCCTCGCCCCGACCCGGCGAGGTGACCCTGAACATCACCGCCGTCACCCACCACGGACAGCCTCTTGACGCCACTGACGCCGAGCACCTGACCTGGGGCGAGATCGAGGGCCGCCGGCAGGTCAGGGAGTACGAGAGATTCCTCAAGAAATACGTCCCCGGCTTTGAAAACGCCTTCGTCAATGACGTCGGGCCCCAGGTCGGCATCCGCGAAGGGCGCAACATCATCGGCGAGTACGTTCTGACCCTCGAAGACGTCCAGAAACTGGCCAGATTCGAAGACGCGGTGGTTCGCTACTGCTGGCCCGTGGAACAACATCAGCTCGACCGGGTGGAGTGGACGGAGTTCCCGGCCGACTATTACGAGATCCCCTACCGGTCCCTGCTGCCCCGGACGGTGGACCAGTTGCTGGTGGTCGGCCGCTGTTTCTCGGTCGAGCACAAGGCCCAGGCCGCGGCCCGGGGGACCTCGCTCTGCCTCGGGCAGGGCCAGGCGGCCGGGACGGCCGCGGCGCTGGCCCTGAGGCGGGAGATCCGGCCGCGGGACGTCGACGTTCGCGAGCTCCAGAAGATCCTCGTCCAGCAGGGCGCCGAAATCACGGTCTATCCCAGCAAGTAACCCAGCGGTGATTCGGCCCAAGGGAGGGCAAGATGACCAGATCGCCGGCGCCCGTCACCATTCCCGTCAACTCGCCTCTCTACCCGCCGCCGCCCTACGCCTGTGAGGGCAGCAAAACCGTCTATTTCATCTACGACGCGGATATCGGGCGCCTGAGAGAGGTCCTCCCGGAGCCGCTCGAGCCGGCGGCGGAGGGAAAAGTCATGGTCATGCTCCGGGAGCTGCATTTCCCCGGCTCCCTGGGAGACTACGGCGAAACCATAGTCAATGTCCTGGCTCGCTTTCAGGGCTCTCTGGGCTGGTACATCGCCTACATCTATTGCGATTCGGACCTGGCCCTGGCCTCCGGCCGCGAGATCTGGGGCACTCCCAAGAAGTGGGGGACGACCAGGTTCCAGAAGACGGACTCGCTGATCGAGGCCTCCCTGGAGGTCCGCGGGGTCGAGCTGGTCAGGGCCCGGGCGGAAGTCCAGGGACCGGCCCGGCCGGATGAGATGCTGCCCGCCTGCAGGGGCCGGGAAGTCACCAATTTCTGCCTGAAGATCATCCCCAGCATCGTGGACGGCCGGCCGGAAATCAAGCAGCTGATCTCAGTGCCCAGGAGATCGATGAAGATGGAGGACTTCCAGCGCTGCCAAGGCAAAGTGGAGCTGCCGGCCCGGCCCGGCTTTGATCCGCTCCACAGACTGGCCCCCAAGGGCGAGGAGCGGGTCTTCTACGGTGTATTCGATTACGTTCTCGGCTACGGCGTTGTGGCTCACGATTACCTGAAGGCTTGAACAAGGAAGGAGAACGGCGACAGAAGCGGGCAACTTGCCCGGGCAAACGACGGGATCTCAACTTCAAGGGGAGGTTTTTGGATGTCTAGGCTCACTCGAACGGGTATCTCTTGTTGGTTCTTAATCCTCCTTATCGGGCTCAGCTTGCCGGGACCGGCCAGTTCGGCCGACACGGTCAACCTGAGACTGGGCACCCTCTGCGCCGTCGATTCGCCGTGCGTGCAGGGCACGGCCAAGATCATTGAACTGGTCAAGGCCAAGAGCAACGGCCGCATCGTAATAGACGTCTTTCCGGCGGGCCAGTTGGGCAGCGCCCCCAGCATGATCGACAGCCTCAAGATCGGCGCCCTGGACATCATGTGGGGGGACATCGGCTGGCTGCCGATTATCGAGAAGGACTACCTGATTCTGTCCCTGCCGTTCCTGTTCAACAGTCAGGATGAATTCCACAAATGGCTCGACTCGGACGATCACAAGCAGCTGAAGGAGCTGCTGCTCAAGAAGCACTCCATCCGCCTGTTGAGCCACAAGGCCGACAAGCTCGGCCGCGTGATCGTGTCCAAGAAGCCCGTCTTCGCGCCGGACGACATGAAGAAGCTGAAAATGAGAGTCCCGGAGGTGCCCGCCTACCAGAAGACCATGGCCGGCCTGGGGGCCATCCCCACGACCCTCCAGTGGGGCGAGACCTACATGGGGCTGCGCCAGGGCGTGGTCGAGGCGGCCGAGGGGGCCTTCGACATCGTCATCCCCCACAAGTTTCACGAGGTGGCGCCTTACATCACCTACACCGAGCACGTTCGGGCCGTCTGGATGTTCCTGATGAGCGACAAGGCCTACTCAGCCCTGCCAGACGATCTCAAGAAAGCCCTCCTGGAAGCCGTGGACGAGGCGGGCGACTGGTACAACAAGGTGGTCATGCCGCCCATCAAGGACCGGTTCACCAAGAAGCTCCTGGCGGACAACGGGTATCTGATCTACGCCAGCACCCAGCCGTTCCGGGCCAAGATCGAGCCCATTTACGGGGAGTTGGCCCACAAGGATGAAATCAAGGCCATGATAGATCGGGCCAAGGCTCCGACAAAGTAGGCCCTCCCGAGAGGACCGATCCCCGAGAGCGGGGGCGCGGGCGGTCTGACCACTCGCGCCCCTGGCCTCGCGGCGGCCATTTGCCGGTCCGGCCGCGTCCAGACGCGCTATGAAAAGGCGCTTCGAAACGGGTAAAAACATGTTTTTGTCAGGTTTGTGCGACAGGTTCAGGTCGATGCTAAAAGTGATAGAGAATCTCGAACGTTTCGTGATGATCAGCCTGTTTCTGATGATAATTCTGGCCGTGTCGATTCAGGTGTTCTTCAGATACGTCCTCAACAATCCCCTGAGCTGGCCCGAAGAGCTGGCCCGCTTTCTGCTGGTCTGGCTGAGCTTCATCGCCACCTCGATACTGTACCGGAGAAAAGGGCACATCGCCATCGACACCCTGGTCAAGCTCTTCCAAGCCAGGCACCAACTTATTATTTCAATATTGCTCAACACGATAATCATGACTTTTCTGATAGTGATAGTCATCTCGGGCACCGGCCTGCAGAAATACCAGGTCAGCATGTCCACCATGACCAACCTGGAAATACCCAAATGCTACCTGACCCTGGCCCTGACCGTCGGCGCGGCCTCGATGACCCTCACGGCGGCGCATCTGATCCTCGAGGACGTGCGCGGCCTCCTGGATCCTGGCAGATAGGGTGCGGACATGATCCTGACGATCTTTCTGTTTTTCCTCCTGGTGGCCTTCAGCTGCCCCATCGGGTTCTCCATGGCCATCGCCTCTCTCTGGTACGTCGTCTCCCACCCCCAAATCCCGCTGATGATCATCCCGGAGAGGCTGTCGGCCAGCCTGGACAGCTTTCCGCTCCTGGCGGTGGGTTTTTTCATCCTGGCGGCCAGGGTGATGAACAGCACCGGAATCACCGAGCGGCTGTTCGGGTTCTGCCTGGCCGTGATCGGCCACATCAGGGGCGGCCTGGCTTACGTCAACATCCTGGCCAGCGTCATCTTCGCCGGGATGTCGGGCTCATCCAGCGCCGACGCGGCCGGTCTGGGCGCGGTCGAGATAAAGGCCATGGTCGAGGACGACTACGACCCGGCCTACGCCTCGGCGGTGACCGCGGCCTCGGCCACCATCGGCCCGATCATTCCCCCCAGCATCATCATGATCATCTACGGCGTCATGGTCGAGGAATCCGTCGGCCGGCTGTTCGCGGGGGGCCTCATCCCCGGCCTGATGATGGCCGGGGCCATGATGGGCATCATCTACTTTCAGGCCCGCAGCAACAGGATTACCTTTCGCAAGAGGACCACTCAGCCGCTGGCCGCGGTCCTCAAGTCGATGCGGCGGGCCCTGCTGCCGCTGCTCAGCCCGGTCATAATCCTGGGCGGCATCCTGAGCGGGGTCGTCACCCCGACCGAGGCCGGGGTGGTGGCGGTTCTCTACTCGCTCCTGCTCGGCTTCTTTTACCGCGAACTGAACTTCAAGAAGTTCATCGCCCTGCTGGAGGAAGGAGCTCTGGCCACCGGGGCGATCATGATCATCCTCTCGGCGGCCACCATGTTCAGCTGGGTGGTGACGGTTGAAAAGCTGGCCGCCAACCTGTTCGCCTTTCTCAACACCCTGGCCGCCTCCAAGTGGCTGGTGATTCTGATTATCAACGTCATCCTCCTTTTTCTGGGATGTTTCATCGAGGCCTTCGCCATATTCGTGATTTCCACCCCCATTCTTTTCCCGCTCATAAAAAACCTGGGCATCGATCCGGTGCACTTCGGCGTCTTTCTGATAGTCAACCTCCAAATAGGCACCATCACCCCGCCCCTGGGGCTGTCGCTCTACATCGTCCAGGACATCTCCAAGGCCAGCTTCAAGGATGTCTGCAAGGCCATGACGCCCTTCATCCTGGCCCTGATGGTCATCCTGGCCGTCATCGTCTACCTGCCGGATACGGTCATGTTCCTGCCCAGGTTGATTTTCGGCGGCTAGGCCGCCGCCCTGATCGTGGAGGATCCGATAATGTGCGATGATCTGAAGGGCCGGGTGGCCGTGGTCACCGGCGGCGCTTCCGGAATCGGCCGGGCCGTCTGCCTGGAGCTGGCCGGGAGCGGCGCCGGCCTGGCCGTGGCCGACGCCAATTACCAGGGCGCCCGGGCGGTGGCCGAGGAGTGCCGGAGACTCGGCGCCGAGTGCCTGGCCGTCAAAACCGACGTCTCTCGCTCCGCAGACGTCAAGAAGCTGTTCAACCGCACAACAGGCCGGTTCGGGAAGCTGGATTTCCTGGTCAATTGCGCTGGCATACTCCTCACCTTCAACGGCATCGAGAACGTGGACGAAAAACTTTTCGACCGGGTGATCGACGTCAACCTGAAGGGGGTCTTCCTCTGCTGCCAGGCGGCCACGCCGCTGCTGAAGGCCAACCGCTTCGGCAAGATCGTCAATATCTCCTCCATCGCCGCCAAGACGGGCGGGCAGTTCTCGGGCCTGGCCTACCCGGCTTCAAAGGCGGCGGTGATCTGCCTGACCAAGTCGCTGGCCCAGGAGCTGGCCTCCTTCGGGGTCAACGTCAACTGCATCGCCCCGGGGGTCGTGGACACGCCCATGGTCAAGGACTATCCGCCCGACGTGGACGAATCGGTGCCGCTGAAGAGGAAGGGCCGGCCCGAGGAGATCGCCTACCTGGTCCATTACCTGATCTCGGACAAGGCGGCCTACATCACCGGCGAGATCGTGGACATCAACGGCGGCCTGTGGATGGACTGATGGCGCCAGAGCAGCCAGACGAACCATCGGGGGCGCCGGGCCGTAATTAGCCGGCGGCCCCGATAAATCCCCCCTCCCATAGGCGGCCTTTTCAGCCGGCCGGCCGGGGCTTCAAGGACGGCCGGGTCCGGCCAAACCGGAAGATTTGGGTTGGGCCGCCATGTCCCGGGGACCCTCCTCCCGTCCACTCTGCCGCCGATTCTTGTCCACCACCGCCCCGGCCACGAGGTCGAAGAGGGGCGAGTAGTGAACCGAGGGCTGGCCCGGCACTCTGGTCTCGGAGGTGACCACGACCACCAGGTCCAGGTCCGGGACGACCACGATGAACTGCCCGCCGTGGCCCCAGGCCCTGAAGGAGGGACAGCCGCCCACCGGGCGAACCCACCACTGATAGCCGTAGTCGTAACTCTGGCCGGCCTTGACCTGGGCCCGAGTGGATGTCCTGACCCACTCGGCGGGAACGATCCGCCGGCCCTCCCAGAGGCCCTGGTTGAGGTAGAGGAACCCGAACTTGGCCATCTGCCGGGGGGTCAGGTGGAGGCCGCCGTGACCGTTGTAATGGCCCTGGAGATCCTGGGCCCAGAGCTCCACCTTGAGGCCCAGGGGATTGAACAGGTGCTCCGTGGCCAGATCCAGGAGTCGGCGGCCCGTCTGCCGGGCCAGGATCACCGCCAGCAGGTCCGAGAGCGGATTTGAATAGGCGAAGACCTGGCCCGGAGGGTGGACCAGGGGCAGGTCAAGGGTGAACCTGACCCGATCCGGGGCCAGGTACCACCGCCTGAACAGAAGGCCGTCCCTGACCCGGACGGACCGCAGCCCGGCGGTCATGGTCAGCAGGTGCTCCAGGTTTATGGCCCTCTTGCCGGGCTCGATCCCCGGCTTGAAGTACTCGGGGAAGAACTGCGGCAGGGTGGCTGTCAGGTCGGGCAGCAAGCCCTGGCCCCGGGCGATGCCCACCAGGGCCGAGGTCAGGCTCTTGGTGACCGAGTGAATCGTGTCCGCCCGGTCGGGCATGCCCTGGGCGTAGTAGTTCTCGAAAACCAGATAGCCGTTGCGGACGACCAGCAGGCTGCGGATGTCCAGCTTTTTCTCGATGATGTAGGGGATCACCTTCAGCAGCCGTCCAATGTCCAGGCCCTGGGCCTCCGGCGTGGATATCCGCCAGCCCTGGGTGGGCCAGTAGTCCCTTTCCGGCGGGTCCGCGGCCCTGGCCGGCCCGGCGGCCCAGAAGCAGAGCAGGACCAGGAGGCAGGCCGTCAGAGCCGGTTGGACTGGGAACCGTCTCCTGAGCATCGGTCCGTCCTTTTAAGGTTGAGCCCCGAGCATACCCGGCCCCGGAGCCTCAGGTCAACCGCTACCGCCCCGCGGCCTCAACCGAGCCCCGGTCCGAACCGGCCGGGAGAATCAACCCTCTTGTTGCCCCCGGCCTTTAAATCCGGCCGACCCTGGCGTAGAATGATCAAACCTGGCTGTGTCCCAATCCCGACCAAATTCCACGGAGGCGCCGTGTCCATCCTCTTTCAGCCCAGCTCCCTCAAGGGTCTCGAACTGGCCAACCGCTTCGTCCGCTCAGCCACCTGGGCCGGCCTGGCCGAACCGGACGGCTCTTGCACGGCGAATGAGATCAAGATCATGGCCCGCCTGGCCCGGGGCCGGGTCGGCCTGCTCATCACCGGCCACACCTACGTAAGCCCCGAAGGCCAGGCCCACCCGGGTCAGCTGGGCATCTACAAGGACGAACTTATTCCCGGCCTGAAGAGCCTGACCGGGGCGGTCCACGAGGCCGGAGGCAAGGTCCTCTGCCAGATCAGCCACGCCGGCCTCTGGGCCGACGCCGCCCTGACCGGCCTGGAGCCCCTGGCCCCCACGGTCGGGACCCCGGACGAGCTGCCCTACGCCCGGCCGCCCCAAGGCCGCCCCCCCAGGCAGATGGGCCGGGCCGACATCGAGCGCATCGTCGAGTCCTTCGGCCGGGCGGCCGAGCGGGTCAAGGCGGCCGGCTTCGACGGCCTGGAGCTCCACGGCGCCCACGGCTACCTGCTCAACCAGTTCTTCTCGCCGGCCTTCAACCGCCGCCGGGACGACTACGGCGGCGCCGTGGACAACCGGGCCCGGCTGGGCCTGGAGGTCATCCGGCGAATCCGGCAAGGGGTCGGACCGGACTACCCGATCCTGATCAAGCTGGGCTGCCAGGACTTCCTGGAGGGCGGTCTGACCCTGGAGGACTCCATCCAGATCGCCGCCCGGCTCCTGGAGGCCGGCCTGGACGCCCTGGAGCTGAGCGGCGGCACCGGGGCCTCGGGCCGGCTCGCTTCGGGCCGCCTGGGAATAAATTCGCCGGAAAAGGAGGCCTATTTCCGGGAAGAGGCCCGGGCCTTCAGGGCCAGGCTCGACCTGCCCCTCATCCTGGTCGGGGGCATCCGCTCCTTTGAGGTGGCCGAAAGCCTGGTCCTGGACGGCACGGCCGACTACCTGTCCATGTGCCGGCCCTTCATCCGGGAGCCGGAGCTGATCAAGCGCTGGCAGGAGGGCGACCGCTGCCCGGCCACCTGCCTCTCGGACAGCAAGTGCTTCGACCCGGTCTGGGCCCGGGAGGGCCTCTACTGCGTGGTCGAGGAAAGGAAGGCCCAGTAAAGAGGGCCGCGTCTCGTGAAGGCGGCCCGCCCTCCGGATCAGAGACAGAGGCGGAGCGGCCCGACAAGGGATTTCTCGCCCGCTCCGCGAAGACGTGAAAAACTGAACCTTTTTGTGGGCCGATGACCACCTTTCAGAACAAGCACACTTTATGGGCATTTTTCACTTGACAACCCCAACATATTGGGCCTACCTTTATCCTTAGCCCCCTGGGTTAGTTATCGAGTCGGTCACTGGAGGCCTCATGCACCTGGTTGGAAATCGGACAGCACCCCCCCTTGGCGGCGAAAGCACGGACATGGCCCTCTTTGTCCGAACCTCCAGCGAGGTTCTGGCCAACTGGGACCGCCGGGCCATCGTCGAGGCCCTCATCCGCGAGACCTTCGTCGATCAGGACACGGCCGAGCAGGTCGCCCTGGAGGTCGAGGACATCATCCGCCAGGGCAACGTCAGGGTGGTCACCGCGCCGCTGATCCGCGAGCTGGTCGACGCCAAGCTCATCGAGCGGGGCCTGGAGGAGGCCCGCCGGATGCACACCCGGCTGGGCGTGCCTCTCTACGACGTCGAGCAGATGCTGACCGTGCCCAACAAGGAAAACGCCAACGTGCCCCACGGCCCCGAGGCGACCAACCTGACCCTGGCCGAGTCGATCAAGAAGGAGTACGCCCTCCTCAACGTCTTCAGCCAGGAAATCGCCGACGCCCACATGGCCGGCGACATCCACCTCCACGACCTGGGCTTCATCGACCGGCCCTACTGCTCGGGCCAGTCCCTGGAGTACATCAAGAAGTTCGGCCTGTCCCTGCCCAACGCCCTGGCCATCGCCAAGCCGGCCAAGCACGCCGAGGTCCTCCTGGCCCACATGGTCAAGTTCGCCGCGGCCCTCCAGTCCAACTTCGCCGGGGCCATCGGCTGGGACGCGGTCAACATCTTCTTCGCCCCCTACCTGGAGGAGCTGACCGACTACCAGATCAAGCAGCTGGCCCAGATGATGATCTTCGAGTTCTCCCAGCAGGCCGTGGCCCGGGGCGGCCAGGCCATCTTCACCGACATCAACCTCTACTGGGAGATCCCCCGGCACTTCGAGAACGTGCCGGCCATCGGGCCCGGCGGCCGCTACACGGGCAAGACCTACGCCGACTACGCCGAGCTGAGCCAGAAGTTCGTCTGGAAGCTCTTCGACGTCTTCCTGGAGGGCGACGCCTCGGGCCGGCCCTTCTTCTTCCCCAAGCCCCTGGTCCACATCACCGAGAAGTTCTTCCAGACGCCGGGCCACCGGGAGTTCCTCAACCACATCTGCCGGGTGGCCTCGGAGAAGGGCAACACCTACTTCGTCTTCGACCGCGGCTCCACGGCCAAGATCTCCGAGTGCTGCCGCCTCAGCTTCAAGCTGGAGCAGCGCGACCTGGACGACGCCAAGACGCCCTGGAAGATGCGCTACTCGGCCCTGCAGAACGTGACCGTGAACCTGCCCCGCCTGGCCTACAAGGCCAACGGCGACGACACCAAGCTCTTCCAGCTCATCGCCCACTACCTGGAACTGGCCGCCAAGGCCCACGTCCAGAAGCGGGACTTCCTCAAGAAGCTCCTCGACCACGGCAAGATCGGCCCCCTGGCCCTCCTGACCATGGACCCGGACGGCGAGCCCTACCTGAGGCTCAACCGCTGCTCCTTCCTCCTGGGCATGGTCGGCCTCAACGAGCTGGTCGAGTACCACACCGGCCAGGAGCTGCACCAGTCCGAGCCGGCCCTCATGTTCGGGCTGAGGATCATCGCCCACATGAAGCTGATGGCCGACAAGCTCGGGCAGCGCTACGGGCTCAAGCTGGTCCTGGAGCAGACTCCGGCCGAGTCGACCGCCTACCGCTTCGCCAAGCTGGACGCCAAGACCTATCCCCAGGCCCTCAAGGTCCTCAAGGGCGACCTGGACCAGGCCGAGATCTACTACACCAACTCGACCCTCTTCAACGTCGGCGCGGATCTCAACCCCATCCTCCGGGTCAAGAGCGAGGGCCTCTTCCACCCGCTCATCGAGGCCGGCTCCATCACTCACGTCTGGCTGGGCGAGTCACAGCCCTCGGCCGAGTCGCTGGCCAACTTCGTCATCAAGACCTTCAAGAACTCCAAGAACGACCAGATCGCCTTCTCGCCCGAGTTCACCACATGCCTGACCTGCAACCGGACAGTCCGCGGCCTGCACAAGAAATGCCTCTTCTGCGGCTCGGAAAAGGTTGAAGGCATCACCCGGATCACCGGCTACTTCACCAAGCTGAGCTCCTGGAACAAGGGCAAGCTGGGCGAGCTGAAGGATCGCTACCGCAACCGCCCTTACTTCGACAGCCACGAAGGACTGGAACTGATGTCGGCTTAGGCCTGATTTCGCGGAGGGATTGAGATGCTGCTCTTCACCAAGCCCGAGTGCTCCAAATGCCACGACGTCAAGCGCCTTTTCGATCTGGGCCACTTGGGCGTCAGGGAGGAGGTCCTAGGTCCCGACAATCCCGAGGCCCTGGCCGAGCTGGCCTTTTACGAGTGCGTCGAACTGGCCGAGCGGGAGCTGCCCATCCTGGTCACTGCCGAGCGGCAGGTATTCTCCGGCGTCATCCCCATCAAGAAGTTCCTGAGAAGCTTCTCGGGGACGCAGGATTGATGGGGCCCAGGTAGGTGGGTGTTGGCTCTCACGAAAGACCCCCTTTCTCCAGCCTCCTTTGCGGGCCGGCCCGGCAGTTGCCAGCCTAGGCCGAGCCGGCCCCAAAGGAGCAGTCTCCGCCTCGCCTCCGCCTTTCCCGACCGGCCCGAACCCGCCCGCTGAGGCCGGCGGTGAACGTCAAGGGACTCATCGAGACATCTTTTCTGGACTGGCCCGGCCAGGTGGCCGCGGTCGCCTTCCTGGGCGGCTGCAACCTGCGCTGCCCCTTCTGCCACAACCGGGAGCTGGTCCTGGAGCCTCAGCGCCTGCCCGGCCGGACCATCGAGGCGGTCCTGGACTCCCTGGAGGACAGCCGCGACTGGCTGGACGGCCTGGTCGTGAGCGGCGGCGAGCCGACCCTGGACAAGGATCTGGCCGAGATGTGCCGGATAATCAGGGCCAGGGGCCTGGCCGTCAAGCTGGACACCAACGGCACCCGGCCCCGGGTCCTCGAGGAACTCATCTCGGCCGGCCTGATCCAGGCCGCGGCCATGGACCACAAGGCCCCTCTGGCCCGGCCGGACCTGCACCGCCGGATGACCGGGGTTCAGGCCGACCTGGGGGCCATCAGGGCCTCCCTGGACCTGCTCCTGGCCGGGCCCGTCGAGGTAATGTTCCGGACCACCGTGGTCCCCGGCCTCCTGGGCGAGGCCGAGCTGAGGCTCATGGCCCAGGAGCTCAAGGGAGCTCAGGTGTGGCGTCTCAACGCCTTCCGGCCCCAGAACTGCCTGGACCCCGAGTTCTGCCGGATCAAGCCCCTGGAAAAGGCCGAGATGGACCGCCTCCAGGGGCTGGCCGAGGAATTGATCAAGAAGTAAACGCGGGGCCTTGGGGCCTAGCCAGCCCTAGATCTTCCAGACCACCTCGCCGTTGACGATGGTCATGACCGCTCGGCCCTGGACCCGGCGGCCGGCAAAGGGCGTGTTGCGGGATTTGGACAGGAAGGTCTCGGGGTCGATGACGTACTCGACCTCGGGGTCGATGAGGGTCACGTCGGCCACGGCGCCCGGCTTGAGGCCGCCGCCCTGAAGCCCCAGGACCCTGGCCGGGTTCAAGGACATGACTTCGATCAGCCGGCTCGGGCTCAGGACCCCCTCCCGGACCAGCTCCAGGCTGAGGGCCAGGGAAGTCTCCAGGCCGATGATCCCGCAGGCGGCCGACTCGAACTCGGTCTCCTTCTCCAGCTCCGACTGGGGGGCGTGGTCGGTGGCGATGCAGTCCAGGCTGCCGTCCTTGAGCCCGGCCTTTATGGCGGCCACGTCCTCGGCCGTGCGCAGGGGCGGGTTCATCTTGGCCTCGGTCCGGTAGCCCAGGACCGCCTCCTCGGTCAGGCTGAAGTAGTGAGGCGCGGTCTCGGCCGTGATGGGCAGGCCCTCGGCCTTGGCCCGGCGGATCAGCTCGACCGCCCCGGCCGTGGAGATGTGAGCCAGGTGAATGGGCTGGCCGGTCAGGCGGGCCACGGCGATGTCCCTGAAGACGGCGATCTCCTCTGCCGCGGCCGGGCTGCCCCTGAGGCCCAGGCCGGTGGAAACCGCGCCCTCGTTGAGCTGGCCGCCGTGGGTCAGGGAGGTCTCCTCGGGGTGGTCGATGACCTTCAGCCCGAACGTGGAGGCGTACTCCATGACCCGGCGGAGCATGCCCACGGGCCGGATGGGGTGGCCGTCGTCGCTGACGCCCACGACCTTGAGCCGGGCCAGCTCACCGTACTCGTTGAGCTCGCGGCCCTCCAGGTTCTTTGTCGCCGCGGCGATGACCGCCACCCGGACCAGGCCCTCGGCCTGGGCCGTCTCCATGATGAACCGGCTGACCGAGGCGTTGTCGTTGACCGGCGAGGTGTTGGGCATGCAGGCCACCTGGGTGAAGCCGCCGGCCGCGGCGGCCCGGGTGCCCGAGGCGATGTCCTCCTTGTACTCGTGGCCGGGCTGGCGCAGGTGGACGTGGACGTCGATCAGACCGGGCGCGACCCAGAGCCCCTCGGCCTCGATGACCTCGGTCTCCCCGGGCGGGGCCTGGCCGGGCTCGAGGATGGCCTCCACCCGGGTGCCGTCCAGAAGCAGGGAGCCCTGGGCGTCCAGTCCCTGACTGGGATCGATGATCCGGCCGCCCCTGATCAGCCGCCTCACCGGATCACCCCCTTGCTCCCGGCCAGGACCAGCAGGAGCAGGGCCATGCGCACGGCCAGGCCGTTGGTGACCTGCTCCAGGATGACCGACTCGACCGCCTCGGCCAGCTCGGGCGAGAGCTCGACCCCCCAGTTGACCGGCCCGGGGTGCATGAGCAGAACGTCGGGCTGGGCCAGCTTGAGGCGGGCCCGGTTGAGGCCGAAGCAGGTGGCGTACTCGCGCTCGCTGGGCAGGACGGCTTCGCCCAGGCGCTCGCGCTGGACTCTGAGGGCCATGACCACGTCGGCCCCCTCCAGGGCCTCCTCCAGGCGGCCGGCCCTCCGGCAGCCCAGGGCCTCGATCCGGGGCGGGATCAGGGTCGCCGGGCCGAAGACGGTCACCTCGGCGCCCAGGCGGGAGAAACCGATGATGTTGGACCGGGCCACCCGGGAGTGGCTCAGGTCGCCGATGATGGACAGCTTGAGCCCCTTGAGGCGGCCCTTCTTCTGCCTGACCGTGAGCAGATCCAACAAGGCCTGGCTGGGGTGCTCGTGGGCCCCGTCGCCGGCGTTGAGGACCGAGGCCTCGACGTAGCGGGAGATCAGGTGGGGCGCGCCCGAGGCCCAGTGGCGGATGACGATCACGTCCGGCTTGAGGGCCTGGAGGTTGCGGGCCGTGTCGATCAGGCTCTCGCCCTTGGTCATGGACGAGGTCGAGGGCGAGACGGCGAAGGTGTCGGCCGAGAGGCGCTTGGCCGCCATCTCAAAGGAGACCCGCGTCCGGGTCGAGGGCTCCACAAAGAGGAGGATGACGCTCTTGCCGCGCAGGGTCGGGACCTTCTTGATTTCCCGCTGGGAGATCTCCTGGAGCGAGTCGGCCACGTCGAGGATGTGACCGATCTCCTCGGGGCTCAATTCGGCCAGGCCCAGAATGTTACGGCGCCTGAAGTCCATGGCCTACCCGGCGTCCAAAAAAAACCCCTTGCCTTGAAGCAAGGGGCAACCACGGCCACAGCAAGGACTCGTCCCGCGCATCAAGTTTCCTTATACCACTCTCCTCGAAGAGGGGTCAAGCCTAGTCAACCATGTTCAGCAGCCTCGACCAGCGCACGCCGAGGCCGCGGTTGTCCCAGGACCAGTAAATGATAAAGGCCTTGCCCTTGACCTTGCTCTGATCGACGAAGCCCCAGAACCGGGAGTCGTAGCTCTCGTCCCGGTTGTCGCCCATGACGAAGAGCTTGCCCGGCGGCACGACCAGGGGGCCCAGATTGTCGCGGGGCTGGACGTTGGCCGGCAGGATGACCTGGTCGGTGAAGCGAGAGTAGCGCTCCTCCAGGGGCTGGCCGTTGACCAGAATCCGCTTGTTGATTATCTGGATGGTGTCGCCGCCCACGCCGATGACCCGCTTGATGAAGTCCTTGGACGGGTCTATCGGGTACTCGAAGACGATGATGTCGCCCCGCTTGGGCCCCTTGCCCTGGACGATGTACTTGTCGGTCAGGGGGACCTTGATGCCGTAAACGAACTTGTTGACCAGGATGTGGTCGCCGATCTGAAGGGTGTTGAGCATCGAGCCCGAGGGGATCTTGAAGGCCTGGACCACGAAGCTGCGGATGAACAGGGCCAGGATTATGGCCAGGATGATGGCCTGGGCGTACTCCCAGACGACCTGCTTGCGGCTCTTGGCCCCGTCCTGGGTCTTGATTTTAACGGCGTTCAACATTACCGGCCAATTTAGACTCTAGACCGTCGGATGTCAACCAACAGGGCGGCCTTATCGAGGCGGCCGAAGATGGATTGGATCGAGTCGGTCGCGGGCGGGGCGAAGCAGGCCGAGAGCTGCCCCGACCGTTGCCAGTGTTCATCAGGGCCGGGGACAACCGCCGCCTTGCCTGCTCAGCCTCAGCCCCTCTTCGGTGGGAAGTCTACCCGTTGCTTTAAGGAGGATGTCTTGACGGGCTGGAACAGCCTAGTCAAGCATGGTCAGCAGCCTCGACCAGCGCACGCCGAAGCCCTGGGTTTTCCAGGACCAGTGGATGATGAAGGCCTTGCCCCTGACCCTGGTCCGATCGACGAAGCCCCAGTAGCGCGAGTCGTAGCTCTCGTCCCGGTTGTCGCCCATGACGAAGAGCTTGCCTGGCGGCACGACCAGCGGGCCCAGATTGTCGCGGGGCTGGACGCCGGCCGGCAGGATGACCCGGTCGATGAAGCGGGTGTAGGACTCCTCCAGGGGCTGGCCGTTGACCAGAATCCGCTTGTTGACTATCTGGATGGTGTCGCCGCCCACGCCGATGACCCGCTTGACGAAGTCGTGGGCAGATTCAAACGGGGGATCAAAGACGACGACGTCGCCCCGCTTGGGCTCCCGGCCATGGAAGACGAACTTGTCGGTCAGGGGGACCTTGATGCCGTAAACGAACTTGTTGACCAGGATGTGGTCGCCGACCTGAAGGGTGTTGAGCATCGAGCCCGAGGGGATCTCGTAGGCCTGGACCGCGAAGGTGCGGATGAACAGGGCCAGGATGACGGCCAGAATGATGGCCCGGGCGTACTCCCAGACCACTTTGACGCGGCTCTTGACCGCCTCCTGGGCCATGTGTTTGACGGCGTTCGACATCACCGGCCAAATTAGTCTCTGGGCCGCCGGATGTCAACCAGACGAGCCGTCCGGGAGAGGCTCAGCAGGAGCCGCAGCCGTCGTCCCAGGCGCAGCCGGGCCAGTCGGACGTCTCCAGTCCGGGCGAAAGGACCTGGTCCGGCCGGCTGAGGTGGCGGTAGAGGGTCAGGCCCTTGAGGCCCAGCTCAAAGGCGGTCCTGATCGCTTCGGCCACGTCGCCAGAGGTGGCCTCCTCGGCCATGTTGATGGTCTTGGAGACGGCGTTGTCGGTGTGCCTCTGGAAGGCGGCCTGGATCTTGAGGTGCCAGGACCAGTCGACCTCGTGGGCGGTGACGAACAGCCGCCTCACCTCCTCCGGCACCCCGGCCACCCGTCCGGCCCGCCCTTGACGGGCCACCTCCCGGACGACTTCGGGCCCGTCGGCCCCGGCCTTTTTGAGGGCGGCCAGGAAGGAGGGCTGGATCTGGCTGGAGTACCGGCCCTCGAGGACCTGTCTCTGGAGGGCCAGGGCGAAGAGGGGCTCAATCCCTGAGGAGACGCCGGCGATGAGGCTCAGGGTCCCGGTCGGGGCGATGGTCGTCTGGGTGGCGTTGCGCATGGCCGGCCAGCGGCCCTCGTAGACCGAGCCCTTGAAGTTGGGAAAACTGCCCCGCTCCAGGCCCAGCTCGACCGAGGCCCGCCGAGCCCGCTCCCGGATGAAGCTCATGATCTCCTCGGCCATCTCCACGGCCGCCTGGCTGGTGTAGGGCACGCCGAGGGTGATGAGGAGATCGGCGAAGCCCATGACCCCCAGGCCGATCTTGCGGTTGGCCAGGGTCATCCGCCGGATGCGCGGCAGGGGGTAGCGGTTGACGCTGATGACGTCGTCCAGGAAGCGGACCGCCTCATCCACGATCCGGCCCAGGCGGGTCCAGTCGACCCCGTCCGGCTCGGCCGCGGCGGCCAGGTTGATCGAGCCCAGGTTGCAGGACTCGTAGGCCAGGAGCGGCTGCTCGCCGCAGGGGTTGGTCGCCTCGATGGCCCCCAGGAGAGGGGTGGGGTTGCCCTGGTTGATGCGGTCGATGAACACGGCCCCCGGCTCGCCGCAGGCGTGGGCCGCGGCGACCAGCTCGTCGAAGATGGCCCGGGCGGCCAGCCGGCCGACCGCCCGGCCGTGGCGGGGGTTGATCAGGGCCACCTCCCCGCCCCTGTCCAGGGCGGCCATGAAGTCGTCGGGAATGATGACCGAGAGGTTGAAGTTGCCCAGGCCCGGCTTCAGCTTGGCCCGGATGAACTCCAGGATGTCGGGGTGGCTGACCCTGAGCAGGCCCATGTTGGCCCCGCGTCTGGTCCCGCCCTGCTTGATGGTGTCGGTGGCCAGGTCGTAGATCCTCAGAAACGACAGCGGGCCCGAGGAGACGCCGTGGGTAGAGGCGACCACGTCCCCGGCCGGCCGGATGTTGGAGAAGTTGAAGCCTGTCCCGCCGCCCGATTTCTGGATCAGGGCGGCCTGCCGGAGACTGCCGAAGATGGACTGGATCGAGTCGGCCACGGGCAAGACAAAGCAGGCCGAGAGCTGGCCCAGCCGCCGGCCGGCGTTCATCAGGGTCGGCGAGTTGGGCAGGAAGGCCAGGGAGGCCATGAGCTCGTAAAAGCTCTCAGCCCAGGCCCGGGCCGTCCTCCGGGAGCCGAATTCCAGCTCGGCCCGGGCGACCCGGTCGGCCACCCGCCGGAACATGCCGGCCGGGTCCTCCCTGGGCTGGCCCTGGGCGTCCTTGACCAGGTAGCGGGTCCGGAGGACCTCCCGGGCGATGGGGCTCAGGACCGGCTCCACCGGTCCCTAGCTCCGCCGGACCTCGGCCAGCCTGGCCTCGGTCAGGCCCTCCAGGCCGAGGAGGATGACCTTGCGGGCCAGGCCGCTGGAGAAGCCGCCCAGGCCGGTGCTGGAGACGACCCGGTGGCAGGGGATGACGATGGGGATGGGGTTGGCCCCCACGGCCTGGCCCACCGCCCGGGCCGCCTGGGGGCGGCCGGCCAGCCGGGCCAGCCGGCCGTAGGTCACGGCCTGGCCGAAGGGCACGGCCCGGAGGGCCTGCCAGACGTCCCTCTGGAAGGGCGTGCCCCTGGCCTCCAGGGGCAGGTCGAACTCCCGGCGCCGGCCGGCCAGGTACTCGTCTATCTGGCTGACCGCCCGCCGGAGAACCGGGTTCAGCTCCTCCCTGAGCTCGAACCCGGCCCGGCCGGCCACCTCGCGGCCGGCCTCGACCGGATCGAGCCCGCTGAGGGAGAGGCAAACCAGGGCCTTGTCGGTGGCCATGGCCAGCAGGGGCCCCAGATCTGTGGTCCAGGTGTGATGGTAGAGAATCATTGACCGCCCCCTGGGGGCGACCCCGGCGTGACCGGCAGGAACTGGGGCCGCGTCAGCCGGGGCCGGCCCGATTGAGCCTATCTTGTGCCTCGGCCTCAAGAGGTTACATCATACCAGACCAAAGTGGCTTTGGCAATCGACCGAAACCAGGTCTTGTCCCGCGGGCGGGGTGGGAGGCGAGGCGGTCAGAGTCTCAGGTCTTCGACCATCTCCTGGTGGATCAGCCCGTTGGAGGCCAGGATCTGGCCCCCGGTCAGATCAAAGGGGCCGCCGTCCAGGGCGCTGACCCGGCCGCCGGCCTCCCGGACCAGGAGCACCCCGGCGGCCATGTCCCAGGGCTTGAGACCGTCCTCCCAGAAGGCGTCCAGGCGGCCGCAGGCCACGTAGGCCAGGTCCAGGGCCGCCGAGCCCAGGCGCCTGACCCCCTGGCTCCTGACGAGCATCCGCTCCAGCCGGGCGGTGATCTGGGCCAGGCTGTCCTCCAGGTTGTAGGGGAAGCCGGTCACCAGGAGGGACTCTTCCAGGCTGTCCACCCCGGAGGCCGAAATCCTCTCCCGGCCCAGCCAGGCGCCCTGGCCCGCGCCGGCCCAGAAGAGTTCGTCGCGCTCCGGGTCGAAGATGGCCCCGGCCTGGAGCTGCCCGTCCCGGCTCAGGGCGATGGAGACGCAGTAGGCCGGCAGGCCGTGAACGTAATTGGTCGTGCCGTCCAGGGGGTCGACGATCCAGACCCGGCCGGTCAGGTCCGGCCGGGAGGCCTCCTCCTCGGCCCAGATCCTGTCCCCGGGGAAGGCCCGCTGGAGGCGGCCGATGATCTCGGACTGGGCGGCCAGGTCCAGCTCGGTGACCAGGTCGCGCCGGCCCTTGTGTTCAACGTTGCTGGCCCGCCCCAGACGGTCCTTGAGGAGGCGGCCGGCCGCCCGGGCGGCCGACCTGGCCGTCTCCAGTTCGGCCTCGAGATGCGGTGGATTCAATTGATGAACACCGAGCGGTAGCGCCTCATGTCGGAGAGGGCCTGGCCCGCGCCCAGGGCGACGCACTGGAGGGGGTCAGCGGCCACCACCACGGGGAGCTGGGTCCGCCGGTGGATGAGCTGGTCCAGGCCCCGGAGCAGGGCCCCGCCGCCGGCCAGGGTGATGCCGCTGTCGGCGATGTCGGCGGCCATCTCGGGGGGCACCTTTTCCAGGGCCCGGATGGTCGAATCCTCGATGGCCTGGATCGGCTCGCGCATGGCCTCCCGGATCTCGGCGTCGGTCAGGGTGATCTGCTTGGGCACGCCGTTGACGATGTCCCGGCCGGCCGTGGTCGTGGACATGGCCGACATCTGCTCCACGGCCGAGCCGATGCGCCACTTGACCTGCTCGGCCGAGTTCTCGCCGATCAGGACCTGGTATTCGGAGCGGACGTAGCGGATGATGGCCTCGTTCATCTCGTCGCCGGCGACGCGGATGGACTCCTTGTAGGCCGTGGCCGAAAGGGAGATGATGGCCGTCTCGGTGGTCCCGCCGCCGATGTCAACGACCATGCAGGCCCTGGGCTGCTCGATCTCCAGGCCGGCGCCGATGGCCGCGGCCATGGGCTCCTCGATGAGGTAGATGTCCCTGGCCCCGGCCTGCTCGGCCGACTCGATCACCGCCCGCTTCTCCACCTGGGTGATGCCCGTGGGCACGCCGACCACCAGCCTGGGACGGAAAAACCTGGAGGCGGACTGGACCCGGGCCAGGAAGTAGTGGATCATGGTCCGGGTCATGTCGAAATCGGCGATGACCCCGTCCTTGAGCGGCCTGATGGCCTGGATCCGCTCCGGGGTCCGGCCCATGAACTCCTTGGCCTCCTGGCCCACGGCCACCATCCGGCCGGTCTCCCGGTTGATGGCCACCACCGAGGGCTCGTTGAGGACCACGCCCTGCCCCTTGACAAAGATGAGGGTGTTGGCCGTGCCCAGGTCCATGGCCATGTCCTTGGCGAAAAGGCCAAGCACTCTACTCAGGAACATCCGCCTCCTCCTCAGGCCGCCAGAGCCCCCAGGGCCGCGGCGGCCCACTGTCCGGTCATGGTCAAGACGTGAACCTCATCCGAGTTCCACTCCCTGACCCCGTAGGCGGCCAGTCCCAGGACGGCGATGGTCGCTCCCCACAGGTTCAAGGGCAGGCCGATGAAGGCCTGGAAGCCTTTGACCGGATCGTCCGGCGCAAAGATGTACGACTTCTGGCCGTTGGTCTGGACTCGTTTGAGGACCAAGGGCCGCTTCTTGCGGTAAACCCAACCCACCAGGCCTGAGTCCAGGGCGTAGGACGTGCCCTCGAAGTTCGGCTCGGCCAGGCCGTCGGTGGCGTCGACCCGATAGCGGGTCCGCTGGGCGTTGGGGGTGGTGAAAAAGGCCAGCTCGGTCCGGCTGAAGCGCTTGAGCTCCTCCAGGAGGCTGCTGATGAAGCGGCCCGGAGTGTCCAGGTCCCGGACCGCCCGGTCGATCTCGTAGAACAGCCGGAGCATCCTGGCGTAGCCCTTCTCCAGCTGGCGCACCCGGCGGGCGCTGATGACGTGGAGAAAGAGCTGGGCAAAACCGGCCAGGAGCTTCTGATCCTTGTCGGTGAAGACGTAGCTGTGCTTGGAGTCGACGCAGAGAACCCCTTCCTGGCCCACGGGCACGGCCAGAAACGACTTGATCTCCTCGGCCTGGCGATAGAGGTTGAGGCTCCTGGCGTCCCGGTCGAAATGGGACACGTTGACCGACTGGCCGCTCTTGGCCACCCAGCCGATGATCCCGTCCCCCGGCTTGAGTTCGGTCTCGGGGTTGAGGTGGCGCGAGAGGGTGTGCCAGGCGACCAGCTTCAGCCGCTGCTTATCTTCATCGAACAGGAACAGCCCGGCCGTGAAGGCGTCCAGGACATTGCTCACCAGTTCGATTGTGTCCTTGAATTCCTTCTCCATCAGTCAGACCCGGCCGCCAATCCACTCGGCCCGCCCACTGTCCCGGTCGCTTCACGATGGCCCATTTAGCAGCCGGTGTCAATACAATTATTAGGGGTTGATCGCTATGGAACCCCAACCTGTAGCCCTAAAAATCAACCTCGGCGCAGCTCAGGCCAAAGGAGTCGGCCACGGCCTGGCAGGTCAGCCGGCCCTGGTAGAGGTTGAGCCCCTTCCTCAGCCCCGGGTCGGCCTGGAAGGCCTTGGCCAGGCCCTTTTTGGCGATGGCCAGGGCGTAGGTCAGGGTGACGTTGGTCAGGGCGATGGTCGAGGTGCGGGGCACGGCCCCGGGCATGTTGGTGACGCAGTAATGGACCACTCCCTCCTCGACGTAGGTCGGCTCCTGGTGGGTGGTCGGTCTGGTCGTCTCGCAGCAGCCGCCCTGGTCCACGGCGATGTCCACGATGGCCGAGCCGGGGATCATGCGCCTGACCAGGTCCCTGGAGACGAGCTTGGGCGCCTTGGCCCCGGGGATAAGGACGGCGCCGATGACCAGGTGGCTGGCCAGGCATTCGGCCTCGATGTTGGCCGGGTTGGACATGACCGTGACCAGCTGACGGCCCATGATGTCCTCGATGTAGCGCAGCCTGGTCGGGTTGACCTCCAGGAGGGAGACCGCCGCGCCGACGCCCACGGCCACCGTGGCCGCGGCCAGGCCGGCCACGCCGCCGCCGAGGATGGTCACCCGGGCCGGCCTGACGCCGGAGACGCCGGAGAGGAGCATGCCGATGCCGCCGTTCTTGGCCTCCAGGCAAAAGGCGCCCATCTGAATGGACAGGCGGCCGGCCACCTCGCTCATGGGCGCCAGGAGAGGCAGGCTGCCGTCGGCCAGCTGGACCGTCTCGTAGCCGATGCCGATGATCTTTCTGGCCAGGAGACGGTCGGTCAGCTCGCGGTCGGCGGCCAGGTGCAGGTAGGTGAACAGGATCTGGGACGGCCGGGCCAGATCCAGCTCCGGGCCGATGGGCTCCTTGACCTTGAGGATCATCTCCCCTTCGGCCCAGACGTCCTCGACCCGCTCCAGGACCCTGGCCCCGGCCCGACTGTAGAGCTCGTCGGGAAAGCCCGAGCCGGTTCCGGCTCCGGATTCGACGAAAACCTGGTGGCCGTTGTCAATGAAAGCCTTGACCCCGGCCGGCGTGGCCGCGACTCGCCGCTCGGCCGGCTTGATCTCCTTGGGCACTCCGATTTTCATTTTCTCCCCCTCGCGCCAGAAGGCGATCAGTCATCCGGCCAGGCTTCCAGGTCAGAGGGCCGGTGAGGATGTCCCAACCACTGGAATCTAGCCTTTGTCCTGGCTAAAGGCCGCCCTACCCCCGCGCCGCCTCAAGACGGCCAGCCCGCCGGCCATCGCTGGCACCGCGGCCATGAGCCACCAGCCGTCGGCCGAGAAAGCCCCGGCGCCACTGGCGGCCAGCAGCCGGGCCGAGGGGATCAGCTGGTAGGGCTGGCCGTTCTGAAAGCCCTGACGATCATCATGCCCGGCCGGCTGGGTCAGAATCAGACCGAGACATCTTCTGGCCTCGGCCTTGGGGCTGAAGACGGCGGCGTAGTACCTCCGGCCGCCGCTGTTGTCAATGGGCTTGAACCGGAACTCGGCCAGACCCCAGTCCTCGACGGTCTCGCCATCGATGATCGCCCGCCTGACCGGCACCCGAGCGGCCGGATCCTCGCCGACCTGCTCGCCGGGCCCGAGTTCGTAGAGGAGCAGAACCAGGCGGATCGGGTTGAGCCGCTGATAGGTGACGACCCGCCAGTCCAGACCGGCCAGGCCGTCGGCCGGGGCGGTGAAGGACAGACCGAAGTTGCGGCTGGCCAGCAGCGGCTCGATGTTCTGCTCGCCGACCGGCTCCTTCAGAATCACCAGCTCCGGCTCCGGCGGCCGCCAGGACCGATCGATCAGGCCGGGCAGGAGAACCAGCCAGCTTGAGAGCACGGCCGCAGCAAACCAGATCAATCTCGGGTGCTTGGTCATCTAGCTCACTCAGCCAGAATCTGATCTTGTCAGGTCGGGCCGGCCCGGTCAAGTCAGATCCACCGCGGCCTCGATTATCGTGACCGGGCAGTTTTCCGGGAAGATTTCCGCCGGATCGGCATCGGGCGGGAAATCGGCTTGAGGGGCCGGCCCAGGCCGGGCCGGCCCGAAATAGGTCTCAGTCTCCCTGGGGCGGATCGTCCAGAATTCTGTCCCGGCCCGCTCCGGGCGTGGGCACCGGCAGGGGGCCGGTCCGCTCGCCCCGGGGACCGCACATGTGGCGGTAGGAGCACTTCGACCCCTGGGTCTTCTCCATGTGCTCCCAGCCCCTGACGTAGTAATCGCAGGAGTCGTTGAAGCAGACGTAGTGATAATCATTGGGCCAGGTGGAATCCTCGGGCAGGGCCCAGCGCTTCATGGGCTGGCCGCAGTGCGGGCATTCAGGCGCCTTCTCCTTGGTCACGAACTTCCTCCAGTCAAGCCGGCCGTGGCCGGTCCTGGTCAATCGTCTCTGATCATACGTTAGTCACTCCCGGGCCTTTTGTCAGCGAAGCGGCCAGATTTTTCGGCCTCCGCGGCTCAGCCCCCCGGGGATTCGGGCCGGCGGCCCGGCGACCAATATTTATGATATTGAGCACTTCAGCCCGGGCCGGGACCCGGCTCGACTCCTCTCCGATCCGGCCCGGCCGGGGGAGCGATTATCGCACAGAAACGCTTGATAAATTTTGAACAAGTCTGTATAAAGGGGCTGGCCTGATATTCTCGGCTTCGGCCGGCCGGAGCGGCGGCTCGAACCCCGCTCCAGCCGGCCGGGATGTGGTTGGTCCGGCGGATAATTTCAGGCCCTGGACCCCGCCATACCGGACAAGACTAGCTTCGGGAATTTGCGAGGAGGCGTTGGGATGAGTGTCACCGTAGACCCGAACGTTATGAAGGACCTGAAGGCCTTCGGGCTCAATGACGCGCTCAAGTGTTTCCAGTGCGGCACCTGTACCGCCGTCTGCCCCCTGTCCACCGAGGGGAATCCCTTCCCCCGCAAGATGCTCAAGCTGGCCCAACTGGGCTTGAAGGGCAAGCTTCTGCAGGCCCCGGAGCCCTGGCTCTGCTACTACTGCGGCACCTGTTCCGACCGCTGCCCCCGGGGCGCCGATCCGGGCGAGGCCATGATGGTCATGCGCCGCTACCTGACCTCCCTGTACGACTGGACCGGCTTCGCCCGGAGGTTCTACCTCTCCGAGACCTTCGAGATCGTGGCCGTGTCCATCGTCGCCGCCCTGATCGGCCTGGCCTTCCTGCTCTTCCACGGTCCGGTCGTCACCGACCGCATCGCCCTCAACGTCTTCGCCCCCAACACCTTCATCGAGATCGCCGACCTGATCATGGGCGCGGTTCTGAGCATCATCCTGCTGAGCAACGTCTATCGCTGCGTCAGATTCGTCATGGGGGACATGCTGACCAAGATCCCGGCCCGGGTCTACGCCAGCCAGATCTACAATCTCTTCGCCCACTTCCTGACCCAGAAGCAGTTCTCCAAGTGCGAGGACCGGACCCAGTGGTGGGTCCACCTCCTGATCATGACCGGCTACAGTTCGGTCTTCCTGATGGTCGTGGTCGGCATCCGCTGGTTCCAGCGGGACGAGGTCCTGTCCATCTGGAACCCCCTCCGCCTGGTCGGCTATTACGCCACCTTCGCCATCCTCTACGGTTCGACCTACGCCCTCATCGGCCGGCTCAAGAAGTCCAAGCCGCCCTACAAGAACTCCCACGGCACTGACTGGATGTTCCTCATCCTCCTCCAGCTGACCACCCTGACCGGCATCTTCATCCACTTCGCCATCTGGCTGGAGCTGCCCGTGACGACCTACGTCATCTACGTCATCCACCTGATGATCGCCATCCCCATGCTGGTCCTGGAGGTGCCCTTCGCCAAATGGGCCCACCTGGCCTACCGGCCGGTGGTTCTCTACCTGACCCTGGTCAAGGAGGAGTGGGCCAGGGAGCAGGCGGCGGCCGGCCACTAACCCGGTTTCGGAAGCGGCCCAATCGAAGGGGCGGCCCTTGAGGCCGCCCCTTTTTCGTGGCCTAAAAATTGATTTCCGTTTCCAGGCCAAGAGCCGGAACAAACCTCGCGGGGCGGTCCGCGAGATCGAGTGGCGAGTCGGCGAACTCTTCTCTTGGGTCGGTTTCATCATCGCCAACTCCCGGTTGATCGAGGCCAAGGCGGTCAAGGCCTGCAACGGCCGGGGTGATGTTGAAAATCGGATCAATGAAAGTAAATATTTCCTCTCTTTGAATAAAACAATCTTTCATTGCATAGAGACCAATCAGGACCGTCTTTTCAGAGGAATCAAAGCCCGCAACCTCATCTATATGTTAAGATTATTGGTTAGTTCCTCTGTTCCGGCGCTACAAAGCAGTATTAATATGACGTCTGTAGTGTATCAAAAGGTTGACTGTATATTTGGGGCTGAGGTATTACATTGGAGAGGCCGGAGATGGATCGCGGCATGATAAAAATCACGTCTTTCAATTTGAAACCATGGATTAGTAAAGAACTTGGTGTTTGCGGAAGGCCTCAGACGGCCCGTCGGCTGATTGAGAGTGTTTTACAGTGTAATTCCGGCCGGTTGAACCGGAGTAATCGAGGACGCCCCTTCGGGCGCCCTGTGGGGATGGTGTTCGGCAAGGTTCAAACAAATGATTCACAGGAAGGAGAAGCACTCATGGCGTCCAACAAGGCTGTCAGCCCCGCTGAAATCGAGCGCAACATAACGGAATTAAAAGGGCTTTACCAACAAGGACGACTCTCCCGCCGCCAGTTTTTCAGAAAGGCCTCCCTGCTGGGCATGAGCGCCGCGGCCGTCTGCGCCTTCACCGGAATGGCCGCTCCCGAGGCGACCCAGGCGGCCACGGCCAAAGCCAAGGGCGGCGCCTACAAGAGCATCCTCATCAAGAACGGCTTCGTCCTGACCATGGATGACAAGAACAGCCTCATCGAAGACGGGGCGGTGGTCATCAAGGGCGACAAAATAGTGGCCGTCGGCAAGACGGAGGACATCGAGAAGCAGAACCACTGCGACAAGGTCATTGACGCGGAGATGAAGGTGGTAATGCCCGGTCTGGTAAACCTGCACTACCATTCCTCCCTGGGCAAGGGAATGTACAGCGACCTGCCGCTCCTCGAATTCCTCGAGGGCTTCTGGTATCCCAAAATCCGGACCATGACCCCCGAGGAAGCTTACTGGGGCGCTCTGTGCGGTCACATCGATTCCATCAAGCGAGGCACGACCACGGTCAATGACATGTGGCGGCAAATGGAGGCGGTGGCGGACGCCGCGGTAAAGGCCGGTATTCGAACCGTTGTCTCCAATGACGTGGCCGACGCGGAAGCCAAGATCGACACCGTGGCTGACAATGAACGCGTTTACAAAGAAAAGCACGGCCTAGCCGACGGCCGCGTCCGGGTGTTCTTCGGGGTGGAGTGGGTGCCCATCGCCTCGGCCGAGATTATGCGCGACACCCGGAAGATGGCTGACAAATACCACACCGGCATCCACATCCACCTGAACGAATCCCAGGGCGAAGTTCAAATGAGCCTCAAGAGGCACGGCAAGCGGCCGACCGTGCTCGCCTATGACACCGGCGTGCTCGGCCCGGACTGCGTGGCCGCCCATTGCGTCTGGCTGTCCGACGAGGAAATCGAAATGATGGCCAAGACCAAGACGCACATCTCCCACAACGCGGCCTCCAACGCCAAACTGGGCAACGGCATCGCCAGGGTTCCGGAGTACATGAAGGCCGGCATCAACCTGGGCATCGGTCACGACTCGGCCGTGTGCAACAACAATGTGGACATGTTCGAGCAGATGAAGTGGACGGCTCTCATCCACCGGGCCGTCAGGGCCGACGCCAGCCTGCTGCCGGTGGACCCGGTCCTGCGGATGGCCACGGTGAACGGCAGCCTCGCCCTCCACCAGGACACGGGCGTTCTGGCCCCGGGCAAGAAAGCCGACGTCATCCTGGTCGACCTGAAGGCGCCGCAGTTCTCTCCGGTGGTCAGGGGCGAGGACAACAATATTAAGGCCCACCTGGTCTATACGGCCCAGGGCCCGGACGTGACCACCACCATCATCGACGGCCGGGTGGTCATGGAAGACAGAACCGTCCTGACGGTGGATGAGGACGAGGTCAGGGAGAAGGCCAACGCCGCCTTCCTGGCCGTGTTCAAGAGGATCAAAAAAGCCTGAGTAATCAGGCGCTTCTCAAGACGGAGGCGCCGCAGACGTAAAACCGGCGGAGGCCAGGGACTCCGCCGGTTCCGATTTTCCTGATGTTCCGGTTTTAAAAGAGGCGGCCGCTCTGAAGCGGCCGCCTCCGTTGACTGGCTGGAATTAATTGGGTCTAGAAGCCCTTGAAGGGGTTGGGCCCGACCTCGTCGATGGTCTCCATGAACTCCTCGAGAATCTGAGGCACGCGGTCGTAGTCGGCGATGGAGACCTCCTCGACCCTGATCCGCTCCGGCTCCAGGACCAGGCGCTGGAGGGTCTCGCTGATCTTGCTCATCCTGATCGTGGCCAGCTCGGAGCCCTTGACCATGTGGCACTGGTAGTCGTCGCCGTGCTTGCAGCCCATGAGCAGGACCCCGTCCATGCCCTTGGAAAGCGTGTCGGCGATCCAGACCAGGTTGAGCGAGCCCAGACAGCGCAGGGGGACGAAGCGGATGAAGGGCGACCACTTGTGCCCCTTCATGGCCGCCATGTCCAGGGCCGGATAGGCGTCGTTCTCGCAGACAAAGGCTATGACCCTGGGTTTCTCCTCCTCTTCCTCGGGAACCTCGATGGACTTGACCATATCGCCGACCATGCCCACCGAGTAGTTCTTGAAGGAGATGATCCGCTCCGGGCAGGCGCCCATGCACACGCCGCAGCGCCGGCAGCGGGTCCGCTGGGGCAGCGGGTTGGCCTTCTCGTCCTCGTTGATGGCCCCGAAGGGACACTCCTCGGTGCAGCGCTTGCACTGGGTGCAGCGCTGCATGGCGAACTCGGGATAGGAGAAGTCCCAGGCCCGCGGGTGCAGGGCCCGGCCGACGGAGGCGACCTCCACGGCCTGGATGGCCTTCATGGCCGCGCCGGTGGCGTCCTCGGCCGCGGCGGCGGTGCCCATGGGCCGGCGGACCGGGCCGCAGGCGTAGATGCCGGTGCGGCGGGTCTCGTAGGGGAAGCAGATGAAGTTGGAGTCGACGAAACCATCCTTGAGCAGGGGCATCTCGCCGCCCTGGCGATAGTTGAGGTTGAGGATGGGCGGGCCGTACTGGTCGATGACCTTGGGCTCCTCGGCCTCCTCCTTCTTCTCCTCGGCCGCTTCCTCGGCCGCCTCCTCGACCACAGGCTCGGTGGTCGAGACCATGCCCGTGGCCAGGACGATCAGGTCCAGGTTCTCGATCTTGACCGTCTCGCCCAGGACCTCGTCATCGGCCTCGATGAACCCGTCGCCGACCCGCTTGTTCTCGGCCCGGATGAAGACGGTGCCGTCCTCCTGGGTGCGGCGGTAGAACTCCTCGAACTGACCCGGGGTGCGCACGTCGCGGTAGACTATGTAGATGTTGCACTCCAGGTTGTACTCCCTCAGGTAGGCGGCCTGCTTCATGGAGACCTGGCAGCAGATGGCCGAGCAGTAGGGCAGGTGCTTCTTGTCCCGGGAGCCGGCGCACTGGATGAAGGCGGCCGTCTTGACCTGGCCGCCGTCCGAGGGCCGCTTGATCTGGCCGGCCTTGACCATGTCCTCGAACTCGACGTTGGTGATGACGTTGGGGAACTGGCCGTAGCCCAGCTCCTTGGGCAGCTTCTTGGGATCGTAGGGCTTCCAGCCGGTGGCCTGGATGACGGCCCCGCAGCGCCGCTCCTCAGAGGAGCCGTTGGCCGAGATGGCCACGTCGAACACGCCCGGGCCACCGTTTATCTGGCTGATGCTGGCCCCGGTGAAGATTTCGATCTTGTCCGAGGCCTTGGCCGCCTCGATCAGCTCCTCGATGCCGGTCGGCTCCAGGTCGCGGTAGGGGGCCTTGACCGGGGTGGACATCTTGCAGCGGGCAACGAAGCCGCCCAGCTCGGCCTCCTTCTCGACCAGGACCACCTCGTAGCCGGCCTTGGCCGCCTCCAGGCTGGCCGTCAGGCCCGACTTGCCGCCGCCCACGACCAGGATCCGCTTGGACATGTTCTCTTCCAGCCAGGGCTCGGGCGGCTCCATCTTGTCCAGCTTGGACAGGCCCATGCGGAAGTAGTCCTCGGCCAGCATCTGGCGGTCCTGCTTCTTGTCCTCGTCCCCCTCGGGAACCTCGGTGCACCAGACGACCTGCTCGCGGAGGTTGATCCTCTCCACGAGCACGCCCGGGAAGTCGAAGAGGTCATACATGGCCCGGGGCGAGCAGGCGGCGATGGCCAGGCAGTTGGACCCGGCCGCGATCTCGGACTTGAGGAACTCGACGCCCTCCTTGGAGCAGAGGGCCTGGTGGGTCTTGGCCTCGTAGCCGAAGTCATCGCCGGCCAGGGTGGACAGCGCTTCGACGTCCAGAGCCTCGGAGATGCCGCAACCGGCGCAGATGTAACAGACTTTCTTCTTTTCCATGACCCTACCTCCTCGCGATGGCCTGGATCGCCTTGAGCGCGGCCGAGGTGGCGTCCTGGACGCACTCGGCCACGTTATACGGCCGCCGGGTGCAGCCGGCGCCGACCAAGCCGGGCAGGCCCGAGTCGGTCTGGATGAAGCCGTACTCGTCCAGGGCCGCGCCCTGGGGCAGCCCGGCCGTGTTGGGCACCATGCCCGTGGCCAGAACGACCAGGTCAGCGTTGAGGCTGAGTTTTTGGCCGGTGGTGGTGTTCTCGTACTCGACGACCAGACCCTTGGTGGCCTGGTCCTCGCTGATGCTGGCCACCTTGCCCTTGACAAAGGAGAGGTTCTCGACCTCCTTCTTCATCTGGTAGAAGGAGTCCAGCCGATCCTGGGCCCTGATGTCGATGAAGAGGATGTAGACCTGGCTGTCCGGGTACTGCTCCAGAACGTAGCCCGACTGCTTCATGGAGGCCAGGCAGCAGATCCCGGAGCAGTAGGGCAGGTTGTTGATGTCCCGGGAGCCGGCGCACTGGACAAAGGCCACCGTCTTGGGCGGCTGGCCGTCGGAGGGCCTCAGGATCTTGCCGCCGGTGGGGCCGGCCGAGGCGGCCAGGCGCTCCATCTGGACGTTGCTGATGACGTTGGGGAAGCGCCCGAAGCCGTAATAGTCCATGGACGTGGCGTCGTAGGGGTCCCAGCCGGCCGCCCAGACCACGGCTCCGACCTCGAGGGCCAGGGTCTCCTCCTTGGCCTCCAGATCCACGGCGCCGGAGGGGCAGACCTCCTTGACCTTGGCCCCCTCGGCGGTGCCGACGATGGCCGGATCCATGACGTAGCGCTGGGGGTAAGCCATCAGGTGGGGCAGGTAGACGGCCTTGGTCTTGCCCAGGCCCAGATCAAAGGGGTTGTCCACCTCGGTCTCAACCGCTTCCAGGCACTTGCCGCAGGCGGTGCAGTTCTCGTTGATGTAGCGCGGCTTGATCTTGATGGAGACGTTGAACCGGCCCGCCTGCCCCTCGATCTTGTCCACCTCGGCGCCTGTGAAGAAGCGGATGAGGCGGTTGGCCTTGACCCGCCTGAAGTTGATCTCCAGGCCGCAGACGGGCGGGCAGAGCTTGGGGAAGTACTGGTTGAGCTGGGCCACCCGGCCGCCCAGGTAGGGATTCTTCTCGACGATGACGACTTCGTAACCCGCCTCGGCCGCCTCCAGGGCCGCGGACAGGCCGCTCATCCCGCCGCCGACCACCAGAATCTTCTGGTGGGTGGACCTTTCATCAGCCATTGTCTACCTCCAGATTAACGCCTTGGAAGACATCAAGGAAAGGAGCTTTTCGCCGCTCGCCTCCGGCCATCCGGTCGATGGACAGAAGCCAGAGGCGACCCTTGGGGCGCCCTCAGCCGGAATCGAACCAGATTTACCGCAAGCCGGTTGACCAAGCAAGTTTACTCCTGAGGCCGGGTTCTAGCCCGGCCTCAAGAGCAAATCCTGGGCTGGCGTCCGGGGGCTCGGCCCCCGGGCGCCCGTCTCTGTTCGGTCTAGTTGACCAGCTTGACGATTTCGCGCTTGAAGGTCGCCCACTCGCCGGTCTTGGGATCCCACTTGATGTTGGCGAAGGTCAACCAGTTGGCGTCGTCCATCTTGGGGGTGTCAGACCGGAAGTAGTAGCCCGGCCAGCGAGTCTCCTCCCTGAAGAGGATGGTCCTGACGTGGGCCTCGGCCTGCCACATCCGGTGGATGTTCTCCCAGCAGCGCTCCAGCTCGTAGGCGTCCTCGGCGGCCAGCTTCTCGCTGTCCTCCTTGAGGAAGGCCAGCAGCTCCAGGCCGCGCTCCAGCAGGGCCTTGGAGGTCTTGAAGGCCGAGCTGACGCCGCCGGCGTACTCGTCCATGATCTTCTGCAGCCGGAACATGAACTGGAAGGGCTTGATGTAATTGGGGTTGATGTTCGAGTCGTAGCTGTAGCCCGAGAACTGCTCGAACAGCTCCAGGGGCCTCATCAGCCTGGCCTTGAGCTCGTCGACGCCCTCGGGGGCCGGGATGTCCGGGTTGTTGACGGCAAAGCGGACAGCCTGCTTGCCGGCCCAGCGGCCCTCGGCGTTGGAGCCGGAGGAGAACTTGTGCGAGCTGGCGCCCGAGGCGTCGCCGGCGGCGAACAGACCAGGAACCGTGGTCATGTTGCCGTAGACCTTGCCGTTGTACTCCCACTTGTAGTGGGCCGGGACCTTGTCGGCCATGTCGGGCGGGGTGCAGACCCAGGCGCCCGAAGCGCCGGAGTGGGAGCCGATGAAGTAGGGCTCGCACGCGGCGATCTCGGAGTGCTTCTCCTCGGGGGCGATGTTCTGGGCGGCCCAGAGGATCGCCTGGGAGATGGTCATGTCCAGGAAGTCTTCCCAGGCCTCGGACTCGAGTTCCTTCATCTTCTTCTTGAAGGCCTTGGGATCGTCCTTGTACTGATCGGCCAGCTTCTGGATGGCCTCGTCGGTCTCCATGTACAGCGGCCCCAGGCCGGCGTCGGTGTCGAGCATGCCCAGGTAGTTGCGCAGGTTGGCCGGGATCGGCTTGGCCAGGCCGTAGGGGGCCCAGTTCTGCAGCTCGGCCTTGTGCTCGACCATGTAGTCGCCGCCCTCGGCCGAGACGGCCCGCGACTTGAACAGGAGGAACCAGGCGCCGACCGGACCGTAGGCGTCCTTGAAGCGAACCGGGATGAACCGGACTTCCTGGCAGGTCATCTCGGCGCCGGCCCGCATGGTGAAGAAGGCCGAGGAGCCGGAGTTGAAGGGCGGATACCAGGAGCGGCCCAGACCCTCACCGGTCGACCGGGGCCGGAAGACGTGGACCGCGCCGCCCATGGTCGCCACGACGGCCTTGGCCTTGAAGACGTAGATCTTGGGCTCGCGGGTGGAGAAGCCGATGGCCCCGACGCAACGCCCGCCCGACATGAGCGGGGCGACGATGAAGACGCGCTCGTAGATCTCGCCGCCAGCATCCTGCATGGCGTTGATGGCCGCCTCGGAGATGACGACCTTGTAGGACTCGCCGTTGATCATGACCTGCCAGCGGCCCTCGTGAACGTAGTTGCCGTCGGCGTCCTTCCAGATGGGCAGGCCCCACTTCTCGAAGAGATGGACCGAGGAGTCGACGTGGCGGGCGATGTTGAAGACCAGGTCCTCGCGGCAGACGCCCATCAGGTCCTGGCGGACGTAGCGGACGTAGTCCTCGAGAGTGTTGTCGCCCTTGCCGTAGCCGATGTACTCGTTGATGGCCGAAAGGCCCATGGCCACCGCGCCGGAGCGGGTGGGCACGGCTTTGTCAGCCAGTGCGACCTTGAGGCCGTTCTTCTTGGCCCAGTAAGCCGCCTCGACGGCAGCGCCGCAGGCCGCCATGCCGCCACCGCAAATAAGAACGTCAGTGGTGACCTCTACAGTTTCCCAATTGGCCATGTGACTGCCTCCTTCTTACAGCCTGGGGAGCGTAGCGGCGCCAGTGGACGCCGGCTCAGTCATCAACTCGGGAGCATCCAGATCGCCAGCGCCCTCGGGGAAGCCGCCCAGCGGCTGGGCCGAACCTTCGGGGGTGGTCCGGATGGGGAACTTGAACCGCTTGACCGAGCCGTTGCGGAACTTGACCGTCCACATGATGTCCTCGGAGCCTCTCAGCGGAACGCAACTGGCGCCCAGGGGAATGAAGTCGGCGTAGCCGCGCACGTCAATGGCCTGCTGGGGGCAGATCTTGACGCAGTTGTAACACTCCCAGCACATCCAAGGATCGCGGTTGTAGCCCTTCATCTGCTCCTTGTCCAAAACCATGAGGTCATTGGGGCAGATGTACATGCAAGCGGTCTTGTCCTGACCCTTGCATCCGTCACATTTCTCCATGATGACGTAACTTGGCATGCTTTTCCTCCAACTAGTTGTGTTGGGCCGTTCAGATGAACGGGTCCGAAAGCCTCATGCGCCTCGAGTTGACTTCAGCCTGTCCCGTGAACCTCCTTGAACCATCCATCAAGCGGTCAAAAGCCTGGTTGTGAGAATGAGGCGGGTCCGGAAACGACCCCGGACCCGGGTTGACTACTTTTTGTTCGTATCGCCGGTGGCGAAACCGTGGAGCTTGATCTCCACCTTCTCCTCGAGGCCCTGGTAGTACTCCTGGAGGATCTTGACCACTTCGGGCCGGGAGAACTCGCGGGGCAGCTCGCCGCCCTCGGAGAGGGTCTTGCGAACCATGGTCCCGGAGAGGAGGAGCCGGTCGTTCTTGCCGTGGGGGCAGGTCTTCATGGAGGCCATGCCCTCGCACTTGTAGCAGTGGAAGGTCCAGTCGATGTTCAGGTTGGTGATCTCCAGGGCGCCGGCCGGAATCTGGTCGAAGATCTTCTGGGCGTCAAAGGGGCCGTAGTAGTCGCCCACGCCGGCGTGGTCGCGGCCGACGATGAGGTGGGAGCAGCCGAAGTTCTGGCGGAAGACGGCGTGCAGGAGCGCCTCCCTGGGACCGGCGTAGCGCATCTCCATGGGGTAGCCCTTGGTGATGATGGTGTCCTTGACAAAGTAGTTGTCGGTCAGGGCCTTGATGGCCTTGACCCGGACGTCGGCCGGGATGTCGCCGGCCTTGAGCTTGCCCAGAATCTGGTGGATGATGACCCCGTCCATGACCTCCACGGCGATCTTGCAGAGGTACTCGTGGCTGCGGTGGAGGGGGTTGCGGGTCTGGAAGGCGGCCACCCGGCGCCAGCCCTTCTCGTCGAAGATGGCCCTGGTCTCGGCCGGGGTGGCGTAGATGCCCGGATACTCCTCGGGGAAGCCGCCCTCGGAGAGGACCTTGACCGGGCCGGCGATGTTGAAGGCCTTCTGGGCGATGACCTTCTGGGCGCCCGGGTGCTCGGTGTCGTCGGTGGCGAAGACGCTCTTGCACTCGAGAGGCTTGTCGATCTCGTACTTCTGCTCGACCTTCATCAGGGCGACCAGCCCGCCGAACTCGTCGCTGTAGAGGGCGATCTCCTGGCCGACCTCGACCTGGTCCTCGGGGCCGACCGAGCAGGTTATGGGGATGGGCCAGAAAGTGCCGTCGCTCAGCTGCATGTTCTTGCAGACGCCTTCCCAGTCGGCCTTGCCCATGAAGCCACTCAGTGGCGTGAAGGCACCGATGCCCATCATGAACAGGTCGCAGGCCTCTCGCGAGGTGATGTCCACCCGCTTCAGCCCGGCCGCCTTGGATTTGGCCGCCTGCAGTTCCGCGCCCCGGAGCAAGAGGGGCTTGAGCACACGGTCCTTACCGTGGGGGGGAACCAGATTGGACATGGAATTTCCTCCTTCGGGAATACGATTTTAAGCCGAATCGAGGTGGCACCGCGGCCCAAAGGGCTTGTGCAATCAATAACAAACGCGCTTCCGACCCGTTTGCTCTTGACCCGCTTGAATTAACCTTGCCTGGCTCAAATTTCCCGGACCTAAAGCTGGGGTCAGGACCCGCGTCGAATTGATTGGTAAACTAGAGGCGCAGGCTTGTCAAGAGAAAAAAGGCACAATTGCTCGATCCAGTTAAGGGCCAATCCAGGCCGGCCAGAAGTAATTGATTAAACAAAAAGAGGCCGCCCGCGGGCGGCGGGCGGCCTCTCCATCAACCGATCCTCCGGATCGGCTCTCAGATGCCTCAACCACCTGAAACGTTGCGGAACTCAGCGTCGATTACGTCCTCGTCATCGGCCGGCCGGCCGCAGCCGCCGCCGCAGCCCTGAGCCTGGGCGTAGGCGCCGGGGTCAAAGCCCTGAGCCTGGGCCTGAGCCCCGGCCTGGGCCCGCTGGTAGAGCCCGGCCGACAGCTGCTGGTTGGCCTGGGTCAGGGCGTCCAGGTGGGCCTGGAGCTTCTCGGCCGAGCCGCTGGCCAGGTCGGCCCTGGCCGCGGCCAGAGCCTGCTCCAGGGCGGCCGCGTCGGCCGGTTCGAGGCCGGCCCGCTGCTCCTTGAGGAACTTTTCACTGGTGTAAATCAGGCCGTCGAGCTGGTTGCGGCGCTCGATGACCACCCGTTCGGCCTTGTCGGCCTCTGCGTGCTGGGCCGCCTCGCTGACCAGGTTCTGGATCTCGCTCTCGCTCAGGCCCGAGGAGGCGGTCACCTCGATGGACTGCTCCCGGCCGCTGGCCTGATCCTTGGCCGAGACGTGGACGATGCCGTTGGCGTCGATGTCAAAGGTGACCTCGATCTGGGGCACGCCCCTGGCCGCCGGCGGAATGCCCTGGAGCATGAAGCGGCCCAGGGTCCGGTTGTGCCGGGCCAGCTCCCGCTCGCCCTGGAGGACGTGGACCTCGACCGCGGACTGGCCGTCCTCGGCCGTGGTGAAGACCTGGCTCCTCTTGGTCGGGATGGTCGTGTTGCGCTCGATGAGCCTGGTCATGACTCCGCCCAATGTCTCGAGGCCCAGGCTGAGAGGGGTCACGTCCAGGAGCAGGACGTCCTCGACCTCGCCGGCCAGGACCCCGGCCTGGATGGCCGCGCCCAGGGCCACGACCTCGTCCGGGTTGACCCCCTTGTGGGGCTCGCGGCCGAACAGGGACTTGACCGTCTCGTAGACCTTGGGAATCCTGGTCGAACCGCCGACCAGGACGACCTCGTGGATGTCCTTGGGCTCCAGACGGGCGTCCTTGAGGGCGGCCCGGCAGGGTTCCAGGGTCTTGGCCACCAGGTCCTCGATGAGACCCTCCAATTTGGCCCGGGTCAGCTTGAGGTTGAGGTGCTTGGGCCCGGAGGCGTCGGCGGTGATGAAGGGCAGGTTGATGTCGGTCTCCAGGGTCGAGCTGAGCTCGATCTTGGCCTTCTCGGCCGCCTCCTTGAGCCGCTGGAGGGCCATCTTGTCCCGGCTCAGGTCAAGGCCCTGGGCCTTCTTGAACTCCTCAACGAGCCAGTCGATGATCCGCTGGTCCAGGTTGTCGCCGCCCAGATGGGTGTCGCCGTTGGTGGCCTTGACCTCCACCACGCCGTCGCCGACCTCAAGGATGGAGATGTCAAAGGTGCCGCCGCCGAAGTCGTAGACGGCGATGGTCTGATTCTTCTTCTTGTCCAGGCCGTAGGCCAGGGCCGCGGCCGTGGGCTCGTTGATGATGCGCATGACTTCCAGGCCGGCGATCTTGCCGGCGTCCTTGGTGGCCTGGCGCTGGGCGTCGTTGAAGTAGGCCGGCACGGTGATGACCGCCTGCTTGACCTTCTCGCCCAGGTAGGCCTCGGCCGAGTTCTTGAGCTTGGTCAGGATCATGGCCGATATCTCGGGCGGAGTGGAGCGCTTGCCCCGGATCTCCACGGCCACCCGGTCCTTGTCCTCGACCACGCAGTAGGGCACCTGGCCGCACTCCTCGCCGACCTCGCCCCTGCGCCGGCCCATGAACCGCTTGATGGAATAGACCGTGCCCTCGGGGTTGGTCACGGCCTGGCGCTTGGCCGCCTGGCCGACCAGCCGCTCGCCCTTCTCGCTGAAGGCGACCACCGAGGGCGTGGTCCGCCCGCCTTCCTCGTTGGTGATGACCTTGGGCTGGCCGCCCTCCATGACGGCGACCACCGAGTTGGTCGTGCCCAGGTCGATGCCGATTATCTTTTTCATTATATTTTCCCCTTCCCGATTACTCCAGCCCCACAGGAGCTTTTTTCGTTCTCTCGGGGCGTTGTCACCCCGCTGTTAACCTTTCCGCTGCAGAAGGTAATCACTCATAGCGGCCAGTCAAGGGCGGGCGGACAGAAGAGGGCTTTGAGGCAGAATGGCCGGCCCGGCCGTCCATTTCCGCCCATGGTTCCGTAGTTGTCCAAACCTTGACAAAGAGGAAGGCCTTGGGTCTATTTTAATGATAGGGTAAGACCCCTCCCTGCCTGGAAGTCGCCTACCGAGGTTCGAGGAGGTGGGCATGAGCGCCGAAGGCGCTATTACGGTAAACATTCTCGTCAAAAAGGAAGAATATGATTTTTATTTGTAATTGCCGGAACATAGCAGCAGATTAAAAAAAGTACTCAGTTTCTCATTTGGTTCCTAAGTGATGGAACCACCAGAATAAGGCGGTGATATGCCTATCTGGCAGGGAGGATCAAGAAGCGTGAAACGTTTTCTCTCTATTGCGTTAGTCTTGTTGATTTTTCCTATCCTGACAAAAAGCCCGCCTGCCAGTGCCTGGGCTGAACCGGATGATTTCAGGGGGATTCGCTGGGGGACAAGCCTATCTGACTTGCCTGGCATGGTTTTTCAAAACCAGGAAGGTGGTATCGACTACTTCACTCGGGAGGGGGATAAGCTGGCGATCGGGTCTACCCTCTTGGAAACACTCAAGTATGGATTCTGTGATAAGCGTTTTTGTCTTGTGGTGATTTACTTTAACGGGCGCGCCAACCTCGAGTATGTGAAACTTGCTTTGGAGTCCAAATATGGATCCCCCAAACAAGTGAATCCTCGACGCCATCCAGAGACTTACCAATGGTCAGGGTCTTCCATCCTCATCTCGCTAGCGTTTAGTCGTATTCGCCAACAGGCACGCCTCTTCTATGCTCATCTACCAACTTATAAACAATGGAAAGAAAAAAGAAAGTCCGGAGCACAACATATTGGGGGAGATATCTAAGAAATTTTTCAAATCCAGCTCCAATCGAAGGGAACCTTCACTACCGCAAACCACAGGGCGGCCAGCCCCTTATATCTCCCTCAGCTCCCTCTCCCACATCGCCTCCACCAGCTTCCTGGCCTCCTCCTGGCTCATGGGCCGGGGGTTCCTGGCCCGGTAGTACTTCTTGACCAGGTCCTCGGCGTAGGCGTCCAATGACTCGGCCCTGACGCCCAGTTCCTTGAGGCTGGTCTCCACTCCGACCTTGGCCAGGAGGCCGTGGAAGCGCTCGACCGCCTGCCTGGCCTTCCGGCTCTCCGAGCCGGTGATACCCGGATCGATCAGCGGGGCCAGACTATGATGCTCTGATCCGCTGGCGTACAGATAAGGAGGCCTTGTCCGGCAACCGACGGCAGTGTTAAAGTCGAACATCAATGGCCTGATCCGCCAAAGAAAACAGAGAGAGGGACCTTTAATCTCCCGGGCAGGGAAGCGGCCGGGGACGGGGAAAAGGCCGGGGCTACATGAAAATCAGCCGGGCGTCCAAAAAATTAGGAATATTAGAGCCCCTGCCCGCTTCCATCAGGCAAGTGCCCCGCAAGATCATCGTCACGGCCCTGAGCCTGATCATCATCGCCTTGGGGTTGAGGCTGGCCAGGATCGGCCAGCCCTGGACCGGGACGGTTCTGGCCGTCACGGCCGGCAACAGCCTGGTCATCATGCGCGGCCGGGACCCGTACCAGGTCCGGCTCTGGGGCATCGGGTGCCCCGGGACGGACCAGCCCCTGGGCCGGGAGGCCAGGGAGTTCCTTCTGCGCCGGGCCAAGGGCCAGAAGGTCAGGGTCAGGATGAAAGGCGAGGACCGCCAGGGCCGCAAGACGGCCGTGATCGAGATGCCGGACGGCGGGGCCCTTCACCTGGAGCTGCTCCAGGCCGGCCTGGCCCGCTGGGACAAGGACCGGGCCCCCAATTGCCGGGAGTGCGCCGAGGCGGAGGAGGAGGCGAGGAGGAACAAGGTAGGGGTCTGGAGAAAGGATTAGCCGGCCTCCCTCCAGGAATAAAGCGGTCTATCATGCCAAAGTACGCTTGTTCCGCCTCCGCCTTTATATCTCCTTAAGTTCCCCCTCCCACATCGCCTCCACCAGCTTCCTGGCCTCCTCCGGGCTCATGGGCCGGGGGTTCCTGGCCCGGTAGTACTTCTTGACCAGGTCCTCGGCGTAGGCGTCCAATGACTCGGCCCTGACGCCCAGATCCTTGAGGCTGGTCTCCACCCCGACCTTGGCCAGGAGGCCGTGGAAGCGCTCGACCGCCTGCCTGGCCTTCCGGCTCTCCGAGCCGGTGATCCCCGGATCGATCAGCGGGGCCAGGCCGGCCAGGAGGCCCTCGATGCGTTTGAGGTTGAACATGAGGGTGTAAGGCAGGGTCACCCCGCAGCCCAGGCCGTGGGGCAGGTTCAGGTCAAAGGTCAGGATGTAGGACATGGAGTGGGCGTAGAGCCCGCCGCCCTGGATGTAGGCCAGCATCCCCAGAGCCGAGGCGAAGCACATGTGGTACCTGGCCTCCAGGTCCAGCCCCCCCTGGCAGGCCCGCTCCAGGTATCTGAAGACCAGTTCCACGCTCTGGCGGGCAAAGGCCTGGCTCAGGGGCGTGGGCCGGGCGACGAGGCCCTCCACGGCGTGGGACAGGGCGTCCAGACCGGTTCCGGCCGTGACCCGGGGCGGCAGGCTGGCCGTGAGCAAGGGGTCGATCAGGGCCGTTGCGGCCAGGACGTAAGGCGAGGCGATGAAGAGCTTCTTGTCGGGCAGGCTGGTGACGATGAAGGGGCTGACCTCGCTGCCCGTGCCGGCCGTGGTCGGCAGGAGGATGGCCGGCAGGCCCTCGTTCTCGATGGCCGCGCCGGTCATGTAGTCCCCGATGCCCTTGGGGTTCCTGGCCACCAGGGCCGCGGACTTGGCCATGTCCATGGGGCTGCCCCCGCCCAGGCCGACCACCAGGCCGTACTCGGTCCGGCGGACGATCTCCTCCAGCCGCTGGGCCATGTCCAGGTGCGGCTCGGGCTCGACCTCATCGAAGACGTCGGCGGCCAGGCCGGCCCGCTCCAGGGAGTCCAGCACCACTTGAGGCAAGCCCAGGCCGGCGATGGTTTGGTCAGTGACCAGGAGGACCCGTCCCTTGGTAAAGCCGGCCGCCTCCTGGCCGACCGTCTCGGCCAGGCCGAAGCCCAGGGCCAGCTTGCCCCTGGGCCTGGTCCCGGCGGTCTGGAAGACCACCGCGTCCTTGAGATGTTCAGGCACGCTCCGCTTCAGGTCCGCGTAGTCCATGTCTCCCCCTTCCCTCCGGTTCGGTCAGTCCAGCCTATCCCAGGGGCGGCCCCGGGAGCAAGGCGGAACCGGCCGGCCCCCTGCCCGGCTTGACTGGCCGGCCGCCAGGGCATAGGCTTACGGGCTTAGTAGACAGAGGAGAAGGCATGGCTGAGCAAGAGCTTTTCGGTCCCCTGGCCCGGGCCATGGTTGAGGCCTACGGCCGGGGCGAAGACGACGAATCCCTGGAGCCCCTGGTCCTGGTCGACGGGGCCGGCCAATCCCAGGGCCTGATCAGATCGGGCGACCCGGTCATTTTCGCCGACCTGAGGGGCGAGCGGGAGCGGGAGATTGTCCAGGCCCTGACCGAGCCAGGCTTCGACAAGTTCCCCCGGCCGTCCGGCTTCAGCGTGGACATGGCCACCCTGGTGGACTACGGCCCGGACCTCAGGGCCCGGCCGGCCTTCGAGGGCCTCAAGGTCGCCCGGAGTCTCAGCCGGGTGGTCGCCGAGGCCGGGCTTAAGCAGCTCAAGGTCGTGGAGACCGAGAAGGCCATCCACCTGACCTACTTCTTCAACGGCAAGCACGAGGAGCCCCTGCCCGGCGAGGAGCGGCTCTTCATCGAGACCGAGAAGGGCCCGGGCTTCGCCCAGAAGCCCGAGATGCGGGCGGCCGAGGTGGCCGAGACGGCCGCGGCCCGCCTGTCCGGCGGCGAGTACGCCCTGGTCACGGTCAACCTGGCCAACGTGGACGTGGTCAACCACGTCGAGGAAGAGGCCCCGGTAGTCAAGGCCGTGGAGGTGGTCGACGAGCAGGCCGGCCGCCTGGTCGAGGCCGGGCTCAGGAGCGGCTGCTGGGTCATCGTCACCGCTGACCACGGCTCGGCCGAGCGCTGGTACTACCCGGACGGCCGGCCCGACACCGGCCACACCGACTCGCCGGTGCCCTTCATCCTCCTAGGACCCGAGAAGCTGGCTCTCCGGGCCGGGGGCGACCTGACCGACGTGGCCCCCAGCGTCCTGGGCCTCCTCGGCTTGGAGGCCCCGGCCGAGATGACCGGCCGGCCTCTCTTCGAGGGCCGGCCCCAACCGGGCCGGGTTCTCCTCCTCATCCTGGACGGCTGGGGCCTGAGGGAGGAGAGCTACGGCAACCTGATCCTCAAGGCCAGGACCCCCAACCTGGACCGCCTCCTGGCCGAGTGGCCCGCCACCAGTCTGGTCGCCTCCGGGACCAGGGTGGGCATGCCCCAGGGCACGGTGGGCAACTCCGAGACCGGCCACCTCCACCTGGGCGCGGGCCTGAGGCTGGACTCGGACCGGGTCAGGATCGACAAGGCCATCGCCGACGGCAGCTTCTACGAGAACCCGGCCTTCCTGGACCAGGCCCTTAAGGCCAAACGGGAGGGGCGGCCCCTCCACATCCTGAGCATCCTGTCCTTCTACTCCTCCCACGGCTCCCTGGATCATCTCCTGGCCGTCATCGAGCTGGCCCGGCGCCAGGGCGCGGCCCCGGTTTACCTGCAGGCCATGCTCGGCCGCCGGGGCGAGCGCCACCAGTCCGGCCCGACCTATCTCTCCCTGGTGGAGAAGCACCTGACCGAACAGAGCCTCGGCCGCGTGGCCACGGTCATCGGCCGCCACTGGTCCCTGGACCGGGAGGGCAACTGGGACCGGATCGAGAAGACCTTCAACCTCTACGTCAGGGGCCGGGGCCGGCCCGTGGCCGACGAGTGAGCCGCTCGTGGCCAGGCTGATCGATCTCCACGTCCACACCACCGCCTCTGACGGGGCCCTGGCCCCGGAGCAGGTGGTCGAGGAGGCGGCCCGCCAGGGCCTGGCCGCTCTGGCCGTGACCGATCACGACACCGTCGAGGGCGTGGACGAGGCCCAGGCGGCCGGCCGGCGTCTGGGCGTCGAGGTCGTGGCCGGCCTGGAGTTCTCTCTCAAGCGCGAGACACCCGGCTACATGCACCTCCTGGGCCTGCTCCTCGACCAGCACCACCCGGACCTGAACCGGACCCTGGCCCGGATCAGTGACGGCCGCGACGAGCGCAACGCCAGGATCGTGGACCGGCTCTGCGAGCTGGGCCTGCCCATCTCCCTGGACCAGGTCCTGGCCATCTCGGGCCGGGGCGAGACCGGCAAGCCCCACATCGCCCGGGCCCTCTTCGAGGCCGGCCACGTGGCCAGCCCGGAGGAGGCCCTGGCCAAGTACCTCAAGCAGGGCCGGCCGGCCTACGTCGAGCGTTTCCGGCTGACCGCGCCTGAGGCCATCGACCTGATCCACCGGGCCGGCGGCCTGGCCGTCCTGGCCCACCCGGTCTCCCTGGGCCTGACCGGCCCCAAGCTGAGCGAGGTCCTGCGCCAGCTCAAGGAAGCCGGCCTGGACGGGCTCGAGGTTTTCGCCCCGACCCAGAACGAGGCCTTCCGCCAGTGGCTCCTGGGCGCGGCCGAGAAACTGGACCTGCTCGTCAGCGGCGGCTCTGACTTCCACGGCGACTACAAGCCCGATATTCAGCTGGGCTTCGGCCGGGGGGACCTCCGGGTCAAGATGGAACTCCTGGAGGCCCTCAAGCGGGCCCGCCTGGCCCGGCAGGCCGCGGCGTGAACCTGACCGGCCTCCATCTCCTCCTGACTTTTCAGTGCCTCTTCGAGTGCGAGCACTGCTTTGTCTGGGGCTCGCCCCGCCAGAGCGGGGTGATGAGCCTGGAGCGGATCGGCCGGATCCTCGACCAGGCCCGGGACATCGAGGGCCTGGAGTGGATCTACTTCGAGGGCGGCGAGCCCTTCCTCTACTACCCGCTCCTGCTCAAGGGGGTTCGAGAGGCGGCCGAGGCCGGCTTCAAGGTCGGTCTGGTCTCCAACGCCTACTGGGCCGTAAACGAGGCGGACGCCCTGGAGTGGCTCAGGCCCCTGGCCGGGCTGGTCCAGGACCTCTCGGTCAGCTGCGACTTCTACCACGGCCAGGAAGAGTCGGCCGGCCTGGCCCGCAACGCGGCCCGGGCGGCCGAGCGGCTTTCCATCCCCTGCGACTCCATCAGCCTGGCCCAGGTGGGAACTTCGCCCGGCCCGGACCTGGGCCGGGTCATGTTCCGGGGCCGGGCCGCGGTCAAATTGGCCGGCCGGGCCGAGATGAAACCCTGGGCCCAGTTCGAGGCCTGCCCCCACGAGGACCTGGCCCAGCCGGGCCGGCTCCACCTGGACCCCCTGGGCTGGCTGCACGTCTGCCAGGGGATCACCTTGGGCAACGTCTTCGAGGAATCGCTTCAAGAAATCTGCCGGACCTACCGGCCCGAGGCCCACCCCGTGGTCGGACCGCTGCTAAAGGGCGGCCCGGCCGAGCTGACCAGGCGCAACAACCTGGAGCACGCCGAGGCCTACGCCGACGCCTGCCACCTCTGCTATGAGGCCCGGCTGGCCTTGAGAGAGAGGTTCCCCAGGGAGTTGGGGCCGGATCAGATGTACGGGCTGGAGTGAACCCCGAAGCTGGGGCTGGACCGCCTCCCTTACTCCCCCAGATAGGCCTTCCTGACCTTCTCGTTCTGGGCCAGACCCTGGGCCGTGTCGGCCAGGGCGATCTGGCCCGTCTCCAGGACGTAGCCCCGGTGGGAGTACTGGAGGGCCATCTGGGCGTTCTGCTCGACCAGGAGGATGGTCGTGCCCTGCTGGTTGATCTCCTTGATGGTCCGGAAGATGCCCTCGACCAGGATCGGGGCCAGGCCCAGGGAGGGCTCGTCCAGGAGCAGAACCTTGGGCCGGCCCATCAGGGCCCGGCCGATGGCCAGCATCTGCTGCTCGCCGCCGGAGAGGGTCCCGCCGTCCTGCTTGCCCCGCTCCCTGAGGACAGGGAAGAGGGTGAAGACCAGCTCCAGGTCCTCCTTCATCTTGGCCTTGTCCCGCCTGAGGTAGGCGCCCAGGGCCAGGTTCTCCTGAACGGTCAGCAGGGGAAAGATCATCCGGCCCTCGGGCACCTGGCAGATGCCCATCTTGACGATCTCGTCCGGCGGCGCGGCCACGATGGAGCGTTCCTGGTAGTAGATCTCGCCCTCGATGGGGATGAGGACGCCGGAGATGGTCATCAGGGTGGTCGACTTGCCCGCGCCGTTGGCCCCGATGAGGCAGACGATCTCGCCCCGGTCCACGTCCAGGGAGATGCCCTTGAGGGCCCTGATGTTGCCGTAGTAGGTCTTGACCTTGTCCAGCCTAAGCAGCACCGGCCGCTCCGCTGCCCAGATAGGCCTCGATGACCTTGGGGTTGTTCTGGACCTCGTGGGGTTGGCCCTCGGCCAGCCAGAGGCCGTGGTTGATGACCACCACCCGCTGGCAGACGCCCATGACCACCTTCATGTCGTGCTCGATCAGGAGCACGGTCACGCCCCGGCGCTGGATGCTCAGGATCAGGTTCATCAGGTCGCGCGATTCCCGGGCGTTCATTCCGGCCGCCGGCTCGTCGAGCATGAGCAGCCTGGGCTCGGTGGCCAGGGCCCGGGCGATCTCCAGCCGCCGCTGGTCGCCGTAGGCCAGGGAGGAGGCCACGTCGTCATCGCGGCCGGACAGGCCGACAAAGGCCAGGAAGTTCTGGGCCGAGTCGAGGATGGCCTTCTCCTCCTCCTGCTGGGCCCGGGTGTGCAAGACGGCCCCGAAGAAGGTGGATTTGGTCCGGCAGTGGCGGCCGATCTTGACGTTGTCCAGGACGGTCAGGTTGTCGAAGAGGCGGATGTTCTGGAAGGTCCGGGCGATGCCTAGGCCGGTGACGATCTCGGGCTTTTTGCCGCCCACCGAGACGGTCTTGTCCTTCTGGTGGAAAAGAATCTGGCCCGAGGTGGGCTTGTCCACCCCGGCCACGCAGTTGAAAAGGGTGGTCTTGCCCGCGCCGTTGGGCCCGATGAGGCCGATGATCTCGCCTTCCTCGATGTGGAAGGTGATCTCCTGAAGGGCCTTGAGCCCGCCGAAGTGCTTGGAGAGCTGGTTGATCTCCAGGATCCTGCTCACGCCTTGAACCCCGGGGTCTTGACTCTCTTGCGCTTGACCCGGGCCGCCTCCATCTGCCTGGCCACCGAGGGGATGGGCATCAGGCCGGCCGGCCGGTAGCGCATGACGATGACCATGATCAGGCCGAAGGCCAGGAAGCGGACCTCGGCCGGCAGGCCCAGCCAGGGCAGGATCTCCCTCAGGATCTCGCCCAGGGAGACCAGAACCGCCGCGCCGAGCATGACCCCCCAGATGTTGCCCATGCCGCCCAGGACGATCATGCACAGGATCAGGAACGACTCCCAGAACTTGAACATGTCCGGCGAGAGGAAGGTCACCCAGCGGGCGAAGAAGCTGCCGCCCACGGCCCCGAAGGCGGCCGAGATGGCGAAGGCGATGACCTTGTAGGTCAGGAGGTTGACCCCGCAGCTGACCGCGGCCAGCTCGTCGTCGCGGATGGCGAACCAGGCCCGGCCCAACCGGGAGTTCTGGATGCGGTTCATGACGAAGACGGTCACCAGGACCATGGCCAGGACGAGGTAGTAATAGGGCACCTCGCCCACCTCGGGGCCCATGAGCTCCCACCTGGGGCCGCCCAGCCAGGACAGGTCAATCGAGACCGGGTCAATGCCCGGCAGGCCCAGCGGCCCCCGGGTCAACCAGATCTCGTTGGTCAGGACCAGGCAGACCAGCTCGGAGAAGCCGAAAGTGACAATGGCGAAGTAGTCCCCGGTCAGCCTCAGGGTCGGCGCGCCCAGGAGGATGCCCCAGATGGCCCCGTTCATGAAGGCCAGGGGGATGATCGCCCAGTAGGACAGGCCGAAGTGGACGGTCAGCAGGCCGCTGGTGTAGGCCCCGATGCCGTAGAAGCCGACGTAGCCCAGGTCCAGGAGCCCGTTGAAGCCGGGCACGATGTTCAGGCCCAGGGCCAGGATCATGTACAGCAGGATCAGGATGACCACGTGGATCAGGTACTCGCTGACGTAGGGCAGGAGAGGCAGGATCAGGGTCAGGGCCAGGAGCCCCAGTTTAACCAGGTTGCCTCGCTTCAGGAATCGCGCTTGGGACTGACTCATCTCAGAGGCTCTTCTTGGTCTCCCTGATAAGCTTGCCGAAGAAGCCGGCCGGGATGAAGACGATGACGATGATCATGACCGCGTAAGAGATCCCGTCGCGATAGAGCGAGGACAGGTAGCCGGCCCCCAGAGCCTCGGCCACGCCCAGGACCACCCCGCCCAGCATGGCCCCAGGCACCGAGCCGATGCCGCCCAGCACGGCCGCGGCAAAGGCCTTGACCCCGGCGATGTAGCCCATGGTCGGGTAGAGGGAGTTGTAGTAGACGCCGACCATTATCCCGGCCGCGGCGGCCATGGCCCCGGCCAGGGCGAAGGTGATGGTGATGACCTTGTTGACGTTGACCCCGACCAGGGCGGCCATGGTCTTGTTCTGGGCCACGGCCCGCATGGCCCGGCCGGTGCTGGTCTTCTTGATGATCAGATTGAGACCGGTCATCATGATGATGGTCACGCCGAAGATGAAGAGCTGGAACCAGCTCAGGCTCACCCCGGCCAGGGTGAAGGCCTTGGCCTCGAAGTAGGCCGGCACGGCCTCCTGGGCAAAGGGCAGCGGCCGGGAGCCCCAGATGATCATGGCCAGGTTCTGCAGGAAGATGGACATGCCGATGGCCGTGATCAGGGCGGCCAGGCGCGGCGAGCGGCGAAGGGGCCGGTAGGCGACCATGTCCAGGAGCATGCCGCACACGGCGCAGCAGACCATGGACAGCAGGAAGGCCAGGTAGAAAGGCAGACCCAAAAGGTTGATGAAGGTCAGGGCGAAAAAGGCGCCCAGCATGTAGACTTCGCCGTGAGCGAAGTTGATGAGCTGGATGACGCCGTAGACCATGGTGTAGCCCACGGCGATCAGAGCGTAGATACCGCCAAGGGTCAGGCCGTTGATGAGCTGTTCGAGTAACAACCGTACCTCGCCGCGCAGTCGCGGGGCGCCGGGACCGTCGCTCGGTCCCGCCGCCCCGTTTCAGAGCGCGTTTAGCTCACTACATCTGTTTGGCCGGGGTGAACTTGCCGTCCTTGACCATCTTGACGAAGGCCGGCTTCTGGCAGTCGCCGAGCTTGTCAAAGAAGGTCACGCCGGTGACGCCCTTGTAGCCCTTGTCAGCGCTGCTCATGGCCGCCAGGGCGTCGCGGATCTTCTTCCGGTCAGCCCCGACCTTGCCGATGACCTCAGCCAGGATGCCCATGCAGTCATAGGCGTTGGCGCTCATCCAGTCCAGATCGCGGCCGGTGGACTTCTTGAAGCGCTCGATGAAGCCCTTGGCCTCGGGGCCGGCCGCATCGGCCAGGAAGGGCACGGTCATGTAAGTGTCGTCGGCCGCCTTGCCGGCGATCTTGATGTAGTCGGCGTTGTCGATGCCGTCAGCCCCGAACAGGGGGCCGGTGAAGTCCTTCTTGCGGGCCTGGCCGGCGATCAGGGCGCCCTCCTGGTAGTAACCGCACAGGAAGATGGCGTCGGGCTTGTTGGTCAGCAGTTTGGTCAACTGCGGGGTGAAGTCGGTCGTCTTGGCCACGTAGGCCTCGATCCCGACCACGGTCAGGCCGACGGCCTTGGCCTCGGCCACGAAGGCGTCCTTGAGGCCGATGGCGTAGTCGTTGTTCTCGTGGAAGACGGCCACCTTCTTCAGGCCCAGGATCTTGCTGACGTACCGGGCCAGGAACTTGCCCTGGAAGTCGTCGCGGTAGACGTTGCGGAAGAACCAGCCCTTGCCCACCTTGCCGATGGTCACGTTGGTGGAAGTGGGCGAGATGCAGGGCAGGCCGCTGCGGACGTAGATGGGCAGCGCGGCCAGGGTGGCCGAGGAGCAGAGGTGGCCGATGACGGCGACGATTGACTTGTCGGCCGCGAACTTGGAGCCGACCGTGCCGGCCTCCTTGGGCTCGCAGAGGTCATCGCCCCAGACGATCTCGACCTTCTTGCCCTTGATCCCGCCGGCGCCGTTGATCTCCTCCAGCTTCAGGTTGACCCCGGCCTTGATGTTGTCGCCGTAGGCGGCTGCGCCGCCGGTGTATGGAGCGGCGACGCCGATCTTGATGGTCTCAGCCAGAACCGGGCCAGCCGTCAGGGCCAGACCGAGCGCGAGAACACCCAAGATCAAAGTCAATCTCCTGCACACCATAGCCACTTCCTCCCTTCCAAAAATAGATGACCCAATCTCCTTGGTTTCTGCCACTGTCAACTGGAACAACCTCAGGCTTGCAAACCGAAATATTATTAGCACGCCCGATTTTACCTTGTCAACACGAGCCGGAGCTAGGGCTCTAGGATAAGGCGATAGTCCTGAACTAGTTCCCGCCAGGGAAACCGGCCGGGCTTATCGTCGCGGACGATCAGCCTGAAGGCCACCTTGGCCGCCGGGGCCACGACCTCGGGAAAGCGGCCGGCAAAGGGATCGCCTTGCTTGGAGATGACGTAGGCGGCCAGCATGGCCGCGGCCACGCCCCAGAGGGAGTCGATGCCCTGGCGAGCCGCCCGGAGCCCGTCCAGATCGGCCAGGGACTTGGCCCCGAAGTGGGCCAGGGTGGAGAGGGGGTCCTGGCAGTAGGAGCAGCTGGTCAGGCAGTCTGAGGGGACGTAGCTCGGGCCCGAGTAATAGCGGCCGAAGACCACATTCATGAGGCCCTGAAACATGACCCTGGCCTCGGCGCAGGTCCTGGCCGGATCGGCCTCGTAGGCCGAAATGCCCTTCAGGGCTCCGACCGCCTCGCCGGTCTCCATGGCCGCCTCACAGAACTGCTTGAGGCAGACCAACAAGTAGGCCCTCAGGTACTGCATCCGGGCCAGGAAGAGGTGGCCGAGGCTGTGGTCGGGATGGCCCGATGGGGTCGTGGCCACCAGGTCCGAGGCCAGGTTGACCAGGCCGGTGATCAGCCCCTCCAGCGGCTCCAGTCCCCGGGGCGCGTCCGCGCCGCCCCAACCCTGCTCCAGCCTGAGCCGGATGTCCTCCGGCGAGCGGAGCACGAAAGCCCTCAGCGAGACCGGTGGATCTTCTCGGAAAAGCTGGCCGTAGACGCGACTGAACTCCGCGGCCAGGGGACCGACTCTGCACAGGGAGGGTGCTTGCACGTCAAAAACCCAGGCGGCATGATAGCCCAGGCCGAGGCCGGTGACAAGCCGCTGAGCGGTTGCCTGGGCGGGGCGGGCGTGGTAAACAAGGCCAATGGCCCACTGCGTCAACCACCCTGATCGGGAGGCGGCCATCACCTGCCAGAAGATCGACTCCCGGGGTTACTGCCAGGAGTGCCTGGACGAGGGCGCGCCCTGCTTTGACCCGGAACTGTACTGCAAGTTCCGCAGCCAGTGCATCATCTGGGAGCTGGCCCGGGAAAAGGGTTTTCACCGCCACGGCCAGACAGGGCCGTCTTTGACCGAGGAGGGTCCAGCGTGAGCGAGAAGCCGTTCTTCCCTCAGCCCATCACCAGCCTGCCCCAGGCCGACCTGCCGGTGCCGGGCATGATCGGCCACCTGATGCAGGGTCTCGAGACCCAGGCCCTCTTCGTCGACCTGGAGGCCGGGACCGAGGTCAAACCTCACGCCCACTGCGCCCAGTGGGGCGTCTGCCTCGACGGCCAGGTCAAGATGACCATCGGCCAGGAGACCAGGGTCTTCGGCCCGGGCCAGACCTACTTCATTCCCGAGGGGGTGACCCACTCCGGCCTGTCCCTGACCCGCTGCCGGGTCCTGGACGTCTTCTTCGACCCCAAGCGCTATCGGGCCAAGACCTGACCGGAGAGGGACCGTTCAAGCAATGGCCGGACTGACCGACAACCACAACCGGGTCATCAGCTACCTGCGTCTCTCGGTCACTGACCGGTGCAACCTGCGCTGTGTCTACTGCCTGCCCGAGGATGGCGTGGTCAGACTGGACCACCAGGACATCCTGACCTACGAGGAACTGACCCGGCTGACCCGGCTGGCCCTCGACCTCAACATCACCAAGGTCAGGCTCACCGGCGGGGAGCCCCTGGTCCGCCGGGGCATCGTCGACTTCGCCCACCAGCTCAAGACCCTGGCCGTGCCCGACCTGCGCCTGACCACCAACGGCCAGCTCCTGGCCGAAATGGCCGCCGACCTCTACGCCGCCGGGGTGAGCAAGGTCAACGTCAGCCTCGACACCCTCCAGGCGGACAAGTACCGGGTCATCACCCGGGGTGGTCGGCTGGAGCGGGTCCTGGCCGGGCTGGACGCCGCCCTGGAGGCCGGCTTTGACCCGGTCAAGATCAACGTCGTGGTCATGCGCGGCCTCAACGACGACGAGATCGAGAGCTTCGGCCGGCTGGCCCTGGACAGACCGTTTCACGTCCGCTTCATCGAGTTCATGCCCCTGGGCCGGAGCGGCTGGCGGCCGGGGCTGTTCGCCTCCAGCGACGAGGTTCTGGCCCGGCTCGAGGGCCTCAGCCCCCTCCGACCCCTGGAGGCCGGCCCGGGCGACGGGCCGGCCCGGCGACTCAAGCCGGCCGGCGCCGCGGGTGAGATCGGACTGATCAGCCCCCTCTCCCACCACTTCTGCCCGAAATGCAACCGGCTGCGCCTCACCTCCGACGGCAAGCTCCTGACCTGCCTCTTCGCCCAGGAGGAAGTCGACCTCAGAGGCCCGCTGCGCTCCGGAGCCAGCGACGAAGAGCTGCTTCGCCTCATCACCGAGGCGGTGGCGGCCAAACCCGACCGCCACCACCTCGACTCCGGCCGGCAGCCCTCTTTCAGCCGCTGCATGCGGACCATCGGCGGCTAGGCCGGGTCATGTCCGGCCGCGCCGCCAATGGGCTCGACTCGGCGGAGAGAATCTTCCGACTTTTTCTCAGGAAAAGAGGCTTAAGAGCCACCCCGGTCAGGGCGGCCATCCTCCAGGCCATCCTCAGCCGCCAGGACCACTTCGACGCGGATGAGCTCTTTCTGGACCTGCGCCGCCAGGGACTGAGCGTCTCCCGGGCCTCGATCTACCGCACCCTGCCCCTGGTCATCGAGGCCGGACTGCTCAACCAGATCTACTCCGAGGACGGCCGCTCCCTGTACGAGAGTTCCTACGGCCGGGAGCACCACTGCCACTTGCGCTGTCTCAACTGCCGCCGGGTGATCGAGTTCAAGAGCGAGGAGATGGACCGGCTGGAGAGGGAGCTGGCCCGGCGGCACGGCTTCAAGATAACCGCGCACCAGGTCGAGGTCTACGGTCTCTGCCCCGACTGCCAGGGCAAGTCCCGGGACTAGCCTTCTTCCTTGAGATAGAGGCTGAGGCGCTGGCCGGGCTGCAGGCTGCGGTCGTCCCTGATGTTGTTCCAGCTCAGGATCTGCTGATAGGAAACGTTGTACTTGCGCGAGATCTCCCAGACCGTCTCGCCCCGCTTGACCACGTGGACGACCGTGGTCACCTTGGCGGCGGCCGTCTGAACCGCCCCCCGGCTCCCATCGGAGAGCGGGATGATCAGGCGCTGGCCCGGCCTGAGGCTCCGGTAATTACTGATCTTGTTGGCCGCCAGGATTTCCCGGTGGTCGACCCCGTAGCGCTGGGAGATCTTCCAGACCGATTCGCCCGGCCTGACCACGTGGGTCCGGCTGCTGGCCACCTCAGGGGTCGACTCCTTAGGGGTCGACTCCTTGGATGAACTCACCCGGGGCCGCGGGGGAGCGTCTTCGGAATTGGAGACTTCCCGGTCCTCTCTGGACAGGAGAGTCTCAGCCGAAACCGGCACCTTGAGCTGCTGGCCGGCCCGGATGCGGCGGGGATCGTTGATGTTATTGGCCGCCAGGAGCCGGCTGACGGGCACCTTGTAGCGCTGGGCTATCCGGCCGGCGATCTCGCCCTTCTTGACCAGGTGGACCACGTAGCCCCGGTAGGCCTTGACCCGGTAGCGGTCGATCGTCGAGGCCCAGGCCAGCGAGGATTTGGGCGGCACCCGGAGCCGGTAGGGCCCGGAGGTGGGCGGGGTGACGTGGTGGCGCAATTCAGGGTTGAGCTCCATCAGCTCGGCGTAAGTCGTCCCCGCGGCCCGGGCCACTTTCTTCAGGTCCACCGGGCTGGCCAGCTCGACCACCTGGAAGCTGAGCGGCGCCTCGTACTGGACGTCGCCGAAGCCGTAGCGGGCCGGGTCCTTGGCCAGGATGGCCGCGGCGATCATCTTGGGCACGTAGTTGCGGGTCTCGCGCTTGATGTAGGAGCGCCGGGAAGCCGGGCTGGCGATGTCCCAGAAGTTGTCGGCCTTGTGTAACTTGAGGGCCTTCCTGATCCTGGCCTCGCCGGCGTTGTAGCCCGCGGCGGCCAGATACCAGGTCCCGAACTCGGCGTACAGATCGCGCAGGTACTGGGCCGCGGCGTGGGTGGACTTGATCGGGTCGCGGCGCTCATCCACCCAGGGGGTGATCTTGAGCCCGTAACGCTGGCCCGTGGAGCGGATGAACTGCCAGGGTCCCACGGCGTGAGCCCGGGAGTAGGCCTTGCAGGAGAAGCCCGACTCGATCAGGGCCAGGTAGACCAGGTCCTCGGGCAGGGAGTACTCTCTGAGGATGGTCTTCATGGCCGGAATGTAACGGCCCGACCGGGAGAGCCAGAGGGCGAAGCGCTTGCGGTGAGTTGTCTGGAAGCGGTCGATCCACTGCCGGACCTGGGCGTTGATGGTGATGGGCAGCTGGGCCCCTTTTTCCTTCTCCAGGCCCTTGAGTTCCTCGGCCACCTGACGGTCGATCTCCGGGGACGGCGGCCGGGGCGGCTTGATTCTCAAGAGGAGCTGGGCCTCGGCCTCGGTCTGGCTGGACTCGAGGAGCTGGGCCTCCAGCTCGTGCATCAGGGCCTGCCTGGCCTGGCGGTTCTCGCGGTAGAGACGGGCGATGTCCTGGGGCGGTGGAGGAGCGAACTCTCGCTTGGCCGTGGTCGTGGTTTCGCACCCGGCCAGGCTGGATAGGATCAGACCCAGGCCCAGAAGACAGGCCAGGGGTTTGATTCCGCTCTGGCCGGAAGAGGATGACGCCAAAATTAGAGAGCCCTCCACAAGTTAGCTTACCGAGGCTGCTTGCTTTTAGCACAGGCTGGCAGGAGGGTCAAGTTATTTCCCGGCTCCCGGCCAGCCCGCGGGCGGCCCGGGAGCCGATTGCCGCGCCGGGGAAAGCGTGCTATTGGAGTAATGTGAATCGTTTCGAGCCATGGCGGGCCGGGGATTGCGCCCATCTGATCGATGTTCTTGAGTGGGACCTCCTCCTGGCCCTGGCCGATCTGAAACCGGGCGAGCGAGTCCTGGAAACCGGCTGCGGCCAGGGCCGGCGCCTGGCCCTGCTGCGCCAGAGAGGCTTCAGCGTCACCGGCCTGGAGACCGAGCCCGATCTGGTGGAGGAGGCCCGCCGCCGGCTCAAGACCCGCCACCTGGTCCGGCCGGGCCGGCCCGAGGCCCTGCCCTTCGAGGACAACTCCTTTGACCTGGTCATCATCCACCACCTGCTCGGCTGCTGCCGGGATCCGGAGAGAGCCCTGGCCGAGGCCGGCCGCGTGGCCCTGAGGCGGATCGTGGTCGAGACCGTCAACCCCATCTCCTGGCTGGGGCTAAAGGCCCGCTTCGGCGAATCAACGGCCGGGCCGAGCCGCTGGTTCGGCCCCTGGGGCCTGGAGCGGCTGGTCGAACGGGTCCTGGGTCCCTGCCCGGTGGAGGCGCGGAGTCTGCTCACCTTTCCCCAGAGCTGGCTGCCCCGCCTCAAACGCCTGGAGGCCTCGCCCCGGCTCCAGAGCCGCCTCTGGGGCGGGCTGCTGTTTCTGGCCGTGGATCTGCGCTACACTCTCAGGGCCGATTCCCTGGCCGCCCCGGCCAGCCTGGTGGCCAGCCGGCCTGGCGGCGGGGTGGCCCCGAGCCGCCTGACCAGGAGCGCTGAGGAGAAGAGTCATGAAAGAGGCCTTCCTTTATGAGCGCCAGGAGGAGAAGAAGGTCAGGTGCTTTCTGTGCGCCCACTACTGCCTCATCGGGCTGGACAAGAAGGGCCGCTGCCGGGTCAGGCAGAACGTCAACGGCAGCCTCTACTCCCTGGTCTACGGCAAGCTCATCGCCCAGCACGTGGACCCCATCGAGAAGAAGCCCCTCTTTCACTTCCTGCCCGGCTCCCTGAGCTACTCCATCGCCACGGCCGGCTGCAACTTCCGCTGCCGCCACTGCCAGAACGCGGACATCGCCCAGATGCCGCGCGACCAGGACCGGATAATCGGCCGCGAGGTCGCGCCCCGGGCCGTGGTCGCCGAGGCCAGGGCCAGCGGCTGCCTGAGCGTGTCCTACACCTACACCGAGCCGACCATCTTCGGCGAGTACGTCTTCGACGTGGCCGAGCTGGCCCACCGCGAGGGCCTCAAGAACGTGGCCGTGACCAACGGCTACTTGAGCCCCGAGGCCATCGCCAGGCTGGGCCCGGTCCTGGACGCGGCCAACGTGGACCTGAAGGCCTTCAGCGAGGGCTTTTACCACGACATCTGCGGGGCCAAGCTGGCCCCGGTCCTGGAGGCCCTCAAGGGGCTCAGGGCGGCCGGGGTCTGGCTGGAGGTGACCACCCTGCTCATCCCCGGCCTCAATGACTCGCCCGCGGAGCTGAAGGAGCTGACCGGCTGGCTGGCCGCCGAGCTGGGCCCCGAGGTCCCCTGGCACGTCAGCCGCTTCCACCCGACCTATCGCCTGACCGACCGGCCGCCCACGCCCCTGGAGTCGCTCCAGCAGGCCTTTGAGATCGGCCTTGAAGCCGGCCTGAAGCACGTCTACCTGGGCAACGTGCCCGGCCGGGGCGGCGAGACGACCTCCTGTGCCGCCTGCGGGGCCCTCCTGATCGACCGCTGGGGCTTCAGCGTCTCCAAGAACCGGCTGCGCGGCGGGGCCTGTCCCGACTGCGGCCGGCCCCTGGCGGGCGTCTTCTAGGATGCCACCCCCGGCGCGCCAGTCCCAGGCCGTCCCGGCCCCGGAGCACCGCCGGCGGCTCAGGGACAAGTACCTCGAACTGGGCCTGGCCGCCCTGACCGACGAGGAGGTGGTCGAGCTGCTGCTCACCCTGGCCACGCCCAGGCGGGACTGCAAGGCCCAGGCCCGGGAGGCGGTCAAGCGCTTCGGGGGCTTGAGGGGCGTGCTCGAAGCCGAGGCCAGGAGCCTGACGGCCGTGCCCGGCCTGGGCCCCAGAAACGTCCTCGGCCTGAAGCTGATCCACGAGGTGGCCCGCCGCTTCCTGCGCGATCGGCTCCTGGGCCGCGACTTCCTCCGTTCGGCCCGGCAGGTCTTCGACTACTTCTACCACGCCCTGCGCGACCGGCGTCAGGAGGTGGTCCAGGTGGCCTTTCTCAACGCCAAGCACGCCGTCCTGAGCGTGGAGGAGCCCTTCGAGGGCGCCGCGGCCGGGATCAGGATCGAGAACCAGGTTCTCCTGAGGCGGGCCCTGGAGATGGGCGCGGCCGGCCTGGTCCTGGTCCACAACCACCCCTCGGGCGAGCCCAAGCCCTCGGCCGGCGACCTGAGGGTGACCAGGGAGCTGGTCCTGGCCTGCCGGGCCCTGGACCTGAGACTGATCGACCATCTCATCATCGGCGACAACCGCTACTTCTCCTTTTCCGAGGCCGGGCACCTGGCCCGCTTCGAGGACGAGTTCGAGGCCTTCAAGAAGGCCAACGGCTGAGGAGCGACCATGAAGGACTACCTCCAGGATTTCGCCAGGTTCCTGGCCCAGACCGGGGCCCTCTTCTTCGCCCGGGACCTCCGCCTCAAGGACGGCCGGGCCACGCCCTACTTCGTCAACCTGGGCCAGATCAACACCGGCCGGCGGGGGCTGGCCCTGGCCGGCTTCCTGGCCCGGATGCTCCTGGAGGAAAAGCTGGTCGACGAGAAGACCGTGCTCATCGGCCCCTCCTACAAGGGCAGCGCCCTGGCCTGCCTGGTCGCGGCGGCCCTGTGGCTGGAGGCCAAGCTGGAGGTTCCCTTCGACTACGACCGCAAGGAGGCCAAGGGCCACGGCGAGGCCAGCGGCCGGGAGAACCTCTTCGTCACCGGAGCCCTGCAGCAGGCCGGCCGGCTGGGCGGCCAGGCCCTGGTCCTGGACGACGTGGCCACCTCCCTGGCCACCAAGGTGGAGCTCCTGGACAAGATGAGGGCCCAGGCCCCCGAGGTGGCCGTCAGGGCCGTGGTCATCGCCGTGGACCGGGAGCAGACCCAGCCGGTCCACGACGCCCAGGGGCGGCTGGTGGAAAACGTCAAGGGCCCCGACGCGGTCAAGGCCTTCAGCCAGCGGACCGGGGTGCCGGTCAGGGCCGTGGCCCCCATCCGGGCCGTGATCGAGGTCCTCTTCCGGCAGCGCGTCCCGGTCAGGATCGACGGAGCCTTCCGGCCCCTGGAGCAGGCGGACAAGGACCTCTTCGACGCCTACATGGCCGTTTACGGCCGCTGAACCGAGCGGCTTCTCTTCTCCGATCCCGCGACGGAAGTTATGTCCCGAAGGCGCTTCATCATTTTCCTCATCCTGGCCCTGGTCCTGGCCGCGGTCGGCTACAACCTCTTCTGGCCCGACGTGGGCTCACTGGCCCGGCGCAACCCCAAAAAGACGGCCTGGATGGAGCTCAGGGAGCGGGAGTGGGCCAGCCGGGGCGAGCGGAAGCGGATCAGGCAGGTCTGGGTGCCCTACGCCCGGATCTCACCCTACCTGATCCAGGCGGTCCTCATCGCCGAGGACGACAAGTTCATGCACCACAGCGGCTTTGACCTGGACATGATCTGGAAGGCCTTCAAGCGGAACATCGACGCCGGCCGGGTCAAGTACGGGGCCAGCACCATCACCCAGCAGCTGGCCAAGAACCTCTATCTCTCGCCCTCCAGGAACCCGCTCCGCAAGGTCAGGGAGGCCATCCTGACCTGGCGCCTGGAGACGAGCCTGTCCAAGAAGCGGATCCTGACCCTCTACCTCAACCTGGTCGAGTGGGGCGAAGGGATCTTCGGGGCCGAGGCCGCGGCCGGCCACTACTTCGGCTGCGCCGCGGCCGACCTGAGCCCGGGGCAGGCCGCCCGCCTGGCCGCCTGCCTGCCCAACCCCAGGAAGTACAGCCCGGTGGGCTCCTCCCGCTTCGTGGCCCGGCGGACCGAGCGGATCCTGGGGATCATGGAGGACCGGGGCCTGGGAACGATCTGGTAGGGAGGCTGGGGCCGGCTTCAGTCGCAGTAGACGCGGATTATTTTATCCTCGGCTTCCACCTCGATGCCCATTTGCGCCAGGTAGTCGAGCAGATTCTCCAGCTTCTGGTCGTCCAGCGAGTCCAGGTCCATGTCCAGACCCCGCTCCCTCATGGTCTGGTTGATCTTCTCCCTGGCCTGCTCGGGCAGGATCGAGCTCAGCTTGACCCCGGTCCTGAGCAACCCCACCGGCACCCGGACGTTGACCCGGCGCTCGCGAGAGGTCCAGCCGGCCTTGGGCGCGACCTGGATCCTGATGTAGCGGCGCCGCAGGCCGGACCTGCACCCCCGCCTCTCCGCCTCCGGGGCCGCGGCCCCGTCCGCCCCGGCCAGCTTGGGCCGCCTGACCACCTCGTAACGCCGGATCCAGCGGAGCAGGAGCAGCAGCCCCAGGCCGATGGCGATCCAGTGGAACCAGAGATTGTGTCTGGAGACCAGGAGGTTGATGACGAAAAGGATCAGGACCACGGTGACGTACTTGCGCAGGCCCGCCAGGAACAGATCCTTGTGGTCCTCTCTGGCCCCGGTCCCCCTTTCGGCCTCGACCCGTCCGGACTCGTCCCGCCCGGCCCCGGTCTCCTCCTCCTCGGGTCGGTGCAGATCCGGGGCAATGTCCTCCGGCTCCAGGAGGACCTTGTAGGCCCGGACCGGCTTGGGGGTGTTCTTGACCTGCCTCTCGCCCAGGTACTCGTAGCCCAGGGGCAGCTTGTCCTCGATCTGATCGTAGGCCGTCCGGGAGATGCAGATTCCGCCCGGCTCGGCCAGGCCTTCCAGCCTGGCGGCGATGTTGACCCCGTCCCCGTAGATCCGGTCGCCTTCGACGATCACGTCGCCCAGGTTGATGCCCAGGCGGAACATCATCCGCCGGCTCTCGGGCAGCTCGCCGTTGCGCCTCTTCAGCTCCCGCTGGATGGCCACGGCGCTCTGGACCGCGTCGACCACGCTGGCGAACTCGGCCAGGAGGTTGTCCCCGGGCGAATCGACCACCCGGCCGTGGTGCTGCTGGATGAGATCGCCCATGACCGCCCGGTAGGCGGTCAGGGTCTGGACCGTGGCCGCCTCGTCCTGGCGCATGAGCAGGGAGTAATCCTTGACGTCGGCGCTCACAATGGCCGCCAGCCGGCGCGTCAGGCTGGGCGTGGTCATGGGCTGGCCCTCTCTCCGGCTCCCCGGCCCCCGATGGCCCGGACCTTTTCAGCGGGCGGCCGTGCCGTCCGCCTTTACGGGTACCTTGCCATTGAGAGGCCCTGGAGTCAACGGGCCGGAGCCCGCCGGGACGAGGCGGGCTTGAGTCAGGGGACCACGTCGGTGTAGCGGGCCAGGAAGGCCGAGGCCTGGTGGACGTGATCCAGACCCAGGCCCAGGCGGTTCAGCCCGGCCCGGATCTCGGGCAGGCGCTCCTTGACCAGGCCGACGTGGAGGCGCATGAGCTGGCAGTACTGGAGGGTCCGCTCGGCCGAGCCGACCAGGGCCTGGACCGGGCAGCGGCCGCCGCAGTAGAAGTGGACCCCGCAGTCGAAGCAGCCCAGGTCGACCTTGTAGTCGGCCAGGGCGGCCAGGTCGTACTCCTTCAGGCCCAGGCGCCCCTCCTCATCCAGGCCGCCCAGGGCCTCGGTGTGGGGCAGGTCGGCGCAGGCAAAGACCTGGCCGCTGACGATGTCGAAGTTGCGGGCCAGCTCCACGGCGCAGGCGGTGTGGCCCCGCTCGCGGCCGCTCAAGAGGTAAATGATAAGTTCGTTCAAATGGGCCACGGGCAGGAGCCGGCCGTCCCTCAGCCGGGCCAGGTAGGCTTCGAGCAGCCTCTCCAGGTCGCGGCCGTAGGAGGAGGCAAAGGCGGGGAAGTCCTGAATCGGCTCCGAGGTCTCGGCGAAGTGCCAGAAGAAGTGATCGACCAGGCCGGCCTTCTCCAGCTCCAGGAACTGCTCGAAGCAGGTCAGGAGGGACTGGCCCTCCCTGAGGGTGGACCAGAAGAGGACCTGGCCCGGGCAGCGGGACCTGACGGCCTTCAGGTTGTCGACTATCCGGGGCAGGCTGGTGCCCGGCCTGAACCGGGCGTGCTGGGCTTCGTCGCCGTCGATGGAGACCGAGAAGAGCCAGATGGAGCGCATCAGCTCGGGGAAGCGCTCCAGGCTCTGGGCCAGGAGCTCGCCGTTGGTGTAGACCATCAGGCGCAGCCGCCGGCCCAGGGGCGAGGCGGCCAGGAGCCGGCGGAGGCGGTCCATCTTGTCCGCGGCCAGGAAGGGCTCGCCGCCGTAGAAGGCCACGGTCAGGCCCTCGCCCGCCTCCAGCTCGGCCAGGCCCAGGACCAGGGCCGCGTCCCGCTCCGGATCCGAGTCCAGGCCGCGGGCCAGTTCCTCGGCCGCGGGGTCGCCCTGACTGAAGACGCGGTTGATGCAGCCCTGGCAGCGGGCGTAGCAGCGGCCGGTCACGGTCAGGTGGATGATCGGCTCGTCCGGCTCCAGGGCCAGGGGCTCGGCCAGGGGCCGGGGGAGCGGAGTGACCGCCCCGGGAGCGGCCAGGTCGCCCAGGCGGGGGTGGATCAGGCCGGGCTCGCAACGCAGCTCGGCCCAGCGGGCGATGACTCGCCCCTGGTCGGCAAGAAATGGAGAGCGCACGCTCGTCTCCTTCTGGAGAACGCCCCGGGCTTCATGCCCGGGATTCGGCTCGCGGGGCGAGCGCTTGATTAATTCTTACCTTGCCAGCGGCCTCGGTGCAAGGGTGGAGAGGGGAAGAATCCCGGCCGGTCCATTTTCCGAAGGGGCCGGCCAGCCTGGCCGTGTTCTTGGGGAATGACCCCGGCGGGTTTTTTAAAATCAGTCCCCAGACCAGCCTGAAGCCAGGGGCGGCCTTGGCGGGTGACACTGCCCTGTCCCGGTGAGGGTGCCCCAAGCCTTCAGACTTGGGGAAGGATGATTATCACAGATTGCCGACACCATCTATTTGTATGACATTACCGCTACTTCCAGTGAGGCAATCGCCGCTTGACCGTCTCTATGCCCCCGGTGAAACAGCCGGCTCCGATTTGACCGGGTTCAAATCCTTCATCCAACCGTCCTTCGCTTCCAGAAGGGCAATTGCCTCTCTTCGACATTGCTTTATAATTCAACGGGTAGTGGTCATACAATGAAGGTTTGACTTTCGGCCGTCCAATGAGTTAAGTATATTAAGGGGGTTGTATGGGTCGGTACTGCATCTTAAAAATTCTGGTCATCTTAATAATCACTTTGCCACTTGCCCCGGTATTCGCCGCTAGATGGGACTTCAACGCCCCGACCGCCTGGAATGAACGCCCTAGTGAATGGGACGATGCCTCCCAACCCGGCGATGGTAGCGTACCCAACGCAGAATCCGGTTATCAGGTACAGCGCATTGATGGTGTTGGCTTTTTAAGGATTCGTACCGGAGCGGGCACTCTTGATCGTCCTAAACTGGAAACCCAGGATTATTTAGGTTTTGGCGTTTACCAATGGAGGGTATTCGTCCCGTGGGGCGAAGAAGACTCTTCTACAGTAATTGGTGCATTTGTCATAAATAATTATTCCGGAGCCGAAATAGACTTTGAAATTGGATGGGGTAGTCCCAGTGAGAGACAAGCATTGCCCATTCTATGTGGTGACGGACGAAATGCTGATATCAGGGGTACTAATAAGCTAATTTGTTTTATGACGTTTCATGAAAACCAAAGACAACATCATTACAAAGTTCACAATAAAATAGGAATAGAACCAAACATGTGGTATATTCTTACACTATATATGTCGTTAGATATAAATAATAGATATTCTATTATTTGGCAAATACACACAGATAGCAGTAATTGTTGTTATTTTTGGAATCCAACAATAGATACTGTATATGTGCGTGAGGTCGACAGGCCGTTTAAGGCCATGTGTAGCGTTGAAAACTTAACAGGATGGTTTGGACATACGCCGCAAGAACCACATCACGCAAAATTCGATTACGTTGATTATGTTAATAATTCAGAAACAAATGACGGTCCACGTGTATCTTCATATGAAGCCAGAGCGAATGGCTGCGTTGCCATCACTTTCAATCGAAATATGGGTCCTCACTATAGTTGGGGTTGTTGGCCTGTAGTCGACGACGCGGATGGCCGGAATTGCTGGGGGCGCCGGGGTAATTCTTCCAGTACTTGGGAAAACTCCCGTACTATTGAGCTGTGCTCATGGCCCTATTGTCCAGGCATTCTATACAAATTCTGGCTGAACCACTACCCAGAGTATAGAGATGGATGGTTCAGAGACACAGAAGGGAATCTACTGCCTCAGGATACTGAGGTATGGATATTAAGACGTTGATTGAAATTGATAATTTTGCGATCCGTAATGGGCGTTTCCGTTGTGGAGAAGACCGGTTCGCAAGGTGGTTAAGCTAACTTCATTCTCAACGAGCCGGATGACCATTTAACATCGGAAAAATGGCGAGCTCGAAGATAAGCGGTCTTGCTTGAGTGTAGTAGCAGTCCGTGAGTAAACCCTCCCGGGCCATTTTCCTATGATCACCTGCGCAATAAACAGAGCCGGCGCCGTGCAATACTACCTTCACTCCCACCATCGGGGGACAGACCATGCTCTCCAGTCTCAGGATCCTGGACCTGACCTCCAACCTGCCCGGTCCCTTCGCGACCATGCTCCTGGCCGACCTGGGCGCCCGGGTGGTCAAGATCGAGCGGCCGCCGGACGGCGACCCGCTCCGGAGCACCTTCCTGACCCCCTCGGGCCAGGCGGTCCACTTCCAGGCGGCCAACCGCCACAAGCTCTCCCTCAGCCTCAACCTGGCCAGCCCAACCGGCCGGGAGATCTTCCTCCGGCTCCTGGATGACCACGACATCGTGGTCGAGGGCTTCCGGCCCGGGGTCATGGACCGCCTGGGCCTGGGCTACGAGGCCCTGAGGCAGCGCCAGCCCAGACTGATCTACCTGGCCCTGACCGGCTTCGGCCTCAATGGCCCGCTCCAGCACAGGGCCGGCCACGACCTGAACTACCTGGCCCTGGCCGGCGCGGCCGCCCTGACCGGCACGCCCGAGGGCGAGCTGACCCCGCCGGGCCTGCTCATGGCCGACCTGGGCGGCGGGGCGGGCATGGCCCTCTTCGGACTCCTGGCCGCCGCGGTCCACCGGCAGCGGACCGGCCAGGGCTGCCTGGTGGACGTGTCCATGTTCGACGGCCTCCAGGCCTGGCTGGGCTTCTGCGGCGCCGGCGTCTTCACCGGCCAGGAGGAGGGCCGGCCAGGCGGCACCTTCCACACCGGCCGCTACCCCTGCTACGGGCTCTACAAGACCTCGGACGGCGGCTTCATGACCCTGGGCGCCATAGAGCCCCACTTCTGGGCCGACTTCTGCCGGGCCGTGGGCCGGGAGGATCTGGCTGACCAGGCCTTTGGCGGGCCGAAGGTCAAGGCCCAGGTCAGGGCCGTCTTCGCCTCCCGGACCAGGGCCGAGTGGACCGCGGTCTTCAGGGAGCACGACTGCTGCTGCGAGCCGGTCCTCAGCCCCCAGGAGGCCAGGTCAAGCCCCCAGGCCCAGGCCAGGGACATGTTCCCCCAGGTCGAGGTCAGGGGCGAGAAGCTGACCCAGCCCGGCTGCCCGGTCAAGTTTCCGGGCCGGCCGCCCCGGCCGCCGGCCCCGGCCCCGGAGCTGGGCCAGCACAACAAGGAGATCCTGACCGGACTGGGCTACTCGGCCCGGGAGATCAGCGCCCTGAAGGAGCAAGGGATTCTCTGATTTTGATACGCCACTCTTGAACAGTTCTTTCAATCACCCGGGCTTTGTGACATAATAACTCTGTTTGCTTCCGCCTCTCTGGAGGCGACGATGAACTGCCCCCACTGCCAGGCCGACAATCCCGACGGCGCCAGGTTCTGCAACCAGTGCGGCCAGAAGATCGAGGCGGTCTGCCCCGGCTGCGGCCAGATCAACCCGCCGGGCAGCCGGTTCTGCAACCAGTGCGGCCGGGACCTGACCGCTCCTCCCGAGGCGGCCCCAGCAACCGCCCCCGCCCCGCCGGCCACGGCAATTCCCGAGGAAACGCCGGAGCCGGCCGGGGAGAGCGAGCGCAAGCAAGCCACGGTCCTCTTCGCCGACCTCTCCGGCTACACCGCCCTGTCCGAGAGCCTGGACCCGGAAGAGGTCAAGGAGATCATGGGCCGCGTCTTCGGCCGGATCGCCGAGGTGGTGGTCAAATACGACGGGTTCGTCGAGAAGTACGTCGGAGACGCGGTCATGGCCCTCTTCGGCGTGCCCGAGGCCCACGAGGACGACCCGGTCAGGGCCATCCGGGCGGCGCGGGAGATCCACGACCTGGTCGAGGCCCTGGGAGCGGAGCTGGCCCCCAAGATCGCCCGGCCCCTGGCCGCCCACTCCGGGGTCAACACCGGCCTGGTGGTCACCGGCGAGGTGGACCTGGACAAGGGCACCCACGGCGTCATGGGCGATACGATCAACGTGGCGGCCAGGCTCTCCTCCCTGGCCGGTTCCGGAGATATCCTGGTCGGCCCTGACACCTGCCGCCAGGCCGAGGGCCACTTTATCTTCGAGGCCTTGGAGCCGACCAGGCTCAAGGGCAAGGCCGAGCCGATACCGGTCTTCCGGCTGGTCGGCCCCAAGGAGCAGCCGGCCCGGACCCACCGCCTCCGCGGCCTCAGGGCCGAACTGGTCGGCCGCAAGGTGGAGATGGCCCAGCTCCGGGAGTCCCTCCAGGGGCTCGGCCAGGGCAAGGGGGCCATCCTGGCCGTGGCCGGAGAGGCCGGTACGGGCAAGAGCCGGCTCATCGAGGAGTTCAAGGCCGGCCTGGATCTCAAAGAAGTCCAGTGGCGGGAGGGCCAGGCCCAGGCCTACGCCCAGAACACCCCCTATTATCCGCTCATCGACCTGTTCAACGAGGCCCTGCGCATCGAGGAGAGCGACCCGCCCGAGCGGGTCCGGGAGAAGATCGAGGTCGGCCTCAGACCCCTGGTCGGGAGCGGCGAGGCGGTCATCCCCTACGTCGGGGGGCTCTACGCCCTGAGCTATCCCGAGGTCGAGGAGGCCAGCCCCGAGTTCTGGAAGTCCCAGCTCCAGGAGGCCATCCTGGCCACCTTCTCGTCCCTGGCCCAGAGGGGGCCGACGGTCATCTGCCTCGAGGACCTCCACTGGGCCGACCCCTCCTCCCTGGACCTCCTCCGCTTCATCCTGGCCGAGGCGCGCTGCCCGGCCCTGTTCATCTGCACCTTCCGGCCGCCCTTCTCCCTCTTCAGCAGCCAGCAGCTGAGCGCCCTGGGCCAGACCTACCATGAAATCCGCCTCCAGGACCTCTCGCCCTCGGAGGCGCGGGACATGCTCGAGTCGGCCCTCAAGACCGAGGAAATTCCGGCCGAGCTGCTCCGCTTCGTCCAGGACAAGGTGGAGGGCAATCCCTTCTACCTGGAGGAGATCGTCAACTCCCTGATCGAGTCGGGCGTCCTCGGCCAGGAGGAAGGGGGCTGGCGGCTCAGGCGTCCGATCAGAGAGGCGGACCTGCCCTCAACCATCCGGGGGGTCATCACCGCCCGCCTCGACCGCCTGGACAAGGAGGCCAAGCGGGTCCTCCAGGAGGCCTCGGTTATCGGCCGGGCCTTCCTCTACGAGATCCTCAGGCAGGCCAGCGGCCTGAAGGATCACCTCGACCGGCTCCTCAGCGGCCTGGAGCGGCTCAGCCTGATCCAGACCCGGGCCATCCAGCCGGACCTGGAGTACGTCTTCAAGCACGCCCTGACCCAGGAGGTGGTCTACAACGGCCTGCTCAAGAAGGAACGCCGGACCATCCACGAGCGGATCGGCCTGGTCATGGAGCAGCTCTTCCAGGACCGGCTGGAGGATTTCTGCGAGGCCCTGGCCTTTCACTTCCAGCGGGGCCGCTCCATCGACAAGGCCGTGGACTACCTGGCCAGGTCAGGGGCCAAGAGCCTCAAGAGATACTCGGTCGAGGAGTCCCACCGTTACTTCGGCCAGGCCTTCGAGCTCCTGTCGGCCAAACCGGAAAGGACCAGGGCGGAGGACGCCTTGCTGGTGGACCTCCTGATCGAGTGGGCCCTGGTCTTTTACTACCGGGGGGACTTCAAGACCCTGAACGAGCTTCTGACCGCCCACCAGGACCTGGCCGAGTCCCTGGCCGACAGGGCCAGGCTGGGCATGTTCAGGGCCTGGCAGGGCTTCTGCGCCTGGAACCTCCAGGAGTACGAGACTTCTTACGAATTTCTCCTCCAGGCCCTCGAACTCGGTCAGGAGAGCCAGGACCAGAAGGTCGTCGGCTACGCCTGCACCTGGCTGGTCTGGACCTGCTCCGAGTTGGGCTCCTGTGAGGAGGCCGTCGACTTCGGCCAGAGAGCCCAGGAGATAGCCCGGCTCTTCCCCTCGGATCATTACCTTCATTTCAAGTCCCTGTCCGGAATCGGCTACGCTTACTGTTACACGGGCGAGTGGAAGAAGGCCCAAGAGATCGGCGAGGCCCTCCTGGGCTACGGCCGGAGGCACTCCAACATCCGCAGCCTGGTCATGGGGCACTGGATCCAGGGCTATAATCATTTCCAGCAGGGCCGCTATCAGGCCTCCGTCGAGAGCAGCCGGAGCGCGGTCAAGATCGCGGCCGATCCCTTATTCTCCCTCTTCTCGAAAATGTGCCTGGGCATGGGCCTGGCCATGAGCGGCCAGTTCGAGGAAGCGCGGGGCCACATGGAGGAGGTCCAGTCCTCCAGCCGGGCCTGCGGCTGCCGGCAAATCGAGACCGGAGCCCTGTTCAGCCTGGGAATGATCGATATGGGCTCGGGCAGGATGAGCCAGGGCTTGAGTCAGGCCGAAGAAGCCATCCAATGGGTCCGGGAGAAACACAGGCGGCCCGTAGAGGCCTTCCTGGAACACTGCCTCGGCCAGGTCTACCTCCAGATCGTCGACAAGTCGGCCCCGGTCAGCCTCTCCTCTATGGCCAGGAACCTGGGCTTCGTCCTGAGAGAAGTCCCGGCCGCGGCCAGGAAGGCCGAGGAGCATTTCAACCGGTCCATCGCCGTGGCCAGGGAGATCGGGGCCAGATCCACCCTGGGCCAGGCCCTGCTCGACCTGGCCCGCCTCCACCGGGTCAAGGGCCGGCCCGAACGGGCCAGGGAATGCCTCGATCAGGCCAATGAGGCCTTCCAGGAGATCGAGGCCGAGGATTGGCTCGGCCAGACCCGGGAGGCCCGGGAGTCATTGACCTAGCCGCGGCCGAGCCCCCGCCTCCTTGACTGAGCCGGGCCGGGCCTGGTAGCCTTTGAGGGCAAGCCTCCAAGGGGGAAGCCGCGATGCATCCTCACGTCTGGTTTCATCGTCGTTTGAAGGCGCTGCCGGCCAGATGGGCCGTCCTGGCCCTCTGTCTGGCCCTGGTCGCCTGCGCCACCGTGCCCATGACCGAGCGCAAGCAGCTCAGCCTCATGTCCAACCAGGAGCTCTCGGGCCTGGGACTCAAGGAGTACCAGAAGGTCCTCCAGCAGGCCAAGCTGTCCCAGGATCAGGCCAAGGTGGCCATGGTCCGCCGGGTCGGCCGCGACGTCGCCAGCGCGGCCGAGCGATTCATGGACCAGAGGGGCCTCGGCCAGGAGAAGAGCTACTATCAGTGGGAGTTCAACCTCATCGACGACGACAAGACCATCAACGCCTGGTGCATGCCCGGCGGCAAGATCGCCGTCTACACCGGCATCCTGCCCTTGAGCCAGAACGACAACGGCCTGGCCGTGATCATAGGCCACGAGGTCGCCCACGCCCTGGCCAAGCACGGCAACGAGCGCATGTCCCAGGCTCTCCTGGTCAACATGGGCGGGATAGCCCTGGCCGTGGCCCTGTCCCAGAAGCCGGCCCAGACCAGGAACCTCTTCCTGGCGGCCTTCGGGGTGGGCACCGCGGTGGGCATCCTCCTGCCCTACAGCCGGGTCCAGGAGTACGAGGCCGATCGCATCGGCCTGACCCTGACGGCCATGGCCGGCTACGACCCCAGGGAGGCGGTCCCCTTCTGGCAGCGGATGAGGGCCAAGGGCGGCTCCAAGACGCCCGAGTTCCTGTCCACCCACCCGGCCCCGGACAACCGCATCGACCAGATCAAGGCCTTCCTGCCCGAGGCCATGCAGCACCACCGGCCCCGCTAGCCGATCCTTCAGGCCTGCCCGCCCTCGATCAGGAGCCGGTTGATGAAACCGGCTTCATCGCCCTGGATGAAGCCGGTCGCCCTGGGCAGGAGATCGGTCCGGCCCAGGGCCCTGAAGGTTGCCCTGATCCTGTCCTGGGCCTCCAGGATCGGCCGCATGAGGGCCAGGGCCTGGCCCACGGCCCTGGGGTGATTGTGGCAGAGGCGCCTGACCCACTCGGGGTAGCTGAAGAGCCACATGAAGTCCTCGCGCTCGAGCGAGTGCCAGATAACCGCCGGGACCCGGTAGCCGGCGGCGATGTGGGCCGCGGCCGACTCGGGCCCGAGGACGAACTTGGCCCGGGCGATGAGGGGCAGGAAGACCTCGACGTCCCCCAGGGCGTAGCTGACTCCGTCCAAATCCCTGGGCGTGTCCTCCTTGCCGCCGACCACGACCGGCAGGTCGAACTCGGTCCGGACCAGATCGACCAGGTCCTGGAGCTGGCCGGGGATGAGGTCGTGGCGGCCCAGGGTCCGGGCGTAGGGCTGGAGGAGGCAGTAGCCCCTGTCTTCCAGCCCGAAGCGCTCGTGGACAGGCTCCAGGTCCGGGCAGATCACGGACGGGTGCCCTTCGAAGCTGAAGCCCAGGGCGGCCACGTAGGCCCCGACGAAGTTGTTGTGGCCGTTGAGGTTGTGCCTGGTCCGGTGGAAGGGGTGGACCCTGAGGACGATGGAGGGCAGGCCGGGATCCCGGTCCAGGACGATCAGGCCGGGCTCGGCGTAGGCCCTGAGCAGGCGGGTGAACCTCTCGGCGTAGAGGGCCACCTCCAGGGACAGGTTCCTGATGAGATGGATCGCCGCGCTGGCCAGGCAAACGGTGTCTCCCAGGCAGGGGTGGGCCCCGAAGCTGGCCGTCAGGGGTGCGGGAGCGGACATCTGGCCTCCGGCGGGGCGGAATCTGACCTTCGCGGGCTAAGCCCTGGCGGCATGTTTCCATCATCCGGCCAGCCGGTCAAGACCCGGCCCGACTTGACCGGCCCCGGCCGGCGATAGTAGTTCTGTGGAGTCGGAGCGCCCTGGTTCTCGACCTGGTCCGGACGCGCCCGGGAGGCGGGCTGGCGCGAACGGATCCGGGACGAGACCCGGCGAGCGGCCGATCCGGCCGGGGGGAGGAGCTTGGCCAGGCAAGCAAGGGAGGTGCTCGTGGAGAAGATACTGATCGTGGGTTGCAAGAAAGCCATGGACGAAATCTGCATCGGCTGCTCGCGCTGCCTGGTCGGTTTCAACCGCCGGGAGGGCGCCTTTGAGCGCTACGCCGGCCAGGAGGCCGAGGTCATGGGCCTGCTCAGCTGCGGCGACTGCCCCGGCCCGGCCATCGTCACCCGCCTGGCCCAGGTGAAACTCTGGAACGCGCCCCTGGGCGAGAAGCCGACCAAGATCCACCTGGGGCCGTGCCTGGTCGACCACTGTCCCTACAAGGAGACCATCGTCAACAAGATCAAGGCCAAGGCGGGGATCGAGGTCATCGAGGGCACCCACCCCTACCTGCCCGCGGACATCTTCAGCTAGCCCGGACCCGATCCGGGGGGCCGGGCCGGACCTGGGGCGGGGCGCGTCTTCCTTCGAAGCCGGTTCTACTGGCTGGGCTGGCCCGACCCGGACTGGTCGTCGAGCAGGACCGGCTGGCCGCCCTTGATCAGGGTCACCCGGGCCAGGAGCCTGGCCTCGCCGCTGTCTGGCTCGAAGCCGGCCAGGCCGGCCGGGCCGGGGAAGCTGACCAGGGAGCGGATGGCCGAGGCCAGGCCGTCCGGGTCGTCCAGGCGGCCGACCTGCTTGAGGCCGAAGGCCATGAGCCTGACCGCGTCGTAGGCCCTGGCCGCCGCCGGCCCGGGCAGCCGGTTGGTCAGGAGCTTGTACTGAGCGGTGAATTCCGCCGCCTCCCGGGCCAGGGGGGAGAAGAACGAGGCGAAGATGGTCCCGTCGGCCTTGGTCCCCAGGAACTCGAGAACCTCGGCCGAACCCAGTTCCGGCGCGCCCAGGAAGCCGCCCTTGTAGCCCTGCTCCCTGGCCCGGAAGATGAGCTCGGCGAGCGTGGCCGGCGGACCGGTCAGGACCAGGGCCTCGGGCTTGTCGGCCAGGGCCAGGGCCAGCCGGCCGCTGAAGGAGGTCTCCTCGGGCCGGAAGGGCAGAACCCGGGTCGTCTCCACGCCCCGCTGCCTCAAAACTTTGAGGAAGGCCCGGCCCAGGGCCAGACCGGGGCCGTCGTCCTCAACCAGGAACACGGCCGCCCGCTTGAGGCCCAACCGTCGCTGGGCCGCCTCCACGGCCGGCTCGACCGGGGGAGCCTCGCCGCCGGCCAGAGAAAAGCAGTAGTTAAGGCCCCTGGTCAGCCCTGACGCGGCCGGGGTGATGGTCACCAGCCTGGCTTGTTCGGCCAGGGGGAACACGGCCCGGCACTCCGGCTCGGTCAGGGGGCCGATCAGGAGGCTGACCTTGTCCTGGCCGATCAGCCGCTCCACCACCTCGGCGGCCGGGCCGGGCAGGCCGGCCGTGTCGGAGTGAACCAGACTCAGGGTTCGGGAGAGAACGCCGCCGGCCTGGTTGACCGCCTCGGCGGCCAGGCGGGCCCCGGTCAGGGTCTCAACTCCCAGACGAGCCCAAGGGCCTTGCATCACCAGAGGCAGGCCCACCACGATCGACGACTGGGCCAGGACCGGCTCCTCCAGGGCTGGGACGGAACTTAGAAAAAGAGCTAAAAACAGCCCAACTACCATGGTTCTGATCACTAGGCCTCGCCTCACGCCGCTTCCCTCCAGCCTTGTTCCGGAGCCGTTTAGAGGGGTCATTAACACGGCCGCGGTTCTCTGTCCAGACGAGCCTACAGGCCGTCCTTGAAATGGAAGCAAACATAACTGCTTCCAGTGCCTTTCTTAAATACCTCTGGCGAAAAATTTATTGACACTTTAGACAGACGGCTTATACTCAGGGAGTTAATTAGCGCGCAGAAGGGAGTCAGTATGGCTAAAAGAGGCAAGAGAATTGACTACGAGCGGTTTTGCGAACTGGTGAAGCAGAAGACGAGCGCTGATCAGATTTGCAAGGCCCTGGGTATTGTTTCCGCCGCAACCCTTAAGAACTTGCAAAGGAGAATGATGCTCGATACCGGCCAGGTCTGGGAGATTCCCGGTCTTGAAGACCGCCGTCGGACTCGCTCCATCAAGTTCCGGCCGTCCATGGGTCTGGTAATCAGCCGCGCCACCATGGCCGCAGCCGGCTTCAAACCCGGCGACACCTTTGACGTCTCCTTCGAGGGCAAAAAGATCGTTCTCATCAAGAAGTAGACCTCTCGGGCCAGGTCCGGGCCCGCTGAGGCCCGGCGCCACCGCCCCTAAAAAGGACGCTCATGACCGATCAGATTGCGCAACGCACCAAGTGCGCTGTCAAGGATCTGGTCTGTCGTGAGGAGAAGGGGCGGGGCCCGGAGTTCTGCACGACCCAGAACCTCTCCCAGGTCGTGGCCGAGGCGGTGGCGGAGTATGATCGTCCCGAGGTGCGGCGCTTCGCCCGGAACGCCTCTGTCCAGGAAGCCGAGTGCTACGCCAACCGGCACATCTCGGTCATGTGCAAGGTCGGGGCCACGCCCAAGGAGAAGCTGGGCCTCAAGGAGGAGGAGAAGGTCCGGATCGGCCAGTTCGAGACCATGTGCAGCCCCATCGTCCAGGCCAAGATCCTCAACCACCAGGGCTGCGAGTTCAACATCACTCCTCGGCCTCTGCGTCAGCCGCGATTCGCTCTTCTTCAAGTACGCCGAGGCGCCGACCACGGTCCTGGCGGCCCAGGACAGGGTCAGCGGCCACAACCCGGCCGCCGCTCTCTACACCTCCGGTTCCCACTACGCCCGGCTGCTGCGGCCGGGAATGGATCCCCCGGATGAGTCCGGGAGCTGAGTAAACTTTTTTTCCGCGTTGAGCCGACCGCTGAGCGGGCCCGGCCGGGAAGGTTGAAGCAGTCCTCCTGGCCGGGTTCTTTTTTTACCCTCCGGGACTAAGGGATCGCGGCCGGTCCGGCCGCGACGCCAGGCCCGGCCGTCTATCTCGCCGGCGGCTAGGCCTGTTCCTCCAGGTCCATCTTGCCCGGATTCAGGATGTTGTTGGGGTCCAGGGCCTTCTTAATGGTCCGCATGACCCTGAGGGCGACCGGGTCGTGCTCCAGGGACATGAACCGGGCCTTGGTCTGGCCGACGCCGTGCTCTCCGGTCAGGGTGCCGCCCAGGTCGCAGGCCAGCTTGTGCAGGTCGAACAGGAGCGGCTCCAGCCGGGCGACCTGCTCCGGGTCGGAGCGGTCGTAGAGGACGTTGGGGTGCAGGTTGCCGTCGCCGGCGTGGCCGTAGTTGAGGACCAGGATGCCGTACTTCCGGGAGATGGCCTGGGAGCCGCGCAGGAAGTCGGCGATGCGGCTCATGGGCACGGTCAGGTCCTCGGGCACCTGATTGGGCTTGACGCTGCCCACCAGGCCGCCCAGGGACTTGCGGACCAGCCAGAGGCGCTCGGCCTCGGCGGCCGACTTGGCCGCCTCGATCCGGCTGGCCCGGCAGTTCTTGAAGACCTCGATCATCCGGTCGAGCTGATACTCGACCTCCGTCCTGGTCTGACCGTCGGTCTCGACCAAGATCATGGCCTCCACGGCCGGCAGGTCCAGGTTGGTGTGCTCCCGGAACATGTTGATGGTGTTGACGTCCAGCAGCTCCAGAACGCTGGGGGTAACGCCCGAGTGCATGATCTGGGTGACCGCCTCGGCCGCGTCATCCAGCCGGTCGAAGCAGGCCGTGGCCGTGGCCGTCTCCCTGGGCTTGGGGGCGATCTTGAGGGTGATCTCCGTGGCCACGCCCAGGGTCCCCTCCGAGCCGACGAAGAGCCGGGTCAGATCGTAGCCCGAGACGCACTTCATGGTCCTGGCCCCGACGCGCATGACCTCGCCGCTGGCCAGGACCACCTCCAGGCCCAGGACGTAGTCCCGGGTGGTGCCGTACTTGGCCCCCCTCAGGCCGCCGGCGTTGGTGCCGATGTTGCCGCCCAAGGTGCACATCCGGCCGCTGGCCGGATCGGGCGGGTAGAAGAAGCCGTGGGGCTCCAGGGCGGCCTGGAGCCGGTCGTAGACCACCCCGGGCTGGACCACGACCAGGCGGTCGGGGATGTTCAGCTCCAGGATTTTGTTCATCCGGGTCAGGTCCAGGACGATCCCGCCCCGGGCCGGGACGGACAGGCCGCACAGGCCGGTCCCGGCCCCCCGGGGCGCGACCGGTATTCTCTCCCGGTCGGCCAGGGTAAGGATCCGGGAGACCTGCTCGGTCGAGCCGGCCCAGACAGAGCAGTCCGGCCGGTGGTGAAAGCCCGAGGCGTCGTAGGAATGGGCAACCAGGTCGATCAGCCGCTCGGAGTAATTCTCCGGACCGACTATCTCGACCAGGGCGGCCCTGATTCTCTCCTCCATCCACAACTCCTTGACCGCGCCCGGCTCGGCCGGCCCCCGGGGCTTTAAAAACCCGGGCCGGACCGGCTCCAGCCCGCCCTAGGGCGCGGGGTCCACGTACTTTTTGGTAGCCTCCGCAGCCACCTCCAGGGGGACGACGCCTCGGGCGGCGTCGCTGACGCGTTCCAGGCGGTTCGAGGCGGCGATGAGGCGGCGCCGCTCCAGGATGCGGGCCAGGCGCTCCCGGCCCAGTTCGGCCCGCTCCCCGGCCAGATCGCCCGCCCAGGGCTCTGCCCGGCCCTGCCTCAGGGCGGCCTTGTCCAGCAAATCGATGCGCCGCCGGCGCAGGGCCAGGTGGAGGACGTCGCCCGTCCGGAGATAGAGGATGCCGCCCCGGTTCATGGCCTCGGGGGTGACGTGGCCGATGGCCGCGCCGTAGGTCACCCCGGAGTAGCGGCCGTCGGAGATGAGCGAGGCCAGCCGGCGCAGCTCCTGGTTGGCGTTGATGTGCTGCATCGGGGTGAACATCTCGGGCATGCCGAAGGCCTCGGGGCCCTGGCCGCTGACGACCACGGCCAGCTTGAGGAGCCCCTCCCGGACCATCAGGTCGAATAGCTCGGCCGGCGGCAGCGCCTCCCCGGGCTGGGGCTGGCCGGCCTGGCGGTTGAAGGCCGAGACGGCCCTGAGGTCCTCGGCCGGAAAGACGCCTTGGTCGCGCAGGTCCCGGAGCAGGTTGACGTTGAGCAGGCCGGCGTTGGCCGCCTCCTCGTTCTCGTAGTAGAGGACCAGGGCGGCCTGGCCGTCGAATTCGTCCAGCTGGGCCTCGGGCAGGCCGCTGATCTTGACCACGGCCGACTCGAACCAGTTGCCGGCCAGGACGTCCACCCCGGAGGTGGCCCGGCGGGGCTTGGTCAGGATGACCGGGTTGTCCCGGACGCCCTCGGCGGCCAGGCCCCTGGGATCGGCCAGGCGCTGGCGCCAGGTGCCGCCCGAGACCGTGGGCGCGTCCAGGTGCAGGGGCACGCCGTTGCGGTCCAGCTCGAAGTAGATCGTCTCCAGGCCCCGGACCAGGCCGGCCTGGCACTGCTCGGCCAGGGCGAAGACGTCCCGGCCCTGGGTCAGGCTGTAGTCGAAGATGTCCGGGACCGGGGTCCGGCGGCGGATGGCGTCCAGGTCGAAGAGGCTGAAGTCGAAGCCGGCGTAAATCATGGCCAGGACGAAGTGCATGACCAGGTTTGTCGAGCCGCCGGTGGCGCTGTGGACCCGGATGGCGTTGGCCGCGTTCTGGGCCAGGATGTTGGCCACGCTGAAGGCCGGGTCGTCTATGAAGCCGAAGAGGGCGTCCACCGCGGCGTTGATCTCCTCCCGGGCGGGTGGCCCGGTCAGCATCTCCACGGCCGGGTGGACCAGGCCCAGGGCCGCGGTGGCGAAGCGGGAGGAGTTGCCCGTCCCGGAAAAAGCGCAGACTCCGCCCAGGGCGTGGCAGGTGTTCACGGCCAGCCGCTTCTCCAGGTCCTTGTGCCTCTCCGGCTCGAGCAGGCCGGCCTGGATGGCCCGTTTGAAGGCCCCCTCGAACTGGACGTTGGAGGAGCACTGGAGGATGTACTTGAGGGCCTCCTCCAGATCCCGGGCGATGGCCGGCTGGCCGCCGGCCCGGCAGCGCTGGGCCAGGGCCTCGATCTCGACCCGCAGGTCCGGAGGGATGACCCCGCCTCGGAGGACGTGGGCCGGGGCGAAGGTGGCGCACAGCGGCGCGTCGCCCCGCCTCTGGCGGGTCAGGTCCAGATGGGCCAGGGCCCCGACCGTGGCCAGGGGCGTCTTGTCGCAGCCCTGGATGACAAAGGTGCCGTGGTAGGAGTGGGACTCCATCTGGTTGATGATCATGCCGGCGGCGACCTGGCGGGACTGGAGGGAGTAGCACATGCCCAGGTTGGACTGGGCCGTACCGTCGCACATGACCGGGATGCTGAAGCCGAAGGGCACCCCGCCGTCCTCCCAGATCCGGTGGGCGGCCAGGAGGCCGGTCCGGAGGTCGACCACGTGGGCCGGGTGGTCGGGCGAGCCGCCGATGACGGCCAGGCGGGGCGCGTTGGCCTCCAGGCGGTCCCAGATCCGGCCCAGGCTCCAGTCCAGGTCCGGCAGGTCCAGCATCCGCCGGGCCAGGTCCAGGTAGGCGGCCACGGTGATCGGCTCGTTGGCCTGGCCCTGAACTCCGTCGCGGTAGGGGTTGACGCCGCGGCTGATTCTGGGCCCCTGGGGAACGGCCATTTCTCCCTCCTTGCCTTAGGATTGCTGACCTTCAGAGGGACCGGGCCGGCCCTCAGAAGGGCGGCAGGTCCCCCTGGGCGTCGAACTCCATCTCCCGGGCCGGCTCGAGAATCTTGAGGTCCGGCCGGCCGGCCATCTCGGGCAGGTAGGCCTCGGAGACCAGGACCTCCTTGAGGTGGAGGGTGTTGTGGATGCGGACGATCCTGGCCTCCTCGGGCTTGACGTAGCCGATGGTCTTGAGGGCCGCCTCCAGGACCTGGCGATCGGAATCGTAGTGGAGCGGGATGGCCCCGCCCTTGGGCTCGTTGCCGGTCAGGCAGTTGATGGAGGTGATCTCCCGGTCCATCTGGGCCACCAGGCGGGAGTGGACGAAGTCGGCTATGCCCAGGCCGGTGGCGTTGCCGTGGGTCTCCTCGGTCAGGCCCCGGGCGTAGATGCGGGTCACCTTGGGCCGGTCGTCCGGCCAGGGGCGGTGGTAGCTGGTCTTGCGGCCGACCACGTTGGTGTCCAGGCCGGTGCCGCTGATGTTCTTGCCGATCTCGTCGACGATGAGGAGGTCCACCCGGTCAAAGGGCAGGCAGGGCATCAGCTTCCGGGCCATGACCAGGAGCTCCTTCTCCCGGCTGAGGAAATCCTCCGGGGCCACGGCCTCGATGAGGGCCGTCTCGTCGCGCTGGTTCTCGACGAGGGCCAAGCCCAGGAGGACGTGGCACTTGTCGATGACGCTCCGGGCCACCGAGCGGACGATGTGGTCAAAGGAGTAGTGGATAAAGGCCTGATGGTAGACCTTGGCCCCCTCGTGCTTGCCCAGGCCGATGAGCAGCATCTTGTGCAGCCCGCTCTCCAGATCGCCCCTGAAGTCGGTGTGGGGCTTGATCCGGGCGGCCACGATGACGTGGTCGGCCTCGAAGGCGTACTTGTCGAAGTAGACCGGCACCCCCTCCTCGGTCTGGCCGACCCGGACCACCTCCATGCTGGCCTTGACGGGAGCGCCGATGTAATCCTCGGTCACGCCGTAACCCTCGACGATGGCCCGCTGGCCCTCGGCCGTGCCACCACCGTGGCTGCCCATGGCCGGGACCACGAAGGGCTTGACCCCCACGGCCTTGAGCTCCTCGACCAGGGTCTTGATGATCAGGGCCAGGTTGGCGATGCCCCGGCTGCCCACGCTGATGGCCGCCGACTGGCCGGGCTTGATCCGGCCGGCCAGGTTCAGCCGGGCCAACTCCTGGCGGACCCGGCCGGGCACGTCGGTGACCTGGGGGGTGTCGAAGGTCTGGGCAAGGCGCATCATCCGGGGAAGAGGCATGGCAATGACTCCGATTCTGTTTTTAATCTTGGGCTCGCCCCTACGAGCCTGGGCCAGTATATCAGGCCCAGGGTCGTTTCCCAAGACGGTCTCCGGTCCGGTCGAACTTTCCCGCCCCGGCCCTGACCCGGGAGAATCCTTGCCCTAGTAGCCGCCGGTGCGGCATAATCCTGATCGAGCGAACCGGGTCAATCTGGACCGGACCAGAGCCAGGTCCCCCCAGCCCAAGGAGGTGAGAGATGGAGCGAGTCGGATTCATCGGTCTGGGCATCATGGGCAAGCCCATGGCCGGCCACCTTATCAGGGCCGGCTACCCCCTGGTGGTTCACGATCTCAACCGTCAGGCCGTGGCGGAACTGGCCGGCCTGGGCGCCCAAGCGGCCTCCTCGCCCCGGGAGGCGGCCGAGAAGAGCGACCTGGTCATCACCATGCTGCCCGATTCCCCCGACGTGGAGCAGGTCGTCCTGGGTCGGGACGGGGTCATCGAGGGCGTCCGCTCCGGGATGCTCCTGGTTGACATGTCCACCATCGCCCCGGCCACAACCCGCCGGATCTACGAGCGCCTCCAGGCCAAGGGCGTCGAGGCCCTGGACGCCCCGGTCTCCGGCGGCGAGATCGGGGCCCAGGAGGCCATCCTGTCGATCATGGTCGGCGGGACCGGGGCCGCCTTCGAGCGGGCCCTGCCCCTCTTCAAGCTCATGGGCAAGAGCGTGGTCCACATGGGCGGACCGGGCGCGGGCCAGCTGACCAAGGCCTGCAACCAGATCATGGTCGGGGTGAACATCCAGGGCGTGGTCGAGGCCATGGCCCTGGCCAGGAAGTCCGGGGTGGACCCGGCCAAGGTTCGCCAGGTTCTCCTGGGCGGCTTCGCCGGCAGCCGCATCCTGGACCTGATCGGCCAGCGGCTCATCGACCGCAACTTCCAGCCCGGCTTCAAGGTCAAGCTCCAGAGCAAGGACATGAACATCGCCCTCCAGACCGGCCGCGAGCTGGCCCTGCCTCTCCTGGCCACGGCCCAGGTGGCCGAGCTGCTCAAGGCGCTCCTGGCCCGGGGCCAGGGCGAACTGGACCACTCGGCCCTGGCCCTCCTGTTCGAGGAGGCCGGCGTCTAGCCGGGCGGACGCGAAGAAGCTCGGCCCGGCCTGCCTTTGGCTCTTGACAGGAGGGTCGGTTTGTTTCAGGATAAAGATGTTACCCGGTAACGTTGTTCGTTATTTTATGTCATGAAACGCCGGCCACGCCATTTCATCCAGTCCCTGGCCAGGGGGTTCAGGATCCTGGAGTGCTTCTCCACGGAGCGGCCCAGGCTGGGGCTCCAGGAGCTGACCGACCTGACCGGAATGAACAAAACGACGGTCCAGAGGCTGACCGACACCCTCATGACCCTGGGCTATCTGGGACGCAACCGCAACAAGGACTTCTACATGGAGCCCAAGGTTCTCAGCCTGGGCTTCGCCTACCTGAACGGTTCGGAACTGCGCCACCTGGCCGAGACCCATCTGGGGGAGTTCTCCCGGCGCCTCGGCCAGACGGTCAACCTGGCCGTCCTGGACGGGACCGACGTTGTCTTTATCTACCGCCACGAGATTCAGCGCTTCTTCAGCTTCGGGATCAGGGAAGGCTCCCGACTGCCCGCCTACTGCACCTCCTCGGGCAAGGTCCTCCTGGCCGCCCTGGCTGAAGGCGAGCTGGCCGAGCGGATCAGGTCCATGGAGTTCAAGCCCCTGACCAGCCGGACCATCACCGACCCCGCGGCCCTCCTGGCCGAGCTGGCCCGCACCCGGGAGCGCGGCTACGCCCTCTGCGACCGGGAGGCCTCCCTGGCCCTTTACTCGATGGCGGCGCCCCTGATCAACCTTCGGGCCGAGGTGGTCGCGGCCATCAACATCTCCCTCTCGGCCGAGGAGACCGGAGGCCAGGACGTATCCGGTCTGATCAACGATCTTCTGGCCGAAGGGCGGCGTCTCTCCGCCCTGTTAGGCTATCAAGGCTCCTATCCCTGGCCCGAGCCGGGCCTGGAGATGACCACCAGAGCAAGCGAGTGAGGACATGAGCACTCAATCCAGGATCAAGGGAAAGCTGATGACCGCCGAGGAGGCGGTCGGCCGCTTCATCAAGGACGGCGCCCAGATCGCCCTGGGCGGGTTCACGGTCAACCGCAACCCCATGACCATCTGCCGGGAGATCATCCGCCAGGGCCGCAAGGACCTCTACCTGGTCGTCCACTCCCACGGCCAGGGCCTGGAGCTCCTGATCGGGGCCGGCTGCGTCGGCCGCATCGAGCTGGCCTACGGCGGGGTGGCCCGCTTCGCCCCGACCGGGATCCGCTTCAAGAAGGCCGTCTGCTCCGGCCAAATCGAGGTCGAGGACTACTCCAACCTGCAGATGACCCTCCGCTTCCTGGCCGGAGCCATGGGCCTGCCCTTCGCGGCCACCACCTCGGGCCTGGGGACCGACATCGTGGCCAAGACCGGCTTCTCCCCCCGGGCCCGGGGCCGGGGCAAGGTCCCGGCCCACAAGCTCAAGGTCGTGGCCAATCCCCTGGACGAGGCGGCCGGGGAGGTGGTCATCCTGCCGCCTCTCCACCCGGACGTGGCCCTGATCCACGCCCAGTACGTCGGCGAGGACGGCACGGTCAGGATCAAGGGCCTGACCTTCGCCGACATCGAGCAGGCCAAGGCGGCCGAGACGGTCATCGTCACCTGCGAGGAGATCGTGCCCGTCGACTTCATCCGGGCCGATCCGGACCAGAACAGCCTGCCCCACTTCCTGGTGGACGCCGTGGTCCACGCGCCCTTCGGCGCCCACCCGACCGCCTGCCACCTCTTCTACGACTACGACCCCAAGCATTTGAACATGTTCAGGAGAATCGCCCCAGACGACGACCAGTTCCAGCAGTACCTGGACGAGTGGGTCCATCCCCTGGCCACCCAGGAAGAGTACCTGGCCAAGGTCGGCCTGGCCGACCTGCTCCAGATCAAGGCCAACCCGGCCGTGGGCTACGCCCCGGGCCTGGACCGGCGCTGAGAGGCGGACATGAACCAATACACTGACCGGGAGATCATGGCCATAAGCGCCGGCCGCCTGATCAACGACGGCGACATCGTCTTCGCCGGCACCGGCGTCTCCATGCTGGCCGCCACGGTGGCCAAGCGGATTCACGCCCCCGGGGCGGTCATCTTTTTCGAGACGGGCGGCATCGATCCCTCTTTGGACGAGCTGCCCCTGGCCGTGGCCGATCCCCGGGTCATGGTCAAGACCTCGGTCAACTCGGGCCTGGCCGACGCCCTGTCCCTGCTGGCCCACCCCAAGCTGAAGTCCATCGCCTTCCTGGGCGCGGCCCAGATCGACCCCTACGGCAACCTCAACTCCACGGCCCTGGGCGACTACTCACGCCCGGGCGTCCGCTTCCCCGGCGCCGGCGGGGCCTGCGACGCGGCCAGCCTGGCCTTCGGCGTGATCATCTTCATGCAGCACGACCGGCGGCGCTTCGTCGAGAAGCTGGACTACCTGACCAGCCCGGGCTGGCTGAGCGGCGGCCAATCCCGGGCCCGGGCCGGGTTCAAGCGGGGCGGCCCCCTGGCCGTGGTGACCAACCTGGGGATTCTCAGGTTCGACCAGGCCAGCCGGCGGATGTACCTGGCCGAGTGCTACCCCGGGGTCAGCCCCGGGGACGTGGCCGCCAGCACCGGGTTCGAGCTGGACGTCTCCCGGGCCAGGGAGCTCAAGCCGCCCACGGCCGAGGAGCTGGCCATCCTGCGCCAGGAGGTCGACCCCCAGCGCCTGATCCTGGGCTAGGCCCGGCCGCGCCGTCGAAAAATCCCAACCCCCGGAGGATTGGGCATGGAAGAAGTGGTCATCGTCAGCGGGGCGCGGACGCCCATCGGCCGCTTCGGCGGCAGCCTCAGCCAGGTGCCGGTCCACGAACTGGGCGGCCTGGTCCTGGCCGAGGCCCTCAAGCGGGCCGGGCTCGAGCCGGATCAGGTGGACGAGGTCATCATGGGCCAGTCCTACCAGAACGGCGAGTCGGCCAACTCGGCCCGGGTGGCCCTCCTCCAGGCCGGCTGGCCCGAGAGCGTCCCGGCGGTCACCCTGGACCGGCGCTGCTGCTCCGGGCTGGACGCGATCCTGTTCGGGGTGATGAAGATCCAGACCGGCAACGCCGAGGTGGTCGTGGCCGGCGGCCTGGAGAGCATGAGCTCGGCCGAGCTGTATCTGCCCGGCGAGATCAGGTGGGGCCTGGGCGGCCGGGTCGACCCCAAGTGGGGCTTCATGCCCCGGGGTCACGGCGCCCTGGCCGCCTGGGGCATCCCGCTCTACGATCGCATCCAGCGGGCCAGGGTCATGTCCCAGCCCCTGGGCCGCTACGGCGAACTCAGCTCGATGATGACCTGGGCCGAGACCGCGGCCCGGCGGGAGGGCATCGGCCGCCGGGAGGCCGATGAGTGGGCCCTGAGGAGCCACCGGCGGGCCGTGGCCGCGGCGGACGAGGGCCGGTTCGGCCAGGAGATCGCGGTAGTGCCGATTCCCCAGGCCAAGGGCCAGCCGGTCTTCTTCGAGGCGGACGAGACCCCCCGGCGCGACGCCAGCCTGGACAAGCTGGCCCGCCTCAGGCCGGTCTACCCGGACGGGGTCTGCACCGCGGGCAACTCGTCCTCGGAGAACGACGGCGCCGCGGCCCTGGTCCTGACCTCGGAGAAGAAGGCCCGGGACCTGGGCCTGGAGGCGCTGGCCCGCTTCCGCTCCGGGGCCGTGGCCGCCTGCGACCCGACCCTGACCTACCCGGCCGTGGGCCTGGCCGTGGACAAGTGCCTGGACAAGGCCGGCCTCAAGGTCGAGGCGGTCGACCTCTTCGAGATCCAGGAGGCCTTCGCCGTCCAGCTCCTGGCCGACGCCAAGCTGATGGGCCTCGGCCAGGGCGACCTGGAGGACAAGGTCAACGTCAACGGCTCGGGCATCTCCCTGGGCCACCCCATCGGGGCCACCGGGGCGATGAGGCTGGTCACCCTGCTTCACGAAATGAAAAGACGCCGGGCCAGGTTCGGCCTGGAGACCATCTGCGGCGGCGGCGGCCAGGGCATCGCCGCCCTTTTCGAGGGGCTCTAGCCGGGCGGCAAGTCCGGTCCGAAAAGGATGGAGCCCGGGAGGAAGCCTTGGACAACCGACCCCTGATCACGCCCTTTGAGGGCCACTGGCCGGTCATCGCCCCGGACGCCTTCATCGACACCTCGGTCCGGCTGATCGGCCGGATCGAGATCCAGGCCGGGGCCAGCGTCTGGCCCGGGGCCGTTCTCAGGGCCGACGAGGACCGCATCGTCCTGGGCCCGGGCAGCGCGGTCCTGGACCTGGCCCTCCTGGAGGCCCCGGCCGGCAAGCCGGTCATCGTCGGCCCGGAGGCCCTCATCTCCCACCAGGTCTGCCTTCACGGGGCCCGTGTCGAGGCCGGGGCCCTGGTGGGCATCGGGGCCATCGTCCTGGACAGGGCCGTCATCGGCGCCGGGGCCCTCATCGGGGCCGGGGCCGTGGTTCCGCCCGGCCTGGAGGTGCCCCCCGGGACCCTGGTCCTGGGCCAGCCGGCCAAGGTCATCCGCGAGCTCAAGCCGGCCGAGCGGGAGAACATCAAGGCCCAGGTGGCCGAGCTGGCCGCCAAGGCCGAGCTCTACCGCTCCTCGGCCGGCGGCTGAGCCGGCTTCCGCCGGCGGCTGAAGAGCTGGTAGAGCACGGGCAGGACCAGGAAGGTCAGCAGGCCCGAGACGGCGATGCCGCCGGCCGAGGCCAGGCCGATGCCCACCCTGGTCTCGCTGCCCAGGCCGGTGCCCAGGGCCATGGGCAGCATGCCCAGGACCGCGGCCAGGGTGATCATGATAATGGGCCGGAACTGTTCGGTCGCGGCCCGGACCATGGCCTCGCCGGGCTCGAGCCCGGCGGCCCGGTGCTGGTTGAAGCCCTCCATTATCAGGATGGCGTTGTTGACCACGATGCCCATGAGCATGACCAGGCCCAGGAGGACGAAGATGGAGATGCTCTCCCCGCTCAGGTAGAGGGCCCAGAGCATGCCGATCAGGGCCAGGGGCACGGTCACCAGGATCAGGACCGGCTGGCTGAAGGACTCCAGGATGGCCGCCAGCATCAGGTAGGTCAGCATCAGGGCGATGAGCATCACCTCGGCGAACTCGGCGGTGGACTCGCTCAGGGCCTCGTACTGGCCCATGAAGCGATAGCGGTACCCGGCCGGCAGATTGGCCCGCTGGTCGATGAGGCCGGACAGCTCGGTCACGGCCGTGCCCAGGGGCTTGTTGTTGGCCAGCTGGGCGTAGAGCTTGGCCACCCGGCGCTTGTCGACCCGGGTGATCTGGATGGGGGCCAGGTCCTCCTCCAGGGAAGCCAGGTTGGTCAGGAGCAGCGGCCGGCCCGGGCCGCCAGGGAAGAGGAAGCCCTCGATCTGATCCTTGCCCTCCTCCTCCTCGAACTTGACCCGGATGTCGTAGGTCCGGTCGCCCCGCTTGAAGGTGCTGGCCGTAAGGCCCTCCAGGTTGGCCCGCAGGGCCTTGCCGAGGTCGGACGCGGACATGTTCAGGTCGGCCAGAACGGCCCGCCTGGGCCTGACCCGGATCTCGGGCTTGCCAGCCCTGACCGTGGTGTCCGGATCGACGATCCCCTGAACCTCCGGCGTCAGCCCCCTGACCTTCTCGGCCAGGCCGTCCAGGACGGCCAGGTCGCTCCCGGAGATCTCCAGGTCCACCGGGGCGGCCTGCCCCCCGGATATCATGGGGATGCTGACCGTGACCAAGACGCCCGGCTGGTCGGACAGCCGCCGGCGAACCTCGGCCAGAAGATCGCCGATTTTCTGGCTCCGCTGGTTCTTGTCCGTGAATTTGAGGAGAACCTGGGCCAGATAGACCCCCTCGGAAGACTGCCCCAGGATCCCCTCGACCTTGCCCAGGGTGGCGTAGCGGTGGACCAGGCCCGGCAGGCTGGCCAGCTTCTCATCGGCTTCGCGGACTCGGGCGACGGTGTGTTCCAGGTCGTAGCGGGTCGGGTACTCCAGCTTGACGAAGACCTCGCCCCGGTCGCTATCGGCGGCCAGAGTGAAGCCCAGACCCGGGGCCAGTCTCAGGGAGGCTATCAGCAGAACCAGGATGGCGGCCAGGACCAGGACGGCCGCCCAGCGCCGCCGGCCCAGGAAGCGGAGCAGCCAGCCGTAGCCCCCGGCCACGGAGCCCATCAGCCGGTTCTGCCAGCCCTCCAGGCGGCCCAGAAGCGAGAGCCGGCCGCCTTGATTCTTGGGCTTGAGCAGGAAGCGGCACAGAATCGGGGTCAGGGTGAAGGAGACAAAGAGGGAGACCACGGTGACGAGGACCATGGTCACGGCAAAGGGCTTGAGGAAGCGGCCGACCATGCCGCCCATGAAGGCCACGGGCAGCAGGACGACCAGGTTCGTCCCGGCGCTGGCCAGCACGGCCACGGCCACGTCCCCGGCCCCCAGTCGGGCCGCTTCCCCGGGGTTCGGGGAGGTCTCCAGGCGCTTGACGATCCTCTCCAGGACGACGATGGAGTTGGTCACCAGAACGCCGACCGAGAGGCCGATGGACAGAAGGGTGGACATGTTGAGGGTTTCGCCCAGGTAATTCATGAAGAAGAGGCTGATGACGAAGCTGACCGGCATGGTCACAGCCACGATGAAGGTCGAGCGGACGTTGTAGAGGAAGAGGAAGAGCACGGCCGCGGTCAGGAGGACGCCCTGATAGACGCTGCTGATGGCGCTGTCCACCGAGGCCTGGATGAAATCCCCGTCATCGGTGACCCAGATCAGGTCCATGCCGCCGGGCAGTTCGCTCTTGAGACCGGCCAGCTCCTTTTTGACCCGTTCGACGACCTTGACCGCGTTGGCGTCGGCCTTCTTGACCACCCGGATGGCGATGGCCGGCCGGCCGTCGATGAAGGCGGCCTGGCGCTCCTTCTCGGGGATCATGACCACCCGGCCCAGGTCCTTGAGATAGCAGCGCGAGCCGTCCTGGTTGGAGATCTCCAGGTCGCCGATGTCCCTGAAGTCGAGGTACTGGGAGTCGAACTTGACCGAGTACTCGCTCCCCCTCTGGCGCACCCAGCCCGAAGGTACGGTCTGGATGCCCTGCTGTATCCTCTGGACCACGTCCAGGCTGGTCAGGCCTCGGGCGGCCACCCGGGCCCGGTCCAGGAGGACCTGGACCTCCAGCTCGGAGCCGCCGATCAGTTCCACCTCGGCCACGCCGGAAATGGCCGAGATGCGGTCGGAGAGCTCGTTGTCGGCATAGTCGTAGAGCTGGCCCAGGGAGAGGTCGCCGGTCAGGGCCAGGCTGATTATCGGCTTGGCGTTGATGTCGTACTTGAGGATCTTGGGCAGCTCGGCCTCGGCCGGCAGATCATTGACTATCAGGTCGACCTTCTCGCGGACGTCGTTGGCGGCCACGTCGATGTCCCTGTCCAGCTCGAACTCAAGCAGGGTCTGGCAGACGTTCTCCATGCAGGAGGAGCTGACGTGCTTGAGGCCGTCAATGACCCCGACCGCGTCCTCGATCTTCCGGGCGATGTCGGTCTCGATCTCCTGGGGGCTGGCCCCGGGGTAGGTGGTGACGATGGTAATGTAGGGCACGTCCACCCTGGGCATGAACTCCAGGCCGAGCTTGCGGTAGGCGTTAAGCCCCAGGCAGACCAGGGCGACGATCAGGCAGATCATGGCCACCGGCCGTCGCAGGGAGCCGTCGGAGAGGAACATCAGTCCGTCCCTTTGCTGACGGTCACCGGAGCGCCGTCCTTGAGCGAGGTCTGGCCCTCGGTGACCACCGGCGTGCCCTTGGTCAGGCCGCCGGCCTTGAGTTCGACCCAGCCGTCGGTTTCCAGTCCGGTCTCCACCCGGACCAGGCGGGCCGCCGCCACCGGGGCCGGCGGGGAGGACTGGGCCGGCCCGGGCTTGACGACCTCGATGGCCGTCTGGCTTTCAGTCCCGCCCTCGATCTTGACCGATCTTTCCGCCGAGTTCTCGACCACGAAGAGGACCTTCTCTCCGCCCCGCTGGAGCACCGCGGCCAGGGGCACGCCCAGCCCCTCTCTGACCTCGAGGAGAACCTCGATCTCGGCCATGGCCCCCGGGGCAATCCGGCCCTCCGAATTCTCCAGGACCGACTTGACCTCGAAGGTGCGCAGCTTGGAGTCGATGGTCGGGCTCTTGTAGCTGACGGCCGGCTGGCCCAGGTCCAGGCCGTAGACCTTGACCCGCATCCTGGTCCGGCCGACCTCGATCCGGTTGTAGTACTGGGCCGGCAGAAAGGCCGAGACTTCCAGGAGCGAGGTGTCGTCGATGCGGACGACCGTCTTGCCCACGGCCCCCCTCTCCCCCGGCTCCTGAAGTCTTTGGCTGATCCGGCCGCTGATGGGGGCCAGGACGACGGCGTCGCTCAGGTCCTTCTCGGCCATGGCCAGGGAGGTCTCGGCCTGGCGGACCTGCTCGGCGGCCAGGTCTATCAGGGCCCGGGTGTACTTGCGCTGGGCCATCAGCTGCCGGTGCTTCGACTCCTGCTGCTCCAGGGCGTCGGCCGAGACGGTCTGGCGGGCGTAGAGGGTCTGGTAGCGCTTGTAATCGACCTTGGCCTTGTCCAGATCGGCCTGGACCTGCTCCAACTGGGCCTGCCTCTCCCGGAGGGAACAGCGGGCCACGGCCAGATCCCGCCGCCTGACCTCGACCGTCTTTTCCAGGTTCAGGGAATCGACCTGAAAAAGCTTGGTCCGGCCGGCCTGGACCGCGTCGCCCTCGCTGACAAAGACGGCCTCCAGGGTGCCGTCGCGTCTGGGCGAGACCAGCGAGAAGCTCTTGGCCTCCAGGTTGCCCTGGACGGCCAGGCGCTCCTCAAAGGTGCGCGCCCTGACCGGCGTCAGGGCCACGACCTTGGGACGAAGGCCGGCCGCCTCCATTTTCGGCCTGGTTTCGGTGGAAGACGCGGCCTTATCCTCGCAGCCCGAGAGTCCGCCCAGGCCGGCCAGGATAGTGAGCCCAGCCAGGAACAGAACGCCGGCCCGCCGCTTCCCCGAGGGGTTAGCCTCAACAATTCTCATTTAATTCTCTCCCGGCGGCGCTGGCGGTTTGATCGAGCGTTCCCTGATCGTTCCCGATCCAGACGGAATGGTCCACCAGACCGAATTCCTTGAAGAAATTGACCAGCCTCAGGCCGACGGCGCTGCCCCAGCGTTCGGGATAGCTGACGTTCCACAAGAGAAGGACGCAGACGTCGCCGGAGAGGGAGGCCTGCTGGAAGACTCCCATCGCGACCAGGCCTGGCGCTTTCTTGAGCCGGGCCAGGAGTTCGCCGAGTTCGGGTTCAAGAGCTCGAGCCTCGTCAAAGGAGGCTTGCAGCTTGATGATCTCCAACCACTTCATCCACTTCATCCCGGAAGCTCCTCTGGTGGTTTTCCTGCCTGACCTATTAAGCCAGAATTGTGCCATAGAAATAATTCGATATAATGATATTTTATTTCAGTCAGCCTCTCTAACTGTTCCCCGGTCCGGAATATGCTGGACTATGGCGCAGAATTGTTTTAAACTGTGCCATAGTCCTGATTGCGATAAGGAGAGGATTGACCGTGCCCTGGGACGAGAACGAATTCTTCCGGCAGGCCACCCTGAGGATCTGCGGCAGCCTGGAGATCCAGAAGGCCCTCTGGTCCTGCCTGGTCTATGTCCGCGATTTCATTCCCGCCGACGAGATGAGGCTCCTTTTCCTGAGCCCTGATCAGACCACGGTGGAGTTCGTGGCCAGCGCCACTCCCGACGGCGGCAGCACCGAGGACGCCCAGCTGTTCATCCCGGCCACGCATCGGGCGGATGAGTCGGAACTGGGTATGCCGCAAGTCCGCGTCTTCAGCGACCTGAGCACCGAGCTCCAGGTTCCTCCCGCGGCCCGGGCCCTGGGGCTGGCCAAAGGTTCGGCCCTGGCCATGAACCTCACCGTCGAGGGCGTGCACGTGGGCATCCTGTTCCTGCGGGCCGAGGGACGGGGCCGGTACAACGAGCAACACGTCCGGCTCCTGTCTCTGCTCAGAGAGCCCTGGACCATCGCCCTGGCCAACTGCCTGCGCTACCGGGAGGTCAACAAGCTCAAGGAACGCCTGGCCGACGACAACCGCTACCTGCACGGCGAACTGCAACGCCTGGCCGGGGAATCCATCGTCGGGGCTGAATTCGGGCTGAAGAGGGTCATGGAGCTGGTCCACCAGGTCGCCCCCCTGGTAAGCCCGGTCATGCTCCTGGGCGAGACCGGCACGGGCAAGGAGCTGATCGCCTCGGCCATCCACAGCCTCTCCCCCCGCCGGGGCGGCCCCCTGATCAAGGTCAACTGCGGGGCCATCCCCCAGTCCCTGATGGACAGCGAGCTCTTCGGCCACGAAAAGGGGGCCTTCACCGGGGCCCTCAGCCAGCGGCGAGGCCTCTTCGAGAGGGCCCACGGCGGGACCATCTTCCTGGACGAAATCGGGGAGCTGACCCCCGAGGCCCAGATCAGGCTGTTGCGGGTGCTTCAGGAAAAGGAGATCGAGCGGCTGGGCGGGGCCAGACCGATCAAGGTGGACATCAGGGTCATCACCGCCACCCACCGGGACCTGGAGGCCATGGTCAGCCAGGGCGACTTCAGGGAGGATCTCTACTTCCGGCTCCAGGTCTTCCCCATTCTGATCCCGCCCTTGAGGGAGCGGATCAATGACGTCCCGGCCCTGGTCCAGCACTTCATCCACAAGAAGGCCCGGGAGATGGGACTGGCCGGGTTGCCCACCCTGGCCCCGGGGGCCATGGACCAGCTCATGACCTACACCTGGCCGGGCAACGTGCGCGAGCTGGAGAACGCGGTCGAGCGGGCCCTGATCGTCGGCCAGGGAAAGCCTCTGACCTTCCCGGGCCTGTCGGGCCGGCCCGAGGCCAGGCCGCCGGCCGGCCCGATCGGCCCGGGCGGGGAGATCCTGACCCTGGACGCGGTCGCCGCCAGCCACATCAGGAGGGTCCTGGAAATGACCTCCGGCCGGGTAGAGGGCCAGGCGGGCGCGGCTAGGCTGCTGAAGGTGAACCCCTCGACCTTGCGCAAGAGGATGAAGAAGCTGGGCATCCCCTTCGGCCGCGGGGCCAGGCGGGGGAGGCGTTCCGAAGCGGCCGGGGCGGCCCGGGGATGACTCCCCTCAAGCCTCCCCTCCTTCGGCCCGCCGACTGAGCCAGCGGAACCAGCCGATCAGGCCCAGGGTCCAGGCCAGGAGGATGATCAGGAACCAGTTGTAGTGGGTCACGCCCAGGTGGAGCCTCTTGAGCAGGACCAACAGAACCGCCGTGGCCCCCAGGGCCAGCCAGCCCATTACCTTTTCCCTCATGGTCCCGCCTCCTGAAATCCCCCGGCCGGGGCGGCTCTGCGCCTCTGGGTAACGTACTGCTGGATGACAACCACGGCCAGGAGAACCCAGCCGCCCAGATCGGTCAGCAGGGCCGAATGGAAGAGCATCAGGGCGCAGGCGGCCATGACCGCCCGGACCGGCCAGCCGACCCGGTCGAACATCCAGCCCTCGGTGGTCACGGTCAGGGCGTAGATGCCGCCGAAACCGCCGGCGATGCCGGCCAGGATGTGGAACCAGTCGCCCTCGAAGAGCATGCCCGGCGTGTAGACGAAGACAAAGGGCAGGATGTACTTGGCTATTCCTAAGCGCATGGAGTGGAAGCCGGTCTGCATCGGGTTGGAGCCGGCGATGCCGGCCGCGGCGAAGGCGGCCAGGGCCACCGGCGGGGTGATGGCCGAGACCAGGCCGAAGTAGAAGGCGAACATGTGGGCGGCGATGGGCACGACGCCCATCTTGACCAGAGCCGGGATGACCAGGGCGGCCAGGGTGATGTAGACCGCGGTCGTGGTCAGGCCCATGCCCAGGACGAGCGAGGCCAGCATGGTCAGGATCAGGGCGATCCAGAGCTTGCCCCCGGCCAGGCTGACGATGAGGGTGGTGAACTTTAGCCCCAGGCCGGAGACGAAGACGCAGCCGATGACTATGCCGGCCGCGGCGCAGGCCACGCTGACCGAGACGGCCGAGCGGGCTCCCTCCTCCAGGGCGCTGAGGATGTCGGTCGGGCTCATCCTGGTCTCGGGCCTCAGGGAGCTGAGGATGAAGATGGAGATTATGGCCCAGAAGGCGGCGAACATGGGCGTGTAGCCGATGACCATCAGGACGATGATGACGGCGATGGACAGGAAGAGATGGCCGCCCCGCTTCAGCTCCTCCTTGAGGTTGGGCAGTTCGGACTCGGCGATGGTGGCCAGATTTCGTTTGCGGGCCTCGAAGTGGACCATGACGAAGATGGAGAAGAAGTAGATCAGGGCCGGGAAGAGGCCGGCCAGGGCCACGTAGAGGTAGGGTACGTTCATGAACTCGGCGATGACGAAAGCGGCCGCGCCCATGACCGGGGGCATGATCTGGCCGCCCGAGGAGGCGCAGGCCTCCACGGCCCCGGCGAAGTGGGGCCGGTAGCCGATGCGCTTCATCAGGGGGATGGTGAAGGAGCCGGTGGTGACCACGTTGGCCACGGCCGAGCCCGAGACCGTGGCCATGAGGCAGGAGGAGACCACGGCCGCCTTGGCCGGACCGCCGGTCCTGGAGCCGGTCAGGGCCAGGGCGACGTTGATGAAGAACCGGCCGGCCCCGGAGCGGACCAGGATGGCCCCGAAGAGGATGAACAGGAAGATGTAGGTGGCCATGACCATGAGCGGGATGCCGTAGATGCCGTTCTCGCGCATCCAGATGTAGTCGACGATGTTGAACAGGTCGTTGGGCGGCCCGTAGAAGAGGCCGAAGAAGTAGTCGGAATAGGCCGTCTGGATCAGGAAGAAGCCGGCGATGATGACCATGGCCCAGCCCACGGCCCGCCGGGTCGCCTCCAGGAGGAGCAGGATGGAGGCCGTGCCCAGCCAGATGTCCCAAGTGGTCAGGTCGCCCCGCCGCATGATGTAGGCGTCCATGTCCCAGAGCTTGTAGACCTGGATGGCCGCGGTCAGGAGGATCAGGCCCAGGTCGATCAGGAACCAGCCATTAAGAGGGTCCATGAAGTGCTTGCGGCCCAGGGGCTTGAGCAGGAAACAGAGGACCATGACAAAGGCCAGGTGGGTCGAGCGGAAGGCGTGGGCCTCCAGGGAGCCGGCGTAAGAGACAAAGAGGTGATAGACGCTCAGGGTGATGGCCAGGAGGCAGATGGACAGCTCCAGGGGGTGGTTGAGAACACCCTCCCTCCGCTCCAGCAGCCACTCCAGGACGCTCTGCTTCTTTTCCTCGCGGTACTCCACCTGCTGGCGGCCGGCCATCATCGGGTCTCCTGGCGACCGTCGCTGCTGGGCTCAGCCGCGGCGGCGCGAGTTAAGGCCCAGGCCCGGCCAGCCTGCCGGTCGGGCCCGGGCCTGTGAAGGCGTTTATTTGGCGATGCCTTTTTCCTTGTAGTACTTGAGCGCGCCGGGATGGACCGGGACGTTGGCGCCGAGGAGGGCCTTCTGGGGGTCGGACTCCTCGATGGCCTGCTTCTTGACCTGCTTGAGGTCCTCCCAGTGGGCGTAGAGGGCCTTGACGATCTTGTAGGCCACCTCGTCGGGCACGTCCTTGTTGATGATGATGTTGGTCACCGTGCCCACGGTGGGGGAGTCCTTTTCCATCCCCTTGTAGGCCGTGGCCGGGATGACCGTGGCCATCAGGCCGGGCTCCAGCTCCTGGATCTTCTTGTAGTGCTCCGCGTCTATGGGCAGGAAGCGGACCCCCGGCCGGAAGTTGAGGTCGATGATGGTCGACTGGGGGCAGGAGGTCACGGCCATGTAGCAGTCGGAGTGGCCGTCCTTCATCAGGGCGGCCGCGTCGGCGTAGCCGACGAAGCTGACCGAGCCGCCGCTCTTCTTGATGCCGTCAAAGGTCAGGCCGTAGGCCTTGAGGACCAGCTCGGCGATGGACGTGCCGGTGAAGCCGACCTTGCCCGGGACGATGCGCTTGTCCTTGAGGTCGGCCACGGTCATGATCTTGCTGCTCTTGGGCACGGCAATCTGGAAGACGCCGGGGTAGAGGGACATCAGGTGGCGCACGTTGGTCAGCTTCTTGTCGAACTTGTCCCGGCCGTTGTAAGCGTTGTAAGTCGTGTGGGTGTAGCTCCAGCCCAGGTCGGCCCGGCCGGCGTCGACCACCTTGCAGTTGCCCTCGCCGCCGCCGGGGCCGTTGGAGGACGAGATGCCCAGCTCCTTCTCCACGATGCTCATCATGGCCGCGCCCAGGGGATACCAGGAGCCGCCCTCCGGCCCGGAGACCATGCGCAGGAACTTGGTCTCGGCCTGGACGGCCGGGGCGAGAAGCAGTCCGGCCAAACAGAGCGACAGCGCCAGGAAAGCAATTCTTCTCAACATAGACACCTCCTCCTCTCTCCAGGTGATGATAAAGCGAGCCAAGCACGATCAGACTGCCTGACCGGCAATCGCTTGAACTGACCCACTTAGTCAGGCCTCGATGGCCCTGTGCTGGTGAATGACCCTGTCTAGGTCCGGATTGTAGCTGATCGGGTCGCCCTCAGGCAACCCACATTTTCGGTTCGGCGAGAGCAAGGCACGATACTTGCGATTTCTCGTTCCATATGATAATAACAATAATGGTGGTTTCGTCAGGGGTCGGGGAGAGCGGAGTCACAGAGGCGTCAGGTGCGAATCCGGCGGCGGATTAACTTTAAAAATAATAATTACTTATCTCTGTCTTTTCTCAGGCTTCCGAGCCCGATCCGGCTGGTCTTTTTCCTGGCGGCGATGTTCATCCTCGGGCTCGGTCCGCCGTTCTTTCCGGTCCGGGCGGAATCGCCTCCCCAGGACTGGACCGTGGTCGAGAAGGTCGAACGGGAAGAGGCCGAGTCCCTGGCTTCGGTTCTGTCCGGCGGCCGGGAGGAGATCCCGGCCGTCAAGGACTCCAGCCAGCCGCTCAAGCTGACCCAGTTCGAGCACCTCTCCTCGCCCAGGGGCTTTCCCCAGATCATCTACCACCTCCAGCCCAAACCCCAGGGCTCGACTCCGTCCGGCCCGGCCCTGACCTTCTCGGCGGGCAACTCCCTGCTCCTGAACCAGAGCGGTTTCTTTCTGACCGCCTTCCACTGCGTCAGCGACCTGGAAGACGAATCCAAACTCCAGGCCCCGGGCCGCGACCCCCTGGTCCTCTACGGGCCCCGGCGGGACCTGGTGGTCCGGGGCCGGATTCTGTCCTACTCAGTAAGCTCTGACCTGGCCCTGGGCAAGGTGGAACTGCCTCAGGAGGTCCGGGTCGAGACCGTCCACGTCTCCCGGGCCAACATCCAGCCGTCCCAGATCCTCTACGCCAAGAGGTACGGCAACATCGCCTACATCAAGCAGAAGCTGCTGGAGGCCATCCTGAAGATGGGCTGGCTCAAGCGGACCGCGGCCGGCGGGCCTGCCGATCCGCCGGATCGAAAGGCCGACCCGGCCTGGAGCCAGGGGCTGGACAAAGAGGTTTGCGTCGGCCAAACCATCGAAATCAAGCTGCCCGACGGCCGAACGATCCTGGGGTTAAAGCCGGGCCAGTACTTCCTGATGACCGGCTCGAAGGAGACCGTGGCCGGCCAGTCCGGCTCGCCGGTCTTCGGCCTGAACGGCGACCTGGTCGGGATCGTGGTCCAGGTTCCCCGGGTCAGGGAGGCTCTCAGGGGCCCGAACGGCCGGGTCTCCCGGCTGGCCTACTTCACCGGACCGGGCCGGATCAGGGCCCTGATCAGGAACTACCTGAAAAACTGCCTCTGAAATCGAACCAGGCGGGGCCAGGGGCGTCTCAGACCATCCCGGGCGGCTCGGTCTCCCGGGCCCGTTCGGGTCTGGCCTCGGCCATGAGATAGAGAAAGCTGGCCACGAACTTCTCGAAGTCGAGCAGGCCCCTGACGGTCATGTACTCGTTGGCCACGTGCTGCCGGCCGCCGTGGCCCAGCCCGCCCGAGACGACCGGCAGGTTGAGAATCCTGGAGAAGACGAAGTAGGGGGCGGCCCAGGTGGCCATGGGCCAGACCTGGGGCTCCTGGCCGTGGCTGCGGTAGGCCCGGAGCATCTTCTGGACGATCGGCTCGTGGAATTCGGTCTTGGACCAGGTGTAGCTGTCCCTGACCCGGACCTCGATGTCGTCAAAGCCGTGGTCCAGGAGGTGCTTCCTGAACTTCTCGGCGACCTCCTCAGGCTCGATTCTCGGGCCGAAGCGGACGTCCACCTTGGCCGTGGCCCGCCGGGGCAGAACGGTCTTGGTCCCGGGCCCGGAGTAGCCGGCCCGGATGCCGTTGATGTTGATGATCGGGTAGTAGAGGCCCCGCTTGATCAGGTCCACGCCGTGCTCGTCGTACTTGAAGCGGAGGCTCTTCATCTCCCGGAGAAAAGCCTTTTCGTCGAAGACGCCGGCCAGCCGCTTGAGGAGCTTGAGGTCGGCCCGGCTGGGCTTGGCCACGTTGTCATAGAAGCGCCTGATCTTGATGTTCTCCCGCCGATCGGTCAGGGAGGCCAGGGCGTTGACCAGGCGCCAGACCGGCGAGGAGATCCAGGCGCTGACCGAGCCGTGGAGCGAGGTCTCGGTCGGCCCGCCGTCCTTGCCGCCGTGGCAGACCAGGTCCAGGTAGACGATTCCCTTGAGCCCCAAGTGCATCGAGACACGGCCCTTGGTGTCCTGGGAGAAATCGAAGTCGACCGCCCCGTCGCCCTTGAGCTGGTCCTGGTTGGCCCGGATGAAGTCCTCGAACTGGAGGCTGCCCATCTCCTCCTCGCCTTCGATGGTGAAGATGAGGTTGAGCGGCAGGGCGGCCGTCTCCTTGATCGCCCTCAGGACGTTGAAGACGCCGCAGAGGGCCCCCTTGGAGTTGACCGCCCCACGGGCGATGACGCACTCGCCCAGTCCGGGCAGATTGTGGATCTCGGCGGCGAAGGGCGGGCTGAGCCAGTTGGGCTCCTCGGCCGGCTGAACGTCGTACATGCCGTAGATGATGAGGGTCCTGGGCGCGCCCTGGTCCAGGCGGCCGAAGACGATGGGAAAGTCCGGGTTGCCCCAGAGGCTGGCCTGGCCGCCGATCTCCTCGACGTAGGATTTGATCATTGCGGCCGTCTCGGGGATGCCCTCGCCCGTGGCCGAAACGCTCTTCTGCCTCAGGAAGGCCCGGCACCTCTCCAGGTGGGCGGGAAAGTCGCGCTCGATGGCCGCCTGGACTCTCTTGCGGGGGCTCAAGATTCTTTGACCGGGCTGGAACATGGGCCACCTCTCTGGATCGGCCGGACCCCGTCTCACGTCGGGCCGACCCCCATTCGGGTGCCGGCCCACTTAAAAAGCATAGGCCAAGTCCGGCCGGGGCGCAAGTTCCAGTCACGGGTGAGCCGCGCGACCGTAACCCCTTCCGGGGCGAGGCCTCAAGGCCCCTGCCCGAGGAACTGAGCCAGTCTGAGGCAGTTGATGGAGGCGAACCGAAGCAGGCCGAGTCGTCGGCCCCGAGCCCTGAACCGGCTGGGGAGCCGTCTCCCCCGCCCCGGCTCTAAAGCCCACCCGTCAGGGCGCCCCGGTCCTCCGGCCGGCCTCCCGGCTCCACTCCAGGCGGCTGCGCAGGGCGGCCTCGGCCTCGGCGAACTCCTCGATGTCGGTGTAGTAGATGGCGTTGGAGCGCAGGCCGCGCTCGTCGATCAGGGCGGCCATGGGCTTGTAGCCGGGCAGACTCAGGCCCAGCGGTCCGGCCAGGAACATCAGCCCGGCCAGCACGGCCAGGCCCAGGGCCAGGCCCAGCCAGGCTTTGAGGCCCCTGGACGGGCCGGCCGGCCCGTCCAGGGGGAAACAAGCGGTTTGAATCCGGGCGGACACGTCAGATCTTGGCCCGGACTTCGGGGAAGACCAGGTAGAACATGATGTAGGCCATGGTCAGGGTCAGGATCAGGTTGAAGGACTGGCCACAGACGTAGAGGATGAGAGGCTTGCCGCCCTTGAAGTACTTCTTCAGCTCGCGGAAGTCTGTGGCCAGGCCGATGGAGGCGAAGGCCAGGGCGAAGAACCACTCCCTGAAGAGCCGGCTGAAGCCCCTCAGCACGCCGTGGTCGATCAGGGCCGAACTCAGGTCCTTGCCCAGGCCGGCGTCGATCCAGGAGAAGATGATCGAGGCGCCGATGAAGCCCAGGACGAACTTGGGGAAGCGCCACCAGATCTCCATCCAGCTGACCTGCTGTCCCGGGGCGCAGTCGACCTTGGCGCACCAGTAGACGGCCACGCAGAAGGCGATGACGCCGATGAGGACGTTCTGGATCATCTTGACCGTGGCGGCCACGTAGAGGGCCCGCTCGCCCAGGAAGGCGCCGGCCGCGGCCACGGCCCCGGTGGAGTCGATGGTTCCGCCCATCCAGGCCCCGCCCAGGATCTGGTCCATGCCCACGGCCTTGATGAAGGCCGGCATGGCCACCATCATGATGGCCGTGAAGACCATGGACAGGCCGATGGCCAGGGTCAGCTCCTCCTTCTTGGCCCGGCAGGCCGCGGCGGTGGCGATGGCCGCCGAGACGCCGCAGACGGACATGTCGGCCGAGATGGTGATGTTGAGCGTCTTGGAGGGAAACTTGAGGATGGCCTGGCCGAACCAGTAGGTGCAGACAAGGACGATGGGCGTGACCACCCAGGCGACGAAAATGCCGGGCAGGCCGATGGCCAGGATCTTGCTGAAGAGCACCTCAGCTCCCAGGAGGACCAGACCGGTCTTGATGTAGTACTCGGTCTGGAGGGCCGGCTTGACCCAGGCCGGCGTGCCCACGGTGTTGCTGATGAGCATGCCCAGGATGATGGCCCAGAGGGGGAAGCCGAAGCCATAGATCTTCATGGTGTGCTGGACCTCGGCCATGTAGGCCAAGACGGCCATCAGGAAGACGAAGAAAAACCCCTTGAGGAAGGCCCCCACCGGCCGGCCCATGGCCTTGACCCCGATGCTGAAGAAGAGACTGAGCACGATGGCCAGCCCGATCAGGTAGGGGATGAGGTTGTAGGACTTATGGGAGGCCTTTCTCTTGGCGCTGGAGGCCTTTTCCGCGGCCTTGAGCCAGGCGGCGATGTCGGCCTTGGCCTTGTCGTTGAGGGCGTTGTCCTTGAAGCCGGCCCCGGCCGCCGCGGCCTCGGAAGCCTTGGCCTGGGCCAGGGCGGTTTTGGCCGCCTCCTGGGCCTTGTCCAGGGCGGGCTTGGCCGCGGCGTTCCTGGCCTCGGCCGCGGCCTGGCTCTGGTAGAGGGCGTCCAGGGGGCTGCCCGACCAGTCGCGGGGGGCTCCCAGGAAGGACGCAATCGTCTTGGCAAAGCTGGCGTTGGTCGCCCTGAGGCCCCGCTTGGCCTGGGCCGCCTCGTTCCAGGCCACGGTCTTGAAGGGCGCCCGGGCGGCCTCCTGCTTCATGACAGCATTGTACTGGTTGAGCTTGTCCCGGAGCCCGGCCGGCGGGTTGGCCAGGAAGATGAGCAGGCCAACGGCCAGAATCAAACAGCCCAGCCAGATGGCCCAGTAATCTTCCTTCTTCCACAGATCCGAAAAGGCTCCCTTGCCTCGGTCGACTACGATCTCGCCGGACGGTGGAGCCTGACTGACCGTTGTCGCCATGTCACCACCCCTTTACAGTCCGAAGCCCGCCTCACCGGGCAGGCTGCCTGAAAATGTTTATCCGGAACGGCTGGATGCCCCTGAGGTCGGAGGAGCCAGTCTCTGGCCCCCTAGTCAGGGACGGACTCCTCCGGGCCTCAATCATCGGCCCCACCCGGGTTTAGTAAACGCCTCGAGCCAGGGCGGTCCGCTGAACCGGCCCGCCCCGGCCCGATTGGAGTCTCAGCCTCGATTCCAGGCTTCAACAGGGCTCCGCTTACTTGACCTCTTCGAACTCCTCGACGGTCAGAGTCGGGTTGCCCTTGTCGTCCTTGCCGGCCTCGCCGACGACCTTGACCTGCTTGCCGACCAGGTCGGCCAGCTTGTCGGCCTCGAGCAGGGAATAGGTCTGATCGCCCGCCTTGAGGGTCAGGCCGGCTTCACCCTTCTCGACCAGGCCGGTGACCGAGGCCTTGTCCGCGGCCATCGCCACCGAGCCCACAACCAGCAGGCAAACGGCCAACAGACCAAGCATCACCTTCCAACTTTTAACCCTGAACATTGAACCTTCCTCCTTCTTGCCCCCGTCCCTCGGGGGCGATGGTTGTTCCGGCCCTCTTGAGCCGGGACTAGGTCCGGCCGGCCCGGGGATTCAAGAACCCTATCTGACCTCTTCCATGGCATCCACGGTCAAGGTCGGGTTGCCCTTGTCGTCCTGGCCGACCAGGCCTGTGACTTTAAACTGGCGGCCGGAGAGGCCGCTCAGATCCTCTTTCTGGATCAACAGATAGGACGTGCCGTCGGCGACGGTTAGAATGAACCCGGCCACTCCCTGACTGATTATCCCGGTCAGGGTCGTCTTCTCCGCGGCGCCGATGGGCAGGCCCACGGCCAGTAAGGCGGCCAGGACGGCCAAAAAGACAACTACCATCAACAGGCCTCTGGTTCCGGGCATCCCGTCCGCCTCCTCATCGCCTCGCCGCCAGACCGGCTGGAATCAACCCAGGCCCAGGGCCTTGAGGGTCTGGGGGCCGACCCGGCCGTCCACCCTGAGCCCCTTGGACTTCTGGAACTTCCGGACCGCGGTCCGGGTCTGCTTGCCCAGGAGGCCGTCGGCCTTGATCTTGTACCCGGCCTGGACCAGGGCCTCCTGGATGGCCTTGATCTTCTCCCGGTGGGCCTTGACGGCCTCCTGGGAGAGACCGGCCTTCTTGACCTTGGCCACTGCCTGACCAGCCGGTTTGGCCACCTCTTGACCGGCCGGCTTGGCGCTCTCCTCAGCGGCCAGAGTCGAAGTCACCGGCGCGGCGACGAGCAGGCAGCCGCAGGCCAGAGCCAGGGCGGCCTTCTTCAGGCCGCTCGCCTTGGACTGGTCAGCCGATGGGCTGATTTGGATCCCCCTGAGCCCAAGAACCACTCTCATCTTCAACCTCCTGATTGCCCTCGCCCCGCCCGGAGCGAGGATGACCAACCCTTTGAAGCCTGCCCCGGCCGCCTCCGGCCTTGAACGTCGCGGTTTGCTCTCGGCGGGCCCAGGCTGGCCCTTGCCGGGGGCCCTCTTTCTGCTGTTCAAGAGCGGCAATCTCCGTACCAAAACACTTAATATCCATAATTAAGCAATATATATCGAATGCCCGCCGGCGATCGGAATCGGGATTTCCGGTGGCGGCCGGGCCGATCGGCCCGGCCGGATTCGAGTCGGACCGCCCGGAAAGGATCGGAATCAGAGGCCCGGAACGGGTTGGGAAGCCCCATTTCTCGGCCGGATGGGGCCCGGAAGTGCGAATTCCGGTCCCAGGCGCGGGAGGGCCGCTCCGCCCGGCCGCTTGCCCCGGACCGGGGCCTGGTGTTAACCTCGTCTTCCGGAAAATCTCGACTCAGGAGGATTGGCCGTGCGGGGCAGTGAAGCGCTCGTCAGGATGCTGGAACAGGCCGGGGTGGAGGTCGTCTTCGGCCTCTGCGGAGACACCAGCCTGCCCTTCTATGAGGCCCTGGCCGGGTCCGGTTTGAGGCACGTCCTGACCAGGGACGAACGCTCGGCCTCGTACATGGCCGACGCTTACGCCCGCCTGAGCGGCCGGGTGGGGATCTGCGAGGGGCCCTCCGGCGGGGGAACGACCTACATCCTCCCCGGCCTGGCCGAGGCCAACCAGTCCTCGGTCCCCCTGGTCGCCTTCACCTCGGACATCGACCTGCGCCACCGGGAGAGGGGCAGCCTGACCGAGCTGGATCAGGACGCCCTCTTCAGGCCGGTGACCCTCTGGACCAAAACCCCCGCCTCGGCCGAGGAGCTGCCCCGGGCCGTCCGGGAGGCCTTCCGGCGGGCCGTCAGCGGCGGGCTGGGCGCCACCCACCTGACCCTGCCCCTCAACGTCCAGGAGGGCCAGGTCCCGGACGAGGAGGTCTTCATCGACCCCAGCCTGTCGCGCTATCCGGCCGGCCGGCCGGCGCCCCGGCCCGAGGCTGTCCGTCGGATTGCCCGCCTGCTCCGGGAGAGCCGCTCCCCGGTCATCGTCGCCGGGGCCGGGGTGATCCGGGCCGAGGCCTGGCCGGAGCTGGAGCGCCTGGCCCGGCTCCTGGGCTGCCCGGTGGCCACCTCCATCAGCGGCAAGGGGGCCATCGCCGAGGTCGACCCCCTGGCCCTGGGCGTCATCGGCAGCAACGGCGGCCTGGCCTGGCGGCACCAGTTCGTCCAGCGGGCCGACCTGGTCTTCTACGTCGGCTGCCAGGCCGGTTCGGTGACCACGGACAAGTGGACCCTGCCCCGGAACCGCTCGGCCGCGGTGATCCAGCTAGACGTGGACCCGACCCGCCTGGGCCGCAACTACGAGCTCAAGGAAGGTCTCCTGGCCGACGCCAAGCTGGGCCTGGCCGCCCTGGTCGAGGAGCTGGAGGACGAATTATCCGGCCGGAGCCTGGCCAAGGTTGACCCGGAAGAGATCGCCCGGGAGCGGGCGGCCCATCTGGCCCGGCTGGACGAGTTTCACTCGGAGGACAGGCCCATCCGGCCCGAGCGCTTCCTGACCGAGCTGTTTCAGGTCCTGCCCGAAGAGGCCCTGGTCCTGACCGACCCGGGCACCCCGACCCCCTACCTGTCCGCCTACTATCGCCTCCCCCGGGCCGGGCGCTGGTTCGTCGCCCCCCGGGCCCACGGCGCCCTGGGCTACTCCCTGCCAGCTTGCCTGGGGGCTCACCTGGCCCGGCCCCACAGCCGGGTCTGGAGCCTCATGGGCGACGGCAGCTTCGGCATCTCGGCCGGCGAGCTGGAGACCATCGCCCGGCTGAGCCCGCCGGTGGTCCTCATCGTCCTGGCCAACTCCTGCTACGGCTGGATCAAGGCCGGCCAGAAGGCCCGCGGGGACGCCTACTTCGGGGTCGACTTCTCGACCACTGACCACGCCCGGGTGGCCGAGGCCTACGGCCTGAAAAGCCGGCGGGTGGAGGATCCCGGGGATCTGGCCGGTGCCCTGGCCTGGGCCGCGGCGGCCCAGGGGCCGGTCCTGCTGGACGTGGTCGTCCAGCCCCTCCAGGAGACCCGGGCCCCGGTGGCCAAGTGGATCGCCTGAGCCGCCTCAGGAGCAGACCGGCAGGCTGAGCCGGGAGGGACAGGCCGGGGTGTGCAGAACGGTCTGGGTGGCCGTCCGGGCGGCCAGGGGTCCTTCCTCGCCCAGGCGGCCGCCGGTGTTCAGGTTGCGTTCCCACATGGGGAAGTCGGACGAAGACACGTCCAGGCGGAGCCGCTGGCCGGCCGCCAGGCGGACGCCCACCGGCCCCAGGTCGATCCGGTACTCGTAGACCCGGCCGGGCGTGATCGGGCTGGGCCGGGAGAGGGACTCGCGGAACCTGGCCCGGACAATGCCCTCCTGGAGGTTGGTGGACCTGCCGCCGGGGTCCACCCGGCAGAGCCGGGCGGTGAAGTCGGTGTCCGGAGCGTCCGAGGCAGCGAAGAGGGTCAGGCTGACCGGTCCGAGCAGGGACATCTCCCGCTCCAGGGGCGGGCTGGTGTAGACCAGGACCGTCTTGCCGATCTCAATGGGCGCCTGGTCGGCCGGACCCATGGGGGCCATGAAGGGCCGGCAGCAGGAGTGGCCCCCGGCGCTGAGCACGGGCAGGTGGGGCGAGTAGGTGAAGACGTCGGGCGGCTCCTCCCCGGGCGGCTCGATGGAGAGCCAGCCGTCGCCCAGGGCCGAGTTGGCCCGGCCCCTGGAATGGAGGAAGAACTCTTGGGGCCGGCACTGGCTGGGCGGCCAGCCGTCCAGGTCCCGCCAGCCCCGGCCCATCTCGTAGACGGTCACAGGCTTGTCCAGGACGCCGTTCTCCCGGCCCTTGAGGAAGTGGTCGAACCAGCGGATCTGCCAGTCGTCCACCAGGTTGGCCCCGGTCCGGCCGTCAAAGGGGTCGCCGCCGAAGCCGGCCAGGGGGTGCCAGGGCATGTGGTACCAGGGACCGATGAGGAGCTTCTGGGACCGGCGGGCGGCCTCGTCCCCTGCCCCGGCCCGGAGGCCCAGGAAGTTCCTGACCGTGCCGGAGAGGAAGACGTCGTACCAGCCGCCGATGTGCAGCCCGGGCGCGACCAGCCGGCCGTAGTCGGCCTCGATGGACCAGGGGGCCCAGTAGTCGTCGTCGCTGGAGTGGGCCAGCCAGTCGGCGAAGAAGGGGGCCCGGCCGCCCTGGAGAGGCGGGAAGTCCCGGAGGGGCAGAGTCCAGAAGTTGCTCATGGCCTGGCGGTAGCCGGCCTGGAGATCGGCCAGGGCCGCGGCGTCGCCCTCTCGCCGGGCCGTCTCCTGGGCCAGGAGGGTGGACCAGCCCGCGGCAAAGGCCAGGGCCAGGGCGCCCTGGTTGTAGAGGCAGCCGTCATAGAACTGCGACGGGGCGAAGCCGGGGCAGAAGCAGGCCAGGCTGGGCGGCCTCAGGGTGGCGGCCAGGAGCTGGGTCATCCCGCCGTAGGAGAAGCCGTACATGCCCACCCGGCCGCTGGAGCCCTCCAGCCGGGCGGCCCACTCCACGGACTCCCGACCGTCGGCGGCCTCGTGGCGGAGGGGGTAGAACTGGCCCTCCGAGGCGAAGCGGCCCCTGACGTCCTGGGCGACGACGATGTAGCCCTGGGAGGCGTACCAGGCCGGGTGGGCGAAGCCCAGGTTAGCCGCGGCCTCGGTCTTGTCGTAGGGCAGCCGGGTCAGCAGGACCGGCCAGGGCCCTTTGCCGCCTGGCCGGTAGACGTCGGCCCTGAGCCTGACGCCGTCCTCAAGCCGCAGGCCGACGTTGCGCTCGACGGTCAGGCCCGGATAGCCGGGCAGGCCCTCGGTCACTCCCGCCCCCTCAATCGTTGAAGGCCAGGCTCAGCCCCAGGGCTCCGGCCAGCTCGACCAGCTCCTTGGCCGTGGCCCCGGCCAGGGGGACGCCCTCCTTGAGCCGCTGCTCGGCGCAGCGCTGCTCCGGCTCGCCGGGCATCAGGATCTCCTGGAAGCCCTTGGCCTTGCCGCTCTGCTTGATGGCCTCGATGTAGCGGTCCATGTCCTCCTTGAACTGGTCCCGGCCGACGAAGCAGTCCGGGTCCAGGACCAGGAAGGAGTGGCAGGTGCCCTGGATCCCTGACTCGTCGACCTCGTAGAGGCTCTTGATGTTCCTGGTCAACTTGCCCCCGGTCAGGATGGCGGTGAGCATCTCGTGGGCCAGGGACAGGCCGTAGCCCTTGTGCGCGCCCAGGGGGGCCAGGGAGCCGCCGCCTTCGTAACCCTCGTAGGGGTCCTCGGTGGGGGCCCCGTCCTTGTCCACGGCCCAGCCCAGGGGGATCCTCTCGCCCTTCTTGCGGGCCAGGATCAGCTTGCCCGAGGCGACCACGGTGCAGGAGAAGTCGACCACCACCGGCTTGAACCTCCCGGCCGGAAAGGCATACGAGAGGGGGTTGTTGCCGATGATCCGCTCCCGGCCGCCGAAGGGAGCCATCATCGGGGCCGAGTTGGAGCAGACGTAGCCGATCAGGTCCTCCTCGGCGGCCATGAGGGGAAACAGGCCGGTCACGCCGAAGTGGCCGCTGTCCTTGACCGAGACCCAGCCCAGGCCGTGCTCCCTGGCCTTGTCCATGGCCCGGAGCATGGCCTTGTGGGAGACAACGTGGCCCATGGAGCCGTGGGCCTGCCAGAAGGTGGTCGGGCCCTTGTCCCTGAGGACCGTTATCTTGCACGAGGTCCGGACGTATTTTTTCTGGAGGCGCTTGATGTAGATGGGCAGCCTCATTACCCCGTGGCTAGCCACCCCCCTCAAGTCGGCCCGGGCCAGGAGATCGGCCACCACGGCCGCCTCGTCCTCGGGCACGCCGACCTTGGCGTAGGCCCGCTGGCAGAAGGACCTCAGGTCCTCGAAGGGGATGATTCTGGTGGAGTCGTCAGCCATGTCAATTTCCTCCCGTCCGGTCCGGCCAGCCAGGCCGGCCGAACCGGGGTTAGCAGAAGTCCATAATTCTCTTATACAGCTCCGGACGCCGGTCCGGCCAGTGGGGCTCCATCTCGGCCCAGGCGGCCAGCCTGTCCCACTCGGTTTTGACCACCAGGGTTCCGGGCGCGTGGCCCAGCTTGCCGGCGAAGCTGCCCCAGGGGGTCATGACGCAGGAATTGCCCAGGCCGTAAAGGAAGTCGTCGTTGCCGACCCGGTTGGCGCTGGCGAAGTAGACCTGGTTCTCAAAGGCCCTGGTCCGGCAGTAGCCGTGGTAGATCCCGGTGTCGTAACCGTACTTGTCGAAGTCGGTGTGGGCCAGCCAGAAGGTCGAGTGGGTGATGACCGTGGCCCCCATGGTCGACAGGGCGCGGATGAACTCGGGGAAGCAGGCGTCGTAGCAGATGGTCACCCCGATGGTCCCGAACTCGGTCTCGACCAGACAGGGCTCCTCACCCAGCTTGAAGATGTCGTGCTCGAAGGACCAGAGGTGGGTCTTGCGATAGCAGGCCACCAGGTCGCCCTTGGGCCCCAGGACCGCGGCGGCGTTGTAGAGATCCTGGCCGCTCTTCTCGACCAGGCCGAAGATGACGTAGGCGTTGGCCTTCCTGGCCGCGGCCCCGACCGCCTCGGTGGCCGGGCCGGGCACGGTCTGGGCCGCCGAGTGCCAGTCCTTGAGGTCGAACATCTCCCCGGTCAGGGCCACCTCCGGGGCGACGATCAGGTTGGCCCCCTGGCCGGCCGCCTCGGCCGTGCCTTTCAGAATCTTCTCCAGGTTGCCCTCCACATCCTTCATCTTGGCGTGGATCTGCAGCAGACCGATGGCCATGTCCTTGAGCCCGGCCCGGCCTCCCTTGGATTTATAGCCCATAATCCGTCCTCCAGGAAAGGGTAAGAAAACAAACCCGGGGGAGCCCCTGAGCCGAAGAGGCTCCCCCGGGCAATCTCGAGGCCCCTAGAGCGGGGCCTTCTCTCAGGCCGGCCCTCAGGCCAGCTTGCAGCCCGGGACCAGGGGCTCGACCTGACCGAAGCGCTCGATGACGTCGATCATGCCGTCCTTGCGGCCGCGGCCGGCCACGCAGTTGCTCCAGATGTGCTGGTTCACACCCGAGATGTGGATGTGGCCCTGGGGCGCGTTCATCTCGATCTGGGAGATGGCCTTGATGACCTTGTCCGTGTCAGTGCTGCCGGCCTTCTCCACCGCCTTGGCGTAGAGCCAGACCGCGTCATAGGCCGGTTCGGCGAACTGGGTCACCAGGGCGTCTTTGCCGTACTTGGCTTTGTACTTGGTGAGGAACTCCTTGTTCTCGGGCGTGTCGATGGTCATCAGGTAGGCCGAGGTGCTGATGGTGCCCTCGTAAAGGGGGGCCACCGGCATGGACCAGGCCTCGTTGAGGTTCATGCTGACCAGCTGGGCCTTCATGCCCAGGCCGTTGTACTGCTTGGTGAAGCCGTTGGGATCGATGAGGGCGTGCCAGATGATGTCCGGGTTGGCCTTCTTGATCCGCTGCAGGGCCGGGCCGTAGTCGGTGATGTCAAAGGGGAAGAACTCCTCGCCGACGTACTTGCCGCCGTGCTTTTCCAGGGAGGCCTTGACCGCCGCGGCCGAGCCCCGGGGCCAGATGTAGTCGGCCCCGGCGAAGTAGACGCTCTTGCCCACGTTCTTCATCAGCCAGGGGACCAGGGGATCGATCTGCTGGTTGGGCAGGGCCCCGGTTACGACCAGGTACTTGCTGCACTCGCCGCCCTCGTAGTAGGTCGGATAAATAAGCAGCTTCTGGGCCCGCTTGGCCACGGACAGAGAGGCCTGGCGGGCGTTGCTCATCAGCAGCCCGATGAGCACGTCGACCTTGTCCCGCTGGACCAGCTTGCGGGTCTTCTCGGTGGCCGCCTGGGTGGCCCCCTGGCTGTCCTCGACCACGTATTCCAGCTTGCGGCCGCCCACGCCGCCCTTGGCGTTTATCTCCTCGACGGCGAAGACGCTGGCGTCGCGCTGGAGATTGCCCTGGGTGGCCACCACCCCGGTCAGGGCCCAGAGGAAGCCGATCTTGATGGTGTCCGCGGCCCTGAGGATGCCGGGGAAGCCGAAGCTGGTCGCGGCCGCGGCCGCGCCCAGGCCCATAGTCTTGAGGGCGGTTCGCCGGGTGACTGTCTTCTTTTTCATAACCCCTCCTCCTGTTCTCAACACCTTGAATGGTGGTCCGCTTTATTAAATAGCCAGATATTTCTTGACAACCTTTTCGTCGCCGAAATCCTCCGGGGCGCCCTGGTAGACGATGCGGCCCTTCTCCATGACCAGGCAGCGCCGGGAAACCCTGAGGGCCAGGTCCAGGTTCTGCTCGACGATCAGGACCGAGAGGCCTTCTCTCTGGGCGATCTCGGGGATGAGGCCGCCCAGCTTCTGGACGATGCTCGGCTGGATGCCCTCGGAGGGCTCGTCCAGGAGCATCAGCTTGGGCCGGCCGCAGAGGGCTCGGCCCAGGGCCAGCATCTGCTGCTCGCCGCCGGAGAGGGTCCCGCCGGCCTGGTCGAGTCGCTCTTTGAGAATGGGGAAGAAATCGTAGACTTCCTCCGGAATCGAGGCCCTCTTGACGCCCTGGGCCCTGGTCCCGACCAGGAGGTTCTCCTGGACGGTCAGCCTGGGGAAGATGCCCCGCCCCTGGGGGACGTAGCCCACCCCCAGGCGGGCGACGCGGTGGGCCGGCAGACCGGCCAGATCCTGGCCGGCCAGCTCGATCCGGCCCCGGGTGGGCTTGAGCAGGCCGATGAGGACCCGGAGCAGGGTCGTCTTGCCCACGCCGTTGCGGCCCAGAACGGCCATGATCTCACCCTGGTCCAGGGCGAGCTCGACCCCGGCCAGGACAGGAACCGGGCCGTAGGAGGCGTGGAGATCCGAGACCCGGAGCACTCTCACTGCCTCCCCAGGTAGATGTCGCAGACCAGGGGGTCCTGCTCCACGGTCGGGAAATCACTGTCGCAGATGATCTGGCCCTGGTGCATGACCACGGTCCGGCTGCCCAGGGTCCTGACGAACTTCATGTCGTGCTCGATGACGATGACCGAGAGCCGGCGCCGCCTGAGGAGCATCTCGGCCAGCTTCTGGGTCTCCTCGACGCTCATGCCCGCGGCCGGTTCGTCCAGGAGGAGCAGCTTGGGCCGGCACATCAGGGCCATCCCGATCTCGAGCCACTGCTTCTGGCCGTGGGCCAGCTCGTCGGCCGTGGTCTCCCCGGCCTGGTCCCCCAGGCCGATGAGCTCGAGGATCTCGTCGACGCCGGCCGGACCGGACCGGCCGTTGCTGACGCCCAGTTGGGCCACCTCCAGGTTCTCCCGGACTGTCATCTCCTTGAAGACGTTGGGGATCTGGAACTTCCTGACGATACCCTGGCGGGCGTACTCGTGCAGGGGCCGGCCGACCATGGAGCGGCCCGAGAAGGTTATCGTCCCGGCCAGGGGCCTCAGATTGCCGGTGAGCAGGTTGAGCAGGGTCGTCTTGCCCGCGCCGTTGGGGCCGATGACGCAGAGAAGCTCCCCGGCCTCCAGGTCCAGATCGACGTCGCTGACGGCCCGGACGCCGCCGAAGCTCATCTCCAGACCGCGGACCGAAAGGAGGGCCTGGCTCACCGCGCCGCCCCCTTCCCTCTCCCGCCGCCCAGGATCCTCAGGGAGCCCAGCCAGCGAGCCAGAGTCATGATCCCGCCCGGGGCGGCGAAGACCACCAGGACGAAGAAGGCGCCCAGGACCAGCGGCCAGAGAGTCGTGCTGACGCTGCTGATCTCCTGGCGCATCCTGACCACCAGGAAGCAGCCGATCATCGGCCCGATCAGGCTGCCCCGGCCGCCCACGGCCACCCAGACGATCACCTCGGTGGCCAGGATGGGCCCGATCAGCTCCGGGGTGACGATGCCCTGGACCGAGGTGAAGACGGCCCCGGACAGGCCGGCCAGCATGGCCGAGACTGTGAAGGCGACCAGGAGGTGGGCCGCGGCGTTGTGGCCCAGGGCCTGGGCCCGCTGCTCGCTGCTCTGGATGGCCCGGAGGATCTTGCCGTAGCTGCCCCTGACGGCCAGCCAGAGTCCCAGGAGCACCACCGCGGCCAGGCCCAGGGCGAAGAAGTAGAGGGGCTTGTCGCCGCTGAAGGTGAACTTGGCCCCGTTAATCCCGAAGCTCAGGAAGGGCAAGTCGATCAACCCGGCGTCGCCGCCGGTCAGGTCGGCGAAGGAGAGGATGATCTGCTGACCGATGAGGGCCAGGGCCAGGGTGACGATGGCGAAGTACTCCCGCCTCACCCCGGCGTAGATCAGGAAGTAGCCTACCAGAAGGGCCACCACGGCCGAGGCGGCCATGGCCGCCAGGAGGGCCGTCAGAGAGCCGACCCCGGCCTTGAGGGTCAGCAGGGCCATGGTGTAGGCCCCGGCCCCGAAGAAGGTGGAGTGGCCGAAGCTGAGCAGGCCGGTCTGGCCCCACATGAAGTCCAGGCTCAGGGCGAAGACGCTCATGATCAGGGCGTCGCGCATGACCGAGAGGCCGTAGGAGTCCCCCCAGAAGGGGTAGATGAGGAGCAGGAGGAACAGGCCGGCCGCCGAGGCGAGGAAGGCCCTGTCCCGCCGGACCAGGGGACTCTGTCGAAAGAGAACGGCCGCTCTGCTCAGACTCACGGTCCCTACCTCCGGACCAGGCCCTGGGGCCGGAAGCGAAAGATGACCACGGCCAGGATCAGGACCAGGGCCTGGGCCAGCGAGGAGTGGATGGTGTAGTTGAAGAAGGTCTCCAGGAAGCCGATCAGGGCGCTGCCCGCGGCCACGCCGGCGATGGTCCCGGTGCCGCCGACGATGACCACGAAGAAGGCCTTGCTCAGGAAGGTGACCCCCATCCAGGCGTAGACGGTGACCAGCGGGGCGACCAGGACCCCGGAGAGGGCGGCCAGGGCGGCCCCGATGGCGAAGGCCAGGCTGTTGGTTCTCTTGATGTTGATGCCCATGGCCGCGGCCATGTCCCGGTCCTGGATGACCGCCCTGAGGTCCAGGCCGAACTGGGAGCGGCGGAAGGCCAGGAGGCAGAGGGCGATGACCAGGCCGGTGAAGGCGACCAGGAAGAGCCGGTAGGCCGGGCAGGCCACGCCCAGGATGGAGACGGCGCCCTCAAAGGGATTGAAGACGGGCTGCATGGCGGAGCCGAAGATTATCTCCAGGAGCTTCTGGATTATCAAGCTGACGCCCCAGGTGGCCAGGATGGTCTCAAAGGGCCGGGAGTAGAGGTGCCTGATGACCAGGCCCTCGATGAGGAAGCCGAAGGCCAGCCCGACCAGTGGGGCCAGGGCCAGTCCCAGCCAGTAGCTGCCGCCCAGGGTCTGGATGCAGGACAGGGTGAAGGCGCCCAGGGTCATGAACTCGCCGTGGGCCAGATTGATCACGCCCATCATCCCGAAGATGATGGCCATGCCCAGGCCGACCAGCATGAGGATGCTGATCAGGGTCAAGGCGTTCAGGGCCGCCGGAAGAGCCGTTTCCATGCCAGGTGAACCGCGTCCTTTCCGCCTTTGACCGGGCCGGGTCCGGGGCGGCCGGTCCGGTCAGCCGGGAAGCCCGGCCGCGAACTCGAACGGTTCCTTCAAGCCCGACCTTCTGAACTGACCTCCGCCTCCGGATCAGTCCAGAACGGCGATGGCCTCGATCTCTATCTGGGAGCCGCGGGGCAGCTCCTTGACTCCGATGCAGGTCCGCGTCGGCGGATCCTGGGGGAAATACTCGTTGTAGATCCCGTTCATCTCCTGGAAGCGCGCCATGTCGGTCAGAAAGACCGTGGCCTTGACCACCGCGGCCAGGCTGGCCCCGGCCGCCTCGACAATGGCCTTGAGGCTGTTGAGGACGTGGCGGGTTTGATCGGCGAAGTTCTCGGAGACAACGGTCATCTTGGCCGAGTCGACCGGCACCTGGCCCGAGACGAAGAGCAGGCTGCCCACCCTGATGGCCTGGGTCAGGGGCGACTTGGAGACAAAGGCCTTCTCCGTGGTGATGCGAATCCGTTCCATGGCCCTATCCCTCCAGATTCAGACCTTCTTCAACTCCCGGATCAGCTCGGCCAGGAAATCCGTGACCGCTTCCAGGACTTTTTCGCCTTTGTCCCGGCTGGCCTGGAGCGCCCCGCCGATGACTCCGGATTCGGTGAACTGCTTGAAGTCGGAGATGGTGGCCAGCTCGACCGGGTAGTCGCCCAGAGTGACCGCGGTGGACTTGTTGAACTTGATCCTTGTCCCGGCCAAGGCCCCCAAGACGACCTTGTCGGCCTTGTTCATGTCCACCAGGGCCTCGTTGATGGCCAGCATGCCCGAGGTCTCAATGTCGGCGGCGTGGCCGTCGGGCAGGTTGCCGCCGCTGAAGTCCCAGAGCTCCTTGGTTAGCCTGCCCCCGGCGATCCACCAGGGGATGACGAACATGAAGACTTCCTTGTCCTTCTTGAACTCGTCCATGGCCGTGGCGATGGTCGGCCCGTTGTGGCCGTGGCCGTTGATGAAGATGAACTTGTCCACGCCGTGGGCGTAAAGCGATGAGCAGATGTCGGTGATGACCCGGGCCAGGGTGTCGCAGCTCAGGGTGACGGTCCCGGGGAAAGACATGTGGCAGTGGGAGATGCCAAAGGGAATGGCCGGGACCACCAGGGCCTTCTCCTTGTCCGCGGTCCGGCGGGCCACCTCGAAGGCGCAGTAGGAATCTGATCCCAGGGGCATGTGGTGGCCGTGCTGTTCGGTGGCCCCGACCGGAATCAGGGCCACCCGGATTTCCTTGAGCTCGTCCTTGACCTGGGGCCAAGTCATATCCGCGAGGACGCCCATTCTTTCTTCCTCCTGATCACTTTCGGCTTGAACTGTTCTCTGGCGCTGCCCAGTCGCACGGAAATCGAGTTGGCCGCCTCGATCACGGGCTTCACCAGGGAAGCCACCTTCTTCTGATCAAACCGGTCTCGCGGTCCGGCCAGGCAGACGCTGGCCACGACCTGTTCCTCGGCGTTGAAGACGGGCGCGGCCAAGGCCTTGACTCCGGCGTAGAGCTCCTGGTCACTGGACGCGTAACCGAGCCGGCGGATTTCGCTCAGGCTCTTCTTCAGCTCCTCGGGATCGGTGATGGTCTTGGGTCCGATGTCGGGCAGACCAGTATCCCGGATAATCCGGTCCTGCTCGATCACGGGCAGAAAGGCCAGGATGGCCTTGCCCGCGGCCCCGGTGTGCAGACCGATGATCGTCCCCTTGTCCGGCCTGACCCTGAGCATCTCCGCGCTCTCCACCTTCTCGATGCAGACGGCCACGTTCTGATTCCGCCAGACGAACTGGGCCGTCTCGCCCGAGATCCGGCTGAGCTGCTGGATGAAGGGCAGGACTATCTGGCTGATGTCCATGGAGTCGAGAATGATCGAGTGCAGGACCAGCAGGCGGACCCCCAGGCGGTAACGGCTGGCGTCGCCGTCGACCTCGATGAGACCCTTGCGCTTCAGGGTGCTGATGAAGCGGTAGCAAGTGCTTTTGGGGATCTCGGTCGCCTGGGCGATCTGCTCGATGGTCAGCAGGGGTTGATCGTGGCTGAAGGCGAAGAGAATGTCGATCGCCCGTTCCAGTGATCGGTTGGTCTTCTGGCTCATTAACCTACCTCGATCTAGCGCCCGGATCGACCTCGCTCCGCCGAGGGGCGGATTCGAGTCGGCCTGAATCAGCCTCGGGCGCGTAATTTTGCCGGAGCGGACCCTCTGTTCCGCTTCCGGTGTTCAGGTCCGGGTGAATACCTGGAAGCCGGGGAAAGCGTTCCCTCCGGCCATCTGGGCCCTGTTTCCTGTCCGCTGGGGTCCGGCCGCCGATCCGGCGCATGAAAGGCTGGTCCGAGATGAACGCCTGGGCCGAAAGGTCACGCTTGGCCCCGCTGATGAGGCCGAGCTCCCGGAAAACCTGGCTGAACATTGCTTGTCCGCCCGCCTCGGTTCGAGCCGCCCGGGCCGGGTCAAGGCCCGAGTTGCTCTGGGGCGGCCTGCTCCTATTTATCTAATCTCTCTATGTGAGAATTCAAATTCATTCTTTAATAATCATTAGGACGAGCCGGGCCGGTCTTGTCAAGTGTTTTTTGAAGATTATTAGCCTTTACGGTTATAGGAAAGACTGGCCGGGGCTGGCCTGATGGCCCGCCTCGGCTGGTTGGATCAATTCCTCTCCGGTCAGGGAGCCGCCGCCGGAGGGGCGCACTGTTTCGGGTAGAGGCCACAGTAACGAGAGCAAGTCTTCAACCGGACTGATGATCGAGCCGGACCGGCCCGGGACACCGTCCGGGTCCGGCCAATTTCCCCTCCGCGGTTCGAATCCGGGACTCCTTAGTAGTTGGGCAGCCTGACCAGCAGAACCGGCAGCTTAGAGTGATGGACCACCCGGCGGGCCGTGCCGCCCATGAACAGGGCGTCGGTGACGACCGAATGGCCGTGCTGGCCCATGACGATCAGATCGGCCTGGCCCTCCTTGGCCTCGGCCAGAATGACCTGATCGGGCACGCCCTGGCGAATCCAGATGCCCTCAATGACGTCCTCGGTGCCGGGCAGCTTGCAGGTGACCTCCTCGCAGAAGTTGTGGACCTGCTGGCGCAGGAGTTCCAGCGAAGTCTCGATCATCTTCTCCTTGGTCACGAAGGGCGTTATCTGGCTCTCGACGTACTTGGGTATGTTGGGCAGGACGTGGATGACGCTGATCTTGGCCCCGTAGCGCTTGGCCAGGCTCAGGGCGTAGCGAAAGGCCAGCAGCGAGGTCTCGGACATGTCGGTGGCGTAGAGTATCTTCTTGATTTCCGGCAGCATCGGTCTACTCCTTTCCTCAATCAGGGCCAGTTAAAGCGCGCGGCCGTGATTCAATATTGAAGTTTACCCCAAATCCGCCCGTCGTCTCGTCTGGGAGCTTGACTCCAGCCCTCGGCCGTGCTGAGTTGATCCTCAGGAGGCCGGTGTGAGGGTCAGACGACTGCTGGCCGGGGGGATTTTCCTGACGGTCTGGGCGGCCGCCTGGGCGGTTCACGGTCAGCCCGTGGCGCAGAAGGACGCTCTGTCCGGGCTGAAGGGAATCGCCGTGGACGCCCTGGTGGAGAAATCCCTCCAGGAACTGGTTCCGGCCAGGGTCATCAGGTCTGAGACCGAGACAAGCCTCCGCCAGAGCGCCATTCCGGTTCTGCCCCAGCCGACCGCGGACAACGCCAACGCCGAGACCACCCTGGTGGTCAGCGTCGACGGCCTGCCCCTGGAAGACAAGCGGGAAGTGGTTGTCGAGTTCGTCTATGTCGTCACCGTCCAGGTCAGGGAGTGGGTCGCCTGCGTCCAGCGGCTCCCCGGGGCTGAGCCGCCCGGACCGAACCCGGCCGCCGCTCCCCGGCGGCCGAGCCTGGTCATGCCCAAGGCCACCATCTGGAAGACCGGCCGGTTTGGCATCGTCGGCCTCGAGGACATAGGCCGGATCCGCGACTCGGTGGCCCAGTGCGTCGGGGAGTTCGTCCGGGACTACCTGGAGGCCAACCGGCGGGGAGCCCTGGCCGGACCGGCCGCCCCTCGACCGGGCCAGCGGCCGGGAGGGGAGCGGCGGCCACCAGAGCCGGACGCTCCCTAACCCGGCGAGGCATGTCTGACGATCCTTAAACCCCGGCCCGCTCCTCGACCACGGACAGGGTCTCGTCCAGGATGTCTATGATCTCGTCGATCTGGGCCCGGGTGATGGTGAAGGGCGGGCCCAAGAGGATCATGTCCCCGGCCTGGCCCCGGTCACAGCCCGAGGAAGACTCGATGTGGGCGCCCCGGAGCAGGGCTTCGTCCTGGATCTGGAGCGAGAAGTGAAGGGCCGGATCCAGGGGCTCCTTGGTCTTCTTGTCCTTGACGAACTCCACACCCCGCTGCAGCCCCCGGCCCCGGATGTCGCCCACCGTGGGGTGGGCGCGCAGGCCTTCCAGCTTCTGGGCCAGGTACTCCCCCATCTCGGCGCAGCGCTCGACCAGCTTGTGCTCCTTCAGATAGTCGAGCACCCGGCAGGTCACGGCTGCGGCCACCGGGCTGCCGGCAAAGGTGTGGCCCGAGCCGAAGATGCCGGACTTGGTGGCGATGGTGTCGGCCACCTTGGCGCTGACCGCGGCCGCGCCAACCGGGAAGTAGCCGGCGCTCAGGCCCTTGGCCAGGGCCATGATGTCCGGGGCGGTCTCGTAGTGCTGGTAGGCGTACCACTTGCCGCTCCGGCCCACCCCGGACATGACCTCGTCCAGGATCATGAGCACGTCGTAGCGGTCACAGATCTCCCTGATCCGCTCGAAGTGCCCCTTGGGCGGCGAGGCCGCGGCCAGGGAGTGGCCCGAAACCGGCTCGGCGATGTAAGCCGAGACGTTCTCCGGGCCGAGGCAGAGGATCTCGTTCTCCAGGGCCTGGGCGCACTCGTGATCGCACTTCTCCGGGGTCTTGCCGTACCAGCAGCGGTAGCAGTAGGTCGGCGGCAGGTGGCTGAAGTCCTTGAGATAGGGGGTGAAGTCGTTGCGCCGCCAGGTGAAGCCGGTCCAGGACATGGCCCCCATGGTCGAGCCGTGATAGCTCTGCCAGCGGGAGATGACCTTGAACTTGCTCGGCTTGCCGTCGTCGATGTGATACTTGCGGGCTATCTTGATCGCCGACTCGGTCGCCTCGGAGCCTCCCGAGACGAAGAAGATCCGGTCCAGGTCGCCGTTGGTCGTCTGGCTGACCTTGGTCGCGGCCTCCTCCAGCTCCGGGGTGCGGAAGGCCCGGCGGAAGACGAAGCCGGCCTTCTTGGTCTGCTTGGCCACCGCGTCGACGATCTCGTCCACGCCGTGGCCCAGACTGCAGACGATGGCCCCGCCGCTGGCGTCGATGTAGCGCTTGCCCTCGTTGTCGTACATGTAGACTCCCTCGGCCTTGACGATGGCCGGGGTTTCCCGGTTGAGGAAGTAGCTAAAAACGTGACTCTTTGGCTTGGCGGACATGAAACCCTCCTTCATCCAGGGCCGAAGCCGCTCAGGAGACTGTCTCCGGCTCACCATACCGCGAGGCCTGCTCCAGGAAGGCCGCCGCCAGGCGGACGGTCTCTTCCAGGTCCGACTTGCTGATCAGGCTCGTCGGAGCGTGGGCGTAGCGAACCGGCAGGGAGATTACGGTGACCCGGGCGCCCCGGCCGCTGACCTGAATCGGTCCGGCGTCGGTGGCCCCGGCCTTCTTGATGATGACCTGGTGGCGGATGTCCCGCTCCCGGGCCAGCTGGCTTAAAAAGCGGACCAGGGAACGGTCGGCCAGGGCGGTCCCGTCGCCCAGGCGAATCTCGGGGCCCAGCCCCAGGCGGGTCGGGGTCAGGTTGGCCGGCAGGTTCAGGCCGGGCGTGTCCAGGGCAAAGGTGCCCTCCAGGGCCACGGCCAGGTCGGGCTGCACGGCAAAGGCGGCCGGGCCGGCTCCCCTGAGGCCGTACTCCTCCTGAACCGAGCCGACCAGGAAGAGGTCGCAGTCTATCTTCTCGGCCCGGCCCAGGGCCTCGACCAGGACGAAAAGTCCGACCCGGTCGTCCAGGGCCTTGCCGCAGAAGCAGGTTTCGGTCTCGTAAGCCTGGCCTGGGAAGGTGACCGCGTCGCCGATCTCGACCAGCTCGGCCACCCGTCCGGCCGGCAGGCCCAGATCGATGTAGCAGTCCTCCATGGCCGGACCGCCCCCGGCCTGGGACGAGGCCGGCGAGGCGGCCGAGCCGCCGAAGCCGGCCGGCAGGACCGGCGGGGACGTGCCCACCAGGCCGGGCAGGTCCTCCCGGCCGTGGACCACGACCCGCTGGCCGTAGAAGACCCGGGGATCGATCACGCCCACGGGCATGACCCGGACGAAGCCCTGCTCGTCAACCCGGCTGACCAGGCAGCCGACCTCGTCCAGGTGGGCCTGGAGCAGGACCCGGGGCCCGGCTCCCTTGACGTGGGCGATGAGGTTGCCCAGGGCGTCGGTCTCCAGGTCGGCCCGGAAGCGGGCCAGCTCCCCGGCCAGAATCTCCCGGACCGCGGCCTCCCGGCCCGGCAGCCCAGGCGCCTCGGTCAGCCGCTTGAGCAGACCGTAGTCCATCTCGCCTCACTCTCCGGCCCGGTCAGGCCAGGCCGCCCCGCCTCACGAGCTCAGGAGATGGGGCGTCTCATCGACGATGTAGGGTTTGAGCGTCTTCAGGGCCCTCTCGAAGGCCGCCACCGCCTCGGCCACCTCCGGCTCGCCCATGGCCGTGGACAGGGAGTACATGCCCCGGTGGGTCGAGAAGACGCCCTGGTTGATCAGCTCCAGGTTGCACAGCCCGGCCAGGCCCTTGGCCGCCAGCGCCCCCCGGGCGGCCTGCCCGGCGCTGTGGGGCTCCTCGGCCATCCAGTGGACGTTGACCAGGGAGCCCAGCCCGGTGACCTGGCCCTTGATCCCGGCTCGGGCCAGGGCCTCCCTGAAGCCGTTCCTCATTCCGTCGCCGAGGCGGTTGAGCCGCTCCACGGCCGGCTGGTCGTATATCTCCAGAGTGGCCAGGCCGGTGGCCAGGGTGCAGTTGTTCCCGGCAAAGGTGCCCGAGTGGAAGACCGGGCGGGGGTGGCTGGGATCGAACATGGCCATGACGTCGCGGCGGCCGCCGAAGGCGCCCACCGGGAAGCCGCCGCCGATGATCTTGCCCATGGCGGTCAGGTCCGGAATCACACCGGTGGCCTCCTGCATGCCGCCCCGGCTGAGCCGAAAGACCATGACCTCGTCATAGACGAGCAGAACTCCGTAGCGGCGGGTCAGCTCCCGCATGCCCTCGAGATAGCCGGGCCTGGGGACGAGGAGGCCGCCGGCCCCGAACATGGGCTCCATGATCAGGGCGGCGATGCGGTTCCGGTTCTCCTCGAGGACCCGCTCGGCGGCCTCGAGGTCGTTGTAGGGGATGACCTTGACCCCGCTGATGACGCCCGGCGGGATCCAGGGGTCGGCCCAGGGCCGGGGCGGTCCGTCGCTCTCCAGGTCGGGGTTGATGTTGACCTGGGCCGCCTCGTGCTGGCCGTGGTAGCCGCCGTCCATCTTGACCACGTCGTGGCGGCCGGTGAAGGCCCGGGCCGCCCGGAGGCAGAACATGGTCGCCTCGGTCCCGGAGTTGCAGTAGCGGACCATGTCCAGCGAGGGAACCCGGCCGCAGAGGTGCTCGGCGTGGCGGTACTGGATCTCGGAGGCCGAGCCCAGGACCACGCCCCGGTCCACTTCGGCGTGGGCGACCTTGTTCACCCTCGGGTCGGCGTGGCCGTGAATGAGGGAGGTGTAGTTGTTCTGGAGGTCCAGGTACTCGTTGCCGTCGCAATCATAGACCCGGCAGCCTGACCCCTTGACAAAGACGGGCGGGTACGGGGCGAAGAATGAGGCCCGGCGGGTGTCGCCGCCGGGGAGCCACTGTTTGGCCCTCTCCAGGTGAGCCCTGGACCCGGCCGTCTTGCTGGCGAAGCGGTCCAGAATGTCCTGGACAACCGGATGGGCTTCATTGCCTAGCATCTGTCGTTCCTTCTCTTTCCAGCCTCGGGCCGGCCAAGCTGGCCGGCCCGAGGAATGACCTGCCGGGCTGGCCGGCTCAGTTGGCCATCAGGTGGGGAGTTTCCTCGGCCACCAGGGGCTTGACCACTTCCAGGGAACCCTTGAAGGCGGCCAGGCACTGGTCCACCTCGGCCTCGCCCATGGGCATGGAGATGATGTACATC